>JAESFZ010000319.1_pt1 | contig 23781 bp, 18 predicted proteins | sample 9269561 | NCBI WGS metagenome assembly JAESFZ01 (sample SAMN14515552, study PRJNA621657) | algae metagenome | isolation source: Tildeniella nuda ZEHNDER 1965/U140 and co-occurring heterotrophs from wet... | place: Switzerland: Stansstaad, Zurih | collected 1965-01-01
CGACGGTTGCGCCGAGCGCAAGGGCGGGCTTCGCGCCGGCATCGACACCGAGAGCCACGCGGCCGAAATCGCCGAGCTGCTGTTCTACCAGGACCTGCAGGATGTCGTGCTGGCCGGCACCAGCACCGGCGGCATGGTGATGGCGCGTGCGGCCGAACTTGCACGCGAGCGGGTGGCACGGGTGGTGTTCGCCGATGCGCTGGCGCTGCGCGACGGCGAGGCGTTGCCCGATATCGTGAAGCGTCCGACCGCCGTGAACACAGAACTCGGCACCGGCCCGTCGCGCCAGGATTTCGAGACGCGCCTGTTCGTCGATCTTGAGCCCACAGTGCGGGCTTGGGCGCTGGAGCGCTGCACGCCGCATCCGATCGCCGCCATGCAGGCGCCGGTCAAGCTGAACCGCTTCTGGGACCAGGCGTGGAACGCCTCGGTGATCTGGTGCAAGCGCAGCTCGAACCCGCCCGTCGCGCACCAGCGCCGCGCCGCCGAGCGGCTGAAGGCACGATGGCACGAGCTCGATACCGGCCATTACCCCATGTTGAGCGAGCCGGCCGCCCTGGCGCGGCTGATCGCAGAAGGATGACGGACGTGACGGAGACGAAGGGCGCCTCGTCGCTCGGCTCGATGCTGGCCAGCCACCAGCCCGGCGAGCCGACGCGGTTTGGCCGCATCTTCAAGCCCGATGACGCGTGGCTCGCCAAGGCGCCCCAGGAGCCGGTCCTCGAACCCGACCTGGCGATCGTCGACACCCACCATCACCTGTGGGACTTCCCGGGCTATCGCTATCTACTGGACGAGCTGCTGATCGACATTGGATGCGGCCACAATGTCGTGGCGACGGTGTTCGAGGAATGCCGCTCGATGTACCGCGCCCACGGGCCCGAGGAGATGAAGCCGGTGGGCGAAGTCGAGTTCGTGGCCGGCGTGGCGGCCATGAGCGCGAGCGGTCGCTACGGGTCGACGAAGGTCGGCGCCGGTATCGTCGGTTTTGCCGACCTGACGCTGGGCGAGCGGGTCGCTTCAGTCCTGGAGGCCGAGATCGCGGCGGGCGGCGGCCGCTTCCGCGGCGTCCGCCATTCCGCGGCCTGGGATGCCGACCCGATCATCGGCAACAGTCACCACTTCGATGGGCCGGGCCTCTACGGCACCTCGAACTTTCGTGCCGGCATGAAGCAGCTGGCGAGTCTAGGGCTGTCGCTCGATGCCTGGGTGTTTCACCCGCAACTCGCCGAGGTGGTCGACCTCGCCCGTGCGTTCCCGTCGGCCAACATCGTCATGTGTCACATGGGCGGGCCGCTGGGCTACGGCCCCTATGCCGGCCGGAAGGACGAGGTATTCGCGACCTGGAAGGCGGGGATGAAGGAGCTGGCGGCCTGCCCCAACGTTTCGGTGAAGCTGGGCGGCGTGATGATGCGGCTGGCCGCCTTCGACTATATGCAGGCGCCGTCGCCGCCATCGTCAGAAGGGCTCGCTGGCTACTGGGGGCCTTACGTAAAAACCTGCCTGGAACTGTTCGGCGCCGACCGCTGCATGGTCGAGAGCAATTATCCCGTCGACAAGATGGGCATCGGCCCGTGCGCCCTCTGGAACGCCTTCAAGCGCATGACATCGGGCGCGTCCGCCGACGAGAAGAAGGCGATTTTCAGCGGCACCGCGAACCGCGTCTATCGCCTCGGTCTCGCGGACGTCTAGCCCGGATATCTCACCGATGTGAGCGGACGTCATCGGAGTGAGCATGTGCACGCCTCATTCGGAAGAATGGTGATCCCGGCGACAGCCACCCGGCGGCTCTCGGGATGGATGAAGAACAGCACTTAGCAGGTCACGAGCCCGCGTAGCGTCAGCACCTCGGCGCTGAAGAAGTCGGTCCACCCTGCCAGCAGCGCCACGTGGGTCCGACCGAAGGTTGCCCAAGTCGTCGTGCGCTTGCGCTCCGGCGCCGGCGGCAGCCCGTGGCGCCGCAAGCCGACCATCAGTTGCGCCATACAAATGCGGTTCTCGATCGCAAGGTATTCGTTCCGCGCCAGCAGCTCCTGGTCCACCGTCTCCGCCACGTACGTCACGCCAGCAAGCTTGATCGTGTCACCATCGGTCACGGTCTGGGCGCCAGCACTGAAGGAAAGCGCCAACAGTACTCCGTCCCATGCAAGCCTCTTGAGGCACATTACGTGTCACGCCGTTCCCGGCGCATGAAGGCGGCGAGTGGCATCGCCGCGAGGGCGACGAAGGCCATCAGGTGGAAAGCATCCAGGTAGCCGATCATCGCGGCCTGTCGCAGGATCTCGTTGGACAGGCTCTGCAGGCCGCCGAGGCTTTCCAGGCTCCACTGCGGCGGCAGGCCCGGCATCGACAGGGACTTGTTGTAGGGCGTGATGAACTCCGTCATCCGCGAATAGTTGGATGCCGTCGAGCGACTGACGGTCAGCACCGCGATGGAAATGAACAGGCTGGAGCCGAAGTTTCGCATCAGGGTGAAGACGGCGGACCCTTCCGTGACCTGGCGCGGCGGCAGGGTCGAGAAGGCCATCACCGTCATCGGCGTGAAGGCGATCGACTGGCCGAGACCCAGCAGGAAGTTGGCCCACAACACGTCTGAATCGGTGAGGTTGATGTCGAACTGGGCCATCCAGAATCCCGCCCCGGCCTGCAGCGCCATGCCGCAGACGATGGCGAATCGCGGGGCGACCCGCGTGAACTGGGCGATGAACAGGAACGCTGTCCAGTTGCCCACGCCGCGCGCGGCGATCAGCCAAGCGATGGCATTGTCGGGGTAGCCGCGCAGGTCGTGGAACAGGGTCGGAAACAGCACGATGCTGACGAAGTTCAGCATGCCCATCACAAAGGCGAGCAGGATCCCGATGGAGAAGTTGCGGTCGAGCAGCAGGCGCGGATTGAGGAATGGCGCCGGCACCGTCAGGCAGTGCATGACGAAAATCCAGAGTGCCAGCGCGCCCGTGAAGGCCAACAGCATGATCTCCGTCGATTCGAACCAGTCCAGCCGGTGGCCGCGGTCGAGGATCAGCTGCGCGGCCGCCATCGCCACGGAGAGGGCGATGAAGCCGATCCAGTCAAATTTCACGGTCGCGCGCGCCGTGTGGTCGCGGAGCGCGAACCATATGCAGATCAGCGCGCAGATCCCGGGCGGGACGATCATGAAGAAGGCTGCGCGCCAGTCGTAGGCTTCCGTCACGATGCTGCCCAGGATGGGGCCGGCCACGGGACCGAACACCGCGCCGATGCCCCACATCACGAGAGCGGCGGGCTGAAGATGCTTCGGGAAGGTCGCCAACAGGATGGCCTGGCCGAGCGGCATGATTGGCGCGCCGAACGCCCCCTGCGCCACACGGGCCAGAATCAGGCTCTCCAGGCTGTTGGCCACGCCGCACAGCACGGAGGTGGTCGTGAAACCGAGCACCGTAAAGAACATCAGGTTGCGCCAGCCCAGCCGGCTCGAAAGCCAGCCCGTCATCGGCGTGGCGATGGCGGTCGCGACCAAGTTGAGCGTGATGACCCAGGAGATCTCTTCCTGCGTCGCCGACAGGTTGCCGCGCATCTGCGGCAGCACCAGATTGGCCAGCGTTATGGTCATGCCGAACAGCATGTTGGCGAGTTGGACCATCAGCAGGATGAGCCACTGCCGTCCGCTGATCGTGAAGAGGCCGCCCTTCTCAGCGATGGATTCATCCCGGGATGTCGTTCTTACTGCTCCTTATGGCATTGTCTCGGCGATCGGAGTGTAGCGGCCTCCCTGGTGTCCGTCGTCAGATAGATTGATGCGGATCGGGTCTACTTGGCTGACATTCCCCAGATTGACCCAAGGGACGGTGCGAACGCCAGCATCCGCCGGGTTTCGAGGAAACCGTCAGCGGCCGAGACAGTTTCCACCACCGCTTCCGCCATGCGCGCGCCCAGAACGACCTTTGATCCATCGATTTGGCCCTTTGCCTCGTCATTCGGACGCACTCCTCCCGTGGTGACGACGCATTGGTGCGGTCTTACGCTGGAGCCGGTCGTCGTCGCAGCCCGTCGATCAGCCGCAATGTTTTCTCGAACAGTTCTCCCGGCACCGCGACTTCGGCCATCTGGAAGACGGCGTAGCGGGCGTGGCGCACGCCCTTGGCACCGATCTTGATCAGCTTGTCTCGCAGGCTGGTCAGCGACCCCTGCGCAACCGCCTCGGGCAGGTGTGCCTACCCAAGGCTCTAAAAAGCCAAGAAAGCATGGAGTTTTCGGCGCCCCAACCATACCGCCATTGGCACGCTCACGCTTCTGTCCGCCCTCGGTTCCCTGCTCGCGTTCCGGGTTCGCAGCCGCCTCACCTTGGAACTCGAACTCGTCGCCTTGCGACATCAGGTGACCGTCCTGCACCGGCAACGCCCTGGCCGGCCTCGGCCACGAGCGAAGAAAAGTCATCCGCTTCGATGTCATCCCGAGTCCCACTCAGGCCTGACTAGCGCGCCAGATCACCGAGGCCTTCCCCTGCGACACCGTCCCTCGGTTTCTGCTGCGCGACCGCGACGCTTCATATGGGCCCACCTTCTGCGATCGTGTCGAGGCGATGGCTATCGAGCAGGTCGTCACCGCGCCGCGATCGCCGTGGCAGAACGCCTGAGTCCGCATCGCAAGAGAGCGGCGCGCGCTCTGATCACCGAACATCACCGACCGTGGCCTTCATCGGCACACCGATGTCGGGGCCGCATCGATCTTTGGGCAAGGACAGGCAGCTGCCTTCCAAATAGACTTGATTCGTAACAGCTCACTGGACAGCAGGCACTTATGGGCGATCTAAGCGGCAAGGTAGCGTTGATCACCGGCGCGAGCCGTGGACTGGGGGAAAGCACAGCCCGCACCATGGCTGCGCAAGGCGCCGGCGTGATGTTGCTGGCACGCGATGGCGCTGCCGTTGCAGGCGTCGCGAAAGATATCGTCCGTGCCGGCGGGCGCGCGGAGTCGCTTGCTTGCGATGTCGGCGATTACGCAGCGGTAGAACGTGCCGTCGCTGTGACCCGCCAGAGCTTGGGCGGCCTCGACTTGCTGGTGAACAATGCCGGCATCATCGAGCCGATTGCTGAGATTGCAGCGTCTGACCCCACCATCTGGGCCGACAACATTCGGATCAACCTGGTCGGCGCGTACCATGTCGTGCGCGCCGTGCTGGGCGGTATGCTCGCCGGCCGCGGCGGCACAATCGTCAACGTCTCTTCTGGCGCTGCACACCGCCCGCTCGAGGGCTGGAGTGCGTATTGCTCGGGCAAGGCCGGACTTGCCATGCTCACCCGCGCCATCGCGCTCGAAACGGCGGGCCGCAATCTACGCGTTTACGGATTCTCGCCGGGTACGATCGATACCGAGATGCAGGTCAGGATTCGCGCCTCCGGTATCAACGCGATCAGCAGAATCCCGCGCTCCGAACTCTCGCCGGTCGACCATGCGGTGCGTGGCCTGGTCTATCTCTGCGCCGGCAATTGCGATGATCTGATTGGCCAGGACGTCTCGATGCGCGACGAATCCTTTCGTCAACGTATCGGGCTCGCCTGACCATGACATCCTCTTCTCTGCAAGCCTGCCAACTGATCGTCCGCGCCACCCTGGTCGACATTGTTGATCGCAACAAGTTCGACCATTGGTACGAGACCGAGCATCTTCCCGATGCACTGAAGGCCTTCAAGGCACAGCGGGCATGGCGCGGCTGGAGCCAAACCAACCCGCTCGTCCACTTTGCGTTCTACGAGTTCACGAACCTGGCCGAGGCCGACGCCATCCAATCTTCACCTGCACTCGCCGCCCTGATCGCGGAGTTCGACCGTATGTGGGGCAAGAGAGTGGTCCGCACCCGCGAAGTGATCGAAATCGCCGGCACACTGAAGACCACATGAGCCACCACCGCAGCGGAGTCACGCCTATGCGCCGACTGACCTCTGGGTAGACCCACGCCGTCAGATGCCATGGGCCGAACAGACGACCGCTGCTACCGGCCTTTCCAGTCCGGCTTACGCTTCTCGGCGAAGGCGCGCGGACCTTCGACCGTGTCCTCGCTCTTGGTCATCGCGACGAAGGCCGGATAGTCGAGATTGTGCATCGCGGTCTCAAGGGCGGGGACGTCCAGCGAGCGCATCACGACCTGCTTGGTCGCACGCACCGACATCGGCGAGCACGCGAGGATATCGCGGGCCCACCGCCTGGCCGCATTCATCAGCTCATGATTCGGGACCACTTCGGTGACGAAGCCCAACTCGAAGCCTTCCTGCGCCGAGACGTGGCGTCCAGTTAGAAGCATGCCCATTGCCTTCTTGAGCGGGATCATCCGCGAGAGCCGTTGCATACCTCCCGAACCGGCAGCCAAACCAACTTTCGGCTCCGGCAGCGCGAAGGTGGCTTTGTCGGAAGCGACGATGATGTCGCAGGCAAGCGCAATCTCGAAGCCGCCGCCCATGGCGACGCCGTTCACCGCCGCAATCACCGGCTTTTCGAGATCGAAGCGGCTGGCCAAGCCGCCCATCCTGCGAGGCGGATGAACCGGTAACTTGCCTGTCTTCTTCCTGTAGTCGGCATGGTACTTCAGATCGTTGCCGGCGCTGAACGCTTTGTCGCCCGCGCCGGTGATGATTGCGACCCAGAGATCGGGGTTCTCGCGAAAGCCGTCGAAGATGTCGGACAGCTCCTGATTCGCCATGGGGTGAAGGGCGTTATAGACCTCCGGCCGATTGATGGTGACGATCAATAGGCGGCCTTCGGTTTCGGTCTTGCTGTATTCACCCATTGCTCTTCTCTCCAGTTCAATGAACCGATGATCTCACCGAATGAGGTGGAAGGCACGAGTCTCTCGCAATGGATAAATCGGTGCCTGTGCCTGCCAAATACTACATCCGACAGTATTCATGATGAAGGCCGCCGGGAATCGGCCGCGCGGCAAGCTGGCCGTACCGCTGGACCGGTCGGCGGTCTGGCGAATCCTTGTCCATGAACAGATGCACCCGGACTTCATTGTAATAGTCGGCGTAGGCGAAAAGGATCCGGCGCAGATGGCCATCGCCGAAGACGACGATGTGATCGAGATTCCTGGTCGCATTCGGCAGACTCTCATGTACGCCCGCCCAGGGAATCCTCTGCGGGACTCAAATGTTGGTCGGTGTCCGCCAGGCACAGGGAAGTGCTAACGTCATCACAAACAAGAGGAGGAGACATAAGGATGAAAAATCTGATGTTGCCGCTGGTCGCGGCCATACTGGCCCTCACCGCGGCCCCGGCCGCCTGGGCGCAGAAATCCGGCGGCACGCTTCGCGTCACTCATCGCGACAATCCTCCCAGTGCCTCGATCCATGAAGAAGCGACGATCTCGGCCGTCATGCCATTCATGTCGGTCTACAACAATCTTGTGGTCTTCGATCCCAAGACCAAGCAGAACGCCCCTGACCATATCGTTGCCGATCTCGCGACGTCCTGGAAGTGGAACGACGACGGCACTAAACTCACCTTTCAGCTTCGCGACGGGGTCAAGTGGCACGACGGCAAGCCCTTCTCCAGCGGCGACGTGAAGTGCACTTGGGACATGTTGATCTCGACGGACTCCAAGCTCCGCAAGAACCCGCGCAGGACCTGGTATTTCAATCTGAAGGAAATCACAGTCAACGGCGACAAAGAGGTCACCTTCCATCTCGGACGGCCGCAACCATCGCTGCTCACCATGCTGGCGGGCGCCTTCTCACCGGTCTATCCGTGCCATACCTCGGCGCAGCAGATGCGGACCAAACCGATCGGCACTGGACCATTTAAGTTCGTCGAACTGAAGCAGAACGAGGGCATCAAGCTCGTCAAGAACCAGGATTACTGGAAGCCGGGCAGGCCCTACCTCGACGCCATAGAATTTTCAATTATTCCCAGCCGCGCGACCTCGTCTCTGGCCTTCGTCGCGGGCAAGTTCGACCTCACTTTCACGGCCCAGATCGCGGCACCCGCGCTGAAGGATCTCATGCTCCAGGCGCCGTGGGCCGTCTGCGAGATGCTGCCGACAAACACCCAGGCAAATCTTCTGGTCAATCGCGACAAGCCACCCTTCGACGATCCCCGCATCCGCAAGGCCATGGTGCTATCGATTGACCGCGATTCCTTCACCCACATCATCGGCCAAGGGACCAACCGGCAAGGCGGCTCGATGCTGCCGCCTCCCGAGGGCTTGTGGGGCATGCCTGCCGACTTCCTCGCTACTGTTCCAGGCTACGGCGCGGATCACGAGAAAGCGCGCGCGGAAGGCCGCAAGATCATGAGCGAGCTGGGCTACAGTGCCGAGAATCCGCTCAAGATCAAGGTCTCGACCCGCAACATCCCGACCTATCGCGACCAAGCAGTCATCCTGATCGACCATCTGAAGCAGGTGAACATCCAAGGCGAGCTTGAGCCGCTCGACACATCGGTCTGGTACAATCGCATGGCCCGCAAGGACTTCACCGTCGGCATGAACGTCCAGGGCGTCGGCATCGACGATCCCGACGTGGTCTTCTACGAAACCTTCAGCTGCGGCTCGGAACGAAACTACACCAACTACTGCAACCCGGAGATCGAGAAGCTCTTTGAGCAGCAGTCGCGCATGATGGACATCGAGGCGCGCAAGAAGCTGGTGTGGGAGATCGACAAGAAGCTGCAGGAAGACGGTGCCCGCCCGGTGATCCAGCACGACTGGGCCGCCACTTGCTGGCGGCCTGAGGTCAAGGGCCTGAACCTCGCCGTCAACACGATCTACAACCACTGGCGTTTCGAGGACGTCTGGATCGACCGCTGAGAAGAGCCTTGTCCCGGAACAGATGCGTTCGGAGTTGTTGTCGCCGGCGCAGGCCGCAAGGATCCGGCGCAGATGGGTGTGCTTGCCCAAAACTCCAGAAAGCGGAGAAGCATGGAGTTTTCGGCGCCGCAGTCATACCGTCATAGGCATGCTCATGCGCTTGTGCACTGTCGGCTCCCTGCTCTCGTTCCGGCTGCGCAATCGCTACGAGCGTCGCGCGGCTTGAACCCCTTGCGGTGACCGCACTTGTACCGCCGTTGCATCGCCGGGCGTCGTCGCGATCGGCAATGGCATCACTCGGTTGCTGGCGCGCCCAGATCCCATGCAGGGAGGCTCCGTCGCATGAGAACGACGCTCTCTTCAATCACCGAACATCGGCAACCGTCGCCTTCAGCGGCTTACCCATTCCATGGCCGGACGGAATATTGAGCAAGGACACCCAGTCCCGGTTCTCGCTGGCCATCCGAATGATCAGTTCCTCGACCTCCCGCTTGATCCGGGGCCTGCCCGGATATTGCCTGGCCTTCGAGCCATCGAACTTGTGGGCCGCGAGCTTGCGATACCAACCAAGGATCGTGTCCGGCCGAGCGACGGTGGCGACGGCCCCGCGCCGATGATCCCGACCTGCGTGCGTTGTTGTCTGACCATTGGCCTCGCTCCCCTGCCGCTGGCATGCGCGTCGTTCCGCGGGCCACCAGGCCCGTCAGGGACGCCGGCGCAGCGCCGTCACCATGACAAGCGCCGCGACCGCCTGCAGCGCCACCGTCATGCCCAGCGCCCAGCTGTAGCCGTCAGGATCCCAGCCGCCCGAATCGGTGCGCGGCCAGAGGTCGAGGACCCAGCCGACCGCCGCCTGGACCGCGAAGGCCAGGCCCAGCGCCACCGTGTTGGTCGCCGTCGAGACCCGGCCGGTCAGGTCGGGCGGGAACATCTGGTTGACCACCACGTAGCCCACCGAGCCGGCGGCGCTGAACAGCGCCATCGCGAGAAACAGCGCCAGCACAACCGCGAACTCGCGCGGCTGCAACATCAGCCCGACCTGCACCGCGACCACGGCGACCAGCGCCACGATGGGCACGATCACGGCCGGCAGGCCGAGCCGTTCCGCGCGGCTGGCGGCGCTGCCGGTCAGCACGCTGCCCGCGATCATCGCCAGTGTGTAGAGGAACAGCACGCCGGCCCGGGTCGCCCCGTCCATGCCGGCAACGTCGCGCAGCCACGGTCCGGCCCACAGGCCGAGGTAGGCGAAGTTGAAGGTCGAGATGGTCGCGACCGCCGGGCCGAAGAGCCAGAAGGTCGGCGACGCCAGGATGCGCGCGCTCGAGGCGAGGTAGCCCCCGAGCGTCGGCGCCGGTCCCGGCCCGCGCGGCTTTTCGGGCACCGCCAGGAAAATCCAGAGCGCGACCGCGAGCGTGACGGCGCACAGGACCCAGAAGACGCCGCGCCAGCCCAGCGTCGGCAGCAGGGCCTGCACCGGCACGGTCGTGACCATGCTGCCGACCGCGGCGATCGCCGTCGAGATGCCGATGACCTGGGCGACGCGACGGCGCTCGAACCAGTCGGCATTGCCCTTTAGCACCGCCATCAGCCCGGCCGAGATGCCGACGCCCAGCAGGACGCGCCCCAGAGCCAGCCCGGTAAATCCCGGCGACAGCGCAAAGATCGCGAATCCGAGCGCCGCCAGCGCCATCAGCGCGACCTGGACGCGCCGCGCACCGAAGGCGTCGAGCGCGACCCCCAGCGGCAGCTGCGTCACGGCATAGGCGGCGAACATGCAGGCGGCGAGCGTCCCCAACTCGACCGCCGACAGGCCAAGCTCCACGGCCAGCACCGGCCCGACGATCGCCATCACCGTGCGCGCGGCCTGGTTCACGAAGTGCGCCGCGGCGAACGGGAGCGTCACTCTCAGCAACATCGGCAAACAGTATGACAGGCATTCCAGTCGGGCGTCGCCTGGGGAACAGTCGCTGGGACCCGGTGCCCTCCAAGGGCGCCGAGACCGGTCAACAGATCGTCAGCGAAATGCCTGCCGCTATTGGGCTTCTTCGGGCTCAGTCCGCTCACCGGAGAACGATGTCCCGTGCGGCACTGGCGGAGGGGGTGGAACTGGCATCCAACGGTCTCTGATTCCGGGGCAGCGCGTCTGCAGCACATGTCAAACCCCTCCCAGTGCAAGCCGATCTCTGGAAACGTGGAACGCAGGCATGCCCAATTCTTGGGCATTCACCTCCAGCTGAGTGACCGCCCACTGCCCCAGAAAGGTTATGGGTGGCAGGACGATCCAGCCATCCTCCCCGCCAACTGCTGTGTAGTCTCCTGATGCAACGCAGAGAGCTGTCAGGGCGCATACGAGAGCAGCCCGATCATCGTGATTGACGACTGACGATAGGGGCTTCTCCTGACGCCGACCCGGCAGGCAATCCTGAAGCAGCCGATCCAGTGTCCCCACCGCCACCAAATGGCGGAAAAAGCCATCAGACCGATCCGAGCGTCGGAGCGTAAGTTTCCCTGGGTCGTCCAGCATGACGCCCAGAAACGAGCTCGGAAACGCTTCGACTACTGCCAGTTCGTGCACCGCAACACCGTGTTGGGACCTATTGATGTCCCCGTGGTCGATCGCCGTCCTGACGCAATGATTCGTGTGCAGATTTAGCATCTTGCCGACCGGCGCACTGGCCTGCCCCGGCTTACCGATCAACTTTCCCAGCCGGCGTGTCAGCATCTGCTCAGCAGTCCGATAGACGCCGATGCTGTCAAGCGAGCGCCGAAACGGTCCGTCGAAGGCTGCTGCCAATAAAGGGCGCCCCGCGATTGTGTCTCGGATGACGGCGTCTCTCTCGACGTCGATGGCTCGGAACCGTCTGATGCTCCAAGTAAGATCAGTCGCCGTCCAATCGAGCCGGCAAACGGCACTCGACTTTCTCTTTGGCGAATAGCCAACATCCACGCCAAGGACAGAGCCGACAACTGGCAGAGAGTTTGACAACTATGTTCTCCCCCGCGGCAATGGACCTGGCAGCGAACTCTCTCTGCGTAGCGGCGCAGAGTGCTGCGGGAGGCCTACACGGTATAAAAGCTCCATTGGTCGACGATTCAACAGTTCGTCGGCGCAAAAACGAGTTCCGGCACAATCACTTCCCACCTCGTGCGCTGCAGGGTCCTCCGATAGGACTCCTCGGAGTCTTTGTCGCGCCTTTCGACGATGGCAATCACCTGACCTCGCACAAACCGGTAGCCCTTAGGCGCAGCAAACTTTCGCGCAAGGCGGCCGACGACAATGCCTTCCGAATTCAGCAAGAAGCCGCGATCGCCTTTCATATCCAAGCCCAGCGACGCCCCGGGTTCGAGCCGACTGATCGCGTCGATCGTCAGGTTTTGCTCAGGCAGCCGTCCCGCAAAGCCCAAATCGATTTCGCTTAGGTTCAACCGGAAATATCTTAGGGTACAGTCGGTAACCTCTGTCTCGCCGGTCTTCTCGCGTCTCAAGAACGCACCGTCATCCAGCCCGCCATCGATTATTGGGTTGCCCCGGTCCAAGCGAGCCAGCGCCAAGCCACGACGGGCACGCGTCATCGCGACATAGTAGAGGCGCCTCGGCGCATCGCGATCCTCTTCTGGCGACGTTCGATCCCAGCCCCCGCCAAGGACCACGACATCATCGAATTCCAGTCCCTTAGCCCGATGCGCCGTTAACAGCAGAAGGCCCGTCTGTCGCCTACGCGCCCGTCTTCCCCACTCTGCAAGCCAATCGAGCAGCGCTGCGACAAGCACCAAATCTCCCCCGGCCTCCTCGGCAAACCCCTCAATTCCCTCTCTGAGAAGCGCCCACCACGGACCGTCTCCTCGTGAAACGAGCCACTCCTGGACCAAAGCGAACTCAACCGAAGTGTGACACTGCGTTTCGAGCCATCGGACTAGCGCTTGCGTCTCTCGCAACCTCCAGAATGCAGGCGTGTCCTCAGTAGCCAGTTGCACCGGGATGCCGCGCGCTTCGCACGCGCTACGAACGGGCTCAAGCTCCCGCCAGTGGCGGGCGATCACCGCGGCTCTAGACCATTCCCAATCCAAGTCGAGGCGCGAAAGACGCTGGAGCTCTGCCACCACTGCAGCCGCCTGCGTTAGCACGTTGTCACCTGCAGCAAGCACCTGCACTCGGCCCTGGCCCAAGGTGTCGACGCGAGCCAACACTCCGCCGGCCGGCTCGCGGCGCCGAGCACTGTTTACTGTAATATCGTGTCCCACTTTCATCCGCTCGGCAGAGCCTGCAATTACACGGTTGGCAGCGTGCACGATATGTGCGGTCGATCGATAGTTCTCGACCAAGAACACGGGCTTCGCATTATAGTCCGCTTCGAAGCGCCGGATGTACTCGACCGATGCCCCTGCGAACGCATAGATGTTCTGGTCGTCGTCCCCTACGGCGAAAAGGCTCAGCCGGCTATCCGGGTCATCCAGAGACCGGCCGGCGATCGCGGAGATTAACTCGTACTCCAGCTGACCGACGTCCTGGTACTCGTCGACGAGTATCCACCGATAGCCGCGCGTCAGCGTCTCGCGCTGCGCCTCAGCGTCATCGGGCTCCAGACCATCTCCCCGCAACAGGGCAGCAGCCTCACGAAGCAGGGCATCGAAGTCGACTGCTCCGACACTGTCGGATCGCGCCGCGAAGCTTGCCCCGACGATACGCATCGCTAGCGAATGACAGGTCTGGATGGTGACGGCTCTGGCTTGCTCGCCGACCAGATCTACGAGACGCGTTCGTATCTCGTTCGCTGCATGCCGGTTGTAGGCGAGCGCCAGAATACCGCCCGGATTCTCGCGGCGGACACGGATCAAGTAGGCTATGCGGTGCACCAGAACCCGCGTTTTGCCCGAGCCGGGCCCGGCCAGCACCAGGACGTTGGTGCGTACGCGGTCGTCGGCGACAATACGCTGTTGCTGCGCGTTTCCCAGAGCTTCGACTATGGAGCGCCATGTCGTCGGCGTAACTGGCTTACTGATAGCGTCGACTTGTTGGGGTAGCCACTTCGCGAGAAACCTATTCTCTTCCCAGGAAAAGTAGTCGCCGGCGAGCGCCAATGCGTCCGGCATCCGTCCCAGTCCTCGGCTTGCGTACTGGGACATGATGTGAATTTGGCGAACCTGCTCGTCATAGTGGACGGCAAGCGGCTCGTAGTCGCCCTGAGTGAAGCGACGGTTTTCCGATGCGACGCGGATCGCCATAGCCGGCCGGAAAACCGTCAGCCCCTTGCCCAGCGACAAGACTTCAAGCTCGTGCATCCATAAAAGACAGCGATCGAGCAGGCGGGTCACTGACTTCACCTGCGAACGAACCTCCAAATCGGCCTCTAGCGCCGCGACAAGCGCGCCCATCGTCGTTCCGACCTCGATGTCGGCTCCACGTTTTCCGGTCGGCACAAGACTTTCCAACGCCCGCAATAGGATCTGCGACCCCGCATGTCGCAGCCTTGCTCCTTGCGCTAGCGCCGGCCAAGGACGCAGCAGAACGATGCTCGAACGCTCGCGATCCAGCCTTCGAAGTGACAGGCTTCGCGAGCCACCGTCATCGTTCCGACCGTCGTCGGCGATTGCGCGCAACAGACGATCGACAACATCGGGACGAACTGCAGAGTGGCCTCGCTGGCGCAGTTCATGAGAAGCAAGGCGCAAGTTAACCAGGCTTCGTTCGCCCGGCGCTAGGTCCGGCGCTGCTTCACGGAGCGCATCAATGAGCGACTGATCCGCCGCAGCGAACGCGTCAAGACGCCTCTTCGACGAATGCTCGATGCCTACATGCACGAACGCCGTAATTGCGGTGTTGTCGGCTGCAATCCCGAGTCGCTCCAAATCGTGCAGCGCCCGTCTCAACTCTGAAATGGAAAGCCGCGCGGCTCCCGCAAGCTCGTCCGTCGAAACTCCACGGGATGGCTCTGCCGCAACCAAAGTGCGAACGATCGAGGTGAGTGCATCGCGCCACCTCTGGCTCATTTCGACCCTGGCCAGAATTGTCACGGCTTGGAGCGTGGTCCGCACCTTCAATGAAGACGGGAAAACGGATACGCGGTTCTCGTCCCGGCGGAGCAACGCTGCTTCCTCCAGCCAAGCTATCGCAGTCTTCGCCCGCGTATCGTCCGTTGCGGAGTCCCTCGCAAATGTACCGTCAGTATCCCCTCCTAGGATTTCGCCCGACGTCGCAACGACCAAGCCTTCCTGCTTTGAACGCTTGCTGAGCCGGCGCACCGCCTTGAGCACAGCACCTATCTCGCTGCGCTCGAGGCGTGATCGGACAGTCAAGTCGAACTGTCGCTCGACGTCTTCGTCACAGTAGAGAAGCACGCAGGCTGCCGGTTCTCCGTCCCGACCGGCGCGCCCCGATTCCTGCGCGTAGCTTTCGAGCGAACCTGGGATATCCGCATGCAGAACCAGTCGAACATCCGGCTTGTCGATACCCATGCCGAATGCGCTGGTCGCGGCGATCACGCGCAGATGACCGGATCGAAACCGCTCCTGCACATCGCGCTTCGCATCTGGTGTGAGACCCGCATGGAAGTGTTCGGCCTCAAACCCCGATCCTCGGAGAAACTCAGCGACCCGTTCCGTTTGATTCCGTGTCGCACAGTAGACGATGGCGCCCGACCGGCCATCAGACGCCAGTCGGTTAGAAATTATGTCTGCAATATCTTGCAGCTTCCGATGCCGGCTCGTTTTGCGCACCTCGAAGTCAAGGTTTGTTCGAAGCGCACCGCCATCGACGCAGTCGAGTTCGATGCCTAGGCGGGATCGGAAATAGTCCCGGATGTCCTGGATCACACCAGGCTTTGCCGTTGCTGTGAGACAAAGGATTGGCGGCACAGGAGTGTCGCCGGCTAGCTCCCGCATGATGCGTGCCACGTATCGATAGTCCGGACGGAAATCGTGGCCCCACTTGGAAAGGCAGTGCGCCTCATCGATGACCCAACCACCGATTTCCCGCTGCTGCAGCACCGAGAGAACGGACGGACTGCGCAGCTGCTCGGGCGAGATCAGAACGATCGCGGCATCGCCAAGGCGGATACGTTCGAGCGCATCATGCCGTTCAGGCAGGGAAAGCATGCCGTTGATCGTGAAGCAGGACGAAACGCCTTGACGCCTGAGCCCGTCAACCTGATCCGACATGAGCGCCACGAGCGGGGAAATGACAATCGTCAGCGCACCCGTTCTCTCGTGGCTTGAGAGAGCCGGAAGCTGGTAGCAGACGGACTTACCGGTGCCGGTCGGCAGAATGCCAATCTGGCTCTTGCCGGCGAGCGCATTAGCGACGATCACGCGTTGCAAAGGTTGCCCAGTCGGATCGGCCGGTTCGGCTCTGAATCGCTCGAAGCCGAACCAGCGACTCAGCAGCAGGTTCGGGTCGTTCTGTGTGCGACACCAACTGCAAGCCGGATCTCCGCAGGCGCTGTCACGCAGCTCTCGCACGATCTCGGCCGCCCGGAGGAACCTATGTCTTACCCATGGCGGCATAACCGAATCACCCCCGGCTACGGAAATCCATGAGAGTGCATAGGCGAGTGGCCAGCGGTCGACCGGGTCGGCGCGACTCAGCGTTGCCGCTCGTGATCGGCAGGCAACCGCCCCCAGAAGTCCCGGAATGACCCGCTCAAGCTCTGACGCGGCGGGTTTGGTCGATCCACGCACGGCCCGGAAAACCGCGTTAAACCCGCCACCCGTTTCTTTGCTAGACGTCAATGAGTGGAAGGCGAGCACGAGGTCGGGCGAAGTGGCATGGAGCCGCCGCAGCGCCTCGATCTGCTCATTGAGAAGCTCGAGCACAATGCCAGCATCGAGCTGAGGGTCGTTCAGCCCGCCGCCAAGCAAGCGGCCGTCGCGGTAGTGCTTGACGAGCCGATGGTATGGGTTGCGTGGAAAGGCTAGCGGGTTCAGCCGCAAAGTATCTATTGCCGGCAGCGCGAGAAGCGCGAGGTCCTGGTCCACCGCGGCAAGATGGGCAAGGTCGTGATCAATTATGTTGTGGCCGACGAGGAAATCAGCGCCGCTGCAGTAGCTATCCAGGGAACGAAGCGCGGCAGCGAGATTGCCACCAGAATAGACCAGCGGTGCCTCGTCACCGCCACGAGTGGCAGCGAAGGCGAACAAGCGACCGGTTCTTGGGTCGATCTCGAGGTCGAGTGAGACACACACGCCCACGGATGCGAGGCCGTCGTCCGTCGGGAGTTCGGAGTTGGTTTGCAAGTCTCCAGGCCACTTAGTTATAGCCACGATTACACACGACTACATGCTCCAGCAATTCCCAGAAAATCTAGGCTGACGTTATGTGCGCCTCATTGACTTATGACGCCATATTCTTGACCGTTACCGCCAGTTACTCTGTCCTCGACGGTCTGCATGACGAAGTCCCACAAGATCCATGCGCGGCTGGCTACCAAGGTAGTCGATGACCTGCGTAAGCAAGGTGTGAATGCCGACAGCCTCATCAAGGAAGTCGGCCTGAGACGCACGGACGTCGCAGATCCCGACGCTCGCATTCCATATGTGGCGGTGCTTGGCTTGATCGAGCGAGCTGCCTCTACGCTGGGCGATGCAAGCTACGGACTTCGTCTTGGCGCCGCGCACGAAGCAAGGGACAGCGGCCTGGTTGGTTTCGTGGTGCTCAATTCGCCGACGCTGCTGGACGCGATTGCCAACCTACAGCGCTATTTTTACGTAGTCGGGGAAGGCGAGGACATCGAAGTTGAGCGAATGGGCTCGCACGTGACCCTGCGGTTTCGCGAGACTGACCGGGCTCTGCGCGGTCTGCGTCACAACTCGGAGTATATCGCCGCAGTCGTCGTGCGGGCCTGCCGCGACATGACCCGCAAGCACATATCGCCCGTGCGTGCCGAGTTCATGCACGGGAGGCCAAACGCCAAGGTCGCCTACGCCGACTACCTGGGCTGCCCTGTCAAATTTCACGCCGAGTGGGATGCCCTCATTTACGATGCCGACACGATGCGCCTGCCGGTCATCGGTGCCGACAACAAGCTGCTCAAGGTGCTGGAGCGCGCCTGCCAGAAGATCCTCGGCCCGGCGCCAAAGAAGCAGGATATTCTTCACGATGTGCGCGAGCTGGTGATCGACGGACTCGCCAAGGGCGCGGTCCATTTCGACGATGTCGCTCGTGAGCTGAACATGAGCAGCAAGACGCTAGAGCGGCGGCTCGCCGATCGGGATACGACATTTACAGAACTGACGGACGAAATACGCAATGGCCTCGCAAAGCGCTACTTGACCGATACAGACCTGCGCCTTGAGCAGATCGCCTACCTGACGGGTTACTCCGAGCCTGCAGCGCTGGTGCGTGCGTTCAAGCGGTGGACTGGAACCACGCCCATGAAATTCCGGGTAAAGCACCGTCAACATTAACGGTTAGGTCCACGCCGCAGCACTGGGTGCCTCCCTTCTCGGCGTCGCCGCACGCCGCATCGCTAGCGATCCTTCGCCCTCGTACTTGTGTGCCAGCCAGACCGCCATCGCGAGTGGGTGCTTCTAAGCGAATGATACGGGTAGGTTGCAGCAGGTTCGACTTAGAGGCCTGCCGCCAACGGTCAACAGTTTGTCTCCCAAGGTCAATGTCCTGGCCATTACATCTCTCTACGTTACTAGGGTGGAGGGGCTGATGGTCGAGTTCTTCATCATCTGTTGCATCCTGTTCGGCTGCGCCGCAACAGTGAGCTTCTTTCGTGGGCTCATTGTATTTTTCATCGGGTTCGTGGTGATCGCGGGCGTGCTCGGCGCTCTGGCAGGAGTTACTAGCTCCAGCAATCCTGCGCTGCCTGCTGCTACCACAACTAACGCAGCGCCGCCTAAAGCAGCGCCGCCGCCCAGCCAACCGCAGGTGAACACAGGCGGCTTGCGTCTATGCCGCAACGACAACGATCAAGGCCCATGTCTGCAGAAGTAGCCGATTCACGAACAGACGATTTGCAGGCATCAGTTGGGCGGGCAAGCGAACTTTCCGAAAGAAGCGCCGATCTTCGGTCGTCAGCTCCTCTACGTTGCTCATCCCGCCCCTACCATCCCTGCACGCAAAGGGTAGAAATATTGTCCGCGAAAACAACACAAGCTGGCGCCGATCGTCAGGGCATACCGGCATTTTGAGAGTGCCTCTCGGCCCCCATGAGTACCGCCTCCCTGCTTACCATCTTGGGCGTCGCCCTCGTCCTGGTCCTATTCGTTGTCGGGATGCCTCGGCGAGGGAAGCAGTTGCATCTGCGGGATTTCGACGAGAGGCATGCCGCGCACGTGGGACGACTCGGCGAACTCACGACCATGGCCGAGACGAGGCTCCTACTGCCTTCGCCCGACTACTTCGACATCAATGACCTGACAATTCCGACCCGCCGGGGCACCACGCAGATAGATCACGTGATCGTCTCTCGCTACGGCGTGTTCGTAGTGGAAACCAAGAACATGAGCGGATGGATATTCGGCCGAGAGGACGCTCCCTTTTGGACAAAGACAAACAGCGGACACAAGCTCAGGTTTCAGAATCCCCTTCATCAAAACGCAGGCCACATAAGGGCTCTTTCAAACGTGGCGCAAATACCGCCCGAGAAGATGCATTCCGTCGTCGTATTCCGAGGCGATTGCAGTCTCAGGACCCCAATGCCGCCCAATGTATTGACGGGCGGCTACATCAGTTACGTCAAGAGCAAGAGCGAGGTGGTCTTCACCGACGACGAAGTGAAACGGATAGTGACGACCATCAAGACCGTGATGCTGCCGCAGACTGACGCCACCCGCGTGCAGCACGCGGCTCACTTGAAGCAGCGCTTTGGTAGCACTACGACTTGTGGCAGGTGCGGCAGCCCGCTGATCACTAGAACGACCAAGACTGGCAGATATGCCGGAAAACAATTCTTGGGTTGCAGCCGTTATCCGTCGTGCCGGTATGTCCGTGAGTCACCAAGGCGCTGACTAGAGAGAGGCCCGCACAGCGGTCGCTATCGTGCTCCAGTGGGATCCTGCCAAACGCCGGCCCCAACTGGGCTGCCCCCGGTTTGGTTGACACCAAGCTAAGCTAATCCCGCCTGCCTCTCGAACTCCATGTGGCTTCTATACCCGATGGTCGAGTCCCTGCGCCTGGGGTTCTAGAAGCGTTCGATGTAATCGAACACGTCCGCCCTGGCACGCGCGTCCAGTACATCTTGCGTGCCGTGCGCCCGGTCTTGAGCGAGGAGCAGAAGATTCGCCGGATCCTGGTGGCCAACTCTCCGTCGCTCCGGCTCAGCTGGTTGCGCGGTCGCACCACCCACGCAGAGATGCAATTGAGGTTGCAGGTCTCGATCATGCTGTATAGCCGCGGCGCGTTCGCCGTCCGCGTCGGTGCCGACGAAGGTCCATTTTGCGGCCGAGAGTCATTGTGCCGCGCGAAACTCCGATCCCAGCCCCACTCTCCGACCGCCCGACCCCGCCAAACACGCAGATTTACGCTCCGAATTCTCCAACAAGATCAGTCGCTCACAAGAGGAGTACTAAATCCCGCAGTCATCAGCTTGGGAGAGAATGGGCCTGGGAGAGAGCGATTCAGCCCTTTTGGCGCCTGGGCCGGTCAACAGGTCTGGCGTGAAAAGCCCGCCGATGTTGGGCTTTCGAGCCCCCGCCGAGGCGGGAGAGACTGTTCAGTTAGGTAGCAGTGGCGGAGGATTGGAACCTGAGATCCAACGTCCTCCAGTTTATGCCTATTCGTTGTGCCCCCTCGGACGTGTCTCCGTGGGGGAAGTCTGCTGGGAAGCCAAACCTCTCCCTATCCATCGATCGCGGCCAGGGACCTAGCCCTCGCGGGTACCAGATCGGACATCCTCTCGAGCAAAGCCTCCGCGCCGGACTGCTTCTACAGGCCAGATCACTTGCCGTGCGCGCGCGCGGCGAGGGCTTCGAGGATAATGGCCACGCACGCTTCGGTTCCCATGGCTCCGGTATCGACCGTCACGTCGTACTCGCAGAACGTATGGACGATGTCGGCAAGTCCGCGGGCCCGGCCTACGACGCGGTCGCCGCGGGCACGCTCGCGGGCTTCCAGGATGCCGAGCGGGCAGGTAACGCCGATCGCGAAGACAGCCAGCCCGGCCGTCGAGCGACAAAAGCTCTCGTACATGGCGCGGTCGTGCAGCACATGGTCGAAAATGACAGGGTTGCCACCGTCGACCAGCGCACGCACCGCGGGCGCCATCGACTGTACAAGGCGGCGGAACACCGGCCCGAAACGCGCCACGACGGCAGGCGGCGTTCCTGGCGCCGATGTCGTCACCATCTCGACGCCCAGCGCCGTGAACGCATCGTGTTCAGCCTGCCGACCTGTATCGGCGCCGCGATAGTAGCGTGGCGCGGACATCAGGATGAAGTCGTCGAAGCCCACGACGAGATAGGGAGAAGGAATCGCCGCCTGCAGGGCGCGGCAAAGCGTGGTCTTGCCCGCACTTGACGGGCCGTTGACCAGCACGAGGTCGGGCCAGCGTTCCGGGGTCTCCGTCATCATGCCGACCCAGAGGTGCGGGTGAATGCCGGCCGACCGCACGGCAAGGACAGCATCAGCTCCTGGTCCATCGCCCCTCTCGCGCAGGCCAGGATACGCGCCCAATCCATAATCGCCCCCTGCCCTGCACCGACTCGACCACGGCATCGTGGACCGTCCGCGAAATTGTATTCAGCCGCCTCGGGAACGACTACCGACGTCGCCTGAATCACCGTTCCCCGGCCGTTTCAGTTTTTTGGCCATACGGGGTTCGCGCGAGATCCCCGTCGTGCCCGACCCGATCAGCCAGCGATCCGCTAGTTGGCGGTCATGCCGCCGTCGATCACCAGCTCGCTGCCGGTGACCCAGGCGGCATCGTCGGAAGCGAGGTAGAGGCAGCCCGCCGCGATGTCGTCAGGCGTCCCGAAGCGACCGAGTGGCGTCGCTTCGAGGCGCTGGCGTGCGACGTCGGGATTGGAATGGCCCGGCACGGTCATCGGCGTGTCGACGAAGCCCGGATGCACCGAGTTCACGCGGATCTTGTCCCGCGCGTACTGGATCGCCGCGGCCTTGGAGAAGATCCGCACCGCGCCCTTGGAGGCGTGATAGGCGGCATTGGCGTGCGAACCGACGATGCCGCAGATCGACGAGATGTTGATGATCGAGCCGCCGCCGGCCCGCAGCATGGCCGGCACCGCGGCCTTGGTGCCGAGGAAGACGCCGGTGGCGTTGATCTCCATGACCCAGTTCCACTGCTCCAGCGTCTGGTCGGCAAGGCGCGGTCCGGCCGTCAGGCTGGTCTGGATGTTGAGCTTTGGATCGCGGCCCGAGATACCGGCGATGTTGCACAGGATGTCGAGGCGGCCATAGGCCTTCTCGGCGTCGGCCACGATCTCGGCCCACCGGGCCTCGTGGCGCACGTCCTGGGTCGCGAAGGTCGCCGTTCCGCCTGTGTCGACGATCTCCTTTTCCACCGCCTTGCCAAGCATGGCGTTGCTGTCGGTGAGGACGACGGAAGCGCCGTGCAGGGCGAACAGCCTGGCCGTCGCCGCACCGATGCCCGACGCTCCACCCGTCACGAGCGCCACCTTGCCGATCAGTCTCTTCCCCGGTTGCATGCCTGTCCTCCTCGCTTCCCCGACATTGTTTTCAGCCGCGATCGTGGCGCGGGATCGTGACACGGCGGCCAGCGAAACGACAGGCGGTGGTCTGATTGACTCCCCCGGCCGGGCCCGCACAATCCTCACAACCAAGAAGAGATTGCGAGGAAGCCATACGCTTCGTGTCCAAGGCGGCGTTGATCACCGCAGCCGAACTGGGCCCCGAGGGCATCGACGTCACGGGCAGCGTCTGACAGCCCGCAAGAGACGAGGGAGAGGAACATGGCCGGCAAGGTCGGATTCATCGGACTCGGCGCCATGGGCGGACCAATGGCGCTCAATCTCGTGAAAGCGGGCTTCGCGCTCGTGGTGCACGACATCGATCAGACCAGGACCGCGCCGCTCCGGGCCAAGGGCGCCGAACTCGCCGGTACGGCGGAAGGCGTGGCGGCGGCGGTGGAGCGGACCATCGTCATCGTCGAAACCACGGAGCAGGCGGAATCGGTCATCGCCGGCGAGCGCGGCATCATCAAGAGCGCCAAGCCGGGCCACATCGTGCTCTGCATGGCGACCATCGATCCCTTCGCCGCCCGCGCCCTCGCCGACACATTGGCGGCTCAGGGTATCGCCATGCTCGATGCGCCGGTGAGCGGCGGCACGGGCCGGGCGCAGTCGGGCGAGCTGTCGGTGATCGTGGGCGGCGCCGCCGACGTGGTTGCCAAGTGCGAGGACCTCTTCGCGGCCATGGGCAACCGCACGTTTCATGTCGGCCCGCTGGGCAATGGGCTTGCCATGAAGCTGGTCAACAACATGCTGGTCCAGGTCAACACCGTGGCGGTGGCCGAGGCCCTGGTGCTGGGCGTCAAGGCGGGACTCGATCCGCAGATGATCTATGACGTGGTGCGCGTCTCGACCGGCGCCAGTGCCGCGTGGGAACTGCGCGTGCCGCGAATTCTGAACGACGATTTCGAGCCGGGCGGCACGATCGACATTTCCTACAAGGACCAGGAACTGGAGACTGCCTTCGCAAAGCGCCTGGGCGTGCCGCTGCTGCTCGCGAACGTCACGCAGCAGGTCTACCAGATGGCGCGTGCCCGTGGCCTCAACAAGCAGGACGGGGCGGCGATCGTCAAAGTCTTCGAGCAGATGGCGGGCGTCACCGTGAAGAAGGGGACAGGGCAATGACCACATTCGTGCTGATCCACGGCGCCTACCAGGGCGGCTGGATCTGGAAGACGACCGCCGAGCACTTGCGGACCAGGGGCCATCTGGTGCTGACGCCGACGCTCGACGGTTGCGCCGAGCGCAAGGGCGGGCTTCGCGCCGGCATCGACACCGAGAGCCACGCGGCCGAAATCGCCGAGCTGCTGTTCTACCAGGACCTGCAGGATGTCGTGCTGGCCGGCACCAGCACC
>JAESFZ010000320.1_pt1 | contig 23484 bp, 24 predicted proteins | sample 9269561 | NCBI WGS metagenome assembly JAESFZ01 (sample SAMN14515552, study PRJNA621657) | algae metagenome | isolation source: Tildeniella nuda ZEHNDER 1965/U140 and co-occurring heterotrophs from wet... | place: Switzerland: Stansstaad, Zurih | collected 1965-01-01
ATGTCGTCGTCGATCGTCTCCATGCGCTTCTTGGTCAAGGGGCCGGTGTCTCTGCACACCTGCTTGCCAACCTTGCCGAAGCGCGGGTCGATGGTCGGATCGTCCCTGTCGGACGCCTTGCAATCGAGCACACCGCGCGGCCCGAACTTGGCGCGGAACGCCGGGTCCTTCGGATAGTCCGGCAGCTCCGGCTCTTCCTCGGCATTAAGATGGTACAGATTGCCGTAGAACTCATCGAAGCCGTGGACCGTCGGCAGGAACTCGTTGCGGTCGCCGAGGTGATTCTTTCCGAACTGGCCGGTCGCATAGCCTTGCACCTTCAACAGTTCGGCAATCGTCGGATCTTCCTTGCGCAAGCCGAGCGTCGCGCCCGGCAGGCCGACCTTGGTGAGGCCGGTTCGCAGGCCTGCCTGGCCGGTGATGAACGAGGCCCGGCCGGCCGTGCAGCTCTGCTCTGCATAGATGTCGGTGAACATCATGCCTTCGCGGGCGATGCGGTCGATGTTGGGAGTCTGGTAACCCATCAGGCCGCGCGAATAGGCGCTGACATTCGACTGACCGATATCGTCGCCCCAAATGATGACGATGTTGGGTTTGGAAGCTGTCTGTGCGGAAACCGACCCTGCGATTCCAAGGCTGCAGGCTGCCAGGCTCACTGTTGCGAACAGGCGGGCGGCAAGGCGCTTGGTCATGTCGTATCTCCTTTGGGCACTCTGGGTGCACCACTAACTGTTCCGGCTTAGTCCGCGATTGATTCACATCAAGGGTCGCTGGGTGCGGCCAAGGGCAATCATCGGAACCCGCTGTGGAGCATCGGATTTCCGATTCTCGGGAATGTTCCGAAACTCTGCCTGCCGTCGATGCAAACCAACCGCGAGATCGATACAGTTCGCGCATGGAAATCGACCTCAAGTTACTACAGTACGCCGTGGTCCTGGCAAAGCACCGGCATTTCGGGCGGGCGGCGGCGGCGCTGCGCATCAGCCAGCCGACCCTCAGCCGCAACATCGCGACTCTCGAAAAGCAGATCGGCATGCGCGTCTTCGAACGCTCGCGACGCGACGTTGTGGCGACGCCGGCCGGCGACGACGTCCTCAAGATGGCGGACGAGCTGGTCGGCCGGGCCGAGGCGATCTCCAACAACCTGCAGATGGTGCGCGATGGCCGGGGCGGGCGCCTGCGGGTGGCCGCCGGAGTCTATGTCCACGACATCGCCGTCCGGCCGGCCGCAATCGAGATGATCAAGGCGAGCCCGTCGGTGCGGCTGGAGCTGCTGGAGCGCGAGTGGACGGCGGCGCTCGCCATGCTGATGACCGATCGTGTCGACTTCGCCGTTCTCGATATCATGGCGCTGCGGGGCGTGCCGTCGTTGAAGGTCGAGCCGCTCGGCAAGTTGGAAGGCGTCTATTACTGCCGGGCCGGCCACCCGCTGTTGAAGAAAGCGTCGCTGCGTCCGGAGGATGTGCGCCCCTTTCCCTTTGTCTTTTCCAGCATGGCGCATGAGAAGCTCGGGCTGATCGAGGATATCGACCCCGGTTTCACCGTGGACCACACGACGGGCGACATCCTGCCGTCGATCGCCGTCTCCTCATTCCGCCTCGGCCTGGAAATCGTATCCGGCACTGACGCCATCAGCCTGGGCCATGTCAGCCAGATCCAGGATGGGCTGGATGCCGGGCGCCTGGCCATTCTCGATCTGACGTGGCGACCCAGGCTGCCGGTGGCGGAGATGGGTGTCGCCTACAAGCGCGAGCGAACCCTGCCGCCTTCGGCACGCTCCTTCATCGGCCTCATCCGCAAGCGCATGCGGCTGTACTCGCGCGAAGGAAAGTGACGAAATAGTCTGGTTCTGGGACGCTTTTAGCCCTGTCGTGAATGAAGGATTGATCCGCATGTCTGCACCGCACGTTCTCGCCGAAGTCAAAGACGGCATCGGCTGGCTGACGCTCAACCGGCCGGAGCAGTTGAACGCGCTGTCGATGGAGATGCGCGACCTGCTGATCGAGCACAGTGCGAAGTTCGAGAAGGACCCTGCCGTGCGCTGCGTGGTGATCCGGGGCGCGGGCACGCACTTCATGGCGGGCGGCGACATCAGGGGCTTCCACAAGTCGCTGACGACGGAGAAGGAGGCGCACCTCGCCGGCTTCGAGATGCGCGTCGTGAAGGCGCACCAGGCGATCTACCAGATCCGCCGCATGAACAAGCCGGTGCTGGCCTCGGTGCAGGGCGCCGCCGCGGGCTTCGGACTGTCGCTGATCCTGAACTGCGACCTCGCCATCGCCAGCGACGATTCCTTCTTCACGCTCGCCTATCGCCACATCGGCCTCAGCGCCGACGGCGGCGCGACCTATTTCCTGCCGCGCGTCGTGGGCGAACGGAAGGCGTTGGAGATCGCGCTCTTGGGCGAACGCTTCACGGCGGCCGAAGCGAAGGCCAACAACATCCTGAACTGGGTGGTCCCCAAGGATCAGCTCGTGGCCGAGACCGCAAAGATGGCGCGCAAGCTGGCCGACGGCCCGACCTTCGCGCTGGGTGTCGCCAAGAGTCTGATTCGCAACTCCTTCGACAACAGCTGGGACGAGCATTCGCACCGCGAGGCCGAGGGCCTTGCCGCCTGCGCCGCCACCGAGGACCATTTCGAGGGGCTGAATGCTTTCCTCGACAAGCGCAAGCCAGCCTTCAAGGGGAAGTGAGGGCGTAGCCGCTTCAGGCCGTCACGGGGACCTCGACCAGCCCGAGATGGCGGGCCATGGGGCGAAAGTCGTTGTCGTTGTGCAGGAGCGCCGTGCGGTTCTCGATGCACCACGTTCCGATCAGCAGATCGATGGTCGTGCGGACCGCGATGCCCTTTCGGCGCAAGGTGCGGAAATTGCGCGCGGCCGAGACGGCGATCCTGTCGCCACCCATCGGCACGATATCGAAGCGGCGAAGGAGCGCCTCGACGGTTCGGGCTGCCCGCTCGTCTTTCAGGCCCTGCAGGACCTCGCACAGCATCAAGTCACCGACGACGACCTCCTCGACGCCGAGAGACGCGTTCAGACGCCTGACGTGTGGCAGGTCGCGCCCATTGAGGAAATCGATCCAGACGCTGCTGTCGACGACGATCAAGCGATTGCCCGCCCCTTGCGGCTGCGCGCGAGATCGCCTCGCCACGGATACTTGCCGAAGGCGGCGGTCACTTCCTGTTGGCGCCGCAACTTCACCATCAGGCGAAGCGCCTGTTCGACGGTCTGTTTCTTGGTCGTAAGCCCGGAAGCCTTCTGGGCCTCCGCCATCAACCTGTCGTCGATTTCGATGTTGGTGCGCATGAGTTGCTCTGCCCGATGTGTATATGTAATCTATATCGTACACATAAATGGCCGACAAGAGCACGCCGAGCAAACGCCAGGAGGAAACCATGCAAGACCGCCACATCGGAGATGTCCGCGTCACCCGCATCGAGGAGATCTCGGGGCCGGGCTTTCCGGCCAAGGATTTCTTTCCCGAGTTCGAACCCGAGACCTTCAAGAGTCACGAACACTGGATGGCGCCCGCCTACTACCAGCCCGAAAGCGGCCGGCTCATGCGGTCGATCCATTCCTGGCTGATCCGCACCGGCAAGCACACGATCCTGGTCGATGCCTGCTCGGGCAATTACAAGAACCGGCCCGGCATGCCGGGATTCCACATGCTGGACACGAAGTATCTCGACCGGCTGCGCGAGGCGGGCGTCCAGCCGGAGGAGGTCGACTTCGTCATGTGCACGCACCTGCACGTCGATCATGTCGGCTGGAACACTAAGCTCGAGAATGGCAAGTGGGTGCCGACTTTCCCGAACGCCAAGTACGTGATGTCGAGGGTCGATCACGATCACTGGGCCAAAGTGGCGAAGACATCCGGTGCGCCGGAGTACGAGGTCAACACCTACAACGACTCGGTGCTGCCGGTCGTCGAGGCGAAGATGGCGGAGTTCGTATCAGGCGGCGAGCACGCCATGTGCGGCTGCCTGAAGCTCAAGCCCGCGCCCGGCCATACGCCGGGTCAGATCCGCGTCGATCTCGAATCGAAAGGCAAGCGCGCGATGTTTCCCGGCGACGCGCTGCATAGTCCGCTGCAGGTGCCGGTGTGGAAATGGAACAGCCGCTTCTGCGACGACCGCGTTCTGGCGGCCAAGACCCGAGGCGCCTTGCTGGGCGACTGCGCCGAGCAGGGCGCGCTGCTGATGCCGGCGCACTTCGGATCGCCGCATGCAGCCTACGTGAAGGCGAAAGGCGACCGCTTCGAACTCGACTGGGACCACGACAACGTTCGAGGGCGGTGACCCTTGAAGCTTGACAGGAAATCCTAGCAAGCGTATTTGTCCAGCATGATTCCTGTCGCGATCGTCTTTGTACAAAATCCTGCGAAGCGGCGATCCCTTTGCGCAAGGAAAGACGACGTGAAAAGAGTCACTTGGCGTCCAACGGGCACCGCGGCGACAGACGGAATTCGCGAGCCGGGGCAGGGACTTGCGGCCCGGACAGGATGCCCGGACCGCCGAAATAGGATGTCCAGGTGACTCGCGGCTAGCGGCCCTTCCAGTTGGGCTTGCGCTTCTCGGCGAAGGCCTTGGGACCCTCGACCGTGTCTTCGCTCCGCGCCATGGCGACGAAGGCGGGGAAGTTCTGGTTGCGCATCGCCATCTCGAGCGCCGGCACGTCGAGCGAGCGCATCACCACCTGCTTGGTGGCGCGCACGCTCATCGGCGAGCATTCGAGGATCTGGGCGGCCCACTTTTTCGCCGCCGTCATCAGTTCGGCGTGCGGCACCACCTCGGTGACGAAGCCGAGCTCGTAGCCTTCCTTGGCGGGCACATGGCGGCCGGTCAGCATCATGCCCATCGCCTTCTTGAGCGGGATCATGCGGCTGAGGCGCTGCATGCCGCCGGCACCGGCGGCCAGGCCCACGCGCGGCTCGGGGAGCGCGAACTTGGCGTGCTCGGAGGCCACGATGATGTCGCTGGCGAGCGCGATCTCGAAGCCGCCGCCCATGGCGAGGCCGTTCACGGCCGCGATCACGGGCTTGTCGAGGTCGAAGCGGTTGGCGAGGCCGCCGAAGCCCTTGGCCGGATGGACCGGGCGCTTGCCGGTCTTGGCCTGGATCTCGGCGTGATATTTCAGGTCGTTGCCGGCGCAGAAGGCCTTGTCGCCGGCGCCGGTGATGATGGCGACCCACAGTTCGGGGTCGGCCTGGAACTCGTCGAAAGCGTCGACCAGCTCCTGGTTCGCCATGGGATGGCAGGCGTTGTAGACCTCGGGACGGTTGATGGTGACGACCATCAAACGGCCGTCTTTTTCGACCTTACTGAACTGGCCCATGGCGTTTCCCCTTTGGTGACTTGCCGTCAATGAACGGCGGTTTACCGCGAGTTCGGGGCCGCGGCGATCAAAAACGCCGCATTCAAATCCGGGCGATGGCCCCTAATTCCAGGGGGTGAAATTCGGGTCGATTTTCGGGAGAGGCGTCACGATGCGTTTGTCACGGGTGATCGGGATCGTGGGGGGAGTGTTGGCAGGTGGAGGGCTCGCGCTGGCGGTCGGTCCCACTTGGGCAGCGACCTTCAACCAGAATCTCGGCATCTGGCAGGAGCCTCCGCCGCCGAGCGAGGTAGCCGGCGAGGGGGCCTCCGGGAGCACTGCAGGGCGATCGTCCCGGGACCTGGCGGCCCCACTGCTAGTGGCCGATCCGGTGGCCGCCTTGCCCCCGGTGACACCCTCGGTCGCAGCGCCGATCGCAAAGCCGAGGCCCCCGGTGCGCCCGCCGGCGCCGGCCCGGGCGAGTGTGCTGGCGCCTGCCGAGGCGGCGCCGACGGCGTCCGAGATTGTGGGTAAGTCGCTGTCTCAGGGGGCCTCAGACCCCAATGTGCCGCTGCCGCACCCGAATCTGGCCGAAATGTCGGCGGAGGGAGCCGTGGCCGGCAGGACCAGATTGTTCGGCCGCGCCGATCCCGGGGACGGGGTCTTGGACTTCAAGGGTGGCCTGTTCGGCCTGACCGTGCCCATTCCGGCCGATCGCAACGCACCTGGGGGCAACACAAGATATAGTCCCGGGCTGCCGACCCTGGAAATGGGCCCCGGAGCCCGCTGATACGGGCTTATATGGCCACTGTTGCCTCGCTGCCACAGGTTGGCCTTGAGTCGCCTTGAAAAGGCCTCGCATCTTGCACCGCACTAGGCGTGGTGTGTATATTCGGCTCGGAGTTGGTGATGACCCAGCCCCACCAACGCTCGTAGATTTCAATAACGAGGGGAAGATCTCATGAAGAAGGCACTCATTGCCGCCGCTGCGTTTGTTGCGCTGCCGGCAATCGCCCAGGCCCAGACCCCGATGCCCGGCTTCTATGTCGGTGCCGAAGGCGGCCTGAACTGGATGCTGAATTTCAACGCCAACACCCCGGTCGCCGCTGCGCCGGTCGTCGGCGTTACGCCGGGCACCGGCTGGATGGCTGGCGGCGTGATCGGCTATGACTTCGTCGGCCCGCGCGTCGAGCTCGAAGGCATCTATCGCTGGAACCCGACCAACATCGGCGTCCCGGGCACCGGCATCAACAACCAGATCGGCCAGCTCGGCATCATGGCCAACCTGCTGTACGACTTCATGCCCGCTTCGGTGATCACCCCGTACGTCGGCGCTGGCGCCGGCATCGGCTTCGTGGACGGCTCGAGCTCGCTGTCGAGCACGGTGTTCGCCTATCAGGGCATCGTCGGTCTGGCCTGGAACGCGGACACCAACTTCCGCGTCAGCCTCGACGGCCGCTACTACGGCACGTCGAACCCGCAGATCAACGGCAACCCGTGGACCAACAACAACTTCAGCGTCATGCTCGGCCTGCAGTTGAAGTTCGGTGAGGCTCCGGCTGCTCCGCCGCCGCCGCCGCCGATGGTCGCTCCGCCGTCGTTCATGGTGTTCTTCGACTGGGATCGCTCGAACCTGAGCGCGCAGGCCCTGAACACGATCAAGCAGGCCGCTGGCGCCTACAAGACCAAGGGCAACGCCCGCATCACGGCGACCGGCCACACCGACACGTCGGGCCCGGAAGCCTACAACATGGCGCTGTCGCTGCGTCGCGCGAACACGGTCAAGGACGCTCTGGTGCGCGAAGGCGTGCCGGCCACCGCGATCGCCGTGATCGGCCGCGGCGAAGCGGGCCTGCTGGTCAAGACCGCGGACGGTGTCCGCGAGCCGCAGAACCGCCGCGTCGAGATCGTCATCCAGTAAGACGGTCCACCTTAATAGAGAAAGGCGGCCCTCGCGGGCCGCCTTTTTCTTTGCCTGCTTCCTGGAGCGGATTCCGGTTGGAAGGCCTCATGATCTTCCGGACCGCGCGCATCTCAGGCGGAGGTTACTCCGCCGGGCGCGCTCAAGGTGCATGTGAATGCGCCGAAGCGAGCCAGAGGCTCGCGGTCCAGAAGACGATGAGAACGTGCGCTACCCGACGAAGCGCGCGCCAGGTGCTAGCCGAAAGATCCAGTCGCGAAGGCCCGAGACGCGGGCGAACTCCGAATGCTCTCCGTAGGTCGCCTTGCCCGTGCCGTTGGCATTGATGCCCACGATCACCCAGCCGAACCGTTCGCTCCGCATCCAGGCCGAACCGCCGCTGTCGCCGGATCCCAGCAGCCCGTCGAGCCGGCCCGCGCCCTCGCTCTCGCGCCGCAGCGTCACCTGCAGCCAGTTGCCGCCGTCCGCCCCCTTGGGCGGCGGCACGATCGCGTCCAGCAACGCATCGATCACATTGGTCGCGGCCGCCGCCCGGCCGGACGGGCTGTTGTAGAGATCGCTCTCGCCCACCGAGCCGATGCCGCGCATGCCGTGGCCCACCATGACGATCTGCTTGTCCAGTTCGTCGCGGCCGGCATAGAGCGCGGGCGGCGGGCCCGCGTCCGTCACCGGCCCGTCGAGGCGCACGATGGCGGCGTCGAAGCCGCTGCGCTCCTCGTTGTTGCGATTGTAGAAGGGATGAATGTCGAGACGCACGCCGCGCCGCGCCGCGCCGCCGGAGCTGCGATAGAGATAATTGTCGGCGCCTTCGCCGGGTTCGAAATTGTGCCCCGAGGTCAGCACCACGCCGGCACCTCCCATGTTCCCGATCCACGTTCCTGAAGCCTCGCCCCACGTCTCGCCGTCGTCGTCGGACAGCGCCATGACGCTGGCGAACTGCGGCTGGCGGGCCAGCGCCTCGTGGGCACCGAATCCTTCGCTCTCGCGGCCGGGCCGGCCGCCTTCGGCGCGCCAGGTGCCGTCGAGGACGACGACTGCGCCGGCGGGGCGCAGCGTGGTTGGGAGAAGCGCGACAGGGGCAAGCGCGCCGGCCAGCAGCCGGCGTCGGGAGAGGGGCTTCATTGCGACGGACCCTAGACCGGCTTGCCTCGTCGCTTCATCCACAAACCGTCGACCGTAGCCGCCTTTTTGCGCGGCTCCTTTTCCCGGGCCGTCCGGTCTTTCGGAACGCTCACCAAGTCGGCCGGATCGGGCACCCCCTGGCAGCACGCGTCGGCCGCTTCCACGAGCCTGCGCCAGCCGTCGACACGGTGGCGGTAGCGCGCCGGCTCCCGGTTGTCGTCGGGGAGGCTCGTGACGTTGGTGGCAATCACGGTCATGCCGCACAGCGCCGAGGGCCGCGGCGTCTCGCGTCGGCGCTCTCGCGCTAACGCCCTCCGGATGATTTCCGTATGCGAATTTTGATCTGATGGACTTCAACGTCGCCGTTTGGATTCGTCACTTCGTAGGTGACCTGGTCGAGATCGGCGTCGCCTTTGCGAGCCTCATAGAATGTGATTTGCGCGGATGTACGATATTGCAGGCAACCGGCGATCGAATTCATCGTCAACTCGCCGGTGCGAACGGTCAGAACGCCTGCGCTGGGGAACTCTATGACCCGGATCGTTGGCCGACGGGCAGGCGTGCAGTCGTTGTTGGCAAAAGCGTAGTAGCCAAGCTGCAACCGCTCCCCCGGAGTGGCGTCGAAGGACGTATAGCTGGAAATTGGGCCGGGCTCCCCTGCTGCGGATACTGAGATGGTCGTAGCGCCCAACAGCGCTGCCAGGGTACCGCAAAGCGAGATCATCCAATTGCCGTTCGGGGCGTACATAAAGCTGCGCTCGCTGGTTTTTCCATCCGTCGGTTCTGCACGCGTCGCTTCCGGATGTCTCGCCGATCGCATCCACTTTGGAGCAAATCAATAACGCGACAGGCGGCCAGTGTCCTGAGCGCTGGACTACGGAGAAATGGCTCTGTCGGTCGACGTCGGGGCGAGATTTGAAAGCCATCGATTCTGTGGAGGAGGGCTCCTGTGCTCGCTTACGGCGACAAGGCGGCGGGCGGATATGTCTCAGCCGGATTGGATCGGCCACGTGGATCGCGGAGAGCGGCGCCATTGCGGCGGCGAAACCTGGCGGCACGGGTCGAGCCCTTCTGCCCCATCGAATGCTTCCACTATGGATACGATTTCCCGCCTCCGGGCAGTGGCCAAGGCCCGTTCCTCCATGCGTGGACAGGGTGTTTGGCGTAAACCGCTACCATGGTCTCGACCTTACCCTCGCCGACCAACGCCGACCCCGACCGGCGCTGGTTCGCCCGCGCAGTGCCGGCGTCCAGTCGGGCGACGCGATGGCTTGGCGGGCTCTCGGTTCGCGCGCTCGTGATGGGGGTGGCCGCGATCTATCTCGTGGTCACGATCGGGATCCTGGCGGGCATCCTGCTGCAGGTTCGCGCCGACACACTGACCGCGGCGGAAAGGCTGACGGCGTCGCTGTCGCGGCTGGCGGCCGATGAGACCGCGCTCGCCTTGCAGTCGGTGGAGCAGACGCTCACCATTGCCGACACGCAGCTGAACCGGCGGAACCGGGCAGGCACGCTCAACCAGGCCATGGTGGGGGCCGATCTCCGCGCCCTTCTGCGCGAGCGGCCGTTCCTGCTCGTGATGTGGGTCACCGATGCAGAGGGCCGCATCGTCTTTCACTCAAAGGATAGCAGCGTCGGCGTCGACCTGGCCGACCGGCCGTATTTCCAGCATCATCTCCAGCATGCCGGGCCGCATGTTCATGTGGCCGACCCTCTGCAAAGCCGCATCACCGGCGCGTGGATCCTGCCTGTCACCCGGCCCTGGCTCGACGCCGACGGCAAGATGTTGGGAATCATCGTGGCCGCCGTCGATCCCCACCATTTCGACCGGGTCTGGCGATCGGAAGAACCGGGCAAGGACGCCTCGATTGCGCTGCTGCGCGCGGACGGCACGCTGCTGATGCGCAGCCCGTTCCTCGACTCGGCCATAGGAACGCGCTTGGCATCGGCGCAGTTTGCGATCGAGCGGGCGAAAGGCACTCCCCATGGGGTCTTCCGCAACACGAGTCCGATCGACGGCATCGAGCGCGTGCTTGGGTTTCGGACCCTCTCCTTCGATCCGTCTCTGGTCGTCGTCGTCGGCCAAAGCGTGCCGCAGATCCTGGCACCGTGGCGGCATATCGCGGGAGTGGTCGCCCTGGGCTGGTTCGTCGCCACCCTGGGCCTGGCCGTCCTGTCGACCTGGCTGGTCGGTGAGTGGACGGCGCGGCGGGCGACGGAGGCTCATTACCGCCGACTGTTCGACGCCAATCCCGATCCCATGGCCGTATTCGATCGCCAGACGCTGCGCTATCTCGCCGTCAACGACGCCATGGTTCGCCAGTACGGCTGGTCGCGCGAGGAGTTCCTGACCCTGACCCCAGCTGCGATCCGGGTGCCGGAGGATATGCCGATACTGACCGTCGCCCTCGACGAGCTTATGGTGGCTGGCGGCAGCCGCACGCTTGGTGGCCGGCACCGGCGCAAGGACGGATCGGTCTTCGAGGTCGAGGTCAGCATGGCCGAGATCGAGTTCGAGGGCCGGCCGGCCATGCTGCCGATGGCGCGCGACATCAGCGAACGCAAGCAGGCCGAGCGGGCGCGGCACGCCGCCGAGGAGAAGCTGCGCCAGCTCGAGAAGATGGAGGCGGTGGGCCAGCTCACCGGCGGCGTGGCGCACGACTTCAACAATATCCTGATGGTCCTGATGGCCAACACCGACGCGCTCGAGGAGGAATACGAGCTCGAGCCGGCGGTCCGCGAGCACGTCGACAACATCGCCAAGCAGACACGCCGCGCCGCGGACCTGACGCGGCAGCTTCTGGTGTTCTCGCGCAAGCAGCCGCTCAAGCCCCAGGTCACCGACCTCAACGAGCTGGTGGTGACGACAGGCCGCCTGCTGCGCCGGACGCTGGGCGCTAAGGTCGAGATCGAATCGACCTTCCAGGACAATCTTCATATGGTGAACGTCGACCAGACGCAGCTCGAGACGGCGCTGGTCAACCTCTGCGTCAATGGCCGCGACGCCATGCCGGGCGGCGGCCGCCTGCTGATCGAGACACGCAATGTCGTCTTCGACGACGCCTATGCCGCGCGCAACGCCGACGTCGTGGCCGGCGCGTATGTTATGCTGGCGGTTACCGATACCGGTGTCGGCATCGCGCCGGAGAACATCGACAAGGTTTTCGAGCCCTTCTTCACCACCAAGGACGTTGGAAAAGGCACCGGCCTCGGCCTCAGCATGGTCTACGGCTTCATCAAGCAATCAAAGGGACATATCAGGATCGAGAGCGAGCCCGGTCGCGGCACCACGGTGGCGCTCTACCTGCCGCGGACCGACGAGACCGTCGAGGCGGGGGAGACGTCCGATGCGGCTTCGCCCCGGGGTAGCGAACGAATCCTGGTTGTCGAGGACGATTCCAAAGTGCGCGCCAATGTGGTGCTCCAGTTGCGCAGCCTGGGCTATGCGGTCGAGGAGGCGGGAGACGGAACTTTGGGGATCTCCGCCTGCGAGATGGCCGAGAGGACGGCCGGCGGGCCGTTCGACCTCGTGCTGACTGACGTCATCATGCCCGGACCGGTCGGCGGCAAGGAACTGGCCGACGAGATCGGCCGCCGCTGGCCCACGACGGTGATCGTCTTCATGTCCGGTTATACCGAGGACGCCATCACCCAGGACGGCCGGCTCCAGCCCGGCATGCGGCTGCTCAACAAGCCGTTCCGCAAGCGCGAGCTGGCCCGGACGATCCGCGAGGCGCTGGATAGCGCGCGTTGAAAACGAACAGCACCCCTTCCACCGAAAGAAGCACCGAACGACAGATGGACAGCACGTCGAGACCCGCCATGACCGACAAGTTTTTGCTCCTCGCCGGCGTCGCCTCCGACTGGTGGTGGGAGATGGATGCCGAGTTGAGATTCACGTTTTTCTCCGAACGCTTCACCGAAGTCTTCGGCCTGTCGCCGGCACACTTGATCGGCAAGCGGCGCACTGACGCCAACCGCACCGACTATGGTGATCCGGTCTGGAAGTCTCATCTCGACGATCTTGCCAACCGGCGGCCCTTTCGCGATTTCGAGACGACGTTCGTGGATGCAAAGGGGGTATCTCGGCCGGTGAGTCTGAGTGGCACGCCCCTGTTCGACGCGGCCGGCGCGTTCACAGGCTACATCGGCGTCGGGCATGACCTGACCGAGCTGCGCCGCCGCGAGAAGGAGGCCTCCGAGCAGGCCGCGAATCTGGAATCGATCCTCGAGAACATCGAACAGGGTATCGTCCTGTTCGACTGCGAGACCAGGATCGTGGCCTACAATCGCCGTCTGGCCGAGTGGCTGCAGTTCGATGCCGGCCGGGATGTACGAGGGGTATCTTACGAGGCAATCGTTCGAGAGCTCGCCGAACGCGGCGAGTACGGTGCCGAGGACAAGGAGACTGCCATCGCCACCCGGATGCGCCTGGCGCTGTCACGCGAGCGGTTCGCGGGCGAACGCCGGCGCGCGGACGGCCGCATCGTCTCGGTGACCTTCAATCCGCTGCCCGCGGGCGGCGGCGTCATGACCTATAGCGATGTGACCGAGGCGCGCGAGCGAGAGATCCAGCTGCGCCAGAGCGAGGAAAATTTCCGCTACCTGTTCCAGAACTCGCCTTTGCCGAAGTGGGTCTACAGTATCGAGACCCTGCGGTTTCTCGAGGTCAACCAGGCCGCCGTCTCGAAATACGGCTATTCGCGCGAAGAGTTTCTTTCGATGACGTTGAAGGACATCCGACCGGAGGAGGATGTCGAGCGGCTGATGCAATGGCTGCAGCAGCCGTGGGCTCACAATCTGCAGGCGATCGACTGGCGGCACCGATGCAAGGACGGCCAGATCCTGGACGTCGATCTGTTCCTCAAAGACATCGAATTCGGCAATGAACCGGCCCGGCTCTCCGTGACCATCGACATCACGGCCCGCAAGGACGCGGAGCGCCAGACCGAGCGGATCTTCGACACGTCGCAGGACCTCATCCACGTCACCGACAGCTACGGCAAGTTCGTCCGCGTGAGCCCCAGCGCGACGGCGGTGCTGGGTTACCAGCCGGAGGAGATGCTGGGCCATGGCGCCAACGAATTCATTCATCCCGAAGACCTCGAGCCGACACGCGACATAATGCGGGCGGCGCGACGTGGGCCGGACGGTGGCGGCCGCTTCAGGTGCCGCTACATCCACAAGCAAGGCCATCCGGTGTCGCTGCTGTGGTCGGGCGTATGGTCGGCGCGGGACCGTCGCTACTATTTCATTGGCCGCGACATGACTGACCACGACCGTACCGAGGCACAGCTGCGCCAATCGCAAAGGATGGAAGCGGTCGGACAGCTCACCGGCGGCGTGGCGCACGACTTCAACAACATCCTCATGGTCATTCTGGCCAACGTCGAAGCCATCGAGGAGAAGGAGGAGCTGGATCCCGAATTGCGGGACCGGATCGCGGGCATCGGCAGCGCGACAGAGCGCGCGGCCGAGCTGACGCGCCAACTGCTGGCCTATTCCCGCAAGCAGGCCCTGCGACCGCAACGCACCGACATCAACGAACTCGTAAGATCCACCGGCAGGCTGCTGCGCCGCGCGCTGGGGGCCGGAATTGAGATCGAGTCGGCCCTCGCCCGCGACTTGTGGAACGCCGAGATCGACGCCGCCCAGCTCGAATCGGCGCTGGTCAATCTCGCCGTCAACGCCCGCGATGCCATGCCAACCGGCGGCCGTTTGGTGATCGAGACGGCCAATGCGACGCTCGACGAGGATTATGCCGCGAAGAATCCCGACGTCACGGTTGGCGATTACGTGATGCTGGCTGTCACCGACACCGGCACGGGTATGCCCCCTGATGTGTTGGCCAAGGCGTTCGAGCCGTTCTTCACGACGAAGGAAGTGGGCAAGGGAACCGGCCTCGGCCTCAGCATGGTCTATGGCTTCATCAAGCAGTCCAACGGCCACCTCACCATTTACAGCGAAATCGGCGGCGGCACGTCGGTCAAGCTCTTCCTGCCCCGCGCCAAGTCCGGCCGGCAGACCTCGCCGGCACCGCGCCGCGCGCCAATGCCGGGAGGAAGCGAGCGGGTCCTGGTCGCCGAAGACGACGACGACGTTCGCGCCGGTGTCGTTCGACAGCTCAGGAGCCTGGGCTACGACGTCTCGGAAGCGGCCGACGGAAGTGCGGCGCTCGCCGCCCTGGAGGCCGGGCTGTTACCTTACGACCTCCTGTTGACCGACGTCGTCATGCCGGGCCCGATCAACGGCAAGGCGCTGGCCGACGAGGCGGCGCGCCGGTGGCCGGGAACGAAGATCGTGTTCATGTCGGGCTATACCGAGGATGCGATCAGCTACAACGGCCGGCTCGAGTCTGGCGTCCTGCTGCTCACCAAGCCGTTCAGCAAGCGCGACCTGGCAGCGATGATCCGGCGGGCCCTGGACGGTCCCAAGCAGACGACGGTGTCGTAGAAATCCCGGCTTAATGGATCTCGTTTACATGGATGATGTGACTGATCTAGACGTGCTCGAAGCAATGGATGGCATTGCTATCTTGCTCGCCCCTGACTTGTCGATAAGGCGCATTGGCTGGCGCAACTGGAACAGTTTTTGGTCGCGAAATGGTGGTGATACAAATCCTTCCAGGTGGATAGGAAGCGACGTCACGGCTTTTTTTTCCGAGGGCGTGGTTCGCAATACTTATCGTAAAATATTTGGAGAAGTGGCCGAGCATAAACGCAGATTGTTCCGAGTAGAGTATCGTTGCGACAGTCCTACGCTTAAACGGTCAATGCGTCTGTCGGTGACGCCCGTGCAACATGGCGCGGAATTTAAAGGCCTTCTCTATCAGTCGACCATGCTCTCTGTTGAGCAAAGACCTCCTATTTCAATATTCGATCTCCCAACCGCGGAAGCAGACCGCTCGCCTATCGTTACGATCTGTTCAATTTGCGCGAAGATCAAGTGGCCCTCATCTGACAGGAAATCGAACGAGGAATGGATAGAACCGCAAGAGTATTATCGGCGAGGCGGTGACGAAAGGGTACTGCTGTCACACGGGTTTTGTCCGACTTGCTATGAGAAATTGAACGACGAAGAGGATTGAGGTCTGACTCTAGCTGAGCGCGCAAGATGCGCGCGGTCCGGAAGATTCATGATCTTTTGGACCGCGAGCGGCCTCAGGGCGGAGGTTGCTCCGCCCGGGCTTGCTCAGGGCGGCGTCGAATAAATTCACACCCACTTCGGGCGGGGTAACCCCCGCCCTTGAGTGGCGAGCTCCCATGAGCGAGCAAACTTTTCAGCTATCGCTCGACGCGAGCCCGGACGATGATCAGATCTAGAATGATCTCGCTCTAACGGGTGGTTGCAGGCGGCTGGTCCCGCGCGTTGCGCTTCGCGCCGCCGGCCGATGCCTTGGGAGGCGGGCCTTTGAGGAGGCAGGACGGCAGTTCGCCATCCTTTGTCCCGCGATTGCTGCCAGGCGGCCACCGCGTCAGGCCCCAGCAATCCGAATCCTCCGAATCGAGCCATCTGACCTGGGCTGTGCCTGTCATCTGCATGAACGCCATGATCGGGCCGTATATCGTTCCATGTGCCACGGCATGCTGGGCGATCAGGTCGTTGCAAAGCAGTGACTGGACGCCATTCTTGGCTTCCCGGCAGGAATGCAGGCCGAGCCGGCCGCCGTCCTGGACGGTCCTGTAACGGCCGGCCAGAAAGACGATCTGGGCGCAGGCCGAGGCACACGAGGCGCCGGGCCGGACCACGGTGGCGACCTGATCGCGGTCCATCAACGCCGCCATGGCAAAGGCCTCGCCGACCATGCCGCCCGCGCTGTCCAGGACCAGCGTCTTGTAACCGAACGAATCGCGATCCGCCGACTGAAGGGCGACGCGAAACCGCTCGGCATCGCCTTCGACGATCGGCCCGCGGGCGACGACGATCCGCCGTCCATCGGCTCCCGCGGGAGTCGCAAATTCCATCGCCGACGCCGATCCGCTCGCCAGGAAGAGGGTCGACACGAGAATCTTGAGCCACATGGTCGCTATCGAAGCGTGGCAATGGGACGCGCCGCGCCGACGGTGGCGGCCAGCGTGTGCTGAAGATGCTTGAGCAGACCGGCGCATCCCACCTCGATGAGGTCGAGGGCGCGTTCGTAGTCCTCGGTGGTGCCGCCATAGGGATCGACCACGTCGCGGGCGCCCGACTCGGGTGCGAACTTCAGGAACATCTGCGGCCGATCAACCAGGCCCTGCGGCGCCATCGAGCGCATCGCCACGAGATGGGTGCGATCCATCGCCAGCGGATAGGCGAAGCGCGCGATGTCCTCGGGCATCAGCGGGCGCGAGCGAAAGTCGCTGATATTGTAGCCGCGCCGCGCCGCGGCCTCGAGGGCGAGCAGGCTTGGCGGGTTGCCGGCATGCCCGTCATAGATCCCGGCGCCGTCGATGTCGAAAGCGTGCTCGACCCCGGCGCGGCGAACGATGCTGCGGAGTGTGCCCACCGCCATCGGCGAGCGGCAGATGTTGCCCGTGCAGACAAAAAGAATTCCGATGGTCATGGTCTGCCTTTCCGGCGTCTAGGCCGACATCGCGAGGTCACCGGTCGGCGCCGCCGGCAGGTCGATCTGGAAGGTCGCGCCCGGTCCGTCGCCGGCCAAGGTGAGCGTGCCGCCCGAATCGCGGACGATGCCGAACGTCATGGCGAGGCCGAGACCGGTCCCCTGGCCCACGGGCTTGGTGGTGAAGAACGGCTCGAAGATGCGGTCCCTGATTTCCAGCGGCACGCCCGGCCCGTTGTCGTGGACGTTGACCCGGACATGGCCATCCGCGCCGGGACTTGCCTGTACCTCCACGACTTTCGCCACTTGCGACGACTCGGCCAGCGCATCCCCCGCGTTCATCAGCAGGCTGACGATGCCCTGCTCGATCTGTGTCGGGTGTCCCATCACCATGAGCGGCTCATCGCCCAGCGCATCCTGAACCGAAATGCCCAGCCGCCGCAATCGCGGCTCGGCCAGGACAATGGCGCCGCGGCAGGCGTCGCGGATGTCGAATGCCTGCGGTCCCTGCCGGGTCTCGCGGCTGAACAGTCGCATGCGGGAAAGGATGCCCGCCGCCCGGTCGACCTGCAGGATGACGCGCCGGAGCTTGCCGGCCACGAAGCGCCGGAATTCGGCTTCCGGCATGGGCGGCGGCGGCGGATCGTCTTCGTCTTCCGGCTCCCCCGGTTCGATCTCCATCAGCGCGTTCTGCGCCGCCATGCGGATGACGTTCAGCGGCTGGCTGAGCTCGTGCGCGATGCCGGTCGTGACCTCGCCCATGGTCACCATCTTGGACGACAGGGTGATCGCCTGCCGCGCCTGGTGGCGCACGGTCTCGTCGTGGCCCACCATGATCGTGCAATCACCCCAATCGAGAAGCTGCCGGCGCGACAGCGAGAACTGCAGCATTCGGGTCTGGTTGCCGGGCTGCACGATCTCGAGATCGACCTCGGCGAGCCTGGCGTCGCCGGCAATAAAATCGCGGATCGCGTCGACGCCGCTCAGGTTCGAGTCGCGCAACGCCTCGCGTATTTCGGCATCGGTGCCGAATATCTCGTGGAATTTCGTGTTGGCATGCACGACGTCGCCGTGACGGTCGACGACCGCCGTGAAGGCCGATGGCGTATCGACGATCGCCGCCAGCAGGTGTCGCTCCGACTCGGCGCGGCTCGCCGCCGCCGATCGGTCGAGCAACCGCAGGATATACTGCGCGACGAGGAACGTCACCGTGGCGAGAGCAGAGGCGAGGCTGAGGATGAGGAGACTCATCTCGCGCCAACGGGTCAGGAACATGCCCTCGCCGACGACCACGGACACGAACGCCGGGTATCCCGCGACACGCCGGGGTACGACGATGCGCGGACGTCCGTTGTCCGGGTCGAACCAGCTCGGCGCGTCCGTGAACACGGCCTGGCCCGACCGGCCCTCGGCGATGAGGCGTCGCGGCAGCGCATCCTCGAAACGCTTGCCCACGAGATTCGGCGCCGTCTCGCTGGTGACGAGGACGGTCCCGTCGTCGCGAAACAGGGACAGGCCGCTGCCCTCTCCGATCGAGATGCTCCGGAAGAACTTGGTGAGAAAATCGACGTCAAGCCCGACCAGGACGAGACCCAGCGTTTCGCCCGACTTCGAGGTCACTTTGCGCACCAGGTAGAATGTCAAGCGGCCGCTCGTGCGACCGGGCGCCGGCCCGGTCAGTACCAGGGCCGGGGCGCCCGCCACCATCGGGGCCGTGTAGGCCTCGCGTCCGGACAGGTCGACCGGCGGCGCCGGGTGACCATGGATGTTGTTCAGCAGCTCGCCGTTGCGCGCAATGATCCCGGCGATGGCGATCTGCGGCTGGCCCACCACGCGGTCGCGCATGGCCTCGAAGAACCGGCGCTCCTTCATGGCCTCCCGGAACCTTGGTTCGGAGGCGATGTCCTCGTCCCCAATCCAGTCCTGGATGCTTTTCACGACCAGGTCGGCGCCGTCCAGGGTCTGCTTCATATAGGCGGCGACCGTCAGGCTGGTATTTTCAGCGGTCCGCTTGCCATCTTCGACGGCATCGCGATGGCTGTACCAGATCACGATCGCGGTCGCCGTCCAGAGCAGCAGGGTCTGCAGGCCCGCGGCCGCGATCGTGCGCCGCCGGCTGGCGTGGTAAGTCGAGGGCGCGCGCGGGCCGGCGGTATCCACGGTCGGACCTGCGCTCGATTGCCCGCTCGATTGCCGCTCGCCTGCCACCGTCGTCGTCTCCTGTCGTCGCGATTTCATGCCCGGGGGACTTGCAGAATGTACTGCAAAATGGACTACTCGACGGAGGGAGACGCCGACAAACGCATCCATTGTGGAGGTAATCCGCAGGTCGGCGGAGTGGGGCCCCATGAACGTGGCCGGCAGCAAGGTCGACAAGGCACGGGCCACCGATGTCCTGGTGGTGGATGACGATTCCGACACCATCGAGGAACTCGTCGAGTACCTGTCCAAGGCGGGATTGACCTGCAAATCCGCCCCCGACGGCTGGGCCGCGCTCAAGCTGCTGGCCGGCGGCGTCAAGCCGGGGGTCGTCGTCACCGACCTGCGCATGCCGGAGATGGACGGCATGGAATTCGCCGAGCGCTTGGCCCAGTTCAGCGACCGCGAGCGGCCCGAGATCATTTTCGTGAGCGGCCATGCGGGCTTCGACGATGCCGTCGCGGCCATCCGCCTCGGCGCGCGCGACATGCTGACCAAGCCCATCGACGCCGCCAAGCTGGTGCGTGCCGTCAAGTCGGCCCAACTGGTGCGGCAGTTGCGCCGGCAGCCTGAAACACCAGCCCCGCCACCATCCGACGGCAATCAGCCCTTGCCGCCGGGTCTCGATCCACTGGTGCGCAAGCGGACGGCGCTGGCCAACCTCAGGACCATGCGCCGGGCGCGCACCCAGCATTTCCCCTCGGATCTTTTTTCGGATCCGTGCTGGGAGATGCTTCTCGATCTCTATGACGCCCAGTTGGCCGGGGCGGACGTCACCGTCACCAGCCTGGGCGCCGCCTCGGGTGTGCCGCTGACGACGGCGCTCCGCCGCATGGATGCGCTGCAGAGCCACGGCCTGATCGTTCGCACCGAGGATGCCGGCGACAAGCGGCGCACCATTATTCGTCTGACGCCGCCCGGTCTGCAGGCCGTTGAGAGCTTTTTCGACACCTACCTCGGCCGCAACGCCTGATCGCACGTTCGGCGGGGTTGCTCCATTCTGGAGTGGACCGCCGCTCCAATCCGGATGCGATCGGGCGTGACCGCTTCTCCGGGGGCCGACATAGATGCGGCCATGAACACGATCATTACCCGCGCCGCCGCCGCTCTCCCCCAGCCGACCTGCGATGTCCTGATCGTCGAGGACGATCCGGCCCAGGCCGAGGAGCTCGCCTGCTATTTCGTCCGGGCGGGTCTCACCGTACAGGTCTGTCTTTGCGCGTCCGCCGCCATCCATTGCGTGACCGGGATAAGGCCCCGGATCGCCCTGCTCGACTACAACCTGCCCGACATGGATGGCGTGACGGTGGCCGAGAGGATCAAGCGGCTCTCCCCCGGCACCTCGATGCTGATGATGTCGGGCCGCATCGACGGGCTGCCCGAGCCTACCCTGCGCAAGGTCGGGCTCTATACTTTCATGAACAAGCCGGTGGAGCCGCGGAAGCTGCTGAGCGCCATGCGCCGAATGGCGCGGACCGCCCTCAAGACCGGCCTGCCGGCGACGGTGCCGCAGAAATTCTTCGGCCTGACGTTCGGCTGATTGCGACCGTATCGCACGTCATCCCGTTGCGACTTCCGCGCATACCCTCATCAAGTGGGTCGTTGACAGCGCCTCAACCTGGGTCTCGACTGCAGCTTGAGGCTTCGCGCTGCCCGGAGGTACGCATGGTGCTTCTTCTGATCGAAGACGACGACGATCTGCGCGGCGAGATCCGCGAGTACCTGGTGCGTCGACACCACGACGTGACCGCGCTGGGGTCGGCGGCAAAGGCCCGCGAGCTTCTCGATATCCCACGGGCCGACGGCGCGGCATTCGATGCCGTCTTGTGCGACGTCAACCTGAGCGACGGCAACGGTATCGACCTCTATGCCGCGTTCGGATCCCGGCAGCCGGCCTGCCGCTGGATCCTGATGTCGGGGGCTCCCGACTCGGAACGCGTGGACGAGGCGCGCCGCAAGCAACCGTCGCCGGTGGCTTGCACCATGGTCGAGAAGCCTGTCTCCCTGCGCCGACTTGCGGAGCTGATTGCTGGTGGCCGCAAGATCGAATGATTGGATTGACAGGCCAATCCTCGTTCCAAGAACCATACCGAAGAGGGTACGGCCGCACCGTGTCGCAGTACCGCAAGGACGCCGTCGTCTACCGCCAGTCCTGCGCTGCGGACGACGTGTGCTACATCCAGGATGGCAAGGTAGAGATCGTGGTCGCCTGCAAGCAGCGCAAGAAGGCGGTGGTTGCGATCCTGGGGTCCGGCGAGTTCTTTGGCGTGGGGTGACTCTCGTCTTCCCCCACTAATGTTGATCCCGCTCCCCGCCCGTCACCAGGCCGGCGGCGATGGCGGCACCGGTGGCCTCGTCGAGAATGAAGGACCGCCGGCTGGCCCCGTCGGAAGAGGGGGCCTCCGGCCCCGCCCCGACGGCACGCGCCAGCCGGGTGGCATCCTCTCTTTTCTCGAAGGCGGCATGGATCTCCGGCGCGCCGGCCTGGCGCACGATGGTGACGGAATAGGCGCCTTCGGGCGCCAGCCGGCTGACGAGCTTGGACAGGCGGCCGTGAAGCGTCTGGAGATGGCGGGTGCCCAGGTCCCGGTCGGTGTCGATGGGAACGCAGGCCACCACCAGATGGTGGCGGCTGGCCGGATGATTCTTCAGGAAGGTGGACCACGCGATTCTAGGCATCGGGCCGTTAACGCCCGCCGTTGCCGAAAGCTCCTCCCGGCGGCAGCGTTTCCCCGATGTTCCGGGGGCTGGCGCAGAAATCTGACTTATCCACAGACTCGAAGTTGCAAGTTCAACAGGAATAGGCTAGGAAAAAGCCTACACTAGACCTACTGCAGTCGCAATTCACCGCCCGGCGGTCCCCCTCGAAAGAGGCTCGGACCGGCCGGGCTTTTTCATTTTGGAGACCGCCCATGACCGACCAAGGCGCCGGCTGCGACGCCGGCGATCGCACCCATGTGTCCGAGCGCCAGAAGCGCCGCCGCCTGCAGGACGAACGTCACGACGCGGACCTCATCTGGCTGATGTGCCAGCGCGAGGGCCGACGCTTCATGTGGCGGCTGCTGCAGAGCTGTCGCCTCTACGAGACCGGCCTCGCCGGCACCAGCGCGGCCTTCTTCCGCGAAGGCGAGCGCAACGTCGGCCTGCGCGTGCTGGCCGACATCGTGCGGCTCTGCCCCGACCTTCATGCCCGCATGGCGATCGAGTTCGCCGCCCGTAGTTCCACAAAGGAGAACGACAGACCATGACCGAGTCCCTGATCGCGCCGCAGCCCGACTCCCCCGAGGGGCCGGAGAGCCCAACGTCGCTCCTCTCGCCGGACCGGCCTGAAACGGTGCCGGCCGAACCGGCACAACCCGAGACGCCGGCTGTCGAGCAGCAGGCCCCGGTCGCTTACGAGCCGTTCCAGTTGGCGCAAGGGGTAGAGATCGACCCTTCAGCGCTCGAAGAGGCGCAGTCGCTGTTCGCCGAGGCGCGGCTCAGCCAGCCGCAGGCCCAGAAGCTGGTCGATCTCTATGCCGGCAAGCTGGGCGAGCTGGTCCAGCGCCAGATCGCGGCGGCCCAGGATCGCCAGACCGCCTGGGTCGCCGAGGTGAAGAACGATCCCGAACTGGGCGGCCGCCGGTTCGAATCGGCCCGCGCCGCGGCCCAGAAGGCGCTCAACCGCTTCGGCACGCCCGAGCTCAGGCGGACGCTGGACGAGCTGTGGGTCGGCAACAACCCGCAGCTCTTCCGCTTCTTCGTCCGGGTGGGACAGGCGGTGTCCGAGGATCGCTGGACCGATTCACGTTCCGCCGCGACGCGCGTGTCCGCCGCCGACACGCTCTACCCCCGCCAGAACACCAACCAGACCACTAACCAGAACAACAACCAGGAGTGAATGAATGGCCGCCACAGGCGCATCGGCGCTGACCTATCTCGATTGGGCCAGGCGCTTCAATGACGGCAGGATCTCGGTGATCGTCGAGCTTCTCGCCCAGACCAACGAAATCCTGGACGACATGCGCTGGGTCGAGGGCAACCTGCCGACCGGGCACCGCACCACCGTACGGACCGGCCTGCCACAGGGTACCTGGCGCCAGCTCAACTACGGCGTCCAGCCGACCAAGAGCACGACCGCCCAGATCACCGACAGCTGCGGCATGCTCGAGACCTACAGCGAGATCGACAAGGCACTGGCCGACCTTAACGGCAACTCCTCGGAGTTCCGCCTTTCCGAGGACAAGGCGTTCCTGGAGGGGCTCTCGCAGCAGCTGGCGCAGACGCTGTTCTACGGCAACACCGACGAGACGCCGGAGAAATTCATGGGCCTTGCGCCGCGTTACAACACGCTGGACGGCGGCGCGGCGGAGACGGCGCAGAACGTGATCGACGCCGGCGGCACC
>JAESFZ010000321.1_pt1 | contig 23481 bp, 20 predicted proteins | sample 9269561 | NCBI WGS metagenome assembly JAESFZ01 (sample SAMN14515552, study PRJNA621657) | algae metagenome | isolation source: Tildeniella nuda ZEHNDER 1965/U140 and co-occurring heterotrophs from wet... | place: Switzerland: Stansstaad, Zurih | collected 1965-01-01
CCTCTCGCGGTACATCGGAGACCTTCTCAAGACCATCCGACAATCCGAATGCTGCAACTACATTCACAGCGCCGGATATGCTCTCGTCAAAACGTGAAACGCTCTAGCGCCCCCGTCGGCAAATCCTAAGCGATGTCGGAAATCGCGAATTCGGCGCAGTATCGTCCCAAAGGGAGAATGCGGATGAATTGGAAGTCATGGGCTCTGGCCATCGCGGCAGTGATTGCGTGCGGCCTGTCGCTCGCGGTCGGCGCCTCGGCACAGGCGCCGGTGGGGCAGAAGCAGATCAAGGTGGCGGCCGTGGATTTCGTGCCGGCCTGGGGCGATCTCGACGGCAACGTCGCGCGGCTCGCCAAGGCTGCCGAGGAGGTGGCCCGGCAGGGAGTCGAGTACGCCGTGTTCCCCGAGACGGCGGTCAGCGGTTATCTGTTCAGCGGACCGAAGCAGCTCGCGCCTTTCCTCGACACCATTCCCGGCAAGACGACGGCCGCGCTCCTGCCCGTGCTCCAGCGCACCGGCCTGTACATGAGCGTGGGCATCGCCGAGCGCGATGCCGCGACCGGCCTCGCCTACAACACGGCCGTGCTGATGGGCCCGAACGGCATCGTCGGCAAATATCGCAAGAACGGGCTGAACCCGCAGGACCAGAAGGTCTTCGCGCCCGGCACCACCGGCGTCGAGGTGTTCGAGACGCCGATCGGGCGCATCGCGCTGCTCATCTGCTACGACGATACCTATTGGCAGTATGCGCGTCTGGCGGCGCTGCGTGGCGCCCAGATCGTCGCCTGGCATTCGGTGTCGGATCGCGTCATGCCGGGCACGCCGCCTGCCGAGGCGACGGGCAATCATTCGACGGTCTCCAACGTCCAGTACATGAGTGCGCAGAACGGCGTCTGGGTCGTCGGCGCCACGCGCAGCGGTGTCGAGACCAATCCGATCACCGGCGGCAAGCTCTACTACAATGGCGGTTCGAGCATCTGGTCGCCGAAGGGCGAGAAGCTGGTGCAGGCGCCGGTGGTGCCGCCCGAGACCCTGCCGCCCGGCCTCGCCGGCGTATTCGCGACCAGCATCGTCCCGGCCGAAGCCGATGCCGAGCGCACCGCCCGGCTCGCGCGGCGACGTCCCGACCTCTACGTGCCGCTGCTGGCACTGCACCGCAGCCCGACCGACGGCAACGCCACGACGTCGGTGCACTCGGTCGCGCTGTCGGCGGCGCAATGGCCCGACGGGCCCTCGCTGCTTTCCTCGGCGCGGCCGGAAGCGGGCGAGCTGCTGGTCCTGCCGGAACTCTCGGCTCTTCCCTCGGGCCTGTCTGCAGCCGATATCAAGGCGAAGGCCGAGGCACGCGGTGGCGCCTTCGAGCAGGCCCTGTCGGCGTCGGCCAAGGCCGGCAGCGGCTACCTGGTCGGCTCCTATCCCGAACGCGACGGCGACAGGACCTATCACACGGTCGTTCTGGCCGGTCCGGCGGGAACGGTGCTCGGCCGCTATCGCGCCACGCACCTGTCGGCCGCGACGGCTGCCTGGGCGAGCCCGGGTGACGAGCCCGTCGTGATCGACACGCCGCTCGGCCGCCTCGCACTGGCGACCGGCGAGGAGTTGCGCGTGCCCGAACTCGGCGGCCTCTACGGCGCGCTGCGGGCCGACATCCTGGCCGCGCCGGCGGGATGGCCCGAGCCGCTGAAGGTGCAGATCGACGCGAAGCTGTTCGCCGTCAACGATCCGCCGACCGGGCGTGCGGATTTCTTTCCCTATGCCTCGGCCAAGCAGGCACAGCTCTGGCTGGTGAGCGGCGGGCGCCGCGTCGGCAATGCGACGGCCGCCGGCATCTACGGGCCGGAGCCGGTCGTCGACACGCCGACCCTGACGGCCGCGGCCGGCGAGACCGTCGTGCGCTACCGTACGCGCGTGCCGGCGCCGGGCACCTGGATCAACCAGCAACAGCTGATCGGCGGGCAGCAGTCCCTGCTGTTCGTGCCGCTGGTGATGAAGGACGACAGCGACTGCCTGAAGCAGTGGCGGACGCAAGGGACCGGCGCGCCGCCCTGCCGGTGAGCCCTTCACGACACGGAGAACGGCCGGGCTTGCCGCCGGCCCTTTCCCGACGGCACCATGCCCCCGGATCGCAGCGGGGGCATGGACCATGGACGACTATTATGATCTCGGCGCCTACAAGCGCATCGTCACGACCTCGTCGCCGCAGACGCAGCTCTGGTTCGATCGCGGACTGAACTGGCTCTACGGTTTCAACCACGCCGAAGCGATCAAGTGTTTCGAGAAGGCGCTCGAGACCGATCCCGGCTGCGCCATGGCGCACTGGGGCATCTCCTACGCCGCCGGCCCGAACTACAACCTGCCCTGGCACCGCTACGATCCGGCCGGCAAGAAGCGCGCGCTCGAAGCCTCCTACGATGCCATGCAGCGCGCGCTGGCCGCCGCGCCCAACGCCTCGCCGGTCGAGCAGGCGCTGATCCGCGCGCTGCCGGCGCGCTACCCGCAGCGCGAGGTGATCGAGGACCAGACGACCTGGGACAAGGCCTTCACCGTCGAGATGCGCAAGCTGTTCCGCGCCCATCCGCACGATCTCGACCTGCGCTCGGTCTATGCCGAGGCGATCATGAACGAGACGCCGTGGCAGATGTGGGACCTCAAGACCGGCCAGCCGACGCCGGGCGCCGGCACGGAGGAGGCGGTCGAGGTGCTGGAAAGCGCCTTCCGCGACATCCCGGCGAGCTGGGATCATCCCGGCCTGCTGCACCTCTACGTCCATCTGATGGAGATGTCGCCGTTCCCGCAGCGCGCGCTGCGCGCCGGCGACCGGCTGCGCGACCTCGTGCCCGATTCGGGCCATCTCGTGCACATGCCGACCCATATCGACGTGCTGTGCGGCAACTATCGCGACGTCGTCGTCTACAACCAGAAGGCCGTGGTGGTCGACCGCAAGTACCTGGCGCGCGAGGGCGCCATGAACGTCTATTCGATGTATCGCAGCCACGACCATCACTTCATCGTCTATGGCGCTATGTTCCTCGGACAGTACACGCCGGCCATCACCGCGGCGCAGGAGCTGATCGACACCACGCCCGAGGAACTGCTGAGGATTCAATCGCCGCCGATGGCCGATTTCGTCGAGGGCTATCTCTCGATGAAGCAGCACGTGCTGGTGCGCTTCGGCAAGTGGCGCGAGATCATCGCGCAGGAGCTGCCGAAGGATCCCGACCTCTACTGCTCGACCACGGCGATGACGCTCTACGCCAAGGGCGTGGCGCATTCGGTTCTGGGCGAGATCGAGCAGGCCGAACAGGCGCGGGCGGCCTTCCGCGCCGCCAAGGCGCGCGTGCCCGAGAGCCGGCGCCTGCACAACAACACCATGGTCGACCTGCTGGCCATCGCCGAGGAGATGCTGACCGGCGAACTGGAATACCGCCGCGGCAACTTCGACCTCGCCTTCGCTCATCTCCGCCGCGCCGTCGAACTCGACGATTCGCTGCCCTACGACGAGCCCTGGGGATGGATGCAGCCGACCCGCCATGCGCTGGGTGCGCTGCTGCTGGAGCAGGGCCATCTCGCCGAGGCCGAGGCCGTCTATCGCGCCGATCTCGGCTTCGACGGCAAGACCAACCGCGCCTGCTGGCATCCCGAGAATGTCTGGAGCCTGCACGGACTCCACGAGTGCCTGACGCGCCGGGGCGAAACGGTCGAGGCGCCTCTGATCAAGGCGCGGCTGGATCTGGCGTCGGCACGGACGGAGTTCCCGGTGCGGGCATCGTGCCTGTGCCGGCGGGAAGCTGCGTAGGTAGGCTAGACTTCGCTTTGCGTAGGAGTGGCAGGACATTGCGTAGCAATGTCCGGGAGCGACGAAAGTTTGCCGATTGCGCAACTCAGGAAAGCGTTGGCTGCTTTGAGCAGTCGGGAGACGGTGGCGCGCCCGAAGTGCGCCATGAACGAATGAGCAGGAGCGTTCGGCACACCACTTCAGGCCAGCGTGACTGGCCAATCTCAGGGAAACGCAACTCCACCCAGAGCAAGTCGGCAGGAGAATAGAAAGTCATACGCCATGTTGGATTGTTTTGCATGACACCCAAGATATCCATCGTGACTGTAGGGGTGTGACCGGGTGCCGTTGCGCAGTCTTTATCGCCGCTCCTGTACAAACGGCACTCCAGGCCATCTTCCGTGCTCGCCGTGCCATGAAGGCGCGCTATCCGTTGGCGAATGCTGTCCTGGCGTCTTGAAAGACTCTCCTCTGTTCCGGGCAGAGCCTGTAGTACGAGCACGACAAAATCATCGCTGCTATTGTACGGCCGGCCTGGCTCCGGCGCCCAATAAATGGCTCGGCCCACACGATCTTTGGAGCCAATTTCGGGGACACCAAACTGTATTGGCTTGCCATCCGATACCCAGAAGGAAAAATGTAGGTACTTGCTTGGCGAGCGAGGATCGCTTGAAGGCTGCATGTAGCTGCCCGGGATCCGAAACTGCATGCCATTGATCGTGAGGTCGTAGGACTTGTTCCTCCGCTCGAGCCGCTCTTGGACAGTGGGGCCAAACTGGTTTTGACCGGAGGCAGGCAGCGACTGGAGGGCCAAGCCCAACGTGGCGACGAGGACGCCAAGCATCCCGTGGCCGATAAAGATGTTCATGGGACAACCTTATCGGGTATGCGCAGTCCCGTCGATATGGCGGGCCGTTGAGAAGGCGAAGGGTTTCGCGTTTCCTAGGCCACACTATTCGATGGTGCGTTCCGCTGCCCTACGACGAGCCCTGGGGATGGATGCAGCCGACCCGCCACGCGCTCGGCGCTCTGCTGCTTGAGCAGGGCCATCTCGCCGAAGCCGAAGCCGTCTATCGTGCCGACTTGGGCTTCGACGGCAAGACCAACCGCGCCTGCTGGCACCCCGAGAACGTCTGGAGCCTGCACGGCCTGCACGAATGTCTGGTCCGGCGCGGCGAGACGGTCGAGGCGCCGCTGATCAAGGCGCGTCTGGATCTGGCGTCTGCCCGTACCGAGATGCCGGTGCGGGCGTCGTGCTTGTGTCGGAGGGAAGCGGCCTGAAGCGAAAGGTTCGTCACCGCTTCGCCGGCGGCAGCACTCTCTGGATCATCGCGAACAGGAACGCCGTCGTCAGGCCGAACAGCAGGACGCCGTTCACCGCTTCCAGCCCGCCCAGCATCTTCCACTGGTGGGCGAGGTGGATGCTGGTGTCGCCGTAGGTGGTCAGCGCGCCCAGCGAATAGAGCATGGCGGAGCGGTTGTCGGGAATGGCGTCCAGGTAGCGGAAGGCCAGCGCCCAGATGCCGCCTTCGAGGATGTGCAGGGTCGTCACCAGAGTCACCGCCATCGCCATCACCAGGGAGAAGGTGAGGGTGACGTGGCGGCCGCGGTCCCGCATCGTGTCGAGCACCCGGTCGACCCGGGCGGTGAAGACCGCCAGGCACAGGATATGGATCACGCAGGTGAGGGCGATCAGCGGCACACCCCACGCCCAGTCGTGTCCCCACTGCACTTCGTCGAGCGGGTTCATGCCCTGCTGCCGTTCCCGCGCCCGCCGGCCTAGCGGACCAGCGGCTTGTACTTGATGCGGTGCGGCTGGTCGGCGTCGGTGCCGAGGCGGCGATGCCGGTCGAGCTCGTAATCCTGGTAGTTGCCCTCGAACCACTCGACATGGCTGTCGCCCTCGAAGGCCAGCATGTGGGTGGCGGTGCGGTCGAGGAACCAGCGATCATGCGAGATCACGACGGCGCAGCCGGCGAACTCGACCAGCGCCTCTTCGAGCGCGCGCAGCGTGTCGACGTCGAGGTCGTTGGTCGGTTCGTCGAGCAGCAGCACGTTGGCGCCGCTTTTCAGCATCTTGGCGAGATTCACGCGGTTGCGTTCGCCGCCCGAGAGCTGGCCCACCTTCTTCTGCTGGTCCGCGCCCTTGAAGTTGAACGAGCCGCAATAGGCGCGGCTGGAGATTTCCTTGCTGCCGAGCTTGATGATGTCGAGGCCGCCCGAAAGCTCCTCCCACACGCTCTTGTTGGGATCGAGTGTCTCGCGGCTCTGGTCGACGTAGCCCAGCTTCACCGACGGGCCGACCGAGAAGGTGCCGGTGTCGGGCTTGTCGAGGCCGGTGATCATCTTGAACAGCGTGGTCTTGCCGGCGCCGTTGGGGCCGATGACGCCCACGATGCCGCCCGGCGGCAGGTTGAAGGTGAGGTTGTCGATCAGCAGCCGGTCGCCGAAGCCCTTGGAAATGCCCTCGGCGCGGATGACATGATCGCCGAGGCGCGGGCCCGCGGGGATGACGATCTGCGCGCGGTCGAGCGTCTCCTGCTTGTTCTCCTCGACCATCTGCTCGTAGGCCGCGATTCGCGCCTTGCTCTTGGAGCGGCGGGCCGAGGGGCTGGTGCCCATCCATTCGAGCTCGCGCTGCATGGTGCGTCGGCGGGCGTCGGCGGTCTTCTCTTCCAGCTCGAGGCGCTTGTCCTTCTGCTTCAGCCAGGACGAGTAGTTGCCTTCCCACGGGATGCCGGCGCCGCGGTCGAGTTCGAGGATCCAGCCGGCGACATTGTCGAGGAAGTAGCGATCGTGGGTGACGGCCACGACGGTGCCGGGGAACTCCGCGAGATGGCGCTCCAGCCAGGCCACCGACTCGGCGTCGAGATGGTTGGTCGGCTCGTCGAGCAGCAGCATGTCGGGCTTGCTGAGCAGCAGGCGGCACAGCGCCACGCGGCGCTTCTCGCCGCCCGAGAGATTCTCGACGCTGGCGTCGGACGGTGGGCAGCGCAGCGCGTCCATGGCGATCTCGACGGTGCGGCCCAGGTCCCAGCCGTTGCCGGCGTCGATCTTCTCCTGCAGCTCGCCCTGCTCCTCGATGAGCTTGTCCATGTCGGCATCGGGATCGGAGAAGGCGTTTGAGACCTCCTCGAAGCGCGCCAGCATCTTCGCCATCTCGCCGGCGCCGTCCATGACGTTGCCCAGCACGTCCTTGGACGGGTTGAGGCCCGGCTCCTGCTCCAGCAGGCCGACCTTCACGCCGTCGGCCGCCCAGGCCTCGCCGGTGAAATTGTCGTCGCGGCCGGCCATGACCTTGAGCAGGGTGGACTTGCCCGAGCCGTTGAGGCCGAGCACGCCGATCTTGGCGCCGGGCAGGAACGACAGCCAGATGTCCTTCAGGACCTGCTTGCCGCCGGGAAAGGTCTTGTTCAGACCCTTCATCACGTAGATGTACTGGTAGGATGCCATTGTAACCAAATCCTTGTGTGCCGGTGCTTGTAGCGGCCCCGCCCAGACGGTTCAATGACGCCGGGGAGAAACGCGCACGCATGCTGGTGGAACCGGCTGTTCTGGCCCTGTCGCTGGCCATCTACTGCACCTCTTGGACCTTCTATGGCGCGGTCGGGCGGGTGGTCACGCTTGTCGCCAAGAGAGTTCGGCCGATCAAATTGATCGGCTGGCTGACCGCGTTCTAGTAATCGGCACGGCCATGACTGAAATGCCCTATTTTGACGACGTCAAGGAGCTGCGTGCCGGCTACTTCGTCGAGTATCATCCGGCGTCCGAGGAAATGGCCTTCGCGACGATGAGCCTCACCTTCGTCCAAGAGGCTGATAAGGCGGCTGTTGCCGAGGCGATGCTGCGGGAGCTGACTGACTGGATTAAGCGTTACGGTGTGCCGGTCATGGTATCGGCGTGGGATGACAAGGAGAACCGGCTCGAACCACAAGACGATGGCGACTCTTTTCTAGTGGGATGGCGGGTTCCGTCCGGGGAAGTGGTTCATTCATGGCGCCACACTGACCTAGACATCTTCCTAAAGGCAAATCCATCGCAGCATGATTGGCGCGCCGTATACAGGGATGTGCCATTCAAGACCGATGCTCAGGTCAAGGAGAACGCTCAAGCCTTTGCCAACGAGCGCCGACTACAAAACAAGTACCTGAAAGCAATCCTCTTTGGATGGCTTGCAATCATTCCCGCTGGCATTGCGCTCTTTCAGTACTTTGGACCGGAATGGTTGGGATTGGTCGCGCTGATGTTTGGTCTCTGGAAGGCCGGACGGGCGGGATTTCGCTTGTGGCGAAACTCAAAGCCCAGACCATGGGAAGAAGCAAAGGCCGAGAAGCAACGAAAGATGAATCACTACTTCCATCACTGCGAACAAAACCCGGAAGGTTTTGCGCGCCTCAAGGCTGAGAACTTTGAGCGTGAAGCAGCGGAACGCACGCAACGAGAGTTCGATGCGCTAACGAAGGCCAAATCGACGTCGTGAGCCCGGATGGCATGTACTAACGCGCTAGCGCTGGGATCAATTGGCATGCTTGACCAAATTGTGACGCAGCTTAACCACTCGAACGGCCGTCGGTTCGTTCAAGCCGGTAGTGAGCGCCACAATCTGTAGCCACATACTCGTCCCCTGCTGGTAAAAGATTTCTAGGCAGTGGGATGGTGGCGTGAGGGTTGTGGATGACCGCCATTGGCCGCTTCTCATCCAAGAGAGTTAATTCATCTAGGTCGACAGCCCACACAGCACCGATCGGCGCGTATCGGGGGCTGAGAAAAGTATCCGCAGGCACTGCATTACCCGTCGGCTTCGCTATCAGTGGACGATGCTGGTGGCCACTTTCCGTGGCTTTCATCGAGTGCCGGTCAATCAAGACCTGAAGCGGACCAACGGCAAACGTTGCCTCTACCGCGAAAGGAAGCTGGCTAATTCCAGTAAGTTCAGGGAAGACACCCCCGAATCCTCTGAGAAGGCGGCCATTTACAGCGATCACGTATGCATCTTCCGGAGCGACGATCCCTTTGCCGAGATAGCCGTTGACGCCTGGCCTGCCGAGTAACTTTTCCGCCTTTTCTTTTATCGCTGCGGTCCATCGCAACAAGATCGCTTCATGCGGCAGACTGATGGGTGTTCCCGGTATGTGATTTGTCCAATCACTTGGAATCCCCCGTGGTTCTGGACAAATAACTTCGACCCAGATCTTACGCCTGTTGTGCTCAAAGAGAAAATCCGGCCCTGCACGTGGATGTTTGATCGAAATGCCTGCTTTGAGGAGCTGAGTAGCTATGAGGACTTCCGAGAGTTGTTGCCAATACTGCCGGTCGTCCATGGAACACAGTTTCTGCTTCGTATTGCTGTCTCCGTAGCCAGCATTGATGAAGTCATTGCAGACTTCCTCGACGCGCTGGCGAATAAGACGACCTTTTTCACTTTCGTGCGGATACCGAGCCCTGAAAGAGTCAGCGAGATTCATGGCATAGCGTCGCAAAGCTGCGTAGAGTCATCTGCAGAATGGTGGATGAATTTCATGAATGCTCACCAGTCATTTCATCAAGAAGGCCATGCGCCCAATTGCTTCGTTGCTCCTCATGGTCACTCCAATGCTGATGAAGGTTTTCCAGTTTCTCAGTTGGTGCTAAGCCCCGATTCCAGTAGGCAAATTGGTCGTGCTGAGGAACTGGAATGGGATTCGAGTATCCATCATCGTAGAGAATGAAGCCGGAGATCGCAGCAGCTACACGAAAGACCATTCGATGCGCAGATGCGATACCATCTAAGGTCAACCCGCCGGGAAGGTTGAGTGCTGATGCTCTGCTCCTTTGATCCGCGGCGTGAGCAATGAATTTATGACGGAGTTGAACAACACGCTTTATTTCAGGTTCTTCTAGGCACGCTTCAAGCTTCTGCAGCACGACTTCTGAGAGGCAATCTTCCGGCTTGCGTTGAGAGGGGGAGGTCTTGCTTAGGCGATCAAATACCTCGTGCTGACGTTTCGCGACGCTCCAAGCTTCTTGTCCAGAAGTAGATTCATACGAGAACGAAACACCATTCTTAGATGACTGGAGAATGCGTTCCATGGCTGCGCGCGCAACAGGTTCATAATCATACGGGAGATCAGCGATAGCCAGATAGTCGCGACGCGTGATGCATTCCCGATGCTGGCGTAATTCTGCAACGAGTCGGCCTAATGAGATTACATCCGGGCGACGGTCCACCAATTTTGCAAGTGCGAGTGTTTGACCCGCCACGTAACTGCTGTCGATAAAGCGAGCGAGCATTCCGTTTTGAGATAACCACTCGCCACCAGTCGTATAAGAGCGCGCCTCGTTTAAGGCTCGAAAGATGGCGTCATCCCACATCATTCCGTTGATTTGGCTTCTAATTGATTGAACTGGATCATTCTTCAACCAATAGAGCCATCGCTCGTGAAGCTCGGTAAAGGTCGCCATCGGGTCTCGCCGTTCCCAGACAAAAGATTGATCTTACTCGCGATAATGGTGACGTTTTTCCTCTCGAATCAACAGGAGGTTGTCGTAGTCATTTGGAAGCAATTCCCGATGGATTGATTTCGTATGTGGGCCGACCTTGTCCCGGCTCCATGGAACGGGTTCAATGACGCCGGGGAGAAACGCGCACGCATGCTGGTGGAACCGGCTGTCCTGGCCTTGTCGCTGGCCTATCTGGGGCTGCTCTTCGCCGTGGCCTATTTCGGCGACCGCTACGCGCGCGACTGGTCGCGGAACTCGGTGGCGCCGGTCGTCTACGGCCTGTCGCTGGCCATCTACTGTACCTCGTGGACCTTCTACGGCGCGGTCGGGCGGGCGGCGACCTCGGGCATCGACTTCATCCTGATCTATACCGGCCCGGTGCTGGTCGTGACCCTGGGCTACCCGATGCTGCGGAAAATGGTGCGGGTGGCCAAGCAGCACAACGTGACCTCGATCGCCGATTTCCTGGCCTCGCGCTACGGCAAGAGCCGCGCCGTCGGCGTCACCGCCACGCTGTTCGCCACGGTGGGTGTGCTGCCCTACATCGCGCTGCAGCTGCAGGCCGTGTCGGCGTCGTTCCGCACCATCGCCGCACCCTCGCCGTGGGTCGGCGGCGCGCCGGGTGTCGTGCATGCCGATACCTCGCTGATCGTGGCGGCGCTGATGGCGCTGTTCACCATCCTGTTCGGCGTGCGCAACGTGCAGGCCTCAGAGCAGCATCGCGGCATGATGCTGGCCATCGCCTTCGAGTCGGTGGTCAAGCTGCTGGCGCTGCTGGCGGTGGGTCCCTTCGTGGTGTGGTTCCTGTTCGACGGCCCGTCCGACATGGTGGCGCGGCTCGCCGAGGCGCCGGCCGTGGCCGAGCGGCTGACGCGCGAGGCCTCGCCGCTCACCTGGGTGGTGATGTCGCTGCTCTCGGGCATGGCCTTCCTCTGCCTGCCGCGCCAGTTCCATGTCGCCGTCGTCGAGCACGACCATCCGGCGAGCCTGAAGACGGCGCGCTGGCTGTTCCCGGCCTATCTCGTGCTGATCAACCTGTTCGTGATCCCGATCGCAGCGGCGGGCCTGCTGCTGCTGGGGCCGAACGTCAGCCCCGACCTCTACGTGCTGCAGCTGCCGCTGGTCGGCGGCGAGAGCTGGCTGTCGGCCTTCGTGTTCATCGGCGGCCTGTCGGCGGCGACCTCGATGGTCATCGTGGCCTGCATGGCGCTGTCGGGCATGATCGGCAACGAGCTGCTGATGCCCTACCTGCTGCGCCGGCAGGCCGGCGTCGCGCGCGACATGGGCCCTCTCGTCGTGCTGGTCCGTCGCGCCGCGGTCGTTCTGATCCTGATGGCGGGCTATGCCTACGAGCGCATCATCTCGGGCTACCTGCCGCTCGCCTCGATCGGCCTGATCTCCTTCTGCGCTGTCGCCAACTTCGCGCCCGGCCTCGTGCTCGGCCTCTACTGGCAGCGCGCCCACAGGTACGGCGTCGTGGCGGGCCTGACCGGCGGCTTCGTCGTGTGGCTCTACGCGCTGCTGCTGCCGACCCTGCGCCAGGGTGGCGGCAGCGGCGCGGGAGCGGGTGCGGGGCCGGTGGCGCCGTTCAGCCCCTACCTGCCCGAGCCGCTGGCCGCGCTCGATCCGGTGTTGCAGGGCTTCCTGGTCTGCGTCGCGGTGAACACGGCACTGCTGGTCGGGGTCTCGCTGCTGGTGCGGCCGGTGGGCCGGGACCGCGAACAGGCCGACGCCTTCGTGCTGGGCGCCGAGCCGCGGCCGCTGCCGCGCCGCGCGCCGGCCGACGCTGCCCGCATCGAGGAGCTGCGCCAGCTCCTCGCGCGCTTCGTCGGTGTCGAGCGCGCGGCCCGCACCCTCACGGGCGAACTGTCGCTGGAAACGGCGGTGGTCCGCACCGAGCGCATGCTGTCGGGCACGCTGGGCGCGGCCTCGGCGCGCGTCATCGTGGCGGCCTCGGCCCGGCGCGGCCGGCTGCTGCCGCGCAGCGCGCGCGCCATCATCGACGAGGCCTCCGAGGCGATCCGCTACAACTACGAGATCCTGCGCAACACGCTCGACCATGTCGGCATGGGCATCGCCTCGTTCGACCGCGAGGGCCGGCTCGAGATCTTCAACGACCGCTTCACCGACCTGCTGGCACTGGACGACGACGCGGTGGCCGTCGGCGCCGCGCCGCGCGAGTTCGGCGCGACGCCCGAGGTCGTGGCGCTGCTGCGCCGGCCCGAGGCGCCTGCGACGCACGAGATCACGACGCGCGACGGCCGGGTGATCGAGCTGCGCCTCGATCCGCTGCCCGGGGACGGGTTCGTGGCCACCTGCAACGACGTCACGGCGCGGGTGCGCATTGCCCAGGCGCTGCGCGACAGCGACGGCCAGCTCCGTCGCGCGGCCGAGACGCTGGAGCAGCGGGTGGTCGAGCGAACGGCCGAGCTCGAGGCCAGCCGCGCGGAGGCGGAGGCCGCCAATCTCGGCAAGACGCGCTTCATCGCGGCGGCGAGCCACGATCTCCTGCAGCCGCTGCATGCCGCGCGGCTGTTCACGGCGGCGATGATCGACCGCGACCCGCGCAACGATCTCGGCGGCAAGATCGATGCGAGCCTCGGCGCCGTCGAATCGCTGCTCGACGCGCTGCTCGACATCTCCAAGCTCGATGCCGGTGCCTTCAAGCCAGAGCGGCGGCCCTTCGCGCTGCAGCCGCTGTTCGAGTCGCTGGCGACGGCCTTTGCGCCGATGGCGGCACGGCGTGGCGTCAAGCTGGCGGTGGCGCCGACGCGCGCCTTCGTCGACACCGATCCGGCCTTCCTGCGCCGCATCCTGCAGAACCTTCTCTCGAATGCACTGCGCTACGGGCAGGTCGAGGGACGGCCGGCGCGGGTGCTGCTGGGTTGCCGGCGGGGCGGCGATTCGCTGCGCATCGAGGTGAGGGACAACGGACCGGGCATCGCGCCCGACAAGCAGGCCGTGATCTTCGACGAGTTCGTGCGGCTGCAGCCCGAGGACGAGGGGCCGCGCGAGGAGCGGGGGCTGGGGCTCGGCCTCGCCATCGTCGACCGCATTGCGCGCATGCTCGACCTGCCGGTCGCGCTTGCCTCGGCACCGGGCCGCGGCTCGACCTTCTCCATCACCGTGCCGCGCGTGGCGGCCGTCGTGACAGCGCCCGTGGCGCAGCCGGTGCAACAGTCGCTGCCGTCGATCGAGGCCGAGAGCTTCGTGCTCTGCCTCGACAACGAGGCGCGGGTGCGCGAGGCGATGGCGGCGCTGCTGGGCGGCTGGGGCTGCAACGTCGCGACGGCTGCGTCGCAGGCCGAGGCGCTGGACGCGGTGGCGCGCGCCGGGCGCCTGCCGGACCTGGTGCTGGCCGACCTGCATCTCGACGAGGGCGCCGACGGTCTCGACGCCGTGGTCGCGATGCGCGCCGCCTGGGGTCGCGCCGTGCCCGCCGCGCTCGTCACGGCCGACCGCGATCCGACATTGCGGCTGCGCGCGCGCGCTCTGCAGGTCGAGCTGCTGCACAAGCCGGTGAAGCCGGCATCGCTGCGCGCACTGCTAAGGCTGCGGAGTTCGGCCGTGGGGCGGCTTACGGCCTGATCGTCTCCGTCGACGGCAACGCCAGTCCGCGCGCCTCGATCACGGCCTGGGTGCGCGAGCGGACGCCGAGCTTGCGCAGGATCACCGTCACGTGCGCCTTCACGGTGGCTTCACCGACGCCGAGCTTGTGCGCGATCTGCTTGTTCTGGTCGCCCTGCACCATCAGCGACAGCACGCGCCATTGCTGCGGCGTGAGCTGGGCGGCGCGCTGGGCGAAGGTCTCGCCGGTGCTGGCTTCGGGCGGCGCGAAGATCTCGCCGTCGAGGACGGCGCGCACGATCGCGGCGATCTCGTCGAGTGGCGCGGACTTGTCGATATAGGCCGAGGCGCCGAACTCGTAGGCGCGGCGCACCACCGACGCCTCGCGCGCCGCCGACACGACGACGATGGGCACGGTGGGATGCTCGGCGCGCAGGCGGGCGAGGCCGGTGAGCCCGTCCATGCCCGGCATGTCCAGGTCGAGCAGCACCGCATCGGTTTCGGGCTCGCGGTCGAGCGCGGCTTTCGCCTGGTCGAGGGACCCGGCCATGCTGAACTGCGCGCCGGTGAACGCCTGACCGAGCGCCGACGCCAGCGCGTCGCGAACCATCGGGTGGTCGTCGGCTACCAGGAAGCGCTCGATGTCGGCCATGGGATGAGCGTGACCACCGGGGCCGGGAGAATCAAGACGCAAGGCGGAGATTGGCCAGCAACGCGTTGCGATCGAGGCGTTTGGGCAGGCGATCGTTGAACGAGATCAGGCCGAACGTCACGGCCGCGGCCAGCACCTGGCGTTCCTCCTCGGCGTTCTTCGACCGGGCCGGCACGAATTCGTGGATCAGCGCACCCGTCCTGTGTCCCATGACCTTGAGGTCGGGGCGATGATCGGAGGAGACACCGGCGAAGCGGCTGAGCAGGGCCGCATGGCGATCGCTCCAGCCTTCGGGCCGATGAACCGGCGCCGGATATTCGCCCAGCGCGTCGGCGTACGTTCGTACCAGGGCGGGGTCCAACTCGGGGCCGCCGTCGAGAAAGGACCGCACGACGAAAGCCATGTCGGCGGCGATGGCCGCGAAGGCTTCCCAGCGGCAGACCGCAAAGGCGTCGTTGAAGGCGGGATCGCCGAAGGCCGACTGGCCGAACCACGCCAGCGTATTGCGGGAGAATTCGTAGGTAGACCGTTGGGCCACGTAGGACGCCTCGCCGCTGACGAAACGCGTGAGCTGCGCGCGTGAGCGGATGCGCGTGGGGAAAAGGTAGCTCTTGAGCCCTGCAAGCATGCTGCTCTCTCGTCGACTGCACGGCCTGTGAATGGATATTCGACTAAAGTAGGGGGTACAGCCGCACTGACAGTGAATCACACCTGCTGTATATTCACACAGTCTGAGTGAATGAAAATGAAGAAACAAGGCGCCCGAGCAAACCGGGCGATGGGGAGTTCAGCGTACCATCGGGCAATCCCGAACTCATCGCGGCGGTGGTTGTGCATCGGCGCCTCCAAATTGGCTTTGGAGGAGCAAGAGCATGGCGGAAAGCAGACTGACGGCCTCGCAACAGGCCGCCTATTGGGAAAAAACGAAGCGGCTGATGCTGGTCATCCTCGCCGCGTGGTTCTTCTTCAGCTTCGTGATCCACTTCTGGGCGCCGCAGCTCAACCAGATCCGGATCATCGGATTTCCGCTGGGCTACTACATGGCGGCCCAGGGCTCGCTGATCGCCTTCGTCCTGATGTGCGTCTGGAACGCCAAGTCCCAGGACAAGATCGATCACGAATTCGGCGTCCAGGACGAGTGACGGGGGAACGACCATGGCAGCCATCCAAGGCGGGTTTCTCGCCAATCTCGGGCGCATCTACGCCCTCTACACGGGCGTCTTCATCGGGTTCACGATCTTCATCGGCGTGCTCGAACTGCTGGGCGTCCCGAACCGGATCCTCGGCTATCTCTTCATCTTCCTGACGCTCGGCGTCTACGCGCTGATCGGCTGGCTGGCGAGGACCGCCGAGGTCAACGAATACTACGTCGCCGGCCGCGCCGTTCCCGCCTTCTACAACGGCATGGCCACGGGCGCGGACTGGATGAGCGCCGCCTCGTTCATCGGCATGGCGGGGTCGCTCTACTTCGGCGGCTATGGCGGTCTGGCCTTCGTGCTGGGCTGGACCGGCGGTTACGTGCTGGTGTCGATCCTGATGGCGCCGTACCTGCGCAAGTTCGGCCAGTTCACGGTGCCGGACTTCTTCGGCGCCCGCTACGGCGGCAACGTGGCGCGCGCTCTGGCCGTCGTCGTGCTGATCACGGCGTCTTTCGTTTACGTCGTCGCGCAGATCGTGGGCGTCGGCATCATCACCGCCCGCTTCCTCAACATCGGCTTCGAGGTGGCCTGCTTCGTCGGTCTGCTCGGCATCCTGCTCTGCTCGATGCTGGGCGGCATGAAGGCGGTCACCTGGACGCAGGTTGCCCAGTACATCATCCTGATCATCGCCTACCTGATCCCGGTCACGGTTCTGTCGGCCGAGGTGACGGGTGTTCCGATCCCACAGATCATGTACGGCCAGGCGCTCGAGAAAATCGCTGTGCTCGAAAAGACGCTCGGCGTCGTCCAGCCGCACACCGCGGCCTTCGTCGACGCCCGCGGCAACTACAGCCCGACGGCGATGTGGAACTTCTTCGCGTTGATCCTCTGTCTGATGGTCGGCACGGCGTCGCTTCCGCACGTCCTTATGCGCTACTTCACCACGCCGTCCGTCAAGCAGGCGCGCGACTCGGTGGCGTGGTCGCTGCTCTTCATCTTCCTGCTCTACTTCACGGCGCCGGCCTACGCGGCGTTCGCGAAGCTGGAAGTGTACCAGTCGGTGATCGGCCAGCCGATCGCCAAGCTGCCGGCCTGGGTTGCTTCATGGGGCAGCATCGGGCTGGTCGGCGCATGCGATGCGGCGAATGCTGCGGCGCAATACGCGCTCTGCAAGGGCGTCACCGGCAACGGCGACGGCATCCTGCAGCTCAACGAGTTCCGGCTGCACACCGACGCCGTCGTGCTGGCGACGCCGGAAATCGCCGGTCTGCCCTATGTCATCTCCGGCCTGGTCGCGGCCGGCGGCCTCGCCGCTGCGCTCTCGACCGCGGACGGGCTGCTGTTGGCGATTGCCAACGCGCTCAGCCACGACGTCTACTACAAGATGATCGACCCCAACGCCGACACCAAGCGTCGCCTCGTCATCAGCCGAGTCCTGCTCGCCCTGGTGGCGGTGGTCGCCGCTTACGTGGCGGGCACGCTGGGTGCCGACATTCTGTTCCTGGTGTCCTGGGCCTTCTCGATCGCCGCCGCCGGCCTGTTCGCGGGCCTGGTGCTCGGCATCTGGTGGAAACGGGCGGGTGATGCCGCAGGTATCTGGGGCGTCGCCGTGGGTTTCGGCCTTTGCATGTTCTTCCTGATCTCGACCGAGTTCTACGGTCCATGGGTCAAGCAGAGCATGAGCTGGCTGGGCGATATCAACATCGTCAAGATCCGCGGCCGCGACGTCGCGTACATCTGGGGCATCAACAACATCTCGGTCGGCATCTTCGGCATCCCGGCAGCCTTCATCGCGATGCTGATTGTGGGCTGGGTTTCGAAGCCGGCTTCTGCCGAGATGCAGGACTTCATCGACTCGATCCGCGTACCCGCCGGATCGGTGCGCAACGCCGAGGCGGCACATTGATCGCCGCCGCTACTTGAGGAAGGGTAGGGCGGGGCGCAAGCCTCGCCCTTTCCATTTGGACCGATGAACCAACCCGACTTCTTCTGGGGCTACCTGCCCTTCTGGATCGTGAACTACGGGCTGTCGCTCGTGGCCTGGGCCTGCATCGGGCGCTGGATGCTCGCGTTCTTCGTGCCGGCGCTGCAGCCTGGGAACTACATCTGGCGGTCCTTTGTCTGGCTCACCGGCTGGGCGATCGCCGCGGTCGCTTTCGTCACGCCGGCCTCTCTGGGGCAACGATGGCTTCCCCTCATCACCGCGTTCTGGCTGTTCTGGTTGCGCACCGGCTTCTACTTCGCCATGGCCTCGGCCGGCATGACGCCGCGTCTGGCGGGTGGAGGCTGAGATGCTGCGTCACCAGGTCTTCGCCCTCGTGCTGGGGCTCGCCGTGTTCAACGGCATCTTCTCGCCGTTGGTCCGGCTCGTCGCGGCCTACAGCCTGATCTGGGCGCCGCCCTGGCTGCCGAACGACCCGAGCGTCACCTTCTATTTCGCGAGCCTGATCGTGGCGACGACGACGCTCCTCCTCTCGGGCGTGCCGGCCGCCCTGATCGAGCGTGCCGTTCCCGCCTCGCGCGAGGCGCCCGGCCCGAACTGGGTGTGGGCGCTGGTCGCGCTGGTCCTATGCTTTCCCGCCCTGGTCCGTGTCTTGCTCATGTCAGGTGCTGTGCAATAGGCTGCGCCGGAGGGGCCGATGGATCGGATCGAGTATCTCGCGGATGTCACAGTGCGTCGCGGCTGCGGCTTCGCGCTGCTGGCGATCTGCATGGTCATGCTCGGCCTTTCCTACGACCTGCTGCTCTGCCTGAAGTCGGGAGCGATCCTGGAGGCGCTGCACGGATCGGTGCTCGGCCTGTTCGCGTACAACGCGCCGAAATGGAACCACAAGTCGACGGAGCTCTGGGTGCTCCTGAACAAGGGTGCGGACCTGCCGCCCAACTACCCGCCCGAGCTGCTACTCGAAGTGCTGCGCAAGACCTACCTGCGCTACGCGGAGATGGCGGGTGTCGTGACGTTGGCGCTCTGCATCGGCGCTGCGATCGTATGGATCGTTCGCGGCTGACGTCGCACAGCTTCTGAAATTCCGCAGACGGCATTCGACTTTGGTCTTGCGTGACCTTGGTCCAATTGCACGGACCCCGCATGTCCAACTAAAGGCGATCTCTAAGCAATCGAGTCCAATTCGATTGTCATAAGGGAGAAACGCCTATGGCCGTAGCCGGCACCGCAGACGACCACTCGCGTCCAATGACGCGCGAAGAGAGGAAGGTAATCATTGCCTCCTCCGTCGGCACCGTCTTCGAATGGTACGACTTCTATCTCGCGGGCTCGCTGGCCGCGAATATCGCCGCCAACTTCTTCACCGGCGTCAATCCGACGGCGGCCTTCATCTTCACGCTGCTGGGCTTTGCCGCCGGCTTCGCGGTCCGTCCGTTCGGCGCGCTGTTCTTCGGCAGCCTGGGCGACCTGATCGGCCGCAAGTACACCTTCCTCGTCACCATGACCCTGATGGGCATTGCGACCTTCGTCGTCGGCCTGCTGCCCGGATATGCCTCGATCGGTATCGCGGCGCCGATCCTGTTCATCGCCTGCCGGCTGCTCCAGGGCCTGGCGCTGGGCGGCGAGTATGGCGGCGCTGCAACCTACGTGGCCGAGCATGCGCCGCAGGGCCGGCGTGGCTTCTACACCTCGTGGATCCAGACGACGGCGACCGTCGGCCTGTTCCTCTCGCTGCTGGTCATCCTCGCGCTGCGCCTGTCGCTGACGCCCGAGCAGTTCGCGGACTGGGGCTGGCGCGTGCCGTTCCTGGTTTCGATCCTGCTGCTGGCCGTCTCGATCTGGATCCGACTGCAGCTCCAGGAATCGCCCGCGTTCCAGCGCATGAAGGCCGAGGGCAAGGGTTCGAAGACCCCGCTGCGCGAGGCGTTCGGCGTGTGGAAGAACGCCAAGATCGCGCTCATCGCCCTGTTCGGCGGCACCGCCGGTCAGGCCGCGGTCTGGTACACGGGCCAGTTCTACGCCCTGTTCTTCCTGACCCAGACGCTGAAGCTCGACGGCACGACCTCGAACATCGTGATCGCCGTGGCGCTGGCCATCGGCACGCCGTTCTTCATCTTCTTCGGCTGGCTGTCGGACAAGATCGGCCGCAAGCCGATCATCCTCGCGGGCTGCGCGCTCGCCATGGTGACCTACTTCCCGCTGTTCCATGCCCTCACCAACGCGGTGAACCCGGCGCTCAACGCCGCGATCGAGAAGTCTCCGGTCGTGGTGATCGCCGATCCCAACGAGTGCTCGTTCCAGTTCAACCCGACGGGCACCGCCTCGTTCACCAGCTCGTGCGACATCGCCAAGTCGTTCCTCGCGCGCAACTCGGTGAACTACTCGAACCAGTCCGCCCCGGCCGGCACCCCGGCGCAGATCAAGATCGGCGACAAGCTGGTGACCTCCTTCGACAAGGCGAAGGCGGGAGCCGAGGGCGCGGCCAAGGAGCGGGCTTTCAACGCCGAAGCGACCGCCGGCATCCGCGCCGCCGGCTATCCGGCCGCGGCCGACCCCAAGCAGGTCAACATGACGATGGTCATCGTCATCCTGACCATCCTCGTCATCTACGTGACGATGGTCTACGGACCGATCGCGGCCCTGCTGGTCGAGCTGTTCCCGACCCGCATCCGCTACTCGGGCATGTCGCTGCCGTACCATATCGGCAACGGCTGGTTCGGCGGCTTCCTGCCGCCCACCGCCTTCGCCATCGTGGCGGCGACCGGCAACATCTACTCGGGCCTCTGGTACCCCATCGCGGTGGCCGGCATGACCCTGGTGATCGGCCTCCTGTTCATGCCCGAGACCAAGGACCGCGACATCTACGCCGACGACTGACACACCGTCTGCGAGAAGATAAGGACCGGCGGCCCCGCAAGGGCCGCCGGTTTCTTTTTGAGCTTTTCGGCGGCTTCGTTCAGGATCGCGCCATGAACCTCGACGCCATTGCCATCGGCAAGAATCCGCCCGAAGACGTGAACACCATCATCGAAGTGCCGATCGGCGGAGAGCCGATCAAGTACGAGATGGACAAGGAAGCCGGTACCCTGGTGGTCGACCGCTTCCTGTACACGCCCATGCGTTACCCCGGGAATTACGGCTTCGTGCCGCATACCCTGTCCGACGACGGCGACCCGATCGACGTGCTGGTGGCCAACACCCGCCCGATCATCGCCGGCGCCGTGATCAACGTGCGCCCGATCGGCGTGCTGCGCATGGAGGACGATGGCGGCGGCGACGAGAAGATCATCGCGGTGCCAACCTCGAAGGTGACGCAGCGCTACGTCCACGTGAAGAACTACACCGACCTGCCGGAGATCACGCGCCACCAGATCGAGCACTTCTTCATCCACTACAAGGATCTCGAACCGGGCAAGTGGGTGAAGCTGCTGGGCTGGGGCGACGTCGACGAGGCCCGCCGCCTCATCACCGAAGCGATCGAGCGGGCGAAGACGAAGCGCTGACGCAAGCGGCGCCGCCGGGTTTGGGGATTGGGGGATCTGGAGGAGTTGCGGGTGAAGAATTGTGGCTGGTCGGCGACGCTCGTCGCCAGTTTGTCGATGGCGATCGCGGGGCCGGCGGCGGCCCAGTCGTGGAACTATTACCCGACGACGACGAGTTCGACCTTCTACGTTCCCTTTGCCGGTGGCCAGATGGGTGACGGCACGATGGGGAGTGTCAGCCTGTCGATGCCCTTCACGATCCCGGGCGAAGCTCCCGGGTTGAAATCCACCAACTTCGTAATGGACACCGGGTCGACCGGTATCCTCGTCTCTTCGGATCGGTTCACGCCTGCACCGGGCACGTCGAAGGGCTCGGGCAGCATCACCTACACCAGCAGCGGCATCATCAACGAAGGAACCGTCTACACCGCCGACATCCTCATTAATGGGCCAGTCGTCAACGGCCAGCAGACCTCCGCGATGGCCACGGTGCCGGTCCTTCTCGTGACCAACATAACCTGCGAGCCCGGCAAGCAAGCCACGGGCCAGTGCCAGCCCAATTCCAGTCCTACCGGGATCGGGATGATGGGAGTGGGTTTCAACCGCGGGTCCGCCAACGCCGCCGCCGGCGCCGCGACGGCTTTGTCTCCCAGCGGCAACCCGTTTCTCAACCTGACCGGATTCGCGAACCTATCCGACCTGTCGGTCGCCAACATGCGCGCGGGCTTCGTCATCACCAACAACCAGGCGCAGCCCGGCGTGATGCTGGGCCTCGACAGCGCGTTCCTGAACGACTTCGCCTACGTGAAACTGATGGCGATTCCGAATCCGAATCCGAATACGAATACGAATACGAATCCGTACGCGAACACGGTGCCGCGATGCTCTGTGCCTACGAATAACTGCTTACTCTACGGCAACTTCCAGCCGACCACGATGAGCGTGAAGACCAATGGCGTCCCCATGAACGGGACCGTGCTCCAGGATAGCGGCATTGAGTATATGTTCCTGTCACCGCCGCCGCCGGGCAGCGGTCTCGTCGCGGGCGAACAGACCTATGCGCCTAACGGCACGACTATTGCGATTTCACTTCCGGGACAGCTGGGTACCGTCGCAAGCTACTCTTTTATGGTTGGAACGCCTGACCGCGTGGCGCCAACCAACGTTCAGGTGGTCGATGGTCCACCCTATGTGAACACCGGCCACAATTTCTTTCGCGGCTTCGACTATCTCTACGATCCCTATGGCGGTTTCGTCGGCTATCGCTGGAGCGGATCGAACCATGATCCAAGCGGCTCGGTCACGCCGATGCTCGCCCTGCAGGGCACGCTCGCCTTCGACAACAACTTCTCGTCGAACTTCCCGACCTACCTGATGGCCGCGACTACCCTTCAGCAGACCGGTACCGGTACCATCAGCGGCGATATCGTGGGGACGGGCAGCCTGGCGCTCGGCAGCGGCACGATGAACCTGTCGGGCGCCAACGGTTACACCGGCGGCACCATCGTCAATGGCGGCATTCTGAATATCGCTTCGGCGGGAGCCTTGCCGACGGGCGGTTCGCTGACCATCAACGCAGGGCAGCTCAATCTCAACGGCAACAGCCCGACCATCGGCAACCTGTCCGGCTCCGGCGGCGTGCTGGACCTCGGCGGCGGCCGGCTCAGCATAAACGCCAGCGGCGCCAGTTCGCTCGCCACTTCCGTCACCGGCACCGGCGGGTTGAGTCTGTTCGGCACCGGTCAGCTCTCGCTGACCGGGAACAATAGCTATACGGGCGAGACGCGGATCTTCGGCGGCCTGCTCGCGGTCAACGGAAGTATCACCAGCGATGTGGCGGTGGGCGGCAGTGGCAGCCTGGGCGGCAGCGGCACGATCGTCGGCAACGTGACCAACGCCGGCGTCGTCGCGCCCGGAAACTCGATCGGCACTCTGAACGTCACGGGCAACTATACGCAGGCCGGCGGGACCTTCCAGGCCGAGGTCAACGCCTCGCGCCAGGGCGACCGGCTCAATGCGACGGGCACCGCCACCATCGGAGCGGGCAGCACCGTATTCGTCCTGCCACAGGCCGGCAGCTACGCGCCGCGTACGACCTACACGCTGCTCAACGCGACCGGTGGGGTGACCGGTGCCTACGCCTCGGTCAGCAGCGCCCTGCCATTCCTGCAGCCGAGCCTCAGCTACGACGCCAACAACGTCTATCTCAGCCTGCAGATCGGCGGTTTCTCGCAGGCGGCCACAACGCCGAACCAGGCCGCCATCGCCGCGGTTCTCGACGCCACGGCGCTCGGTGCGACGGGCGACTATGCCACGGTCATCGGCGCTCTCTCCACGCTCTCCCTGCAACAGGGCCAGGCGGTGATGAACTCGATCAGCGGCCAGAACTACTCGGGCTTCTCGAGCACGATGGTGCAGGGGATCCAGATGTTCCTGAGCAA
>JAESFZ010000323.1_pt1 | contig 23205 bp, 21 predicted proteins | sample 9269561 | NCBI WGS metagenome assembly JAESFZ01 (sample SAMN14515552, study PRJNA621657) | algae metagenome | isolation source: Tildeniella nuda ZEHNDER 1965/U140 and co-occurring heterotrophs from wet... | place: Switzerland: Stansstaad, Zurih | collected 1965-01-01
CAGGGCGAGGAAGAGGGCGAGGACGGCGTCAAGGCGGCCAGCTCGCTGAGCTCGGCCATCCGCACCATCATCATCGCCGACGCCGTGATGAGCCTCGACAATGCCATCGCCATCGCCGCCGCCGCCAAGGGCGACACCACGCTGATGGTGCTGGGCCTCATCATCTCCATCCCGCTGATCGTGTTCGGCGCCACGCTGATCATGGCCCTGCTCAACCGCTTCCCGATCATCGTCGTCGCCGGCGGCGCGCTGCTGGGCTGGATCGCGGGCGAGGTGCTGGCCACCGATCCGGGCTATGCCGCCAAGCTCGCCTCCATCACGCCGCATGCCAAGACGATCCTCGAGGTCGGCTGTGCCGTCCTGGTCGTTGCGGTCGGATACTTCCTCCAGCACCGCGCGAAGCAGAAGCACAAGGCGCACGATCCGGTGGATCTCGCGACCGACAAGGGCAAGGAGTAGCGATCATGCACAAGATCAACGCCATCCTCGTCGCGGTCGACGGTTCGGCCTGCTCCGACCGCGCCGTTCAGCACGCCCTCGACATGGTCGCCACGGGCTGCGCCGCCGAACTGCATCTGCTCAACGTGCAACCGAGCCTTGGCGGCGCGGTCGCAACGTTCGTCTCGCGCGAGCAGATCGAGTCCCACCACCGCGACGAAGGACAGAAGGCGCTTGCGTCCGCGGTGGCGCTGACCGGCAAGGCCGGGGTGACGCCGAAGACCCATATCGGCGTCGGCCGCCAGGGCGAGATCGTCGCCGATTTCGTGAAGAAGGTGGGCGCGGGCCTCGTGGTGCTGGGCACGCGCGGCCATACCGGCCTGGCCGGCGTATTGATGGGCTCGGTCGCGCAGGATGTGATCGCGCACACATCGGTGCCCGTAACCCTCGTCAAGTAGCCATCGCGCTCCGGACGGCGTAGAACGCGGCCCTGCAGGAGGACCCGCGTTTGGCCGAGGAGTTGTGGCGACACGAGGCGCTGGCGCCCTATGCGACGCTGCCGTGGCGGAGCAAGGGCCGCTACCATCGCGAGGCCGAGTCGCCAAGCCGCAGCCCGTTCCAGCGCGACCGCGACCGCATCATCCACTCCGCGGCGTTCCGGCGCCTGAAGCACAAGACCCAGGTCTTCGTCTATCACGAGGGCGACCACTACCGGACGCGCCTCACCCATTCGCTCGAGGTTGCCCAGATCACGCGCACGATCTGCCGGACGCTGCGTCTCGACGAGGATCTCGGCGAGGCCGTGGCGCTGGCCCACGATCTCGGTCACACGCCGTTCGGCCATGCCGGCGAGGAGGCGCTGCATGGCGTCATGCTGCCTTATGCCGGCTTCGACCATAACGCCCAGACGCTGCGGATCCTCACCAAGCTCGAGGACCGCTATGCCGAATTCAACGGGCTGAACCTCACCTGGGAGACGCTCGAAGGCGCGGTGAAGCACAATGGCCCGCTGCTGAAGCCGGGCCGGACGCTGGCCGACCTGCCGGCCGCCATCGTCGAATACTGCAAGGACCACGACCTCGAACTCGACGGCCATGCCGGCCCCGAGGCGCAGGTGGCGGCGCTGAGCGACGACATCGCCTACAACAACCACGATATCGACGACGGGCTGCGGGCCGGCCTGTTCGAGGTGAAGGACCTGCTCGACCTGCCGCTGGTCGGCGAGATGTTCGCGCTGGTGACGACCAAGTATCCCGGCATCGAGCAGCCGCGGTTGATCCACGAGGCGGTGCGCCGCGTGATCAACGCCATGGTCGAGGACGTCGTGGCCGAGACGCGCCGCCGCCTGAAGGAGGCCGCGCCCGCGTCGGTCGCCGACATCCGTGCGCTCGGCCGTCCGGTGGTCGCTTTCTCGGAGGCGATGACGGCGACCGAGAAGACCGTGAAGCGCTTCCTCTATACGCGCATGTACGAGCACTGGAGGCTGAACCGGTCGCACTCCAAGGCGCGTCGCGTCGTGGTCGACCTGTTCAATCTACTGTTCGCCGAGCCCAATTGCCTGCCCTCGCCGTGGCGCGAGAAGGCCGAGCAGGCCGGGTCCCATTCCCGGGCCCGCGTGGTCGCCGACTACATCGCCGGCATGACCGACCGCTACGCCCTGGACGAACACCGGCGTCTGTTCGACCTGTATTCCTGATCAGGATTCCCGTCGTCCCGACCGGAGCGCCGAAGGCGCGGCGTGGAGAGACCTCTTTTTGGCCGAAGGCCGTCAAATCGAGGAAAAAGGTCTCTCCGCTTCGCCGCGCTGCGCGCGGCTCCGGTCGAGACGACGGAAAACCGATATCGTGGGTCGGATGACAAAAGGCGCGGATTCGGCAATACCCGGCCCATGAATCCCTACCGTCATTTCATCGGCGAGATCGTCGCGGCCCTCCAGTCCATGCAGGCCGCGGGGGAATTGCCCGAAAAGCTCGATTTTTCCGCCATCACGGCCGAGCCGCCGCGCGATGCCGCGCATGGCGACATCGCGACTAATGCCGCGATGGTGCTGTCCAAGGCGGCGGGCAAGAAGCCGCGCGACATCGCCGAGCCTCTGCTCGCCCGCCTCAAGGCCAATCCCGACGTGGTCGATGGCGCCGTGGCAGGGCCGGGCTTCCTCAACCTGAAGATCGCCGACGGGTTCTGGCGCGCGCGCCTCGGCGATTGCCTGAAGGCCGGCACTGCCTATGGCGATTCCAGCATGGGCAAGGGCGCCAAGGTGAACGTCGAGTATGTCTCGGCCAACCCGACCGGTCCGCTGCACGTGGCGCACGCGCGCGGCGCCATCGTGGGCGATGCCCTGTCGAACCTGCTGCACAAGGCGGGCTACGACGTCACCAAGGAATACTACATCAACGACGCGGGCGCCCAGGTCGACAAGCTCGGACAGTCGACCTACCTGCGCTACCGCGAGGCGCTGGGCGAGACGGTCGAGTCGATCCCCGAGGGCCTCTACCCCGGCGAGTATCTCAAGGACGTCGGCGCCGCGATCGCCAAGCGCGACGGTGCCCGCTGGATCGGCAAGCCGGAAGCCGACTGGCTGCCCGAGATGCGGGCCTTCGCCATCGCCACCCTCATGGCGGAGATCAAGGCCGATCTCGAGACGCTGGGCGTCCATATCGACGTCTTTTCGTCGGAGCGCGCGCTGGTCGATAGCGGCGCCGTCGATAGTGCCTTCGGGGAGCTCACGCGTCAGGGCCTGATCTACCAGGGCCGGCTGGAGCCGCCGAAGGGCCAGCTTCCCGACGATTGGGAGGACCGCGAGCAGACCCTGTTCCGCGCGACGCAGTTCGGCGACGAGGTCGACCGGCCGCTCAAGAAGTCGGACGGCAGCTGGACCTACTTCGCCAACGACATCGCCTACCACCACGACAAGTATCGCCGCGGCTTCGCCGACATGATCGACGTGTGGGGCGCCGATCATGGCGGCTACGTCAAGCGCATGAAGGCGGCGGTGAGCGCCATCACCGCTAAGCAGGGCGAACTCGACGTCAAGCTCTGCCAGCTCGTGCGCGTGATGCGCAACGGCGAGCTGGTGCGCATGTCCAAGCGCGCCGGCACCTTCGTCACGCTGCGCGACCTTCTCGACGAGGTCGGGCCGGACGTCGTGCGCTTCACCATGCTCACGCGCAAGAACGACGCGCCGTTCGACTTCGACCTCGTGAAGGCCACCGAACAGTCACGCGACAACCCTGTCTGGTATGTCCAGTATGGCCACGCGCGGACCCGTTCCGTGATGCGCCAGGCGACGGCCGCGGGCATTGCGATCGACGGTCTCGACAGTGCGCCGCTCGACCGCCTCTCCGACGTGGGCGAGCTCGCGCTGATTCGGATGATCGCCCAGTGGCCCCGTCAGGTCGAGGCGGCGGCGGTGGCGCACGAGCCCCATCGCATCGCCTTCTATCTCTATGACCTGGCAGCCGCCTTCCACTCCCACTGGAACCGGGGACGGGAGGAGCCGGGCCTGCGCTTCGTGATCGAAGGCGACTCCGATCTCACGCGGGCGCGTCTGGCATTGGTACAGGGAATCGGTTTTGTGATAGGATCAGGCTTAAAGGTCTTCGGCGTAACACCCGTCGAGGAAATGAGATAAAAAATGCATGTTCGCCGGTCCCCCTCCGGCGACGGACCAACGATCTACCGGCCCAACGAGTCGGTAGCTGTGCGGCTCGATCCTCCGCCTCGGCCCGTCGCGCATGAACCCGATTCAATTCCCCCGCCTCCCCGGGACTCGCTGCTCATGCGGGTCAACAGACGCCGTGGCCAGATCCTCACGGTGATGGTGTCGGTCGCCGCCGTTGCGAGCTTCGGTTCGGTCGTCTGGTGGGCGCACAACCAGGACGTCAAGGCCGGCGGCAAGGGGCTGGAGCCGCTGGTGGTGCAGGCGCCGACCACGCCCGCCCGCGTGAAGCCCGAGAATGCCGGCGGACTCGTGCCGCCGAACCAGGACAAGGAAGTCTTCAACCGGATCTCCCCCGGGGCCGTACCGGCGCAGCCCGAGAAGCTGCTGCCGATGGCTGTGACGCCCAAGCTGCCGCCGAACGGGCTGCCGCTGCCGGCCGCGCGCCCGAGGGAGACGGAGGCCGGCAAGACGCCGACGCCGCTGCAACCCGCCTCTACGGCCGCCGGCACGCCGCCGCCTGCCGGCGCTGAACCGAAGGTGCCGGCCAATCCGCCCAACGTGCAGCCCGCAACCAACACGCCGGCCGCGACCGAGAGCGGCCCCAGCATAGCCAGCCTGATCGAGAACATGTCCGGCCCGACCGGCGGCTGGCGCATCCAGGTCGCCTCGGTGAAGAGCGAGGACATCGCCAAGTCGACTTGGGCGCGGCTGCAGAGCGCGCATGGCGGCGAGCTTTCGAGCCTGCGCATGCAGGCGGTCCGGGTCGATCTCGGCGACCGTGGCGTCTGGTACCGAGTGCAGGCCGGACCGCTCGACGAGAAGCAGGCCCATTCGGTCTGTGCCTCGCTGAAGGCCCGCAAGGCCGACTGCGTCTCGGTCCCACCCGCCCGCTAGGGGCTTTCCGATGTGTCTCGAAGCGTCGGAATTCGGAACCGATCTCTTCCCCATTCAGATGGGGAAGTGCCACGTCATACGGGGCGATGGGGGCATCGGCCGAGCAAGGCTCGGCCGTCCGAGTGGCAGGACATCGCCTTGCGATGTCCGGCAGCGTCGGAGAACGAACGACCGCCTCATGACCCCTCCGTCGGCTTCGCCGCCACCTCCCCATTTGAATGGGGAGGAAAGTGACTACGGGACAATTTCCAGATGAGCAGGCCCCGCGCGCTTATCCTGGGCTGCGCCGGGCCGGACCTCACGACGGAGGAGCGTGCGTTCTTCCGCGACGCCGATCCGCTGGGTTTCATCCTGTTCGCGCGCAACATCGACACGGTCGAGCGCGCGCGGCGGCTGGTCGACGATCTGCGGTCCTGCGTAGCGCGATCCGATGCACCGGTCCTGATCGACCAGGAAGGCGGCAGGGTCGCGCGCCTGCGTCCCCCGAACTGGCGCAAGGCGCCTCCGGCCCGCCTGCTAGGCGACCTCTACGCCCGCAACCCGGAGCAGGGGCTGGAAGCCACCAGGCTCAACTCACGCCTGCTGGCGGCCGACGTGGCCTCGATCGGCTGCGACGTGGATTGCCTGCCCGTGCTCGACATCGCCTTTCCCGAGACCCATGCCGTGATCGGCGACCGGGCCTATGCCGACCGGCCCGAGCCGGTGGCGGCGCTGGGCCGCGCGGCGGCCGAGGGCCTGCTGGCCGAAGGCGTGATGCCGGTGATCAAGCACATTCCCGGCCACGGCCGTGCGACGGTCGACAGTCACGAGGCATTGCCGACCGTGACGGCCTCGCGCGCCGAGCTGGAGCGCACCGACTTCGTGCCGTTCCAGCTGCTCTCGGACCTGCCCTGGGCGATGACGGGGCACCTCCTGTTCGAGGCGATCGATCCGAAAGAGTGCATCACGGTATCGGCAGGTGCCGTGCAGGACGTGATCCGCACCCATATCGGCTTCGATGGGCTGCTGCTGTCGGATGACCTTTCGATGCAGGCGCTGGGCGGCTCCTTGGGCGATCGCGCGGCCCGGGCGCTGGCGGCCGGCTGCGACGTCGCTCTCCACTGTAACGGCAAGATGCCGGAAATGGTCGAGATCGTGGGCCGCACCGGCCCCATGACCGAGGCCGCCGGCCGTCGGTTCCAGGCCGGCCGCTCCATTCTGGCGCGGCATCGTGCCCCTGCCGGCGGCAGGGGCCTGGCCGATGCGGCGCGGCGGGTCGCCGAACTCCTCCCGGAATGGGGATAAGGCGCTACCAAATCCTGTGGCGGCAGGCGCTTTCGCTGACTAAACCGGGACTGCATGACCGATTCCGCCAGCCCGCCACCTGAGGACGCGCCCGCGCCCGCCGTCGCCGACACGTTCGGCGCGGGTGGCCCGGACGTCATCGCGCCGGGCGAGGGCGAGCTGATCGTCAACCTCGAAGGCTTCGAAGGCCCGCTCGACCTGCTGCTGACCTTGGCACGCGACCAGAAGGTCGACCTGCGCAAGATCTCGATGGTGGCGCTGGTCGATCAGTACCTCTCCCACATCCACCAGGCGCGGCGCATGCGGCTGGAGCTGGCGGCCGACTATCTCGTCATGGCGGCCTGGCTCGCCTACCTGAAGTCGCGCCTGCTGCTGCCGGAGCCACCGGCGGGCGAGGAGCCGTCGGGCCAGGAGATGGCCGACGCGCTGCAATGGCAGCTGCGCCGTCTCGAGGCGATGCAGGAGGCCGGCGCCCGCCTGATGGCGCGGCCGCAGCTCGGCCGGGACATCTTCGCGCGTGGCCAGCCCGAGGGCATCGTCGTGGTGCGCCGTGCGATCTGGGACGTGAAGCTCTACGACCTGCTGAGCGCCTACGGCTCGCAGGTCCGGCCGAAGGATGCCGATACCTACCAGATCGAGCCGATGCAGTTCTTCTCGGTCGAGGAGGCGGCGGAACGGCTCGGTCGGATGCTGGGCATCGCCATCGACTGGCAGTCGCTCGAAGCTTTCCTGCCGGCCGGCCTCACCGATCCGGCGCGCCGCCGCTCGGCGATCGCCGCGACCTTCGTGGCCGGCCTGCAGCTCGCCAAGGATGGCCAGATCGAGTTGCGCCAGACCGAACGCTTCGGCCCCATCCATCTGCGTAAACGTACCGACCAGCAGTGACGGTCCCCGACATGTCAGACATCGAAAACGCCACTCCGACCGTCGAAGAGCCCGAAGCGCTCGAACTCGTCCGCCAGCGGGCCGCCGGCAAGGAGAAGGCCGAGGATGATGATGAGGACGACGACGAGTCGGATGACGATTCCGAAGATGATGACGATGACGATTCGGATGATGAAGACGGCGACGATGAAGACGAGGACGAGGACGAAGAAGACGACGAGTCGGACGACGATGACGCCGACGAAGACAAGGATGACGACGACGCCGAAGAGGACGATGGCGACGACGAGGATGTGGACGGCGAGGATGGCGATGAGGACGAGCAGCCTGCAAAGGCAGCCCTAGCCGACGAGCCCGCGGCGGAAGCCTCGACCGAAGAGGCACTCGTCGAAGCCGTGTCCGAAGAAGCGGTGGCTGTCGCGACCGCTGCCGCTGTGGCGACCGCGGTTGCCGCTGCCGCCGGACCGGTCGTTACTGACGTCGTGTCACCCGACCATGCCCAGCATCTGCGCCTGCTCGAGGCCCTGGTCTTCGCCGGTACCCAGGCGCTGGACGAGAAGGAGCTGGCCGAGCGCCTGCCCAACGACGCCGACGTGAAGCGCCTCGTGGCCGACCTCGCCGAGATGTATGCCGGCCGTGGTGTGAACCTGGTGAAGGTGGCGGGCGGCTACGCCTTCCGCACGGCGCCGGACCTTTCGGAGAAGCTCAAGATCGAGCGGCCGGTGACGCGCAAACTGTCGCGGGCCTCGGTCGAGACGCTGGCGATCATCGCCTACCACCAGCCGGTGACCCGCGCGGAAATCGAGCAGGTCCGCGGTGTCGGCCTCAGCAAGGGCACGCTGGACCTGCTGTTCGAGCAGAACTGGATCAAGCCGATGGGCCGCCGGCGCGCGCCCGGCAAGCCGGTGACCTGGGGTACGACCGATTTCTTTCTCGAACATTTCGGCCTGCCGAGCCTCGACGACCTGCCGGGCCAGGAAGAACTGAAGGCCGCGGGCCTCCTGGATGCGCGCGCCCAACCCCCGATATTCAGGCCGGATGAGGCCGATCTGCCGCTCGAGCCGACGGAGGACGAGCCCGACGAGCCTCTCGCCGTCGAGGAGAAAGCCGGGGGGCAGGCGCGCTGACGCCCCAGAACCACCTTATTCGGGCGGTTGCCGTGGCTTCGCAGCCGATGCCATAATCGGCATTCGTTATTCGACACGCCGATTGAAAATCGACTTGGGAGCATTTTGAAATGGGTAGCTTCAGCGTATGGCACTGGCTGATCGTGCTGGCCGTCGTGCTGCTGCTGTTCGGCGGTCGCGGCAAGGTCTCGCAGCTCATGGGCGACTTCGGCAAGGGCCTCTCGGCCTTCAAGAAGGGCGTCGGGGGCGCGCAGGAAGAGACTCCGCCGCAGGCTCAGCCGGGCACGCAGCCGGGCGACACCGCCAAGCCGATCTCGGCTCAGGCGACGACCACGCCGCCGGGTGGCACGGTTCACCATCAGGACAGTGCCGCCAAGGTCTAAAGCGGCGCTGTGAGGGCCTGAACGGCCATGTTTGGCATCGATAGTCCGGAACTTCTGGTCATCGCGGTCGTGGCGCTCGTCGTCATCGGCCCGAAGGAACTGCCCGGCATGCTGCGCAGCTGGGGCAAGTGGATGGCCCAGATGCGCGGCATGGCTTCGGAATTCCGCGGCCATGTCGACGAAATGGTGCGGCAGGCCGACATCGACGACGTGAAGAAGCAGCTCACCGGCAGCCAGGGCCTCGACCTGCAGGCGCTCGATCCCACCCGGGAGATCAAGAGCGCGTTGCAGGAGGGCATGGCGGAGGGCGAGAAGGCCATGGCCGAGGCCAAGGCCCAGATCGACAATCCGCTGGTCGAGCCCGAATCCGCGCCGCAGATCGCGGCCGAGCCGGCGCTCGAGACCACGACCGCCGTAATCACCGCGGAGGCCGCACCAGCCGCCGAACCGGCGCCTTCGGCCAGCGAACCTGCGGTGCCTGCAGCCGATGAGAAGCCGGCCAAGGCCGTCGCGGCCGGCTAGCGCCAACTTGCGCTTTGAATTGCGCACCAAAGGGCGGCATAACGCGGCTCCCAATCTGCGAGCCCTTCCGTGACCCAGGCGCACGACGGACCTGAAGACGACAAACCGATGCCGCTGCTCGATCACCTGGTCGAGCTGCGCAAGCGCCTGATCTATGCGCTGGTCTGCTTCTTCGCCGTCTTCTTCGTCACCTTCTACTTCGCCAAGCCGCTCTTCTCGTTCCTGATCCAGCCGGCGCTGGCCGACGGCTACAAGGTCGTCGTCCTCGACATCTTCGAGTTCTTCTTCGTCACGGTGAAGCTGTCGGCGTTCGTGGCGCTGATCGTAGGCTTCCCGTTGATCGCGGTGCAGATCTGGCTGTTCGTGGCGCCGGGGCTCTATCGCCACGAGAAGCGCGCCTTCATCCCGTTTCTCGTCGCCACGCCGTTCATGTTCTATGCCGGCTGCGCGCTGATGTATTACATCGTGCTGCCGTACGTGATCAATTTCATGCTGGGGCAGTACGCGCCGCCCGACATCGAGAAGACGCTGCGGTCGTCGGACTATCTCGAACGAATCCTGCAGCTCGTGTTCGCCTTCGGCTTCGCCTTCGAGGTTCCGGTCCTGCTGACCCTGCTGATCCAGGTCGGCATTACCAGCTCGGAGGGGCTGAGGTCGAAGCGCCGCTACGCCGTCGTCGTGGCCTTCATCATCGCCGCCGTCCTGGCGCCGCCCGATGTCGTCAGCCAGATCGCGCTCGCGATCCCGCTGATGGCCTTCTACGAGATCTCCATCCTGATCGGCGGCGTGATCGAGCGGAAGCGGGCTGCCGCGGACAAGGCGGCCGAGGAGGCTGAGCAGAAAGCCGAGGAAGCCGCCAAGGCCGGCGACGGATCCGGCAGCTAGCCATGCATGACATCCGGTTCATCCGCGAGACGCCCGAGGCTTTCGACGCCGGCCTGAAGAAGCGGGGCCTGGCGCCGCTGTCGGCCGAGATCCTGGAGATCGACAAGCGCCGCCGCGCAGCCATCTCCGAGAGCGAGGCCATCCAGGCGAAGCGCAAGGCGCTCAGCCAGCAGATCGGCATGGCCAAGCGCAAGGGCGAGAACGCCGATGCGCTGATGGCCGAGGTCGCCGCGCTCGAACAGAGCCTGAAGGACGGCGAGCACGAGGCCAGCCGTCTCGACGAGGAACTGCGGATCCGGCTCGAAGTGGTGCCGAACCTGCCGTTCGACGACGTGCCCGAGGGCGCCGACGAGACCGGCAATGTCGAGATCCGCCGCGAGGGCAACCAGCGCAACTTCAGCTTCCCGCCGAAGGACCATGTGGCGCTGGGCGAGGCCACCGGCGAGATGGATTTCGCCGCCGCCGTGAAGATCTCCGGCTCCCGGTTCGTGGTGCTGAAGGCGCATCTTGCGCGGCTGGAGCGCGCGCTGGCGCAGTTCATGCTCGATCTGCACACGGTCGAGGGCGGCTATACCGAGGTCAACCCGCCGCTGCTGGTGAAGGACGCGGCCGTCTATGGCGTCGGCCAGCTGCCGAAGTTCGCCGAGGACATGTTCCGCACCGACAACGGCTTCTGGCTGATCCCGACGGCCGAGGTCTCGCTCACCAACCTGGTGAACGACATGGTGCTGGACGAGAAGGAACTGCCGCTGCGCTTCACGGCGTTCACGCCGTGCTTCCGCTCCGAGGCGGGCTCCGCCGGCAAGGACACGCGCGGCATGATCCGCCAGCACCAGTTCCCCAAGGTCGAGCTGGTGAGCATCACCACGCCCGAGCAGTCGGCCGCCGAGCACGAGCGCATGACGGCGTGCGCGGAGGAGGTGCTGAAGCGCCTCGGCCTTGCCTACCGCACGGTCGTTCTGTGCGGCGGCGACATGGGCTTTGGCTCGCGCAAGACCTACGACATCGAGGTCTGGCTCCCGGGCCAGGACGCCTATCGCGAGATTTCGAGCTGCTCGAACATGGGCGACTTCCAGGCCCGCCGCATGAATGCGCGCTACCGGCCGAAGGAAGGCAAGGGGACGCGCTTCCTCAACACGCTGAACGGCTCCGCCCTCGCGGTCGGCCGCACGCTGGTCGCGGTGCTGGAGAACTACCAGAACGAGGACGGTTCGGTGACGGTGCCCGAGGCGCTGCGTCCCTACATGGGCGGCCTCGAACTGATCCCCGCGCCCCCTGCCGTGCCTGCGAAGAAATGAAGGTCGTCAACCTCGCCAAGGCGCGCATCCTCGTCACCAACGACGACGGCATCCACGCGCCGGGGCTCGAAGCCCTGGTCGAAATCGCCACGCAACTTTCGAGCGACGTCTGGATCGTGGCGCCCGAGGTCAACCAGAGCGGCGCCGGCCATTCTCTGTCGCTGTCGCGCCCGATCCGCGCGCGCGAGGTCAGCGAGGGCAAGTTCGCCATCGACGGCACGCCGACCGACTGCGTGCTGTTCGCGGTCAAGCACCTGATGAAGGACCGCAAGCCCGACCTCGTCCTGTCGGGCGTCAACCGCGGCACCAACATCGCCGACGACGTGACCTATTCGGGGACCATCGCGGCCGCCATGGAAGGCTGCCTGCTGGGGATCCCGTCGATCGCCTTCAGCCAGGCCTATATGCACGAACACCCGGTGAAGTGGGGCACCGCCACCGCCCATGGCGCTGCCGTTGCGCGCCGCGTGCTGGCGCTCGACTGGCCGCGCAACGTGCTGGTCAACATCAACTTCCCCGACGTGGTCGCGGGCTCGGTGAAGGGCGTGCGGGTCACGCACACCGGCACGCGTGGCTTCGGCGGCCACATCGTCGAGCGCAAGGATCCGCGCGGCGGGACCTATTACTGGATCGGCTACGCGCCGCAGGAGAGCGAGATCGACGCGGCGAGCGACATCGCCGCCGTCCGCTCGGGCCACATCTCCGTGACCCCGCTGCACCTCGACCTGACCCACGAGAGCATGCGCCGCAAGCTCGTGGCGGAGTTCGAGGCGGCGCCCGTCGACCTCGACTAGGGGCGGGCCCGCGTGAACGTCCCCGCCATGCAGCGCCTGATCGCCGAGCTGCGCAATTCGGGCATTTCGGACGAGAACGTGCTGGCCGCCATCGCCTCGGTCGACCGCGAGCGCTTCGTCACGCAGACCTTCGCCGAGCGCGCCTGGGAGAACACCGCGCTTCCCATCGCCTTCGGCCAGACGATCAGCCAGCCGCTGGTGGTCGCCGCCATGACCGAGGCGCTGCGGGTCGGCCCGCGCATGAAGGTGCTGGAGATCGGCACCGGCTCGGGCTACCAGGCGGCGGTGCTGGCGAAGCTCGCGCGCCGCGTCTATTCGGTCGAGCGCTTCAAGCCGCTCTCCAAGGCCGCCGAGCGCCTTCTGCTCGACCTCGGCATCTACAACGTGGTGGTCGACATCAACGACGGCAGCAAGGGCTGGCCGGGCCAGGCGCCGTTCGACCGCATCATCGTCACCGCCGCTGCCGAGGAACGCCCGCAGGCGCTGATCGACCAGCTCGCCGTCGGCGGCATCCTGATCGTGCCCGTGGGCCGCGATCCGACCTCGCAGGTCGTCGAGCGCATCGTGAAGAACGAGAGCGGCCTGCAGCGCGACACGCTGATGCCGGTGCGGTTCGTACCGCTGGTCGCCGGCCCGCTGCCGGTCCTTGGACAGGGCTGAGCGAAGCTCAGCGAGGAGCGGCAGGACATTGCCCTGGGCAATGTCCGGGAGCGTCGAAGAACGAACGACCACCGGAGCCACCTATTCCCGCCGGAATCCCAATGCAGTAGTATGGAAGCATGAAAAGAGCCCCTCGCTTCCCCTCGCGATGGGCCGGCCGGATGCACACGCTGGGTACAATGGCGGTGCTGTCGGTCGCGCTCGGCGCCTGCAACACCGTCATGGGTGCCCGCGAGGGCACCATGGAATATCCCGGCTCCGGCGCTGGCCCCAACGCCGTTCCCGTCTATGTCGTTAAGGACAAGGACACGGTCGAGAGCATCTCGCGCCGCTACGGCGTCTCGTCGCAGACCATCATCGACCGCAACAATCTGAAGGCGCCCTACACGATCAAGCCCGGCCAGTCGCTTGCCATGCCGGGCGCACGCTTCGTGCAGGACACTTACGGCGAGGCGCCCCAGCAGACCGCTGCCGCCAATCCCAATGCACCCTCCTCGGTGAAGCGCGAGGGTCTCGCGCCGCCGCCCGGCGCCTCGTCGGGTGAGGCGCCGCGTTCGGCCGCGCCCGCCGGCGAGCCGACGCCGCTGGCCGGAAAATCGGTCTCCGTGGCGGCTACGCCGCCGCCGCCCCGGATGAGCTGGCCGGTGAACGGCAAGATCGTCTCGCCCTACGGCACCTCGGGTGGCCAGAAGAACGACGGCATCAACATCGCCGCCGCCAAGGGCACGCCGGTGAAGGCCGCCGAGGGCGGCAAGGTCGTCTATGCCGGCGGCGAGGTGGCCAAGATGGGCAACCTGCTGCTGATCGAGCATCCCGGCGGCTACATCACGGCCTACGGCAACAACGAAGAGCTGCTGGTGAAGAAGGGCGACACGGTGAAGCGCGGCCAGACCATCGCCAAGGTCGGCAATTCGGGCGGCACGCCCGAGCCGCAGCTCCACTTCGAGGTCCGCCGCGCCGGCAAGACGATCGATCCGACGACGGTGCTGGGCGCGCAGTAACACTCCTCCCCATTCAGATGGGGAGGTGTCGGCGTAGTCGCCGACGGAGGGGTCATCGTCGCATTGACGCCTATGACCCCATCGCCCCCGTAAGACGGGGACACTTCCCCATTTGAATGGGGAAGAAGCTTGAGGGCCTAAACGATCTTGCCGTTGATCTTGTATTCGCCCTTGCGGTCCTCGATCTCGAGGACCCAGAGGTCGGGGTCGCGGCTGACCTGGCGGGCGATGTAGGCGTCGGCTTCGGGCTCCGTAACGGGGGCGGGGCCGGTCCCGCGGCTCCACGACGGCTCGTCGTCGAGCGTGCTGGTCTGGGTGAAGACGGTCACGCCGGCCTCGAAGCGATTGATCTTCAGCAGCACGGTGCCGACATCGGGATCGCCACGCCGCACGACGGCCGCCGGAATGAACGCGCGGTCGCACAGGCGTATTTGCGCGCTGACCCAAAGTCCCGTTGTGAGGCCCATCACCATGAGACGGCCTTCATGCAGGGCACCGTACGACGCGTCAAATGCCGCCTGTGCGCCCCGTCAGGGCGCACGCCGCGCGCGGGAAGACCGGGCGATCCGCCTTCCGCCCTTGCCGACCGGAACGGCTTCGGCCAATACAGCGCGCTCCATGGCCGATCCCCCCCTCCTCGCGCTCAGCGACATCCGCTTCCATCTCGGCGACCAGACCATCCTGGCCGGCGTCGATCTCGGCATCGCGCCGGGCGAACGCCTGTCGCTGGTCGGCCGCAACGGCGCGGGCAAGTCGACCCTGCTGCGTATCCTCGCGGGCGCGCCGATCGCCGATTCCGGAACACGCTTCGCCCAGCCCGGCGCCACCGTCGCCACCCTGCCGCAGGAACCGGATTTCACCGGCCACGCCACGGTGGCCGACTATGTCGGCTCGGCGCTCACCGACTCGCTGGGGCCGGACGATTACCGCGTCGCCGCCATCCTCGAAGACATGAAGCTCGACGGCCCGCGCGATCCGACGAGCCTGTCGGGCGGCGAGGCGCGCCGCGCGGCGCTGGCGCGCGTGCTGATCGGCGAGCCCGACGTCATGCTGCTCGACGAGCCGACCAACCATCTCGACCTGCCGACCATCGAGTGGCTGGAAGAGAAGCTCTCGAAGTGGCGCGGCGCCTATGTGCTGGTGAGCCATGACCGGCGCTTCCTCACCAACCTGTCGCGCGCCGTGCTGTGGCTCGACCGCGGCATCGTGCGCCGCCTCGACAAGGGTTATGGCGAGTTCGAGACCTGGTCGAACGACATCCTCGAACGCGAGGCGACGGAGCGGCACAAGCTCGACCGGCTGATCGAGCGTGAGACCGAATGGGCGGGCAAGTCGATCCGCGCCCGCCGCACCCGCAACGAGGGTCGCCTGCGCGCGCTCGCCGCGCTCCGCCAGCAGCGCCGCCAGCAGATCGGCCCGGTCGGCCGCGCCACCATCGAGGCCGGCAGCGCCGAGGCCTCGGGCGCGCTGGTCGTCACCGCGCGCAACATCACCAAGCGCTGGGGCGACAAGGTCATCGTCGATGATTTCTCGACGCGCATCTTCCGCAAGAATCGCATCGGCCTGATCGGGCCCAACGGCGCCGGCAAGACCACCCTGCTCAAGATGCTGATGGGCGAACTCGAGCCCGACAGCGGTACGGTGAAGCTGGGATCCAACCTGATGCCGGTGGTGATCGACCAGCGCCGCATCGGTCTCGATCCCGACAAGACGCCGTGGGAGACGCTGGCCGACCGCAACGACCATGTGCTGGTGCGCGGGCATCTCACGCATGTGATGACGTATCTGCGCGAGTACCTGTTCCGCGACGAGCAGGCGCGCCAGCCGGTGCGCACGCTCTCGGGCGGCGAGCGCAACCGCCTGCTGTTGGCCAAGGCGCTGGCCGCGCCGTCGAACATGATCGTGCTCGACGAGCCGACCAACGACCTCGACGCCGACACGCTCGACCTCCTGCAGGAAGCGCTCGACGATTACGACGGCACCGTCCTGCTGGTGAGCCACGACCGCGACTTCCTCGACCGGCTCGTGACCTCGACCATCGTGCTCGAAGGCGACGGCACGGCGACCGAATATGCCGGCGGCTACAGCGACTACGTGGCCCAGCGCGGGCCCCGCGTGGAACCCACGGGCGTCACCCCGTCACGCGCGAAGGAAAAGGCGCCCGCGCCGAAGGCCGCGGGGCAGGGCAAGGCGCGCCTCGGCTACAAGCGCGAACGTGCTCTGGTCGAGCTGCCGAAGAAGATCGAGGCCCTGCAGGCCGAGATCGCCACGTTGCAGCAGGCGCTCGCCGATCCCGACCTCTACCGCCGCGATCCCAAGAGCTTCCAGAGCAAGACGACACGCATCGGCACCGCCCAAGCCGAGATCGACGCCGCCGAAAGCGAATGGCTCGAACTCGAGATGCTGCGGGAAGAATTGAATTCGTGAATCATATTCCTCTCCCCCGATAGGGGGAGAGGTTAGGTGAGGGGGTTACAGGAGGTGCGTCGCCCCCTCACCCAGCCTCTCCCCCTAGCGGGGGAGAGGAGGAAGAAAGGCTACTTCTTCCGCTCGTAATGCGCCGCGATCATCAGTGCGGTCGCCACGGTGACTTTCTTGCCCGTCGGAATGTGCAGGAACTCGTTCGGTCCATGGGCATTCGAATGGGGCCCGAGCACGCCGGTGATCACGAACTGTGTCCTGGGGAACTTGTCGCCCAGCATGCCCATGAACGGGATCGTGCCGCCTTCGCCCATGTAGGCGACCGGCTGGCCGAACGCTTCCTGCGAGGCGTCGGTCACGGCCTTCTCCAGCCACGGCGCCAGCGGCGGCGCGTGCCAGCCGCTCTGGCCGCCTTCGCCGGCATCGAACTCGACGGTGGCGCCGTAGGGCGGATCGGATTCCAGCGCCTTCTTCATGGCCTTCACGGCTTCCCTGGCGTCGAGAGTCGGCGGCGTGCGCACGCTGATCTTGGCCTCGGTGTAGGGCAGCAGCACGTTGCCGGCATCGACCGGCTCGGGATAGCCCGCCATGCCAACGGTCGCGAGCTGCGGCCGCCAGGTGCGGTTCAGCACCATCTGGCCGAGATCCTCGACCATCGGCTTGGTCGTGCCGGCGAAGGGGAACTTGCGATAGACCTCCTCGCCCAGCACGCGCGCGGCTTCCGAGGCCTGGGCGATGCGCTGCGGCGGGATCTGCACGAACAGCTCCGGCAGCTTCATCTCGCCGGTCGCCTCGTCCTCCAGCCGCGTGAGCAGAGCGCGCGTGATGCGGAACGACGAGGGCACGATTCCCGACGCGTCGCCCGAATGCACGCCCTCGTTCAGCACGCGCACCTTCAGCGTGCCGGCCGCGATGCCGCGCAGCGACGTGGTGAGCCACATCCGATCCCAGTCGCCGCAGCCCGAATCGAGGCAGACGACCAGCGACGGGTCGCCGATCCGGTCGAGCAGGTGGTCGACATAGAAGGGCAGGTCGTAGCTGCCGGATTCCTCGCAGCCCTCGATCATGATGACGCAGCGGGTGCGCGGGACGCCCTGCTCCTTGAGAGCCAAGAGCGCGGCGAAGCAGGCATAGATCGCATAGCCGTCGTCGGCGCCGCCGCGACCGTAGAGCTTGTCGTCCTTGCGCACCGGGATCCACGGCCCCATGCCCTCGGCCCAGCCCTTCATCTCGGGCTGCTTGTCGAGATGGCCGTAGAGCAGGACGGTGTCGTCGTTGTCGTCGCCCGGTATCTCGATGAAGATCAGCGGCGTGCGGCCCGGCAGGCGCACCACGTCCATCGTCGCGCCCGCGAAGGCGGCGACGTGCGGCCGCGCCCAGTCTGTCATCAGCGTGACCGCGTCCTCCATGAAGCCGTTCTCCTCCCACTTCGGGTCGAACGACGGCGACTTGTTGGGGATGCGGATGTACTCGGTGAGCGACGGCAGGATCTGGTCATCCCAGAAGCTGCCGATGAAGGTCTTGAGTTGGTCGGGGTTCATGGGCAGGAGTTTAGCTCCGCGGATGGAGCGTGTAAGCATCACCTTGAGCTTTTCCTGCTGCTGCACCTTGTCCAACTCGTCAGTTGGTTTCCGGGTACTGCGACCTAGCAGGCTGTACGAACAAGTGTGCTTCCAGTTCTTTGTCTACCAGCCTAGCAACTAGCGATTTTGACAATGTTCTGGCACACTGCAACCTTGCATTGTCGATTAATGATTCTCTGGTGCTGAAGGTCAGTCATGGCTGTTGACGCAGATCAACTTGAGTTTTTGGACGAGGAAGATGATGCCTTGGACCCAAAACAAGTTGCTAGATTTAAAGAGGCTGTTCTCTACTCCATGGACTGGACAGTGGAGACTGTCCTCAATCAGCTCAGTCACGAGCATATCGAGCTAAATCCGCGCTTTCAACGCCGGGATGCGTGGGGGCTTACGCGGAAGAGTCAGTTCGTTGAATCTATCTTCCTCGGCCTTCCAATCCCTCAAATTGTACTTGCCGAAAGAAAGAATGAGCGAGGAAACTTCATTGTTCTTGATGGCAAGCAGCGCTTGCTGACGCTGCTACAATTTACGGGCAATGCTGTGGATTCAGAAAACAACGCATTCTCGTTGCGTGGCCTAGAGGCACTTAAGTCGTTAACGAGAAAGAAATACAAGAACCTAAAGGAAAGTGAAGACTCTGAGATTCTTACGACTTTCTACAATCACACAATTCGTACCGTCGTAATACGCAATTGGCCGAGTACGTCATTTCTTCATACCGTATTTCTTCGCCTGAATACGGGAAGCCTTAAGCTCTCACCTCAAGAGTTGCGTCAGGCATTGTTGCCAGGAGAATTTTCCGATTTTGCAGATGATGCGGCAGCGGACTCAAAGTCGCTTCAGTCACTAATGTCTCTGGATTCTCCCGATCCGCGCATGAGAGACGTTGAGCTTCTCGTCAGGCATTTGGCATTTGCGAATTTTCTCTCGGAGTACGGAGGGAGAATGAAGGTGTTCTTGGATGATTCTTGCAAGACCTTGAATAAGGAATGGGACGAAAGAAAGCGTGCTCTTCAACGGCAAGTCCGCTCGTTTAACGACGGACTTGATGCGCTTATCAAGATATTTGGGGTTGAGAAGATTGCGAGAAAGGCAGAGTCTCGCTCTTTCAATAGAGCGATATTTGACGCTCTCATTTTTTACGCTTCCAATAGCGCAATACGCGCGGCAATGCTCTCTAATCGTACAAAAGTGCGCAATGCTTACACCAAAATACTTGGAGATGAAGATTTCTTAGAAGCTATTGAGAGCGATACCGCGGGTATTCCTCACACAGGTGCGCGTTTGATCAAGTGGGGAGAAGCTTTAAGTGCTGCGACGCGATTAGAGTTCAGTATTCCTGAAATAAACCGGAACAAAATCCGCTTTGCTGGATTTTAGGCTTGGTCGTGCCTTCAAGTCGATTCTCCGCTCTCTTGAAGCATCTGGAAGATCTCCGGAAGCATTTGTTGCCAGATCCGTTCTTGGCGACAGGCATTTATCCCGATGCTTCTTTAGTCCAAACTCGGACCGTGGCATTTGTCGCTTTGGCGCATGCGGAATTTGAGGTTTACTTCGAAGATCGTGTTATCGAGATCGCGGTTGCTGCGCGAGAAGCATTTCATAAGAAGGCTCGGGTGTGTCGATCAGTAGTCTGTTTGTTGGGGTTTGTGGACGGTGCAGGAAAAGGACCCTCCAAGAAACTTACTTCTGCAGAACAAGACAAAGATAAGCTTGGGAAATGGCTATCCGAGATAGACATCAAGAGTCGAGTTAGTTTTGCAGCGGATTCGTTTATTAGGTACGTTAAGGAGGACAATCACGGCATCAAAGAAAAGGATCTGGCTGCCGTGCTTATACCGATAGGTGTTCCTTACTATGCCTTTGGGCCACTCGTTGTGGCCGGACTAAATACGCTAGGGTCTCTTCGCGGGGAGTACGTTCATGGCGGCCGGGCTCGCTATGTAAGCAAGAGCTTAGACCCGAAGTCTCAGTATGAGGACCTTCATCAGCTTACGATGGAGGTTGAGAAAATTGACATTGAACTCGATAAGCTGCTCGCTGAGGCATCTTAGATAGATATCTTTCTATCCGGGGGAGCAGGCTCTTCTGCTCCCGCATTCGCGGCCCCCTCGCCTTTAACGACGGCCTTTGCCTCTTCCTTCACAGGCTCTTCTACTTCCGTGTTTGGGAGCGCCTCGGCGTCATCCTCGGCAGGCTTCTCCGCTTCGTCCTTTTCCGCCGTCTCGCCCTCGGCCTTCGCAGACTCCACCGGCTCGATATTGGCGGGATCGAACCATGACGCCGCGCGGTCGAAAGCGGTGACGAGGGCGGCGGCTTCGACGGGGTCGACCAGGGTTTCGAAGCCGTGGAGGATGTTGTTGCGGATGCGGCGCAGCGTATCGAGCTGGCGGAGCCGGTCCTTCGACAGGTTGAAGCGCGGCTCCTCGAACAGGCTTTCGAGCGAGGCGGTCCGGTCGTCGGCCATGCCGGCGTGACGCTTGACCTCGCGTTCGAAGTTCACGGCGGCGTTCAGCACGGCCTGGTAGGGCATCTTGAGGTCGAGGAGCTGCTTGGGCGCCAGCGCCTCGACCGGCGTCCGTTTGGTCGGGGCGTGGGCGAGGTTGCGGAAGAGTGGCCGCTGGCCGTCCTCCGGCTTTTCCGGCTCGGGTTCGGGCAGAGCCCCTTGCTCCTTCAGTTCCTCGATCCCGACCCGGATGCTGACGAAATCGTTGGCGGGCTTCGGGGCGGGCTTCGCGGCAGGCTCAGGGACGAGCGCTGGAACGGGCACAGAGGCCGGCTCCTCGACCGGCTTGGCGGTGGGCTCGACGATGGCCTCTAGAGTCGCCGCGGCGATCAGCACGGGCGCGGGCTCCGGTTCCTTCTCCGGCGCTTTCTCAGGCGGAGGCAGCTTGAGCGGCTCGGGAGCCGGTGCGCTGACAGCCGTCGGCGCGGTCTGCTCGCGCCGGGCCGTCCGGGCGGCCCGCAGAACCAGGCCCTGCGCGGCCAGGATGCAGAAGAACGCCACGCCGCCCGCCGTCACGCCGTCGAGCGGCATCTGCTTTGCCTGGGCGACGACCGCGCCGTAGGCGACGCCGCCGGCCAGCGGCAACACCAGCTCTTTCAGCACGCGCAGCGCGATTGGCGTACTGCCAGCCTTCGTCTTGTCCATCGACCCCAATCCATTCGCCCCGGCCAACCCGCGCCGGAAAAAGCCCGCGCCGTACTAACAAACCTCGGGTGCGCGACCAAGCGGGGGCCTGGGAGAACGGGGCCTGGAGAAGGAGGCCCGCCCGAGTTGACGTCCCCGGACCTGTCCGCTACCCCCTCGCCACCCCCGAAGGACCCCATAAAAAGTGCCCGATTCTGCGACTTCTCCCGCATCCGATGCCCGTCTGGCCGGCCACCCGGCCGCCCTGCGGCGCACGTTTGCCATCATCTCGCATCCCGACGCCGGCAAGACGACGCTGACGGAGAAGCTGCTGCTGTTCGGCGGCGCCATCCATGTCGCGGGTGCGGTGAAGGCGCGCGGCGAGGCGCGGCGGGCGCGCTCGGACTGGATGAAGATCGAGCAGCAGCGCGGCATCTCGGTCACCACCTCGGTGATGCATTTCGAGTATGGCGGCGCTGTCTTCAACCTGCTCGACACGCCGGGCCATGAAGACTTCTCCGAGGACACCTACCGCACGCTGACCGCCGTCGATTCGGCGGTGATGGTGATCGATGCCGCCAAGGGCATCGAGGCGCGCACGCGCAAGCTGTTCGAGATCTGCCGCCTGCGCGACGTGCCGATCGTCACCTTCATCAACAAGATGGACCGCGAGTCCAAGGACCCGATCGAGCTGCTGGACGAGGTCGCCTCGACCCTGGCGCTCGACGTCTCGCCCATGACCTGGCCGACCGGCTCGGGCCAGAACTTCAAGGGCACCTTCGATCTCAACAACAACCGCATGCTGGTGTTCGACAACACCGACAGGAGCCGCATCGGCGAGGTGATCGAGAACTACACGATCGCCGATTCGAACTTCGCCGAGGAGGTTGAGCTGGTGCGCGCCGGCTATCCCGCCTTCGATCTCGAAAGCTATCGCGCCGGCCATCTGTCGCCGGTGTTCTTCGGCTCGGCCTACAACAATTTCGGCGTGAAGGAGCTTCTGGACGCAATCGCGGCCTGGGCGCCGCCGCCGCGGCCGCAGCCCGCCGAGCCGCGCGCCATCGAGCCGACCGAGCCCAAGGTCACGGGCTTCGTGTTCAAGGTCCAGGCCAACATGGACCCCAACCACCGCGACCGCATCGCCTTCCTGCGCCTGTGCAGCGGCAAGTTCCGCCGTGGCATGAAGCTGACGCAGATGGGCACGGGCAAGATCCTGTCGGTGAATTCGCCGATCCTGTTCTTCGCCCGCGAACGCGAGATCGTCGACGAGGCATGGCCCGGCGACATCATCGGCATCCCCAATCACGGCGTGCTGCGCGTCGGTGACACGCTGACCGAGGGCGAGACGATCAAGATCGTCGGCATCCCCAACTTCGCGCCGGAAATCCTGCGCCGAGTGCGGCTGGAGGACCCGATGAAGTCCAAGCAGCTGCGGCGTGCGCTGGAGGACCTGGCGGAAGAGGGCGTGACCCAGGTGTTCCGCCGCGTCATCGGCGGCGACCATATCGTGGGCGTCGTCGGCGAGCTGCAGCTCGACGTGCTGAAGACCCGCGTCGAGGCCGAGTACAACGTCCATATCGACCTTGAGCCCGCGCCGTTCGAGACCGCGCGTTGGATCTCAGCCGACACCAAGGCCGACCTGGAAGAGTTCATGTCGGCCAACCGCGGCGGCATGTCCGAGGACCGCGACGACTCGCCGGTGTTCCTGGCGCGCAATGCGTGGGAGCTGGGCTACATCGCCGAGAAGAGCCCCAAGGTGAAGTTCAGCGACATTCGCGAACGGTCCTAGGCCGAGCGAAGCTCGGCGACTGAGCGTCAGGACATCGTGAAACGATGTCCGGGAGCGCCGAAGAAAGAGCGATTACGCGAAGCTCATGACCCCTCCGTCAGCGTAAGACGCTGACGCCTCCCCATCTGAATGAGGAGGAAAGGGATCACGCTGCGCTCTGAATAGCAGTACGCCGGTAATGCATGGCTCCGGGCTTTCCGGGGCCGGCCGAGCGTGGAAAGCTGTCGTCCCCTTACAGAAGCAGCGGGACGGGCCATGCACGACATCGTCATTCGGGGCGGCACCATCGTCGACGGCACGGGCGCGCCGGCGTTCCAGGGCGACGTCGCCCTGGACGGCGACAGGATCGTCCAGGTCGGCAGCAAGGCGGGTCCGGGCAAACGCGAGGTCAAGGCCGAGGGCCGGCTGGTCACGCCGGGCTGGGTCGACGTCCACACCCACTATGACGGCCAG
>JAESFZ010000327.1_pt1 | contig 22496 bp, 22 predicted proteins | sample 9269561 | NCBI WGS metagenome assembly JAESFZ01 (sample SAMN14515552, study PRJNA621657) | algae metagenome | isolation source: Tildeniella nuda ZEHNDER 1965/U140 and co-occurring heterotrophs from wet... | place: Switzerland: Stansstaad, Zurih | collected 1965-01-01
CGCGCCGGCGCCGGGCGACGCCATGGTCGAGATCGGGCCTGGCCTGGCCGCGCTCACGCAGCCCCTGGTGGAGCGCCTGGGCCGATTGACGGTGATCGAGCTCGACCGCGACCTGGCCGCGCGCCTGCGCGAGCATGCCCAGCTCGACGTGATCGAGTCGGACGTGCTCAAGGTGGACTTCAGCGCGCTGGCCCAGCGGCTGGACACCGAGCGGCGCCTGCGCGTGGTGGGCAACCTGCCCTACAACATCTCCACGCCCATCCTGTTCCACCTGCTCGACCACGTCGCGGTCGTGCAGGACCAGCACTTCATGCTGCAGAAAGAGGTGATCGACCGCATGGTGGCGCGCCCCGCCACGGCGGACTATGGCCGCCTGTCGGTGATGCTGCAGTGGCGCTACGCGATGGACAACGTGCTGTTCGTGCCGCCGGAGAGTTTCGACCCGCCTCCCCGGGTGGACAGCGCCATCGTGCGCATGGTGCCGCTGGCCACGCCGCCCGCGCTGGACGTGGCCCGCTATGGGGTGATGGTTCAGGTGGCGTTCAGCCAGCGCCGCAAGATCCTGCGCAACACCCTGGGCCGCTGGCTCGACGAACAAGGCTTCGCGGGCGACTTCGACCTGCAACGCCGGGCCGAAGAGGTGCCGGTGAGCGAATACGTCGCGCTGGCGCAGGCCACCCCCGCGAAGGCATGAAAAAGCCGCTGGGCTGCAGCGGCTTTTGGGCGAGTGGGACGACCGCGATCAGGCGGCGGCCAGCCAGTAACCCGCGTTGAACGGGCTGCTCATGCGCAGCGCCATCGGGCTCACGTCCAGGATCTTGTCGGTGGGCATGGGCTCGTCGGTCTGCACCTCGATCGGCTCTTCGCCCTTGGGCGCGCGCGCCACGGAGAACGAATAGAAGCAGCGGAACGGGATCTTGCGGTCCGACCAGTAATCGGCGGCGTCGCGGAAGATGTCGAGCAGCTGCTCGCGCGCTTCCTTGTCGAACTTGGCGTGCGCCGGAATGTGCTCCAGCACGACGATGAAGCCGGTTTGCGGGCCCGACTTGTGGACCATGTCGGTCATGCAGTCGTAGAGCGCGTCGAAGTTCTTGCCGAAGTGCGACGGCAAGGTGTACTGGGCAGCGATCAACTCCAACACGTCCTGCTTGCTCTGGGCCTTGGCCAGGTTGGCGTACAGGAAGTGATGCCCCAGGTGCTCGGCCGCGGCCTGCAGGTCTTTCACGCCATGGGCGCGAATCGACTGAACGATGTTGGGGCGTACGTTACGAAGTGGCGTGTCCATCTCCGCGTCTCTTTCTAAGGTCAAAGTTAAAAATCCGTTCACACCACCGGAGGTTCACTGCACGATCAGCCGAAAGCTGCTGTAGTGATCTTCGGTGTAATAACACGCTTCAGGGGCCCGGGGCTTCAACCCGCCACACACGATCCGCCGGGCTCCCCGGTGGTTCAGACCCGGCGTGGGCACCGTGTATTCCCGGTAGTACCCGCGCTTCTCGCTGGGCAGAAGGCGTTCGCGGTTGCCGAACACCGAGCCGTCCTTGTCGTATCGGAAGGGCCCGCCTTGCCGGATCTGGTTCATCACGTCCTGACCTTGCGGCGGCAGTCCCGTGACCACCACCGACGCGGTACCCGGATCGGACCATGAAGCATTCGGGGCGCGGGCCTGCACCGCAATGGTGCCCAATACCGCCGCCAGAACGGCGGCGAGGGCCACTCCCCTGGCCTTCCCGACACGAGCCCGGATCTGTTTCAGACCCATGAAATTCCCAGCTCCTGAAGACATCAACCCGCCACCAGCACCTTCTGAAAGCAATGCCAAAGCATTATTTTGCGTGGCGCTGGAGGGCGGGTTAACCCTGAAATCCAAGCGCGCTAGTGTGCCTGAGCCGGGGGGAAAAAGCAAGCACCTGCTGAAATATTCAGCAAATCTCCGCGCCGAGAATGTGTGTAAAAGTTAGCGCTTGCTTGTTTGGGAGGCGTCAACGCGAGACGTTGGCATCCGCCACGGTGAGGGCTGTCATGTTGACGATGCGACGCACGGTGGCGCTGGCGGTGAGGATGTGCACCGGTTTGTCGGCCCCCAGCAGCACCGGCCCGACCGCGATGTTGCCGCCCGCCGCGGTCTTGAGCAGGTTGTAGGCGATGTTGGCGGCATCGATGTTGGGCAGCACCAGCAGGTTGGCGGGGCCCTTCAGCGTGGAGTTGGGCATCAGGGTGTGGCGCGCGTTGGGGTCCAGTGCCACATCTCCGTGCATTTCGCCGTCGGCCTCCAGCCAGGGCGCCTGCTCGCGCAGCAGCGCCAGCGTGCGGCGCATCTTGATGGCGCTGGGTTCGTCGCTCGAGCCGAAGTTGGAGTGCGACAGCAGGGCCGCCTTGGGTTGCAGGCCGAAGCGCAGCATTTCCTCGGCCGCCATCACCGTGATCTCGCACAGCTCTTCCGGCGTGGGGTCGTAATTGACGTGCGTGTCGACCAGGAACACCTGGCGGCCGGGCAGCATGAGGCCGTTCATGCAGGCGTAGATGCGCACGTCCTGGGCGGTGCTGGGGCTGCCGCCCTCGCGCTTGCCGATCACCTGGTCGATGTACTTCAGGTGATGCTGGGTGGAGCCCCAGGTGCCGCAGATCAGGCCGTCCACCTCGCCCTTGTGCAGCAGCATGGCGCCGATCAGCGTGAGGCGCCGGCGCATCTCGATCTTGGCGAGCTGCTGGGTCACGCCCTTGCGCTCGGTCATGCGGTGGTAGGTCTGCCAGAAGTCGCGGTAGCGGTCGTCCTGCTCGACGTTGACGACGTCGTAGTCCAGTTCCTCGCGCAGGCGCAGGCCGAACTTCTCGATGCGCTGGGCGATGATGGCCGGGCGGCCGATCAGCGTGGGACGGGCCAGGCCTTCGTCCACCACGATCTGGCAGGCGCGCAGCACCCGTTCTTCTTCGCCTTCGGCGTAGGCCACGCGCTTGCGGGCCGCGGCCTTCGCCGCCGAGAAGATTGGCTTCATGATGGTGCCCGAGGCGAACACGAAGCTCTGCAGCTTCTCGCGATAGGCCGCCATGTCGGGCACCGGCCGCTGGGCCACGCCGCTGTCGACCGCGGCCTGCGCCACGGCCGGCGCGATCTTCATCATCAGGCGCGGGTCGAACGGTTTGGGGATCAGGTACTCGGGACCGAAGGCCAGCTTTTCGCCGGCATAGGCCGCCGCGACCACCTCGCTCTGCTCGGCCTGCGCCAGTTCGGCAATGGCGTGCACCGCGGCGATCTCCATCTCATCGGTGATGGTGGAGGCGCCCGCATCGAGCGCGCCGCGGAAGATGTAGGGGAAGCACAGGACGTTGTTGACTTGGTTCGGGTAGTCGGTGCGGCCCGTGGCCATGATGACGTCGTTGCGCACCGCGTGCGCGTCCTCGGGCGCGATCTCGGGATTCGGGTTGGCCAGCGCGAAGATCACCGGCTTGGCCGCCATCGACGCCACCATCTCGGGCTTGAGCACGCCGCCGGCCGAGAGGCCGAGGAACACATCGGCGCCGACGATCACTTCGGCGAGCTTGCGCTTGTCGGTCTTCTGCATGTACTGGCGCTTGTCGTCGTCCATGAGTTCCTCTCGGCCCTCATAGACCACCCCGGCCAGGTCGGTGACGAACACGTTCTCGCGCTTGAGCCCGACCTTGAGCAGCAGGTTCAGGCAGGCCAGCGCCGCCGCGCCCGCGCCCGAGGTCACCAGCTTGACCTGGCCGATGTCCTTGCCCGCGACCTTCAGGCCGTTGAGCATCGCCGCCGCCACCGTGATGGCCGTGCCGTGCTGGTCATCGTGGAACACGGGGATCTTCATGCGCTTGCGCAGCTCGCGCTCGACGTAGAAGCAGTCCGGCGCCTTGATGTCCTCGAGGTTGATCGCGCCGAAGGTCGGCTCCAGCGCGGCGATCACTTCGACCAGCTTCACCGGGTCCTTTTCGTTGATCTCGATGTCGAACACGTCGACACCGGCGAACTTCTTGAAGAGCACGCCCTTGCCTTCCATCACCGGCTTGGCCGCCAGCGGGCCGATGTCGCCCAGCCCGAGCACGGCGGTGCCGTTGGTGATGACCGCCACGAGGTTGCCGCGGGCGGTGTACTTGTAGGCGTTGACCGGGTTGGCCACGATCTCTTCGCAGGGCGCCGCCACACCGGGCGAGTAGGCCAGGGCGAGGTCGCGCTGGTTGGTGAGCTGCTTGGTGGCGGCGATCGACACCTTGCCGGGGACTGGGAACTCGTGGTATTCGAGGGCGGCTCGGCGCAGCTCGGCGCGCTTGTTCTCAGGGCTGTTTTCCATGCTCATGCTCTTGTCTCCAGCGGGTCGTTATCTTGCGATGCGGAAAGGAATTGCGCATTCTAAAGCGCCGGGCGGGAAAACCCTAGTGAGTGAAACCGCGTAAAGCGTTCGGGTGCCTGTGACTTTTCGGGAAGGAATGGCGAAGGCCAACACCACCAGCCGCAGTATGCGGCAGCGATTTCGCCCGATGCGGGCCGGGCAGGGAAAGTCAGGAGGGGGAAAGCCCTGCGGTGCTCAGGCCGCGGCGGCTTGGGCGGGCAGGGTGGTGGGGTGCAGCTGCAGGTGCACCACCGACTGGTGGGGTGTGCACTCCGACCACAGGGTGCGCGCGCAGGACTCGCACTGGCCGCACTGGGTGGCCACGCCCAGCTCAAGCTGGATGTCGTCGAATGCCATGCCCGACCGCGCACAACGTGCGATGGTCTGGTCACTGACTCGGTGGCAAACGCAAACGATCATGGGGCTGGGCGGGACGGAAAAAGGGTGGTTCAAAGTGAACGTGTGCGCAAATGATAATTGATCGTATTCAAAAGACCAAAAAAAGCCCCGCGAAAAGGCGGGGCTCTGTGGCAAGAAGGGAACGGCCTGGGGCGGGGGCGGTCAGCTGACCGAGCCCATCTGGCTCTGCAGGTAGTTCTGGATGCCCACCTTGTCCAGCAGGTCGATCTGGGTTTCCAGGAAGTCGATGTGCTCTTCCGTGTCGTCCAGGATCGTCTGCAGCAGGTCGCGCGAGACGTAGTCGCGCACCGATTCGCAGTGGGCGATGCCGTCCTTGATGGTCTTCTGCGCGCCGGTTTCCAGGCCCAGGTCGCTCTTGAGGATCTCGGGCACGTCCTCGCCGATGTGCAGCTTGCCCAGGTCCTGCAGGTTGGGCAGGCCGTCGAGCGTGAAGATGCGGTCCATGAGCTTGTCGGCGTGCTTCATTTCGCCGATCGACTCTTCGTATTCCTTGGCCGCCAGCTTGTCCAGGCCCCAGTGCTTGAGCATGCGGTAGTGGACGAAATACTGGTTGATGGCGGTGAGCTCGTTCTTGAGCTGCGCTTGCAGATGGGTGATGACTTGGGCGTCGCCTTTCATGGGACCACTCCTTTCGTTTTTGGTTGACAGGCGCGCATTGTGCGCGGAGCGTGCTATCAATTCAGTGCTGAGAATCGGTACGGCTTGCAAATGAGAATCGTTCGCATATAATCGATCCTCCAGCCAGCCCGCACCCGGCAGCCCGCCTGAGGTCGTGACGCCAGCCTTGTCCTCCACCCTCTGGATCCAGGTGCCGTCTTGACCCCCTCGCGCTTCCCCGTCTCCCTTTCCCTTTCTTCCCTGCGGCTCAGCCCGCTCTGCCTGGCCTGCCTCGCTCTGCTGTCCGGTCCGGCCCTGGCCCAGACCGTGCCCCAGGCCACCCAGGTGGCTCAGGCATCCACCATGCGCGAGGTGGTGGTGAGCGGCTCGCGCAGCGAGCGCGCGATCGAGGACGTGCCCGCCAGCATCGACGTGATCACGGGCGAGGACCTCGACCCCGCGCGCGTGCAGGACATCCGCGACCTCGTGCGCGAGGTGCCCAACATGAGCGTGCGTCGCGCGCCGCAGCGCTTCGGTGGCGTCACCGGCTCGACCGGGCGCGATGGCAACGCCGGCTTCAACCTGCGAGGTCTCGAAGGCAACCGCGTGCTGCTCACCGTCGACGGCATCCGCGTGCCGCGCGAACTCTCCAGCGGCGTGTTCGGCTCGGCCTCGTTCGGCCGCGACTACTACGACCTGGGCCTGATCTCGCGCGTGGAAATCGTGCGGGGCGCGAACTCCGCGCTGTATGGCTCCGATGGCCTGGCCGGCATGGTCGCGATGTTCACCACCGAACCCAAGGACCTGCTCAAACCGGGCAAGACCTTCGGTGGCCGCGTGGGGCTCAAGGCCGACAGCGAAGATGACAGCCGCGGCGTCGGTGTCACGCTGGTCGGCGCCCCGAACGACACGCTGCAATGGCTGGGCAGCGTGCAGGTCGGTCGCAGCGGCGAGCTGGACAACCAGGGCACCAACGAATCGCTCAACAGCACACGCACCGCGCCCAACCCGCAGAAGGACAAGAACGTTTCGCTGCTGGGCAAGGTGGTGCTCACCCCCGGCGCGGGCCAGCGCCACACCCTCACGCTGGAACACGTGGACAAGTCGGGCGAGGTCGAGGCCTACACGGCCCGCGCGACCAGCATGGGCGTCACCACGCAGGACGTGGACGGCACCACCGACATGGAGCGCACGCGCCTGAGCTGGGACGGCCGCTTCAAGGTGAACTCGGCCTGGGCCGACGAGTTGCGCGCCACCGTGGGCTACCAGCAGGCCGAATCGCAGGAGGTCTCGACCGAGCGGCGCAGCGCCGCGCCCACCTACCGCGTGCGCGACGTGAGCTACACCGAGAAGCTCTGGCAAGGCGTGCTGCAGGCCGAGAAGGCCCGATCGCTGGGCGCCGACTGGGGGCAGAGGCTGGTCTACGGCGTGGACGTGTCGGTCGCGAAGATGGACAACATCGTCACCGGCGTGGGCGCGCCCGCCTACGAGAGCTACCCGCTCAAGCGCTTCCCGCCCACCAGCGAGACCAACACCGCGCTGTTCGTGCAGAGCGAGTTCGCCAGCGAGCGCTGGAGCATCATCCCGGCGCTGCGCTACGACCGCTTCGATCTCAAGGCCAAGGGCAGTCCGCTGTACCCGCTGCAGCCGGCCAGTCTGTCGGACTCGGCGCTCTCGCCCAAGCTGGGCGCGATCTTCCGCCCCGGCGCCGAACTGAACCTGTTCGCCAACCTCGCGGCCGGCTTCAAGGCGCCGAGCGCCCTGCAGCTCAACAACTACTTCCAGAACACGCTCGCGAGCTACCGCACGATTCCCAACCCCAACCTCAAACCCGAGAGCAGCCGCACGCTGGAGCTCGGCGCGCGCGACAAGGTGGGCCCGGTGCAGTGGGAGGCCGCCGTGTTCACCGGCCGCTACAAGGACTTCATCGAAGAGCTCGTGGTGGTGGGCGGCCAGGCGGGCAACCCGCTCAACCCCCTGACCTACCAGGCCGTCAACCGCGGCCAGGTGCGCCTGAGCGGTTTCGAACTCAAGGGCAAGTTCGCGCTCGGCCCGGCCACCGACCTGCGCCTGGCCTATGGCCAGACCAAGGGCAAGGACACCCGCCTGGGCGCACCGCTGAACACCGTCAACCCGGCGCGCCTGCTGCTCGGCGTGGACCAGCGCGCGGGCGACTGGAAGCTGGGCGCCGTGGTTGCGCACACGATGAAGAAGTCCACCAGCGACATCAACTACGCCAACCTGGCCAACCAGTTCGCACCGCCTTCGTCCACCACGCTGGACCTGCGCGCGAGCTGGCAGGTCAGCAAGGCCACGCGGCTCAGCGCCGCGATCCACAACGTGACGGACCGCAAGTACTGGGAGTGGACCAACGTCGTCGGCGTGGCCGCGAACTCGCCCGTGCTCGACGCCTACACCGCGCCGGGCCGCAGCTTCTCGGTGGCGCTGGTCACCGACTTCTAGTCACCTCAGAGGAGCCACCATGCCCGCCGCAGCCGACCACCCCACCGAGACAACCGCCGACGAGGAGTACACCCTGCCCAGCGTGGAAGCCTTGCTCGCGGGCACCCTGGCGCTGATGACCGGCTACGCGCAGAGCGCGCGCGACTGCCCGCACCGCCCGTGCATGGCGCGCAAGCTGGTGTCCAACCTGCTGTACCTCTCGGCGCACCCGCAGCTCTCGCCGCCCATGCAGACCATGCTGGCCAACCTGCGCACGCGCTGGCAGCTCGAGCTGGAGCACACCGCCGAGGCGATGGCCGTCGATGCCACGCCCACGCCCTTGTGGCACCCCGTTCCCGCCCGCGTGCAGTGAACGACCGACGCACGCCGGCCCCACCCCACTTCCAGGAGAAGCACATGAATGCCCACGACATCCGAACCGCCTTCCAGGGCCTGCGCGCCAGCGGCCTGCGGGCCAAGGAGGCCGCCGAAGCGCTGGGCCTGAGCGAAGGCGCCGCCATCGCCGCGCACCGCGGCGCGCACGGCGCGCCGCTGCAGGCCATCGCGCTCAAGCCCGACTGGCTGGGCTTGCTGCAGTCGCTCGAGGCCTGCGGCCCGCTGATGGCCCTCACGCGCAACGAGAGCGTGGTGCACGAGAAGACCGGCGTGTACCAGAAGGTCTCGGCCAGCGGGCCCGTGGGCCTGGCGCTGGGCGAGCAGATCGACCTGCGCCTGTTCTTCAACCAGTGGCACGCGGGCTTCGTGGTGGCCGAGGCGCTCAAGTCGCAGCCCGGCATGGGCACGCCCAGCCTGCAGTTCTTCGACCGCCACGGCGTGGCCGTGCACAAGATCTATGTGCGCGAGCAGACCGACCTGGCCGCGTGGCAGAGCGTGATCGCCGCGCACAGCGACGACCAGCGCGAGATCGACTTCGTGGCGCGCGCAGCGGCCGGCGGCACGGCCTCGCCCCAGCCCCTGGTGGACGCCAACGCGTTTGGCACGGCCTGGGGCGCGATGACCGACACGCACCAGTTCTTCCCGCTGCTCAAGCAGTTCGGCCTGGAGCGCCAGCAGGGCTTTCGCCTGGTCGAGGGCCGCTACACGCACCGCGTGGAAAAGGCGGCGGTGCGCGAGCTGTTGATGGAAGCGGCCTTCGATGGCACGCCCATCATGGTCTTCGTGGGCAGCCCGGGCTGCATCCAGATCCACACCGGGCCGGTGAAGCGCGTGGAGCCGATGGAGATCCAGGGCAAGGCCTGGCTCAACGTGCTCGACCCCGGCTTCAACCTGCACCTGCGCGAGGACTTGATCCAGGACGTGTGGGTGGTCGAGAAGCCGACCAGCGACGGCGTCGTCACCTCGGTGGAGGCCTTCGACGCGCGCGGTGAACTCATGGCCATGTTCTTCGGCGCGCGCAAGCCCGGCCAGAGCGAGCTGCAGGCCTGGCGCCACATCGTCGCGCACCTGCAGGCCGCCGCCGCGGGCCAGCCGAGCGGCGCGGTGACCGCATGAGCACCGCCGCCGCCGCCCTGCAGGCCGTCGAGATCAAGGCCTTCGTGCCGGCGAAGGACTTCGCGCTGTCCAAGCGCTTCTACGCCGACCTGGGCTTCACCCAGCGCTCCGAAGGCGGCGGTGTGGCGTACTTCTGCGTGGGCGACTGCCCCTTCCTGCTGCAGGACTTCTACGAGCAGGCGCTGGCCGAGAACCTCGTCATGCACTTGCTGGTGACCGACGTGCACGCCTGGCGCGCGCACGTCGAGGCGCAGGACCTCCCGGGCCGCTACGGCGCGCGCATCACGCCGGTGACGGCGCAGCCCTGGGGCATCACCGAGTTCGTGGTGATCGATCCCTCGGGCGTGTGCTGGCACATCGGGCAGAACACGCCCGGCTTCGAGCCGGTGGGCCGTCTGCCCTGAACGCCTTTTCTCCAGTTTCCAGGGAACCCCCGATGTTCAATTCCTCCTCCCTCTCGCGCCGGCGCGCGCTGCAGGCCCTCTCGGTCATGGCGGCAGCGGGGTCGCCCTTGGGCCTGATGGCGGCCCCCCCTGCACCGCGCCTCATCACGGTGGGCGGCGGCATCACCGAGGTGGTCTACGCGCTGGGCGCGCAGGACCAGTTGGTCGGCACCGACACCACCAGCCTGTACCCGGCGGCGGCGCAGGCCACGCCCAAGGTGGGCTACATGCGCCAGCTCTCGGCCGAAGGCCTGCTCGCGCTGCGGCCCGACGCGCTGATCGCCGGCACCGACGCCGGCCCGCCGGTGGTGATCGACCAGTTGCGCAGCGCCGGTGTGCGCGTGGAGCTGGTGGCGTCCGACCACACCTGGGACGAGGTGCGCCGCAAGATCGCCGCCGTGGGCCGCGCCTCGAACCGCGAAGCCGCCGGGCGCGAGCTGCAGGCCCGGCTCGATGCGCGCTGGCAGGCCGTGGGCGCGCGCGTGCAAGCCGCCAAGGGTCCGGGGCCGAAGATCCTGTTCGTGCTCTCGCACAGCGGCAGCCCGCAGGTCTCGGGCGAGAAGACGGCGGCCGATGCGCTGATCCGCTTCATCGGCGCGCGCAACGCGCTCGGCGGTTTCCAGGGTTATCGGCCGATGACGGCCGAGGCCATGGCGCAGGCCGCGCCCGACCTGATCCTGACCACCACGCAAGGCATCGAAGCCATCGGCGGCGAAGCGAAGTTCTGGCAACGCCCCGAACTCGCGCTCACGCCGGCCTTCCAACGCCGCGCATCCGCCAAAACGCTGGTGCACCTGGACGCGCTGGAGCTGCTCGGCTTCGGCCCGCGCCTGCCCGAGGTGGTGGAGCGCCTGCACGACCAGGTGGTGAAGACATGAACGCCGTGCGCCACGAGCTCGCCAACGTGCGCACGCCCGACCTGCACCGCGCGGTGGCCGACTACACCGAGGTGCTGGGCTTCGAATGCCGGCAGCACATTCCCGGCGTGTGCGCGCTGGTGGCGCACGGCCCGCTGCAGGTGCAGCTCTGGGCCTGCGCCGCCACGCCTGGCCGCTGGGAACGGCCCACGCCGGGCGACCGGGGCTTCGCGCCCGGCCACCACCGCGTCGAGGTGCCGCGCATCCACGTGCTGCACGCCAGCCTGCGCGCGGCCGTGCTGCGCCCCTGCCGCACCGGCCTGGGCGGGCGCAAGCCGTTGCACGCCCACCGCTTCGAAGGCGAGTCGCCGCGCTGGCAGCCCTGGGGCGCGTGGGAACTCACGCTCAGCGACATCGATGGCAATGTGCTGCACCTGATCGACCACGTGGCCTGGTGGCCCGACGTGTCGGCGCAGCGCCAGCCCGGCGAGCAGCGCATGGAGGACCGCTCGTGAACGCGGCCGCGCCGGCGGTGGCGGCCCTGCGCTGGACGCCGCGCCGCCTGTCCGGTCCGAGCCTGTTGCTCTGTTTGGGCGCGCTGCTGGTGCTCACGCTGCTGTGGGCGGCGGGCCAGGGCGCCTACAGCCTGCCGCTGAGCGAGTTGCCGGGCGTGCTGCTGGGTGCGGTGAACACCACCGCGCCCGGCGGCAGCGGTGCCGAGCTGGTGTTCTTCAACATCCGGCTGCCTCGCCTGGTGCTGGGCCTGGCCGCCGGGGCCGGCCTGGGCCTGTCCGGCGCGCTCATGCAGGGCCTGTTCCGCAACCCGCTGGCCGACCCGGGCCTGATCGGCGTGAGCAGCGGCGCGGCGCTCGCGGCAGGCGCCACCATCGTCATGGGCAACCTCTGGTTCCCCGACCTGCCGCGCTCGCTGGGCAGCTGGACGCTGGTGCTCATGGCCTTCGGCGGGGGCCTGGCGGTCACGGTGCTGATCTACCTGCTCTCGCGCGGCGAAGGCGGCACGCGCGTGGGGCTGATGCTGCTGGCCGGCATCGCGGTCAACGCGCTGGCCGGCGCGGGGCTGGGCCTGCTGAGTTTCCTGGCCACCGACGAACAGCTGCGCAACCTGCAGTTCTGGCTGCTCGGCAGCCTGGGCGGTGCGCGCTGGAGCGCGGTCGCGCTGGTGGGCGGCATCACGCTCGTGGCCGGAGGGATCGGGCTTCGGCTGGCGCGCCCGCTCAACGCGCTCGCGCTGGGCGAGGCGCAGGCGGTGCTGCTGGGCGTGTCGGTCGAGCGCGTGAAGCAGATCGCCATCGTGGTCACGGCGCTGGCCGTGGGCGCGGTCACCGCCACCACCGGCATCATCGGATTCATCGGCCTGGTCGCGCCGCACATGGTGCGCCTGGTGGCCGGGCCCGACCACCGCTGGGTGCTGCCCGGCTCGGCCCTGCTGGGCGCGGTGCTGGTGCTGCTGGCCGACGCGGTGGCGCGCACCCTCCTGCAACCGGCCGAGCTGCCGCTGGGCGTGCTCACCGCGGTGGTGGGCGTGCCCTTCTTCCTGCTCCTGCTGCGCGGCGCGCACGGGAGGCGCCTGTGAACGCGCGCCTGCTCGACGCCGACTGGCGCAGCGCCTGCGGTGAACTGCCGGCTGGCGAACGCCCGCTGTGGCTGGACGACGACGAGGACGCCGAACCAAGCATCGACACGCCCGCCCTGGACGAGGGGCAGGGCCTGTGCGCGCTGGACGTGGGCGTGCGCGCCGGCCCCAGCACCCTGCTGCAGGGCGTGCGGCTGCAACTCGCGCCCGGCGAGGTCGGTGCCATCCTCGGCCCCAACGGCGCGGGCAAGTCCACCCTGCTCTCGGTGCTCTCGGGCCTGCGCGCGCCCGACAGCGGCCGCGTGACGCTCAACGGCCTGGCGGTCACGCCCGCGACCGTGCACCAGCTCGCGCGCCACCGCGCGGTGCTGCCGCAGGAGACGGCCGTGGCCTTCGACTTCCGCGTGCGGGACGTGGTGGAACTCGGTCGCTACCCGCACCACCTGCAACCGTCCCCCAACGAAGCCGCCATCGTGCAGGCCGCGATGCAGGCCACCGGTGTGGCCGGCATGGCCGAGCGCAGCATCAGCAGCCTGAGCGGCGGCGAACGCGCGCGCGCGCAGCTGGCGCGCGTGATGGCGCAGATCTGGGCGCCGCGCGCCGACGGTGCGCCGCGCTGGCTGCTGCTCGACGAACCGACGGCCGCGCTCGACCTGCGCCACCAGCACGAGACCCTGAGCACCGTGCAGCGCTGGGCGCGCGAGCAGGGCGTGGGCGTGCTAGCCGTGCTGCACGACCCCAACCTCGCCCTGCGCTACGCCGACCGCGTGTGGGTGCTCGACGGTGGGGTGCTGCAGGCCAGCGGCCCGCCCGCGCGCGTGCTGCGGCCCGCGCTGGTGCGGCGCGTGTGGCAGGTGCAGGCCAGCACCGTGCGCGCGGCCGACGGCGTGCCCCAGTTGCTCATCGCGGCCGGCGCGCCGCCTTTGCCCGGGAAGGACCGCCCATGACACAGACCCCGCCATCGATCCTGCTCACGCGCCACGACAGCGCGGCCGCGCGCGAGATCGCCATCGAACACGGTGTGCTGACCCGCCAGGTGGCCGGCCTGCAGCGCCGCGTGGGCGAGCAGCTGCGCGCCCATGCCATGCAGGTCTCGGCGCTGGAAGACGAGGTGCTGCACCTGCGCGCGCAACTCATCGTCTCGCGCACCAGCCTGCTCTGGGGCCTGGGCGTGGCCGGCGTCATGAAGCCGCAGGCCCGCCGCGCCGAAGCCCAGGCGATGGCCGAGGCCAGCAGCGTGATCTGCCAGACCGGTTGCGTGGGCCACGCCCATCCCTGGCTGGAGGCCGACGGCCAGTGCCGCCGCACCGGCCATGCCTGCGAGCTCTACGCCGGCAGCGCCAGCGAAGCCGCCAAGTAGCGCCGTTTCCGGCAGGAATTGCGCCGACCCTGCCGAAGTTGCGCTGAAGTTCGCCCGCACCCCCTCCAAGGCATTGGCCGCGTCGCACGGCTGAAATATCGTCGCTCCCCACACGGGCCCGCCGGGCTTTCGACAAGGAGCAACGCTTTGAATCCGAACCGCCGTTCTTTCACGGGCTCGATGGCCTGCGGCCTGCTGGCCGCGCAGCTCGCCAGCCTGACCTCCCTGGCGCGCGCCCAGGGCAACGACATCGTCATCGGCAGCATCCAGGACATGTCGGGTCCCCTGCAGCCCTTTGGCCGCGGCAAGAGCAACGTGCTCAAGTTCGGCGTGGCCCAGATCAACGTCGCGGGCGGCCTGCTCGGGCGCAAGCTGCGCATCGTCGAGTACGACACCCAGTCCAACAACCAGCTCTACGCCCAGTTCGGCCAGCAGCTCGCGCTGCGCGACAAGGCCGTCGTGGCCTTCGGCGGCGTGACCAGCGCGGCGCGCGAGGTGGTGCGCCCGGTGCTGCGCCGCGCCAACGTGCCCTACTTCTACAACATGCCTTACGAAGGCGGCGTGTGCGACCGCAACACGGTGCTCACCGGCGTCACGCCCAGCCATGCGCTGCGCACCATCGTGCCGCACCTCATCAAGCACCACGGCAAGAAGCTCTACGTGCTCGGCGCCGACTACAACTTCGGCCAGCTCTCGGCCAAGTGGATCCGCCGGCTCGCGGCCGAGCACGGCGGCGAGGTGGTGGGGGTCGAACTCTTTCCGATGGACGCGGCCAACTTCAACGCCACCATCGCCAAGATCCAGGCTGCCGCGCCCCACGCGATCATCAACAGCTTCGTCGGCCCGGCGCACGGCAGCTTCTACGGCCAGTGGGCGGCCTCGGGCATGAAGGGCAAGGTGGCCCTGGCCTCGCAGACCTTCGGCGACGTGGGCGAGCACCTGCTGATGCCCAAGGAGATCACCAACGGCGTGATCGTCTGCACCAACTACTTCGAGGAGCTGGACCTGCCCTCGAACAAGGCCTTCATCAAGGCCTACCGCGACGCCGGCAACAAGGACTACGTGAGCAACACCACGATGAACGAGTACGTGGCGCTGCGCCTGTGGGCCGCCGCGGTGGCCAAGGCCGGCAGCCTGGACCGCAACGCCGTGTTGAAGGCGCTGGAGTCGGGTCTGTCGATCGACGCGCCGCACGGCAAGGTGTCGCTGGACGCGGCCACCCACCACTGCAGCTACGACATGTACCTGGCCGAGGTGCGCGACGGCGGCTACCGCGTGCTGGAAAAGGCCAGCGCCGTGACCGCGATCGACATGGTGGGGCAGTGCGACCTCGTGAAGAACCCCGCGACCAACCAGCAGTTCGAGCCCCGGATCTGAGCACCGCATGGAGCACCTCGTCCTGTCCTTCCACCTGCTGTACGCCATCGCCCTGCTGGTGCTCACCAGCCTGGGCCTGGCCATCGTCTTCGGGATGATGCGCGTGGTGAACTTCGCGCACGGCGAGTTCCTCATGATCGGCGGCTACACCCTGGTGCTCTGCGTCCAGGCCGGCCTCAACATCTGGCTCGCGATGTTCGTGATCGCGCCGCTGGTGGTGGGGCTGGTGGGCTACGCGCTGGAGCGGCTCATCATCCGCCACCTCTACGGCCGCATGCTCGACACCATCCTCGCCACCTGGGGCGTGAGCCTGGCGCTCATCGGCCTGGCGACCTGGGCCTTCGGCTTCCAGCAGCGCGGCGTGGTCTCGCCCCTGGGCAGCTTCACGCTCGGCGGCCACCGCGACTCCTGGTACAGCGTGCTCATCATCGGGGTGGCGATCGTGCTGGTCGCGGCCACCTGGTGGGTGCTGCGGCGCACGCGCATCGGCCTGCTGGCGCGCGGCACCATGCAGAGCGCTCCCATGGCCGAGGCGCTGGGCATGAACACCTCGCGCGTGTACGCCTGGACCTTCGCGGCCGGTGCGGCCGTCAGCGGCCTGGCCGGCGCGGTGATGGCACCGCTCACCGGCGCCGTGCCCACCATCGGCACCGCCTACGTCACGCGCGCCTTCATCACCGTGATCACCGGCGGCGCCAACGCCATCACCGGCACGGTGGTGGCCAGCACCCTGTTCGGCACGCTCAGCGAGGCCGTGACGCGCTGGGCCACCCCGGTGGCCGGCCACGTGGCGTTGCTGGTGGCGGCCATCGTGCTGCTGCGGCTCATGCCCTCGGGCATCACCGGTCGCTTCTTCCGGAGGTCGCTGTGAACGGGGGGCTGCGCAAGTTCCAGCCGCTGCTGTGGGCCGGTGGCCTGCTGGTGTTGTTCGGTGTGGCCGGTGTGGTCGAGCTGGCCACGCTGGTGAGCCTGAACGTCTACGTGATCCTCTCCATCCTGGCGCTGAGCATGGCGCTGGTCTGGGGCGTGGCCGGCATCTTCAGCTTCGGCCAGTCGGTGTTCTTCGGCCTGGGCGCCTACGCCTACGCGGTGCTCGCGCTGGGCGGCCAGGGCAGCGCCGTGGCATTGGCGGCGTCGGTCGCCGTGCCCTGCGCGGGCGCGGCGCTGATGGGTTACTTCCTGTTCTACGGCCGCATCAGCGACGTCTACCTGGGCGTGATCACGCTCACCGCTTCCCTGATCCTGTTCCACCTGGTCAACACCGTCTCGGGCGCGGACTTCCGCCTGGGCGGCGTGGCGCTCGGGGGCTACAACGGCATTCCCGGCGTGCCGCCACCCGCTTTGCCCGGCGGGCAGGAGCTGGACTTCGTGCAGCTCTACCTGCTCTCGGCCGGCGTGCTGGTGCTGGTGTACGCGGGCCTGCGTTGGCTGGTGCGCTCGCGCTTCGGCCAGGCGGTGGCGGCCGTGCGCGAGCACGAGCTGCGCGCCGAGCTGCTGGGCTACGACGCGCGCGCCCACAAGCTGGGGGTGTTCGTCATCGGTGCCGGCATCGCCGGGCTGGCCGGTGCCCTGCACGCGGCCTGGGGCGGCTTCGTCGGGCCCGATGTGTTCGGCATCGGTTTCGCCGCGCAGATCATCATCTGGGCCCAGGTCGGTGGCGTGGGCCTGCTGGCCGGGCCGGTGGTGGGCTGTGTGCTGATCCAGTGGCTCACCACCTGGCTGGGCCAGACCCGGCTGGCCGACACCAACCTGGTGCTGGGCGTGATCTTCGTGTTATGCGTGCTGCTGCTGCCCGCCGGCCTGCTGCCCTGGCTGCGCCAGCGCCTGCGGCGCGACCCCGGGGGCGCGGCATGAACGCGGTGCAAGTCCCTCCGGTGTGGGCCGTGGACACCGAAGGCCTCACGGTGCGCTTTGGCGGCGTGGTGGCGGTGGACCGGGTGAATCTGCAGGTGGCGCGCGGCGAACTGCGCTGCCTGATCGGTCCCAATGGCGCGGGCAAGAGCACCTTGTTCAAGACGCTCACCGGCCAGCAGAAACCCAGCGCCGGCCGGGTGCGCATCCTGGGCCAGGACGTGGGGCGCCTGGAGCGCCACCAGATCGCGCGCCTGGGCGTGGGCGTGAAGACCCAGGTGCCCAGCGTGTTCGACGGCCTCACGGTGGGCGCCAGCCTGCGCGTGGCGGCCGGGCGCCACCGCGAACGGCGGCCCGTGGCCGCCGTGGTCGACGAGGTGCTGGAGCAGCTGCGCCTGGGCGCGGTGCGCGACCGCCAGCTCGCCACGCTCTCGCACGGCCAGCGGCCGTGGGTCGAGCTGGGCATGGTGCTGGCCACCGACGCGCAGCTGGTGCTGCTGGACGAACCCGTGGCCGGCATGAGCGAGGAGGAGACCGCGCGCACCGCCGAGCTGATCCTCTCCATCCGCGCCGGGCGCGCGGTGGTGGTGGTGGAGCACGACATGCGCTTCGTGCGCCGCATCGCCGACCGCGTGACCGTGCTGCACCGGGGTGCGGTGCTGCGCGACGGGCCGGTGGCCGAGGTGTTGGCCGATCCGGTCGTGCGCGATGTGTATCTGGGTCGTGAGGAGCATGTCCGTGCTTGAACTGCAAGGCGTTCGCGGCGGCTACGGCCGCATCAACATCCTCGACGGCATCGCGCTGCGCGTGGACGACGGCGAGGTGCTCGGCGTGCTCGGCCACAACGGCATGGGCAAGACCACGCTGATGCGCGCCATCGTGGGCGAGATCGCGGTGAGCGCCGGTGAGCTGCGTTGGCAGGGCGAGTCCATCGCGCGCCTGCCGACGCACCGGCGCGTGGCGCACGGCATCGGCTACGTGCCGCAGGGCCGACGCATCTTCCCGCTGCTCTCGGTGCGCGAGAACCTGCTGTTCGCCGCTTCGGTGCACGGCGGGCGGCAGGCCATGCAGGTGGTGGACGAGGTGCTGGCCGACTTCCCCGCGCTGCCGCGCCTGCTCGATCGGCCCGGTGGGCTGCTCAGCGGCGGTGAACAGCAGATCCTGGCGCTCGCGCGCTGCCTGTGCACGCGCCCGAAGCTGGTGCTGCTGGACGAACCGACCGAGGGCATCCAGCCCTCCATCATCGAAGACATGGTGCTGCTGCTGCGCTCGCTGCGGCAGCGCCACCGGCTCTCCATCGTGCTGGTGGAGCAGAACCTGGACTTCCTGCGCGCCCTGTCCGACCGCATCGTCGTGCTGGAGAAGGGCCGCACCGTGCGCGAGGCGCGCGCCAGCGACACCGCCGCGATGGCGGAGCTCGTCGAATCGGCCGAGTTCGCCGGCTGACCGTCAACCCGTTTTTTCAGAGGAACACCATGGCATTCAACCTGCCGAACAAGGACCGCCTGCACCGCCTGGGCGCGCAGCTGGGCATCGACGTGGACGCGGACTACGCGCAGACCGTGCTGGACATGCTGGCGCCGCTGGTGCCCGAGTTCCGGGCCCTGGACCGCCTGCCCCACGAGCCCCTGCCCGTGCACTACCCGCGCGCCGGCGGCAGCCGTCCCGAGCCGCGGGACAACCCCTGGGGTGCCTGGTGGATGCGCACCGACATCCAGGGCGCGGCCCAAGGCAAGCTGGCCGGCCTGCGCCTGGCGATCAAGGACAACGTGCAGATCGCGGGCGTGCCGATGATGAACGGCGCCTCGCTGCTCGAAGGTTTTGTGCCCGACGGCGACGCCACGCTGGTCACGCGCATCCTCGATGCCGGCGGTCACATCGTGGGCAAGTCGGTCTGCGAGTATTTTTCGTTCTCCGGCGGCAGCGCCACCAGCGCCACCGGCCCGGTGGAGAGCCCGCGCAATCCGGGCCACACGCCCGGCGGCTCCACCACCGGCAGCGCGGCGCTGCTCGCGGCGGGCGAGGTGGATCTGGCGATCGGCGCCGACCAGGCGGGCTCGATCCGCATCCCGGCCTCGTTCTCCGGCATCGTGGGCCTCAAGCCCACCTACGGCCTGGTGCCCTACACCGGCGTCATGGGGCTGGACTACACCATCGACCACGTGGGCCCGATGGCGCGCGACGTGGCGGGCGTGGCCCTGCTGCTGGAGGTGATCGCCGGCGAGGACGGCATCGACGGGCGCCAGCGCAACGTGCGCGTGGAGCGCTACACCGAGGGGCTGGACCAAGATGTGAAAGGCCTGCGCATCGGCGTGGTGAAGGAGTCGTTCGGCCTGCCCGAATCGCACCCGGGCACCGACGCGGCGGTGCGCGCCGCCATCGACGCCCTGCGCGCGGCCGGTGCGATCGTGGACGAGGTGTCGGTGCCGTGGCACCGCCACGGCTTCGCGATCTGGAGCGCGATCGCCAACGAAGGCACGTACCACACGCTGTACGGCGGGCAGGGCGCGGGCCACCTGACCACGGGCGCCTACCCGCTCGCGCTCATGACCGCGCTGGGCGGGCTGCGCGAGCGCGCCAACGAGATGCCTCACACGCTCAAGATCGGCATGCTGCTGGGCGCCTACGTGCACCAGCAGTACCAGGGCCGCTACTACGCGAAGGCGCAGAACCTGCGCCGCCGGCTGCGCCAGGCCTACGACGACGCGCTGGAGGGCCGCGACCTGCTGCTGATGCCGACCACGCCGTTTCCCACGCTGCCGATCCCGCCGGCCGACGCGGGCGTGGCGGAGGTGATCCAGCACAGCTGGACCATGCTGGCCAACACCAGCGCGTTCGACCTCACCGGCCACCCCGCCATCAGCGTGCCCTGCGGCGAGACCGACGGCAAGCCGGTGGGCCTGATGCTGATCGGCCGCCACTTCGACGACGCGCTGGTGCTGCGCGCGGCCGCCGGCCACGAGCGGCTGCACGCCGGCTGATCGCCTCAGGCGTCCTCCATCGCCCGCACCGTGCCCTGGACCACGGAGGACTGGGGCAGCGCGGTCTGCGGCGCGCGGTTCACGTCGAAGCTGAAGACGTCGGGCCGGCTGTAGTGCCCCGCGCCGTCGGCGAAGAACTTGGCGAACGCGATCATGGACAGATCGAGATCGGCAAAGATCGCCGCTTCGGTGTCGCGGTGCGGCTCGGCGAGCCATTTGCCGTTGGGCCCCATGAAGCCGCTGATGCCACCGCCCACGGTGGGGGCGTCCGGGCCCGGCTTCATGCCGAGCCGCTCGACGATCTCTTCCGACACGCGGCCCTGCACCAGGATCACGTAGGTCTGGGCGCAGATCGCATGCGCGGCGGCCAGGGTGGTCGAGTAGTGGTCGAAGTCGCCCGCGTTGGGGTCGCCATGGGTGGCGTTGATGGCCGGCCAGGAGGCGACGTGGATCTGTTCGCCCATGGCCGCGAGCGCGTGGCGGTTCAGGTCCATGCTGTGCTCGAAGCAGATCAGGCCGCCCACCTTGGCGAAGCCGGTGTCCACCACGAAGACATCGCGGCCGTCGCCGCGTCCCCACACGGTGCGTTCGGCGTTGGTCGGGTGCAGCTTGCGGTGCCGGGCAACCAGCCGCCCTTGCGGCGAGAACCAGGCCATGGTGTTGTAGAGCGTGCCGCCCTCCCGTTCATTGACCCCCAGGCAGACCCAGATGCCCGCCTCGCGGGCTGCCGCGGCGATCTGGTCCGCCTGGGGGCTCGGGAACTCGATGGCGTTGCGGTACAGCTCGGCGAACAGCGGCGCAGCGTACTTCGAGGTGTGGGACCAGATCCAGTGCGGGTACCCCGGCAGGAAGGTTTCCGGAAAGGCGACGAGGCGGGCGCCGCCGGCCGCGGCCTGCTGGATGAACGCGATCGTGCGTTGAACACCGGCCTCGAGATCGAGGAAGGGCGCGGCGGCATGAACGGCAGCGACGCGCACGGATTCAAAGGAAGTGGTCATGGTGTGAGCCTGTGTGAGAACCCCGCGAACCTTGCGGTGGCCGGATCATCTGCGGGCGGTCCCCAACGGGTCTATCGGAATCGCTTCACCGTTGTCAAAATCGTTCCATGAGCACACCCTCCCTTCCGTGGCCGGATGATGTCTTTCTGCCCGGCCAGACCCACGGCATCGCGCAGCGCTCGGAAGTTCAGCTCCTGCGGGAGAGCGCATCCCTGCGGTGGCGAGGCCTGTATGCCTCGCTGGTCCAGGAGGCGCCCTGGAGCGCGGACCTGCCGGTGGCGTCGACCGCAGGCATCGCCTACTGCGTGTCGACGGCCAGCCCGGTGGCGCGCACGCTGTCCCGGGTGCGCCGGGAAGCGGTGCTGAGGCCGCGCCAGTTCAGCGTGTTGCCCGGCGCATCCACGAGCCGATGGGCGATCTCGGGCCGCCCCCGCATCCTGCACCTCTATGTCCACGACGCCATCTTTCGGCAGGTGGCCGACGAGCTCTACCGGCGTTCTTCGTCGGTCGGTGAGCTGATCCCCCGGCTGTGCACGCACGACCCGGTGATCGCCCACCTGGCCGAGACCACCCTCGAGCTGCTGTGCGAGGGTGACGCCGCCAGCCCTTACCAGGCCGATCACCTGGCCCACATGCTGGCGAGCCGGTTGCTCAGCCACCATTCCAGCCTGACGCCACGAAAGAGTGCCACCGTCCCGGGGCCGCGCGTGCACCGCTGGCGGCGGCTGCTCGATCACATCGAGGACCATCTGGCGGAGGATCTCTCGCTGGAGGCCATGGCCGAGCGTGCCGGCCTGCCCGCGACCCAGCTGTGGCGGTCGTTCCGCGCGCACATGGGAACGAGCCCGCACCAGTACATCCTTCTGCGGCGCCTGGAGCACGCCAGGCGCCTGCTTGAAGACGGCACGGAGCCCATCGCCGAGATCGCGGTGCAGAGCGGGTTTTCCAGCCAGAGCCACCTGGCCAGCGCCTTCAAGAAACACTTCCAGACCACGCCCGCCCAGCATCGCCGCCAGCGGCGGGGCTAGGCTCAGTGCCGGCGCGGCGCGCGCACCCCGCCCAGGGCCGTGCGGTAGGCTCGCGGTGAAAGCCCGGTGGCCTTGCCAAACACGCGGGCCAGGTGCTCGGCGTTTGAAAAGCCGCTCTGGCGCGCCACCACCTCCATCGTCAGCGCCGTGGTCTCCAGCAGGCGGCGCGCCTGCGCCACGCGCAACTCGGTCACGTACTGCAGCGGCGAGCGGCCGGTGGAGGCCTTGAAGCAGCGCATGAAGTGGTACTTGGTGAGCCCGGTCTGGGCCGCCAGGTCGTCCAGGCTCAGGTCCTGCGCGAGCTGTTCCTTGATGTGGTCGATCAGCCGCGCGAGCTGGGCCGAGGGCAGCTTGCGCACCGCCGGGCCAGCGGGCGCGCGCGTGTTCCATTGCCGCGCCAGCTCGTTGGCGATCACGGTGCAGTAGCTGTCCACCAGGATCTGCGGGCTGTCCGCCGAGGCCTGCTGCATGAACTGCGTGAGCGCCTGGTAGATCATCGGGTTGGCGAAGCCGCGCTGCGACAGCTCCCACAGGCCGTCGTTCGGATTGCGGTGGCCCAGCTCGTCGAGCAGCGCGGCCAGGTCGGTGGCCGAGAGCGCGAGCAGGGTCACGTCCGCGAAACCGTCCTTGAGCCAGCGGTAGGCGTTGCCTGCGGGGAAGAGGTGCAGCGGGTGAGGGTGGCTGCTGAAGTGG
>JAESFZ010000328.1_pt1 | contig 22225 bp, 20 predicted proteins | sample 9269561 | NCBI WGS metagenome assembly JAESFZ01 (sample SAMN14515552, study PRJNA621657) | algae metagenome | isolation source: Tildeniella nuda ZEHNDER 1965/U140 and co-occurring heterotrophs from wet... | place: Switzerland: Stansstaad, Zurih | collected 1965-01-01
GTGTGGCCCTGTTCGAGCGCGGTACCCGGGGCATGGTCTGCACGACACCGGGCCTGGCCGTGGTGAGCGCGTGTGCGGCCATGCGGGCCGAGCTCATGCTCATCGCCTCGGACGGCCCACCGCAGGACCCGCGGCGCGAGCCCCTGCAACGCCAGGTGGAGAGCCTGTTCCGCGTGCTCACGGTGCCGATGCTGCGCTGCTTCGTTGCCTGCGCCGGGCTCGCCAACGAAACGCTCGCCGCCCGGTCGCTGGGCCTGTCGCAGCCAGCCGTCAGCCAGCAACTGCGCTCCCTGCACCAGGCCTGCGGCCGGCCCCTGGTGCAGCGCACCCAGCGCGGGCTGCGCCTCACCCGCGAGGGCGAGCGGGTGCTGGGGCCGTTCAAGCGCGTGCTCAACGCGCTGCGCGTGCTGGAAGAGCAGATGTCGGCCTACCGGGGCGAGGCCGCGGGGCGCCTGCATCTCGGTGTGCTGCCCATGGCCAGCACCTCGCTGGCGCCGCAAGCCCTGGCTGGCCTGCTGCAGCGCATGCCCCGGGTGGTGGTGACGGTGAGCGACGGCACCTACGACGCCATGGCCCGCCAGCTCCGCATGGGCGATCTGGACATGATCATCGGCCCCTTGCGCGGCGAGCTCGTGGCGCCCGAACTGGAGGAGCGCGAGCTGTTCCAGGAGTCGCTGATCGCCGTGGTGCGCAAGGGCCATGCGCTGGCGGCGGCGCAGCGCGCCCGTCCCCTGCGCCAGTTGCGTTCCATGGCCTGGATCGCGCCGCTGGAGAACACACCGGCCCATGCCGCCTTCGAGCGTGCGTTCCGCGCCGCCGGAGCGCCATTGCCGCAGGCCTCCTTTCACGCCAACAGCCCGCCGCTGGTGCGCGCGCTGTTGATGAAGAGCGACCACATCGCGCTGATGTCGCCCTTGCAGATTCAGGAAGACCTGGGCAGCGGCGCGCTGGTGCGCGTGCCCGTGGTGTTGCACGACGTGGACCGGCGCATCGGCATCACCGTGCGGCGCGCGTTTGCCTGGCCGCCGTCCTGCGTCTACCTGTGGGAACAGCTCAACGCGCTGGTGCCGCGCGCCTGAGTGGTCGTTCGCCTTCAGGCGGCCAGCCCGGCCGCGCGCAGGAAGGCATCGTTCTCATCCACCGTGCCCACGGTCACGCGGAGGCAACCCTGCAGGCCGTGCAGGCGGTCCTGTCGCCGCACCAGCACACCGCCCGCGAGCAGCTGCGCGTGCGCCTGCGCCGCATCGGGCGTGCGCACCAGCAGGAAGTTGGCGTGCGACGGCATCGGCCGCCAGCTCGGGTGGCGTTGCAGCGCGGTGAACAGGCGATCGCGTTCGCGCAGGGTCTGCGCCACGCGCTCCTTCACATAGCCCGGGTGCTCCAGCGCGACCTGCGCGCACACGGTCTGCAGCACCGACACGCCGAACGGTGGCACCAGCTTGCGCAGCTGGCGCGCCACGTCGTCGGACGCCAGCGCATAGCCCATGCGCAGGCCCGCCAGGCCCCAGGCCTTGGAGAGCGTGCGCAGCAGCACCACGTGCGCGTGCCGGCGCGCGATTTCGCGTGCGTCGTGTTCGGTGAAGTGGTGGTAGGCCTCGTCGATGACCAGCAGCCAGCCGTGGCTCGCGCTCGCCAGCCGTTCCAGTTCATCGAGCTCGCACAGCGAGCCGGTGGGGGCGTGTGGCCGTGGCAGGTAGATCACGCCCTTCGGTGCGGGTGCCGTGTCGTCGCCCAGGGCGGCGATCACCGCGTCCATGTCGATGGACAGGTCGTCGCGCAGCGGCACCTCGGTCAACGTGGCGCCGAGCAGTTCCGCGTCCAGCCCGTAGAGCGCGAAGTTGGGCTTGACGGTGACGACGCGGCCGCCGCCCAGCGCGCTGAGCTGGATCAGCAAGGCAATCAGCACGTTGCTGCCGGTGGTGACCACCGCGCCCGCCGGCGACCAGCCTTCGTGCCGCGCCATGGCCTCGCACAGGGCTTCCGCATTAAGGTCGGTGTAGCGGTGCCAGGGCAGGTGCCGCAGACGTTCCAGCGCGATGTCTTTCAGCTCGGCCGGGAAGTCGGCGAACGACTCGTTCTGGTCGAGCTTGATCGGCGCGGTGACCGCGGAGAAGGGGTAGTCGGGGCTGGCGAGGACGGCGGGGCGGACGGGCAGCGGCAGGTTCATTCGGCAGTGGCGGTGACGGGTTCGGTCAGGGTGAGCAGGATGTCGGCGTACCAGGCGCAGTTCAGGCCGAGCGACTCGTCGAGCACGAGGTCGCGGTTGCCCATGTCCATGCGCGAGGAGTGCACGCCCAGCAGCTTCCAGGGCAGTGCGGCGGTGGCGGGCGTGGGCCGGGTGTCGCGCATCACCACGGCTGCGCCGCTGGTGCCGCGGTGGGTGCGCGCGTCGGTCAGGAAGAAGCCCTGTGCCTGGAAGCGGATGCCGAAGGGCGAGGCGATGGCCGCGTGGCGCAGCACGGGCAGGTGGTGCACCACGTCGTGGAAACCCAGCGGAAAACCCACCACCATCAGCGAGGTGTCCGCCGGCACGGCGTCGAAGGCGGTCTGCAGGTGCGCCGGGGTGAAGGCGCGCACCACGGCCTCGGCCGGAAAGGCGCTGCGGTCGAGCTCGATCACCGCCACATCGATCTCGCCACCGCTGTCCTCGCCCTGGTGCCACACCGCGATGCCGTCCGCGTAGAGCGGCACCGAGAAGCCGGTGGACACCGTGAGGTTGATGGCGTCCATGTGCAGCCCGATCTCGATGCGGTCGGGGCGGTGGTCGGTCGCTTCGTCGATCAGCACGTGGCGGCTGGTGACGAGGTACAGGCGCGCATCGCGCTCGAAGAAGAAGCCGCTGGCGTTGGTCAGCGGATGGGTGCCCACGAAGGTGGAGACCTGGGGCGCGGCCAGGAACACGGGGTCCACCAGCACGGGTGCGGCGGTGTGGGCCTTGGCGGCGGCCTTGTGGTTGGCCCGGGTGTTTTTCGTCATCGGGCCAGTGTGGCAGGTTTCGCGGGCCGTCACGCGCGAGGTGCCCGGCGGAACTGGCGCGAGATGAAGGCCCAGGCCATGCGCGAGGCGTCGGGCCCGCGGGCGTCGCTGTAGGGCTGGCTGGCCGTGCCACCACTCCACGCATGGCCCAGCCGGGGCACCTCCACCAGGCTCACCAAGGCGCGGCCCCGCTGCTTGAAGTCGGTCACCGCCATGGCGTGGCGCTGGCCACGTTGCAGCCCCCGGGGGGCACTGCGGGTGGCACCGAGATGCTCGGCCCACAGCTGCGCCACGGCCGCACCGTTGCTGGGCGCGACGACGGCGTCGCTGCCGCCCTGGATCACCAGCAGCGGCGGCCAGGGCGCCGCCGCCGGATCCCTGGGCGTCTCGCCTGGCGCGGCCAGACGGCGCCCGCGCATGGCGGCCAGCGCGGTGGCGGTGGATTCCGCCACCCCTGGCGCAACGCCCGAGTGCATCACCACGGCCTGGAAACGCGCGGGCTCGCGCGTGGCCAGCAGCGCGGCCATGCCCGCGCCGGCCGAGAGACCGGCCAGCGCGATGCGCGCGGGGTCCACCGGGTAGAGCAGGGCCACCTGGTCGATCGCCGCGAGCAGGAGCGAGGCCTCGGCCTGGGCGCGCCCGTTGCGCGTGTCGTACCAGTTCCAGCAGCGCTGGGGGTGGGCCAGGCGGTCCTGCTCGGGGTAGAGCACGAGAAAGTGTTCGCGGCGCGCCAGCGCGTTCATGCGCGTGCTGGCGGCAAAGCCCGCGCTGTCCTGGTCGCAGCCGTGCAGCATCACCAGCAGGGGCACGCGCTCGCCCGCGGGCAGGCCGGGTGGGCGGTAGAGCCGGTAGCGGCGCGCACCGCCGGAGGCCAGCGCCACGCCGGGCAACCAGTCGCCCGGGCCGGCCGCCACTTCGCGCGCCACCCGTGCGCGCTGCACACGCGGGGCGCGGGGCACCTTGGTGGCGGCGCGCGCCATCGCGCGCAGGTTGCGGTTGAAGGCCTTGACCCAGACCGAGGTGGAGCGGCGGCGGGCCATGGCGATGCCGGTTCAGGCGCCGCTGCGCAGCAGCAGCGCCGGGCTCAGCCGCATCTGCGACAGCAGGTAGCGCGCGCCCAGGCCCAGGCTCACGGAGCTCACGCCCAGCGCCGTGAGCGCGCCGGTCCAGTAGATGCCACCCGGATCGATGTCGAGCCGCCAGCGCAGCAGGGCCGTGGCCAGCGCGCCGCCGGCCAGCATTGCAAAGCCCGAGGTGACGAGCGCCAGCAGTGCGTATTCCCAGTACAGCATGCGCCGCAGGCTGGCGTGGCGCGCGCCCATCGCGTGCATCACCGTCGCGTCGTACACCTGCCGTGCGCGGCTGCCAGCCACCACGCTGGCGAGCACGAGCAGGCTGGCCGCCAGGCACACGCCGGCCACCAGCGCCAGGCCGCCGCTGGCGCGGGCCATCAGCGCGCGCGTCTCGCTCAGCAGGGTTTCGGTGCGCACCGTGGCGATGTTGGGTGCGGCGGCGGCGAGCGCGTCCTGCGCGGCCAGTGCGCCTGCCGGGGCCAGCCAGGCGGCGCCGACGTGCCGCGTGATGTGCGGATCGAGCACGCCGTCGCTGAAGATGGCCTCCAGCCACAGCCGCGCCTGCAGGCGGCGCTGGCTGTAGATGGCGGCGATCTCGGCCTGCACCGGCGCGCCCAGCACGTCGAACACCAGGCGGTCGCCCACCTTCAGGCCGAGCTCATCGGCCTCGCGGTCTTCCATGGCCACCAGCGGCGCGCCGCGGTGGTCCGCCGGCCACCAGGCGCCGTCGCGGATCACCACGTCGTCGATGTTGCCCTCGCGGTTGCTCAGCTTCTGTTCGTCGCGCGCCTCGCGCACGCGCCGGCCGTCGTCGCTGTCGCGCAGCGCCTCGCCATTGACCTCGATCAACCGGCCCAGCACCAGCGGCGCGGTGGTGATCCGCTGCAGGCCGGGCTGCGCCTGCAAGGTCTGCCTGAGCAGCGGGAGCTGTTCGGTCTGCACGTCGTGGAACACCAGCGCCGGCGCGTTCTCGGGCACGGTTTCATTGACGGTGCGCAGCAGCGCCGCCACCACCAGCGCACAGGCCACCAGCAGCGCCAGCGCGGCGCCGAGCGAGAGCAGGGCCGGGCGCAGGGGCGAGTCGGCGCGCTGCAGGCCGGCCAGCGCCAGCCGCGCTTCCAGTGGCAACCGCCAGCCGGGCCGTGCGAGCAGCGCGCGCGCCAGCCGGCGCATCCCGCGCGTCACGCCGTCCAGCAGCACCAGCAGCAGCACCGTGGCCAGAACGAAGGCGATGCCGAAGCGCGTGTCGGGCACGGTGAACACGAGCAGCGCCGCCACCAGCGCCGCCGCGAGCGCGGTCAGCGCCCAAGCCCGTTTGGGCGTGCGCAGGCGGCTGCCGTCAATGCCGCGGAACAGCGCGGCCGGCGAGACCGACAGCGCGCGCCCGAGCGCGGGCAGTGCGAACCCCAGCGCGGTGAGCACGCCGAAACCCAGCGCCACCAGCGAGGGCAACCACAGCGCCTGGAGCAGGGGCGCCAGCGGCAACCGCTGGGCCGCGGCCCAGGTGCCGATCAGCGCCAGCGCGTTGCCCAGCACGACGCCGGCCACGCTGGACAGCACGGCGAGCATCAGGATCTGCAGCAGCACCAGTGCCGCGAGCCGCCGGTCGCGCAGGCCGAGCGCGCGCAAGGTGGCCAGCGTGCCGAGCTTGCCCTGCAGGTAGGCCTGCACGCTGTTGAACACGCCCAGGCCGCCGATGAAGAGCGCCGAGAAGCCGATCAGCAGGAGGCCCGAACCGATCTGGCCCAGCACCTCGGCCATGCGCTCGCTGCGTTCCTCGAAGGTGCGCACCTCGGCATCGAGCGAGGGAAAGGCGGCGATGAAGGCATCGCGCCATTCCGTTGCCGGCAGCCCGGTGCGCACGCGGTACTGGTATTCGACGCGGCTGAGCGGCTGCACCAGGCCAGTGGCCATGAGCGCGCCGTCCGCCACCAGCACCGGCGCGCCGTTCCAGTCGGCGCGCAGGCTGCGGTCGGGTTGGCGCACCACGATGGCGCGCACCACCAGGGCGAGGTCGCCCACCTCCACGCGGTCGCCCACCGTGAGGCCCAGGCGCTGCGCCAGCGCGCCGTCGATGGCGGCACCCCACGTGCCGTCGCGCTGTGCCAGCGTGTCGGCCAGCCCGCCGGCGGGCGCGAGTTCCACCGTGCCGTAGAGCGGGTAGCGCGCGTCGGCACTCTGCAGTTCGATCAACTGCGCGCGGCCATCGGGCGCGCGCAGCATGGTGCGCAGCTCCACCAGGCGCGAGACCTCGCCGCGCGAGGCCATCCAGGCCAGCACGTCGGCGTCCAGCGGTGCGCTGTGCTCGACGTTGAGGTCGCCGCCGAACAGCAGCCGCGCGTCGTTCTGCAGCGAGTCCGCCACCTGGCGGTACAGCCCGCCACCGGCCGCGACCAGCGCCACGCCCAGCACCAGGCAGGCACAGAAGATCCAGAGGTGGCGGCCGCTGGCGCGCAGGTCGCGCCAGGCCAGGTCAAGCAGGAAGCGCATCGTGCGTCGCCACTTCGTGCAGCAGGCCGTCGTGCAGGCGCAGCACACGGTCGCAGCGGGCCGCGAACGCGGGGTCGTGCGTCACGAGCACCAGCGTGGTGCCGGTTTCGCGGTTCAGTTCGAACAGCAGCTCGCGGATGGACTCGCCGGTGTGGTCGTCCAGGTTGCCGGTGGGCTCGTCGGCCAGCAGCAGGCGTGGCCGGTGCACCAGCGCGCGGGCAATGGCCACGCGCTGCTGTTCACCGCCCGAAAGCTGGCTCGGGTCGTGGTGCAGCCGCGTGCCCAGGCCCACGCGCTGCATCAGCGCGGTGGCGCGCGCGTGGGCGTCGGGCTGGCCGGCCATCTGCAACGGCAGGGCCACGTTGTCGAGCGCGCTCAGGCTCGGCAGCAGGTGGAACGACTGGAACACGATGCCGATGTGATCGCGCCGCAGATCGGCCAGGCCGTCCGCGTCCAGCGCACCCAGATCGGTGCCATGCACGCGGATCCGCCCCTCGGCGGGCCGCTCGAGGCCCGAGAGCAGGAGCAGCAGCGAGGTCTTGCCCGAGCCGGAAGGCCCGGTGATGGCCACGCTCTGGCCGGTCGCGACAGAGAGATCGACGGAGCGCAACACGTCGATGCGCGAGTCCCCCAGTCGGTAATGCATGGACAGGCCGGCGATTTCAATCATGCGGTGGTGGGTTGGTGAAGCCGCGAAAAGTTCAGTTTTTGGTCGATCGACCAACGGCGGCGGGCCGGAAGCGGTTCGATGGTGACAGAATGTTTTCCATGGCAGACGGGACGAGAGGCGATTCGGTTCGCGGACGGGAGCGCGTGGGACATGGAGTCTGGCGTGGGCTGATGCGCGGGCTTGCGATCGCGGGCCTGTTGCTGGGCCTCGCGGCGTGCACCGAACCACCGCAGCCGCCACTGGTGGTGGGCGTCAACACCTGGGTGGGTTACGACCCGCTGGTGCTGGCGCGCGACCGCGGCCTGGCCGATGCGAAGCAACTCAAGGTGGTGGAGCTTCTGTCCAGCGCCGAGGCCCTGCGCCACCTGCGCAACGGCTTGCTGGATGGCGCGGGCCTGACACTGGACGAGGCCCTGCGGCTGGTCGACAGCGGTTTCGACGCCCGCATCGTCGCGCTGCTCGACACCTCTGCCGGCGCCGACGTGGTGGTGGCCGCGCCGCGCATCACCAGCCTGCAGAAGCTGCGCGGCGAGCGCATCGCGGTGGAAGACGCCACCGTGGGCACCCTCATGCTTGAACGCCTGCTGCGCAAGGCCAACCTGCAGCAGGAAGATGTGACCGTGGTCCGCATGGACGCCACCCAGCACCTCACGGCGCTGCTGAGCGAGCGCGTGGCCGCCGCCGTGAGCTACGCACCCATCGACGGCCCGATGCGCGCGTTGGGATTCCGGCCCATTTTCGACAGCCGGGAGATGCCGGGCGAGATCGTCGACGTGCTGGTGGTGCGGGGTGCGGTGCTTCGCGAACGCCCGGCCGCCGTGGACACACTGCTGGCGGCCTGGGCCTCGGGGCTCAACGTGATGCGGCTCGATCCATCGGGTGCTGCCGCCTCCCTGGCGCCGGGCACCGACCTCACGCCTGCGCAATACCAGGCGGTGCAGGGCGGGCTGCGTTTCTACACACCGGCGGACTCGCTGGCCATGCTCACCGGCAGCCCGCCGCCGCTGGTCGGACAGGGCGGCGAGGTGGCGCGCCTGCTGGTTGAACTGGGCCTGCTGCGCCAGTCACCGAACTGGGCCGCCCTGATCGACACCGCGCCCGCCGCGCGCGCACCCCACGTGGCGCCTCTGCCATGAAACCGGTGGCGCGCCTGCTCTCCATTCCCGCGCGCTGGCTGGCGCCCCTGCTGCTGGCCGCCTTTGCCCTCACCACCACCGGCATCAACCTGATGGTGCAGTGGCAGGAAGTCGACCAGCAGGTCACCGAGAGCGAGACGCGGCGCCTGCGCGAACGCCTCGGTGTCGAACAGAGCCGGCTCAGCGCCGAGACCGGCAACACCAATGCCCTGCTGGTGCGCCGCCTCGTGGGCGGGCTGGGCCTGTACAGCGGCATGCAGCACGCCTACCTGCTCGATGGCAACGACACCGTGATGGCCTCGATGCTGCGCACCGACATCGGTCTGCCTTTCACCGACGTGCAGGGCCTGTATCCAGAACTGGCTGACATCAGGACCCTGTTCGCCGATCCCATGGCCGGCTCCACCCTGCAGGTGGAACGCCCGGTGGGCTCGTCGCTGCTGTTTGGCCGGGCGCTGCTGGAATCGGGGCGCGAACTGCTCGCCGTGGTGGACCTGAACCAGCCGATCGCGACGCGTTTCGCTGGCATGCGCACGCAGGTGCTGCGCGAAGCGCTGGTGCTGGCCGTGCTCGTGGGCGCGCTGGCCCTGCTGCTGCACTGGGTGTGGTTCCGGCGCGCCGAGCAGCTGGCGCGCGCGCTCACCGCCATGGGCGAAGGCCGGCTGCAGGAGCGCACGGGCCTGCAGGGGCGCGATGAGCTGGCGCTGATCGGCACGGCCGCCGACCGCATGGCCGAGCGCCTGCAGGCCAGCCACGCGCAACTGCAGCGCATGACCGACGTGGTGGACCGCTCGCCCCTCGTGGTCATCGAATGGTTCAACGTGATTGGTTGCCCCATCCACTATGTGAGCCCTTCCATTGCCCAGTGGGGCTACGCGCCGGAGCCCTTGCTGCAGGGGCGGATGACCTACGACGACCTGATCCACCCCGACGACGTCGGCCGCGTCAACGCCGAGATCGACCATTACCTGGAGCACGGCCCCGACCAGTACCGCCAGGAATACCGGCTGCGCTGCGCCGACGGGCGCTGGATCTGGATCGACGACCGCAGCGCGCTCGGGCGCAACGCGCAAGGCAAGGTCACCACCATCAGCGGTGTGCTGCTCGACATCACCGTGCAGAAGGAAGCGCAGATCGCACAGCACGAGCAGGCCGAGTTCCAGCGGCTGTTCTACGAACTGCCCCTGATCGGCATGGCCATCTCTTCGCCGGACAGCACGCACTGGCTGCAGGTCAACGACCGCCTGTGCGAGATCCTGGGCCACCCGCGCGAGGAGCTGCTGAAGCTGACCTGGTCCGAGATGACGCCGCAGCCCGACCTCGACCAGAACCTCGAACTGCTCGAGCACATGAAGGCCGGCAGGACCGAGAGCTACCAGATGCAGAAGCGTTTCGTGCGCTGGGACGGCAGCTTCGTGCACACCGAGATCCATGTGCGCGCCGTGCGCAATGCCGACGGCAGCCTCAAGCACCTGTTCTCGACCATCCAGGACATCACCGAACGGCTCCAGACCAGCCAGGCGCTGAGCGACCAGAAAGGCCTGCTCGAACAGGCCGAGGCCATGGCCGGGCTGGGCAGCTGGCTCTACGACTCGAAGACCCGGCACATCTGGTGGTCGCGGCAGATGTACCACAACATCGGCCGCGCGGAAACGCTGGGGCCGCCCGCCGAACTCGACGGTTACCTCGATTGCATCCACCCCGAAGACCGCGAACGCGTGGAGCGCTTCATGCGCGCCCTGCCGGGCAGCCAGGCCCGCCTGCATGCCGAGTTCCGCCGCCACCCGGACCTGGGTCGCGAGCGCTGGTTCCGGGGCAGCGTGGAATGCCGCGCCCATGCCGATGGCACGGGCCACCATTACAGCGGCACCCTGCTCGACATCACCCAGATCAAACAGGCGCAGACCAACCTGGAGCGCATCAACGCCAAGCTGGAGCAGCGCGTGGCCGAGCGCACCGAGCAGCTCAGTGCCGCCAACCGCGAGCTTGAGGCGTTCTCGTACACCGTCTCGCACGACCTGAAGGCACCGCTGCGCGGTATCGACGGCTACAGCCAGCTGCTGCAGGAGGAACACGGCGACCGCCTGGACGACGAGGGCCGCCAGTTCATCCAGCGCATCCGCCGGGGCGTGCAGCAGATGGGGTCGCTGATCTCCGACCTGCTGGACTATTCGCGCATGGAGCGCCGCACCATGGAGCAGCAGGCGGTCGAACTCCGGCCGCTGCTGGACCTGGTGCTGGAGGGCCACGCCGCCGACATCGCGGCAGCCCACACCGCGCTCGCGTTGCAGCTCGAGCCCATGACGCTGCAGCTCGACCGCGAAGGCCTGTCGGTGGCCCTGCGCAACCTGGTGGGCAACGCCATCAAGTTCAGCAAGAGCCAGGCGCAGCCGCGGGTGGAGATCGGTTGCCGGCGCGAACCGGGGCGCTGCCTGCTCTGGGTGCGGGACAACGGTGTCGGCTTCGACATGAAGTACCACGACCGCATCTTCGGCATCTTCCAGCGCCTGCAGCGCGCCGAAGACTATGCCGGCACCGGCGTGGGCCTGGCGCTCGTGGCGAAAGCCGTGCAACGCATGGGCGGCCGCGTGTGGGCCGAAAGCACCCCGGGCGAGGGCGCCACGTTCTATATGGAGTTCCCTTCATGAGCGTTGTTGCCCCCTTGCCGTCCATCCTGCTGGTGGAAGACAACCCGATGGACCTGGACCTCACCCTGCGGGCGTTCAGCAAGAAGAGGCTTTCCAACACCATCCACGTAGCGCGCGATGGCGAGGAGGCGCTGGCCTGGTTCGCGCGCTGGGAGGCAGGCGAACCGCTGCCCGGCGTGATCCTGCTCGACCTCAACCTGCCCCGCGCCAGCGGCCTCGAGGTGCTGCAACAGCTCAAGGCGCATCCGCTCTTCCGCCGCATTCCGGTGGTGATATTGACATCCTCGCGCGAGGACAGCGACCTGAAGTCCGCCTACGATCTCGGGGTCAGCTCGTACATCGAGAAACCGGTGAACTTCAGCAAGTTCATCGAGGTGGCCGAGCGCATCGAACTGTACTGGTGTGTGCTCAACGCACGGCCCTATTGAAACTGGAGTACCCATGCTGAAAATCCTCATTCCCGTCGACGGTTCCTCGCACGCCTTGCTGGCCGTGCACCACGCGCTGCGGCTCGTGGGCGCCGGCCTGAAGGCGCGCTTCGTCGTCGCCAACGTGCAGGAGTCCGCCAACCTGTATGAACTCGTCGTGGCCCACGACCCGGCCGTGCTGCAGCAGGTGAGCGACGCCGCCGGGCGCGATCTGGTGCGCCCGGCCGTTGCCCTGCTGAGTGCCGCGGGCCTGCAGGTGGAATCCTTCGTGGCCAGCGGCGACCCTGCCCAGGCGCTTGCCGAGATGGTCGAGAGCCATGCGTGCGACGCCGTGTTCATGAGCACGCGCGGCGGTGGCCTGCGCTCGGCGGTGCTGGGTTCCGTGTCGCAGGACATGGTGCAGCGCTCGTCCGTGCCGGTGACGCTGGTCAAGGTGCCCGAAGACGCACAACCCGACTGACGCCGCGCGCTGGAACACCCCAAGAGCCGGCGCCGACCGGCTCTTTCCGCGCATGTCCTTCCCCTTTCCTGATCCCTTTCGTTCGTGACCCCGCTTTTCTCCGCCCTTGATGCCTCTGGCGCGCTCCGCTTCATCAGCGAAGTCGCGCGCGGGGCCGACTGCGGCTGCTCCTGCCCGGTGTGCGGCAGCCCGCTCGTGGCCCGGCAAGGCGCCGCCAATGAATGGCATTTCGCGCACGAGGCGTCGCAGGAACGCCCCGAATGCGAGACCGCCGCCGCCAGCATGCTGCGCCGCCTGATGATCGAGAACCTGCGGGCCCGGGATGGGGCGGGTGGCCTGCAACTCCCGCCGTACCGACAGCGGGTGGCCATTGTGCGCACCCTCATCAACGTGCACGAAGAGGTGCAGTGGGGTGCCCGTGCCATGGGCAGCACGCAGTGGAAGCCTGACGCCGCCGTGCATGAGCCGGTGGCCCGCGCGCGGCTCGACACGGGTGTAGAGCTGCACGTCTTCGTTGCGCTGGACGCTGACGATCCACCCCCGGCGCGGGAGGGTGTGGCGCAGGCCGTGTTCCGCTGCCCGTTGCCGCCGCCCGCCGCGCTGCGAGACCGGCGCAGCACCGACCATCACCTGGCGCAGCACGCCGAGCTGGCCTGGCACCACCATCCCGACACGATGGGGCTGGTGGCCGCGGCACAGGCGCGGCTCGAGACGCGCAGCCGTCAGATCTACCGCAACTGGCTCAACATGGCCCATGCCGCGGGCGGCCCGGCCACGGTGGACGAGACCGAGGATTCCATGCCCGCGCCGCTGTTCTATGGCCCGGCCACGCCCTCGCTGCCGGAGAGTGCGCCGCGTTATGCCTGTGCCCCAGGCCATGCCCCGAACATCAGCTTCACGTTCTACCGGCTCTCGGCCACCGAGGCCTGGTTGCTGTACCTGCTCGAACGCAAGGGCCCGGTCGACTGGCGAACCGCGTCCGAAAAGTCATACGCGCTCGCGCCGTATCCCGCGCCTTTTGCCGGCTGGGCCGACGCGGTGCCGACCACCGTCGGCGTGGCCGATCTGGCGGCAGGCATCGTGCGCTGCAAGGGCTTTCTCGACGCGGTCACCTACCTCTCGCGGCGCTCCCAGCTCACCCGCAGCGGGCGGGATCCTTCGGCTTTTCTGGGGACCTGAGTTCTCTTCTGGTCCGCGGGGTGACCGCGGAAAGCCTCAGCCCTTGGGCCGCGCAGGCAGGGTCTTCAGATACAGATACAGCGCATCGAGGTCCGTGTCGCTCATCGCCCGCAGCGATTCGAAAGGCATCACCTGCACCGGCTTGCCGTCGGGACGCAGGCCCGTGCGGAACATCTTCGTCATGGACGCACTGTCCGGGTACAGCGGCATCACGCTGCCTTCGCCCGGTGTGAGGTTCGCCGCGGCCGGCCAGTCGGGCGGACCGCCCGGCACCTTGCCGCCTGCCAGGCCGGCGCCATGGCAGCCGATGCACATGTTGGCCACATACGCGCCATGCGCCACCGTCACGCCCTCGGGCACTGGCTGCTGCGGTGCCAGGGTGTGGTCGATCTTCGCGGCGGCGTCCCGTATGGCGCCCAGCCCGTACAGCACCCGCACCGGCAGCGGCAGATCGACGATGGCCGCGTTGCCCGCCGTCGGTGGCAGCGAACGCACGTACGCCACCAGCGACGCCAGATCGTCGTCGGTGAACCGGTTGTAGTCCTCGCTCGGCATCACCATCAGTGGCCGCCCGCCCGGGCTCACCCCATGGCGGATGCTGCGCACCCAGTCCAGTGCGGTGTAGCGCGCCACCACGCCCTGCGCCCCGGTGGTGATGTTGGGCCCGGCGATGCGCATGCCCTTGCCGTCGTCCAGGAACATGCGCCCGCCGCCCTGCGTGCCGTGGCAATCCACGCAGCCGCGCGAGGCATACAGGTAGCGGCCCCGTTCGATGGACGCCGCGTCGTCGCGCAGCGCCACCGGCCGCGCCGGCACCTCCACGTGGCGCTGCATCTTCTGCTGCGCCAGGAACACGCCCGCGCCAGCCAGCAGCGCGGCCAGCGCCACCAGGCCGGCGACGCCGCCCAGCAGCCATCGCATCCACTTCTTCTTGACCATCGCGTTGCTCCTCGTCTGAAAGGAAGCCAGCCGCCGCGCAGGGCCGCGCGCGGTCGTCAGGCGGTGGCGGTCTTCTTCTCTAGCGGCTTCCAGCGAAAGAACATCGGGTACTCGCGTTCGACCACCGGCCCATTGAAGTCCCAGCCCATGCACTGCCCCAGGTGCGCGGGCGGGCGGCCATCGTCCCGGGGCCCGAAGGCGCTCGATCGGGTCTGAAAAGCCGCCGTGGCGAGATTGAACAGCAGTTCGCGCAGGTGCGTGCAGCCCTGCACGTCGCCAAGGTGACGCTGGATCGCCTGGCGCCAGCCGCGCCCCAGCACCTCGCCCACCATGCGCTGCATGTTCGGCATCGCCTCGGGGCACGGTCCGTGCGGGAAGGCCTCCATCGCCACCGCGATGTCGCGGATCACCATCGTCTCGTCGAACGTCACGCGGATCCGCATGTGGTGGACCGGCTCGTGGGCCAGCCAGGTGTTGCCGTGGATCTGGATGTCGTGCGGCTTGCTGTCATGCAGTTCGCCCTCGATGTCCCACAGCCCGTCATCGCGCTGGAAGCCCTGGTAGGTGACGCGCCGGGTGTGCATGGGCGTGCGGGGGGCGGGGTCGGGCAATGGCACGGGGTTCTCCAGGTTGCGGGGTCAACCCTCACATTGTCTCGCCATGCGCCGCGGCGTGCTTGCTGGCACACTGAAGACCGATAACAAGCAGGAGACTCCATGGCACACGACCACGCGCATTCCCACCACGATCACGACCACGAACACCCGGCCGCCTGGAAGCACGATGGCGTGCGGGTGATTCCCGGCAACCAGCTCGATGGCAACGTGCCGTCCACCCCCGGCATGGACCGCAAGGCCGCCATCAACTTCGCGCGCGTGGGGGCGCAGAAACTGTGGGCCGGCACCGTCACCATCCACCCCGATGCCAAGACCGGCGCCCACCACCACGGGCCGCTGGAAAGTGTGATCTACGTTGTGCGCGGCCGCGCGCGCATGCGCTGGGGCGAGCAGCTGGAGTTCACCGCCGAAGCCGGACCGGGCGACTTCATCTACGTGCCGCCTTATGTGCCGCACCAGGAAATCAACGCCAGCCCCACCGAGGCGCTGGAGTGCGTGCTCTGCCGCAGCGACGGGCAGGCGGTGGCGGTCAATCTGGACATCGAGCCGGTGGAAAAGCCCGAGCAGGTGCTCTGGGTGGACCCGACACACCCCACCGGCGGGGTGTGAGTTTTTCGGTCCGTTCGTCGGCAACGGCGGCCGGGGACGAAAAAAGTTCTCAAGAACGGCCTCGATCCGTCGATCACCCCGGCAAGAACACCGGGCCTGTATTCCCCCGGTGCCACCCAAGGGGTAGCCCATGTTGAACGTCTCCAGTCCTTCTGCCGTGTCCTGGCCCGCGCCGGCGTCCGTCGCGGTGGCGCCGGTGCACCCGGTCGCCGCCGTGCCTGCTGTCCAGACGGGCGGCCAGGATGGCAAGACCCAGATGGGGTTCGGCCGCGACGACCGCGCAGCGCAACGCGCTGTGGCGAGCGGGCGCCCCGCCGTGGACGAACGCGGCGCCCCGGCCGACGGTGCCGGCGCCGCTGCCACACCTGCGGGCACACCCACCGCGCACGACGTGGCCGCGCAGCGGCAGGCGCGGCAGGAAGCCGCCCAGGCGGTGGAGCAGAAACAGGCCAGGGACAAGAAGGCGGTGGAGCACCTGCAGAACGTGCTGTCCCGCATGTGGGAGGCCAGCGCAGCCGTGGTGGACCGTGCCCTCGGCATCGAACCGCCGAACGGCAACGAGGTGCCCGGCACACAGAGCGACACCGCGCCCGATCTCTCGGCCGTGGCCGCCTCGACCATCCCGCGCAAACCCATCGTGGCCGACCGCCAGGCCCGCCCCGCTCTCGAACCCCTGCCCTGGCCGGTGATGCCGGAGTCGGGCGAGGTGGAGGTCGATGTGGTGGGCGACGGCGTCGTGGTCGGCGAAGACGTGGTGGCTGAAGTGGTGGCCTACGACGAACACGGCCACGGCAGCGCCGCGCCCGTCGAGGCCGGCGCCATCATCAGCGAACGCGTCTAGATTCGGACACCCCCCTGCGCCGCTTTGCGGCTTCCCCCCTCCGTAGCGCGCCTGTCGGCGCTTCGAGGGGGGACGACATCTCGGGCCGGCGGAGCCGGACCCTTGATGCCTCTGGAAGGGGTGGCTGCATGCGATGAGGGTCGCGCTCCGGTGCGGCGGAAAAACCGAACACGCAACGCGCGGCGTGCCTGCATCCAGAGGCGCCGAGGGTCCGGCTTTGCCGGCCCAAGGCGCCGTCCCTCCTCGAAGCGCCGAAGGCGCGCCACAGAGGGGGGAAGCCGCGTCAGCGGCGCAGGGGGGTGTTCCTAAATCCTGTGGCGGACGCCGGCGGGCGCGCTCGCCAGGCGGGCCAGCAGGGCGGGGGCGATCTGCGTCAGCGGCAGCACCTCGTGCGCTGCGCCGTGCTGGATCGCCATGCGCGGCATGCCGAACACCACGCAGCTGGCTTCGTCCTGCACGTAGTTGTAGCTGCCGGCATCCTTCATCTCGCGCATCGCGCTCGCGCCATCGGCGCCCATGCCGGTCAGCATGATGCCCAGCGCATTGGGGCCGAGCACGCGCGCGGCCGACTTGAACAGCACCTCCACCGAAGGCCGGTGGCGGTTGACGGGTTCGGTGTCTTCCACCACCGCCACGTAGTTCGAGCCGCTGCGGTCGATGCGCAGGTGGCGGCCGCCGGGTGCGATGTAGGCGTGGCCGGGCAGGATGCGCTCGCCGTCGCGGGCCTCGGCCACGCGGATGCGGCACAGCGAGTTGAGGCGGTTGGCAAAGCTGGTCGTGAAGCCGGGCGGCATGTGCTGGGTGATCACGATCGCGGGCGCGTCGGCCGGCAGCGGCACCAGCACCTCGCGGATGGCTTCGGTGCCGCCGGTGGAGGAGCCGATGCAGATGATCTTCTCGGTGGACAGGCGCGGCAGCGGCGCGCGGGGCGCTTCGTGCGCATGGCCTGGCGCGGCGGTGGCGGCCGGCGCGGGCGCGCTGGCCAGCCGTTTCACATGGGCCTTGGCGGCCACGCGGATCTTGTCGACGATGTCGCCGGCAAGCTCGTTCAGGCCGCTGCTCACGCCGATGCGCGGCTTGGCCACGAAGTCGACCGCGCCCATCTCGAGCGCGCGCAGCGTGATTTCGGCGCCCTGTTCCGTCAGGGTGGAGACCATCACCACCGGCATGGGCCGCAGGCGCATCAGCCGCGAGAGGAACTCGAGGCCGTCCATGCGCGGCATTTCCACGTCGAGGGTGATCACGTCGGGATTGAGCTCGCGGATCATCTCGCGCGCCACCAGCGGGTCGCTGGCCGCGCCGATGCAGGCCATGTCGGGCTGGCGGTTGATGATCTCGGTCAGCAGGCTGCGCACCAGTGCCGAGTCGTCGACCACGATGACCTTGATTTTTGCCATTGTTGTTCTCCCTTAGAACAGGTCCACCGAGCCGCCGGCGGTGGCCTTCGCCACCACGGCCGCGCTGCCCTTGCGTTCCTGTGTCTCGAGTGTTTCGGGGTGCGAGTGCGCCAGCCGCTTGACCATCGCCTTGCCCGTGGCCGGGAAGTAGCAGACCTTGCGCGGGTGGATGTCGAGCACGTCCTTGGAGACCACGGCGATGCGTTCGGTCTGCAGGTAGTCCAGCACGAAGGCCGTGTTGCGCTCGCCCACGTTCATGGTGGTGAAGGTGTGCATCACCTGGCCGCCGCCGAACACCTTGGCCTGCATGTGCTCGCGCCGCGCGCCCAGCTTGATCATTTCGTTGATCAGCAACTCCATCGCATACGAGCCATAGCGCCCGCTCGAATCGTTGCCGCCATCGGGCAGCATGAAATGGTTCATGCCGCCCACGCGCACGCGCGGGTCCCAGATGCAGGCGGCGATGCAGGAACCCAGCACCGTCATCACGATCAGGTCGTCCGAAGTCACGAAATACTCACCCGGCAGCACCTTCACGGCGTCGTGCTTGAAGTGGTGATCCTGGTAGAAGAAACTGGCCTCGCCCGGCTTGGGCTTGCGGGCCCTCAGGGCTTCCAGGCGCGACACGCCCGGGCGGGCCACCACGGCGTCAGAGGCGCTCATAGACGGTCTTTCCTCGCAGCGCGAACAGGTTGCGTGCGTCGCTGAAGTTCTCCGCGTGACCGACGAACAGCATGCCGCCCGGCTTCATCACGCGGTGGATGCGCTCCAGCACGGCGCGCTGCGTGGCGGCGTCGAAGTAGATCATCACGTTGCGGCAGAACACCACGTCGAACGGTTCGCGGAACGGCAGGTTCTCGATCAGGTTGACGCTGAGAAACTCCATGTGCTTCTGCAGCTCGGGTTTCACGCGCATCAGGCCGGCGTTGCTGGCCTTGCCGCGCATGAAGAAGCGCTGCAGGCGTTCGGTGCTCAGTCCCTTGACGCCATCGGTCTTGTAGATGCCGCGCTGCGCAGTGGCCAGCACCTTGGTGTCGATGTCGCTGTTGACGATGTGGAACGAACCCGAGGCACCCAGCGCCTCGGTGGCCGTCATGGCGATGGAGTACGGCTCCTCGCCGGTGGACGCGGCCGAGCACCAGATGCGCCAGGCCTGCGAGCGCTTCGCAGCCAGCAGGTCGTTGAGGATGCCGAAGTGGTGCGACTCGCGGAAGAACGCGGTGAGGTTGGTCGTCAGCGCGTTGATGAATTCCTGCCACTCGGCGCCGTCGTGTTTCTCCAGCCAGTCGAGGTAGGTCTTGAAACTGCCGTGGCCGGTCTCGCGCAGGCGGCGCGACACGCGGCTGTACACCATGGCGTGCTTGCCGTCGTGCAGGCTGATGCCCGCCTTCTTGTAGATCAGCGCCTTGATGCGTGCGAAGTCGTCGTTGGACCAGACGAACTCGCGGCCTTCGGCCAGCGGGCCGTCTTCGTTGGCGGGCAAGCTCGCCCGGCCCGTGGGCAGGGGTGCGCGTTTCGGGGTGGTGGTCTGCAGCAGCATGGGGTCCTGACTGAGGGGAAGCTGGGGGCGCCAGGCAGCGTTGCGAAAAGGAACGGGTTCTTCAGTGGCGCGAGCGGCGCACCAGGCCGGAGGTATCGAGGATCAGCGCGACCTTGCCGTCGCCGAGGATGGTGGCACCCGAGACGTTGGGCACCTTGCGGTAGTTGGACTCCAGGTTCTTGATCACCACCTGTTGCTGGCCCAGCAGCTCGTCGACCATGAGCGCGACGCGCGAGCCCTCGGCCTCCACCACCACCATGATCGGGCTGGCGCCGTTGAACTCGAAGCGCGGCACCTGGAACACGCGCTCCAGTTCGACCACAGGCATGTACTCGTCGCGCACCTTCACCACCTGGGCGCCCTGCGCCATGGTGTTGATGTCGCTCGGCTTGATCTGGAACGACTCGATCACGTTGGACAGCGGGAGGATGTAGACCTCGTCGCTCACGCGCACCGACATGCCGTCCATGATCGCCAGCGTGAGCGGCAGGCGCACCGAGACGCGCATGCCGAAGCCTTCGGCCGAATCGATCTCCACCGTGCCGTTGAGCGCGGTGATGTTCTTCTTGACCACGTCCATGCCGACGCCGCGGCCGGAGACATCCGTCACCTCTTCGGCGGTGGAGAAGCCGGGCGCGAAGATCAGGTTCCAGACCTCGCTGTCGGTCAGCGAGTCGGGTGCCTCGATGCCTTTCTCGCGCGCCTTCTTCAGCAGCTTCTCGCGCGAGAGGCCCTTGCCGTCGTCGCGCACCTCGATGAGGATGGAGCCGCCTTCGTGCGTGGCCGACAGCGTGATCGTGCCGTGCTCGGTCTTGCCCTTGGCGCGGCGGTCTTCGGGCATCTCGATGCCGTGGTCGCAGCTGTTGCGGATCAAATGGGTCAGCGGGTCGGTGATCTTCTCCACCAGGCCCTTGTCGAGTTCGGTCGATTCGCCCTGGGTGACCAGCTCCACCTTCTTGCCCAGCTTGCTGGCCAGGTCGCGCAGCATGCGCGGGAAGCGGTTGAACACCACGGACATGGGGATCATGCGGATCGACATCACCGCTTCCTGCAGGTCGCGGGTGTTGCGGTCCAGGTCGGCCAGGCCGGCCAGCAGGGGCTGGTTGTGCTTGTCGTCGAGCTCGCGGCTCTTCTGCGCCAGCATCGCCTGCGTGATGACCAGTTCGCCCACCAGGTTGATGAGCTGGTCGACCTTGCTCACCGACACGCGCAGCGTGCTCGATTCCAGGCCGGCGCCGGCGGGTGCGCGCGCTTCGGCTTTCGGCGCGGCGCGGGACGCGGCAGAGCCCTCGGCGGGTGCGGCGGCGGCACGCGCCGGCACGCCGGGGGCGCCTTCGAAGAAGCCGTAGTCGCGGCCTTCGGTGGTGGGGTTCGGGTGGCCGGTGCCCATGGGCTCGCCGTCTTCGCCGATGGTGACGTTGGGTGCGGCGGCCTGCTCGACGATGCGGATGTCGTCCTTGCCCACGTGGAAGGTGAACAGGTCCATCAGGTCGCTGTCGCTGGCCGTGGTGCGGGCGCGCCAGGCGCGGTGCTTGCTCAGGTCGCAGGGCAGGGGTTCGACGGTGCCCAGGCCGGGAATGTCGCGGAACAGTTCGGCAATGCCGTCGGCCGAGGCCGGGTTGTCCAGCGGGCCGATGTGGATTTCCAGGTCGCGCTCGGCCTTGGCGGCCTTGCGCGCGGGAGCCGGTGCCGGGGCGGCCACCGGTGCGGCGACCACCACCACCACGGGGGCGGGTGCAGCGGCTTCGGCCGCGTCTTCGCTGTTGGCCAGCACGCTGATGCGGGCGACCAGATCACCTGTTGCGGGAGGCTCGCCGCCACGGCCCTGGTGGGCACCCAGCAGGCCGCGCAGCGCGTCGGAGGATTCGAGCAGCACGTCCACCATGGCGGCGGTGGGCGTCAGTTCGTGGCGGCGCAGCTTGTCCAGCAGTGACTCCATCTGGTGCGTGAGCTCGGCCACGTCGGCAAAGCCGAAGGTGGCGGCGCCGCCCTTGATGGAATGCGCGCAGCGGAAGATGGCGTTGAGCTCCTCGTCGTCGGCCTTCTCCAGGTCGAGCGCGAGCAGCATCTGCTCCATCGAGTCGAGGTTCTCGCCAGCTTCCTCGAAGAAGATCGAATAGAACTGGCTCAGGTCGATGTCGTTGCCGAGGTTCTGGCCTTCGTTCATCATTTCACCCATCGGGATTCTCCTTGGCCGCCTTGTGGGCAGCGCGTTTCTTTGTTAGCGGATGACTTTCTGGATGACTTCGATGAGGCGACCCGGATCGAAAGGCTTGACCAGCCAGCCCGTGGCGCCCGCGGCGCGGCCGAGCTGCTTCATCTGGTCGCTGGACTCGGTGGTCAGGATCAGGATGGGGATGGTCTTGAACTTGGGGTGCTCGCGCAGCTTGCGCGTGAGGCCCAGCCCATCCAGGTTGGGCATGTTCTGGTCGGTCAGCACGAGGTCGATGCTGTGCGTCTGGGCTTTTTCCCAGGCGTCCTGCCCGTCCACGGCTTCGACCACGTGGTAGCCGGCCCCGGTGAGGGTGAACGACACCATTTTTCGCATGGACGCCGAGTCGTCTACGGCAAGAATCGATCGCATGGCTTACTCCGTTTGGGTTCAGATATCGGCATTCGAGGCAGGGGCTTGAATCGGCCCGGCCTCAGAACAAATCAATGGAGCCTGCGTCCATCTCGCTTTGGGTCACCGGGCTGGGGCGCTCGGGCATCGGGTCCAGGTCCATCGGCACCTCGCCCTCTTCGGGCTCCATCGTCTGGTCGGCCAGGCGCCAGGCGCAGCTCTGCAGCACCTTGCCGGTGTGCACGATCAGCTGGGTGGCCATGTCGTGGAACTGCAGTTCGGTCACGGCCTGGTGCAGGCTCTCGCGGATGGGGCCGAATTCCTCGCCCCGCTCGGCGCCAAGGTGGCCCAGTGCCTGATTGGCAGAGCCGAAGCGCTCCAGCAGGTTGCTGGTGGCGTGGTCGAGCAGGCCCTCGAGCCGCTGCAGATCCGTCATGGCCATGAGCAATGAGTCCTGGAGATCGGCCACCAGATTCACGGGCAGGGAGACAGACGGCGGGGTCTGCTGCATCGTCGGTAGTTCCATGGTGGGTGATTCGGGCTCGGGTACGGGGGTGGGTATTACAATTTTCGACAGCTGTACGGTCCTTTATCGACAGATAACGGGGCGAATTCAGCACCAATTTCCGCGTTGCCGGCCCAGCCCTGGGCGCAAGGTG
>JAESFZ010000329.1_pt1 | contig 21436 bp, 18 predicted proteins | sample 9269561 | NCBI WGS metagenome assembly JAESFZ01 (sample SAMN14515552, study PRJNA621657) | algae metagenome | isolation source: Tildeniella nuda ZEHNDER 1965/U140 and co-occurring heterotrophs from wet... | place: Switzerland: Stansstaad, Zurih | collected 1965-01-01
GTAAGGCGTTAAGAGCGCCACCCGACGCAAGCTCCCGGAAAATCTCCACGCGGAGCGTCAGTTCGGAGTCGAAACGGTTAGTTCCATAGATCTCCGGGCTCCGGCCCGGCGCTCCGCACGCCTTCCCTTCACCGCCTGTGCGCAGGCGGCGCGGAGTCATGCTCGCGCTCAAGCAGCGAGCGACCGCGTCGCGAGCGGTAGCGCCAAAGGAAAACGCCCTGCGGCGCAACGGTTCATTGTCCACAGCCCGGGCCCGGCCTATCTTGCTGAAATGACGACGCGCTGGACGCCCGAGAGCTGGAGATCGAAACCCGTCGTGCAGATGCCGACGGACTATCCGGACATGGCCGCCCTGCATCGCGTCGAGGACGAGCTGCGGGCCATGCCGCCGCTGGTCTTCGCCGGCGAGGCCCGTCACCTGACCGCCAAACTGGCCGAGGTCGAGGCCGGCAAGGCCTTCCTGCTCCAGGGCGGCGACTGCGCCGAGAGCTTCAAGGAGTTCTCGACCGACAACATCCGCGACACCTTCCGGCTGATCCTGCAGATGGCCGTGGTCCTGACCTTCGCCGGCCGCAAGCCGGTGGTGAAGGTCGGCCGCATCGCCGGCCAGTTCGCCAAGCCGCGCTCGTCCTCGCTCGAGACCATCGGCGACCAGACCCTGCCCAGCTATCGCGGCGACATCATCAACGGCATGGCCTTCACGCCGCAGGAGCGGCTGCCGGATCCGCAGCGGCTGATCCGCGCCTACAACCAGTCGGCCTCGACCCTGAACCTGCTGCGCGCCTTCGCCGGCGGCGGCTACGCCGACCTCTACAACATCCACCGCTGGACCATGGGCTTCGCGGCCGACAGCGCCTACGGGGCCAAATACCGCGACCTGGCCGACAAGATCACCGAGGCCCTGGCCTTCATGGAGGCGGTCGGCGTCACCCCCGAAAGCCATCCGGACCTCAGCCGCGTCGAGGTCTTCACCTCGCACGAAGCCCTGCTGCTCAACCTCGAAAGCGCCCTGACCCGTCTCGACGGCGCCACCGGCGAATGGTTCGACACCTCGGCCCACATGGTCTGGATCGGCGAACGCACCCGCCAGCTGGACGGCGCCCACGTCGAATTCGCCCGGGGCATCCGCAATCCGATCGGCCTGAAGTGCGGCCCGACCATGGAGCCGGACGACCTGCTGGCCCTGATCGACGTGCTCAATCCCGACAACACCCCCGGCCGCCTGACCCTGATCGGCCGCTTCGGGGCCGACAAGGTCGCCGACCGCCTGCCGCGCCTGATGAAGGCGGTGAAGGCCGAGGGCCGCCGCGTGGTCTGGTCGATCGACCCGATGCACGGCAACACCCTCAAGGCCGGCAATGGCTACAAGACCCGGCCGTTCGAGCGCATCCTCGGCGAGGTCCGGGGCTTCATCGACGTGGCCGAGGCCGAGGGCGTCCACCCCGGCGGCGTCCATCTCGAGATGACCGGCCAGAACGTCACCGAATGCCTCGGCGGCGCCCAGGCCCTGACCGAGGACGACCTCAGCAGCCGCTATCACACCCACTGCGACCCGCGCCTCAACGCCGACCAGGCGCTGGAGCTGGCCTTCCTCGTCGCCGAACGGCTCAAGTCGGGCCGCCGGTCGCAATCCGAGGCGGCCTGAGGTGGCGGGCGTCGACGCGCCCGTCGCGGACTCCGCGCCCGGCCGCTGCGCCTATCAGGGCGCGCCGGGCGCCTTCAGCCACGAGGCCTGCCTCGACCTGCGGCCGTGGGATGAGCCCGTCGCCTACGACAGCTTCGAGGCCGCCCTCGGCGCCCTGAAGGCGGGCGAGGCGGGCTGCGCCCTGATCCCGGTCGAGAACACCACCATCGGCCGCGTCGAGCCCGCCGCCACCCTCGTCGAACAGGCCGGCCTGACCGTGGTCTCCGGGGTCTGGCGGCCGATCCGCCTGGCCCTGATGGCCCCGGCCGGCGCCCGGCTCGGCGACATCAGGACCGCCGAGAGCCATCCCGCCGCCCTCGGCCAGTGCACGGCCACCCTCGGGGCGCTGGGCATCGAGCCGGTCGAGGCCTTCGACACGGCCGGCGCGGCCCGCGCCGTGGCCGAGGCCCGCGATCCCACCCGCGCCGCCGTCGCCCCGGCCCGCGCGGCCGAGGTCTATGAGCTGTCGATTCTGCGCAACGACATCCAGGATTCCGCCGACAACCGCACGCGCTTTGTGCTGTTGAGCGCCTGACCGCTTGACGGCGCACGATCCTTGCGCCCAATGACCCCCATGGTCCGTTCGCAAGCCACCGCTGCGACTGCATTCGCCGGCTTCACCGCCGCCGCGGACCTGTATTTCTACGGCTTTCGATACGCCGGCTGAGGCGTCGGGCATCGCGTCCTGACCGCCTCGCCGGCGACCGCTCCGCGACGGAGCGGCGGCTCGCAAAACGCCCGAAACCCGTATCGAAATCGAAAGTCTCCCCGTGCCCCACACCCGTACCGCGCCCGCCCTCCAGCAGGTCTGGCCCGCCCCGCTCGAAGTCTCCGCCGAACAGATGGCCCTGGCCGCCCTGCGGCATGAGATCGACGTCCTCGACGACCAGCTGCTGGCCCTGTTCGAGCGCCGTCTCGCCATCGCCGCCCGCGTCGGCAAGGCCAAGGACGCCCCGTCCGGCCCCCACGTCAAACTGCGCCCCGACCGCGAACAGACCGTCCTCGACCGCGTCCTCGCCCAGGCCGAACCCGACAACCGCGAGGCCGTCGAATCCCTCTGGCGCCAGATCGTCGGCTGGGGCCTCGCCCGTCAGGGCCGGATGCAGGTCCAGGTCTGGTCGCCGGTCGAGCCGACCCGCGCCTTCGACGGCGCCCGGCTGCGCTTCGGCGCCGCCGCCGACATGAAGGCCGTGCGCGATCCCCAGGCCGCCCTCGCCTGGGCCGCCGAGGGCCATGGCGTGGCGGTGCTGGCCGTCAACGCCGGCGATCCGTGGTGGACCGGCCTGCGCCGCGAATGGTCGGGGCTCAGCGTCTTCGACGGCTTCGGCGGCGAGACCCCGACGGCCCTGGCCGTCGGCCGCATCGATCCGGCGGCCCTGCCCAGCGGCCGTCGCGTCCTCGTCACCGCCGGCGGCGACGCGGGCGACGGCTCCGGCCTCCGCCGCCGCGGCCTCGACACCCACCACGGCTGGAGCCTGGCCCTGACCGACGCCGCCGTCCCGTTCGGCGGCGACGAGGGCTGCGTCGGGGCGATCGGCTAGACCGCCATATTGTCGATCAGCCGGGTCTTGCCCAGCCAGGCGGCGGCAAGGACGCGGGCAGGCCCGTCGACGGTCTCGCCCTCGAATTCCGCGAGGTCGTCCGCCCGCCGCACCGCGACGTAGTCGACATGGCTGAAGCCCGCGCGGAGCAGGGCGTCGCGGGCCTCGGCCTCGACGGCGGGGAGGGGGGCCCCCGCCGAGGCCCGGGCGCCGGCTTCCGCCAGCACCCCGTTCAGCCGCTGCGCGACCTCAAGCTGGTCCTCCGAGAGATAGGCGTTGCGCGAGGACAGGGCGAGGCCATGCCCGTCGCGGATGGTCGGCGACCCGACGATCCCGACCGGAATATCCAGGTCGCGGACCATCCTCTTAACCACGATCAACTGTTGATAATCCTTCTCCCCGAACACGGCCACGTCGGGCTGCACCTGGTTCAGCAGCTTGGCCACCACCAGGGCGACGCCGCCGAACATCTGCGGCCGGAAATGACCCTCCAGTCCCTCGGCCGGAGCGCCGACCGAGATCGCCGTCGTGGCGTCGGGCGGATACATCTCCCCGACCCCCGGGGCGTACATCAGGGCGCATCCGGCGCCCGCCAGCAGTTCGGCGTCCCGGGCCTCCTGCCGGGGATAGGAGCCGAGGTCCTCGTGGGCGGCGAACTGGGTCGGATTGACGAACACGCTGGCGACCACCCGGTCGGCCCGCTGGCCGGCTTCCCGCACCAGGGCCAGGTGGCCTTCGTGCAACGCCCCCATGGTCGGCACGAAACCGACGGTGAACCCTTGCCGCTTCCAGCCGCTTATCGTCTTGCGCAGGTCCGCGATCGTGCGGACGAGGGGCAGGTCTGGAGTGTCGGGCATGGTGAACGGATTAACCCTTCGCCTTAAGCGTGCTTGTGAACCGCGCTTCAAAGCCCGGCGTGCCAGTGTGCCGCTTATGACGCCGAGCCTCCTCATCCGTCCAGTGCTGGCCTGTCTCGCCGCCGGAACCCTGTCCGCCTGCGGCATGGTCGAGGCCGACCCGCACCGGTTCGAAAACATGGCCAACGCCGTCGCCGCCATTCCGCTGGACGGGCAGGCGCCGTCGTCCGCGGCCCCCGCGCCTGTCCGCGCCGCCGCCGGCCACGCCGCGGCCGGCCACGCCGCCGCCGACGTCGGCCTGCGCCCCGCCCTTCAGGTCCAGGTCATGGACCCGCACGCCCTGTGGGACGCCCGCGACGGCGGCCTGCGCGGCATGGCCGAAGAGCAGGGCCAGCGCCTCGCCGCCGCCGCGGCGCCCGCCGTGGCCGACGCCGTGGTCCGCGATGTCTCCACCCGTATCGACCGGGCCGCCGCCCGGGCCGGGCTTCGGCCCGCCCGCGCGCCGGCCGCCGCCGCGCCGCACGCCGCCGGCAAGCTCGTCCAGATCGGCGCCTATTCCAGCGAAGCCGCCGCCCGCGCCGCCTGGGCCCGTCTCGATCTCGACGGCCTGACGCCGGTGTACGAGGCGGTCGAGGTGGGCGGTCGCCGCCTGACCCGGCTCAAGGTCAACGCCCCCGCGACCGGCGCCGCCGCCGTCTGCGCCGCCGCCGGCATCGACGATCCGTGGTGCCACCGCGCCGCCTGAACCGGCGCATCCACAGCCCCTTGAACGCCGCTCCGTTGACGGCGCGCCCCGACCCGGCGATTCTGGCGTCTGAAGGCCGCGCGTCGAGTCGGCGGCCGCCAGGGGCATAGAGAGTTCATGACGGACCCTACGGTCATCGTCGTCGGCAACGAAAAGGGCGGGGCGGGCAAGTCCACCCTGGCCATCCATATCGCCTGCGGCCTGCTGCACGCGGGCAAGACCGTGGCCATCATCGATCTGGACCTGCGCCAGCGTTCGATGGCCAAATTCTTCGCCAACCGCGCCGCCTGGATGGCTGCAAACGGCCACACCCTGCTGATGCCGTTCGAACCGGACCTCGGCGACGGCAAGGCCCTGGCCAGGGCCGACGAGGCGGAGCAGCTGGCGCGCTTCGACGCCGCCTTCGCCGAGGCCCTCGCCAACGCCGACTTCATCCTGATCGACACCCCCGGCGGCGACACCGTCCTGTCGCGCACCGCCCACGGCCTCGCCGACCAGATCGTCACCCCGATGAACGACAGCTTCGTCGACTTCGACCTGCTCGGTCAGATCGATCCGGTCACCCTCGACCTGCTCAAGCCCTCGATCTACTCCGAGAGCGTCTGGGAGGCGCGCAAGCACCGCGCCATCACCGAGGGCCGCGCCGCCGCCATCGACTGGATCGTGGTCGTCAACCGCATGGCCGTCGCCGCCGCCCGCAACCGCCAGCGCCTCGAGGAACGGATGGAGAAGCTGGCCCGCCGCGTCGGCTTCCGCATCGGCCCCGGCCTGCGCGATCGCGTCATCTATCGCGAGCTCTTCCCGTTCGGCCTGACCGTCGCGGACCTGTCCAACGACATCCGCCCGGTGGCGGTGTCGCTCGCCCACGTCGCGGCGCGGCAGGAACTGCGCAACCTGATGCAGGCGCTCGGCCTCGACGGCGGCTCCCTGAACGCGCCGCTGGACGAAGCGGCGTGAGCACTTGAGCCTCGTCTGGCTGGCGCTGGCGGCGATCGCCGTCTGGGCGCTGGTGCGACTGGGCCGTCAGACCGAAGACCGGGGCAGGGGACACTGGCGCGTCACCGCCACCCTGTTCAGCGCCGTCCTGATCGCCGGCGCCGTGCTGCTGGCCGCCCGCGGCTCGTGGGTGGCCGCCGCCGCCCTCGCCGGAGCGGGGGTCTGGCTGACCCTGTCCTCGCGCCAACGCGCAGTCGCCCCCCGCACAGAGGCGATGAGCGCGGCCGAAGCGCGGTCGCTGCTCGGGGTCTCCGCCGACGCCGGCCGTCAGGAGATCAACGCCGCCTGGAAGCGGCTGATGGCCCGCGCCCATCCCGACCAGGGTGGCACGGACGGCCTCGCCTCACGGCTTAACGCCGCCCGGGACCGTCTGCTCAAGCCCTGATCAGGTCGCCGTCTTCTTCGCGGCGGGCTTCTTCGCCGCGGCCTTCTTCGGAGCGGCCTTCTTCGCCGCCGGCTTCTTGACCGCCGCCTTCTTCGCCGGCGCCTTCTTGCCCTTCGGCGCCGCTGCGGCCCGCGCCGCCAGCAGCGGCAGGGCGTCCTCCAGCGTCAGGTCTTCCGGCGTCGCGCCCTTGGGCAGGGTGGCGTTGATCTTGCCCGATTTCACATAGGGGCCGAACCGGCCCGCCATGACGTGGATCGGTTCGCCGGTCTCCGGGTGAGCCCCCAGGTCCTTGAGCGGCGCCGCCGCGGCGCCGCGTCCGCCGAACTTGCCGGCCCGCTTCTCGGCCAGCAGCACCACGGCCCGGTTCAGACCGATGTCGAACACCTCGTCGATGTCGGCGACATTGGCGTAGGTCCCGGCGTGCAGCACGAACGGCCCGTAGCGGCCGAGGCCTGCCGTGATCGGCTTGCCGTCCTCGGGATGGATCCCGACCTCGCGCGGCAGGGCCAGCAGGCGCAGCGCCTGCTCCAGGGTCAGCGACGTCGCCGACCAGCCCTTGGGCAGGGACGACCGCTTCGGCTTCTCGGCCTCGGGCGGCGTGGTCTCCACATAGGGCCCGAAGCGGCCGATCTTCAGATGCACCGGCTGACCTGTTTCCGGATCGACGCCCAGCTCCCGATCCGTCCCGGCTTCCTCGTTCGCCGCCCCGCTGCCGAAGCCGCGGGTGTATTTGCACTCGGGATAGTTGGAGCAGCCGATGAAGGTCGACTTCATCTTGAAGCTGGCCTTCAGATGCAGCCGTCCCGTGCCGCACACGGGGCACAGGCGCGGGTCGGTTCCGTCCGCCTTGGGCGGGAACAGGAAGGGTCCGATCGCCTCGTCCAGCTTGTCGATGACGCCCTGCTGGCCGGTGACCTCGTCGGTGGCCGGCTTCAGATGGCCCCAGAAGTCCCGCAGCAGGACCTTCCAGTCGAGATTGCCGGCGGACACCTCGTCCAGACGCGTCTCGAGGTCGGCGGTGAAGTCATATTCCACCCACTGGGCGAAGAAGCGTTCGAGGAAGGCCGTGACCAGCCGCCCCGTGTCCTCCGGAATGAACCGGTTCTTGTCCATCCGGACATAGCCGCGGTCGCGCAGCGTGGTCAGGATCGAGGCGTAGGTCGACGGTCGGCCGATGCCCAGCTCTTCCAGCTTCTTGACCAGGGTCGCTTCCGAGAAGCGCGGCGGCGGCTCGGTGAAATGCTGTTCCGTCCGGATCGCCTCGACCTTCGCGGTCGCGCCTTCCTTCAGGGCCGGCAGGCGGGTGGTGTCGTCCTCGTCGTCCTCGCCGGACTTGGGCTTGTCGTCGCGGCCCTCCTCATAGACCGCCATGAAGCCGTCGAAGGCCACCACCTGGCCGGTCGCCCGCAGGCCGGTCTGGCCGTCCGGGGTCTCGACCTCGACCGTGGTCCGGTCCAGCCGCGCCGACTCCATCTGGCTGGCGATGGTCCGCTTCCAGATCAGCTCGTAGAGCCGCTGCAGATCGCCCTCGAGACGCAGGGTCTCGGGCGCGCGGGCCATGTTGGTCGGACGAATGGCCTCGTGCGCCTCCTGGGCGTTCTTGGCCTTGGTCTTGTAGTAGCGCGGCTGCTCCGGGACATAGGCCGGGCCGAACCGGTCGCCGATCACCTGGCGGGCCTGGGCGATGCCCTCGGGGCTGACCGACAGGCCGTCGGTCCGCATATAGGTGATCAGGCCCCCCTGGTCGTCGACGCCTTCATAGAGCTTCTGGGCCGCCTGCATGGTGCGCTGGGCCGTGAAGCCGAGCTTGCGCGAGGCCTCCTGCTGCAGGGTCGAGGTCATGAACGGCGGGCTGGGCGCGCGCTTGACCGGCTTCTTCTCGATCGAGCGGACGGTGAACTGGCCGGCGTTGATCGCCTCGCGGGCCGCCGTCGCCATGGCTTCCGAAACGATGTCCAGCCGCTGCACCCGCTTGCCGGCGTGCTTGACCAGCCGGGTCGTGAAGGGCGGGCTGTCGGCGGTCAGATCGGCCTCGACCGACCAGTATTCCTGCGGCCGGAAGGCCTCGATCTCCAGCTCGCGGTCGACGACGATGCGCAGGGCCACCGACTGCACCCGTCCGGCTGAACGCGCGCCCGGCAGCTTGCGCCACAGCACCGGCGACAGGGTGAAGCCGACCAGATAGTCCAGCGCGCGGCGGGCCAGATAGGCCTCGACCAGCTCCATGTCGATCTGGCGGGGGGCGGCCATGGCCTCCAGCACGGCGCTCTTGGTAATGGCGTTGAAGGTGACGCGCTCTACGTGCGTGTCCTTCAGCACCTTCTTCCTGGTCAGGATCTCCAGCACGTGCCAGCTGATCGCCTCGCCCTCGCGGTCGGGGTCGGTGGCCAGGATGACGCGGTCCGACCGTTTGGCGACCTCGGCGATCTCGCTCAGCCGCTTCGAGGCCTTGGGATCGACCTCCCAGGACATGGCGAAGTCCTCGTCCGGGAGGACCGAGCCGTCCTTCGAGGGCAGGTCGCGGACGTGACCGTAGGACGCCAGGACGGTGAAGTCCGGGCCCAGATATTTGTTGATGGTCTTGGCCTTTGCGGGGCTCTCGACGACGACGAGGTTCATGCGGGGAGGGGGCCTTCAGGGGGCTCGAAAGGGGGCGGAACGTGGTTGGCGCGGGCGTCGCTGTCAATCGGCGTCGCAATTCGGTGCGCCGGTCAGAGGGAAACCAGACCCCCCGGAAGCAGGGTGGCGCGGCCCGCCAGGCTCAATTCCAGCAGGGCGGCGGCCACCGTCCCTACGGGCGCGTTCAGCGCCCGGGCCAGTTCGTCGCGCGGCGTCGGCGTCGGCGACAGCAGGGCCGCGACCCGGTCGAGGAAGGCGGCGTCCACATCGTCGGGGGCGCCGTCGAACGGCGTCTCGGCGGGCGGTTCGCCGAGGCTGCGCAGGGTCGAGAAGGCGCGCTCGACGTCCTCCAGTCCCTCGCACAGGATCGCCCCCTGCCGCAGCAGTTCGTTTGGACCGCGCGACCGCGGGTCCAGCGGCGAGCCCGGCACGGCGAAGACGTCGCGGCCCTGCTCGGCCGCCAGCCGCGCCGTGATCAGCGAGCCGGACCGCAACTCGGCCTCGACCACGACCACCCCGCGCGACAGCCCCGAGATGATCCGGTTGCGGCGCGGAAAGTCCTTCGCCTGGGCCCGGGCCCCGACCGGGCTTTCGGAGACGATGCAGCCCTGTTCGGCGATCTGGCGGTAGAGGTCGGCGTTGTCCGGCGGATAGACGTCGTCCACCCCGCCGCCCAGCACGGCCACCGTCCCGGTCGGCAGGGCTCCGGCGTGGGCCGCGCCGTCGATGCCCCGGGCCAGACCGGACACCACCACATGGCCGGCCTCGCCCAGCTGCTGCGACAGCCCCCGCGCGATCCGCTGGCCGCCCGCCGAAGCGATCCGCGCCCCGACCACGGCGATGCAGGGGCGGGCCGTCAGTGCGAAGTCGCCCAAGGCCCACAGCGCCGGCGGCGGCGGATCGACGGCGGCCAGCATCGCCGGATAGTCGGCGTCGCCCAGCACGACCAGTCGGGCGCCGAGCCGCGTTCCGGCCTCGATCTCCGCCTCGATCTCGTCCGCCCGCGGCAGATCATGCCCGTGCCCGCCGCCGCGCCGGATCAGATCGGGCAGGGCCTCGACGGCGCGTTCGGCCGAGCCGAACCTGTCCAGCAACTGCTTGAAGGTGACCGGCCCCACCCGGTCGGTGCGCGCCAGCCGCAGTCGGGCGAACCGCTCCGTCTCCGGCAGCGGCGCCCGTTGGGTCACGCCTTCCCGGCCCCGATGCGCGGCTCGGCCCCCTTGAGCAGGCGACCGATGTTCTGATGATGCCGGACCCAGATCAGGGCCGCGGTGAAGGCCGCCAGCACGAGGATCGGCGCCGTCGCCGGCAGGCCCAGCGCCGCCAGCGGCAGCAGGGCGTACAGCGGGGCGGCGGCGGACGAGACCAGCGCCGCCAGCGAGGATATCCGGAACAGGGCCGCCACGATCAGCCAGGTCGCCCCGGCCAGCAGGCCCAGCGGCCAGGCCGCCGCCAGCAGCAGGCCGAAGAAGGTCGCCACCCCCTTGCCGCCCTTGAAGCCCAGCCAGACCGGGAACAGGTGGCCGAGGAAGGCCGCGCCGCCCGCGATCGCTCCGGCGACCTCGCTGTCGAACAGTTCGCGGGCGATCAGCAGCGCCACCGCGCCCTTGCCCGCGTCGAGGATCAGGGTGGCGATGGCCAGGTCCTTGCGGCCGGTGCGCAGCACATTGGTCGCGCCGATATTGCCCGAGCCGATGCCGCGCACGTCCTGCCCGGTCACCGCCCGGGTCAGGATCACCCCGAACGGAATGGAGCCCAGCAGGTATCCGCCCGCCGCCACGAGCGCGAGCGTCCCCAGAGCCGGGCCGACCAGATCCTGCAAGTGATTCGCTCCCCTCTAGCGTGCGTCGTGGACGATGCGTCCGCCGACGACGGTGAGCAAGACCTTCCCTTGCAGACGGCGTCCGTCGAAAGGCGAGTTCTTCGACTTGGATTTCAGCGCATCGGCGTCGATGACCACCGGCGCGCCGGGGTCGAACAGGATCAGGTCGGCGGGCGCGTCGGTGGACAGCTCGCCCGCCTCCAGCCCCAGCAGGGTGGCCGGGCCGTGGGTCAGGGGGCGCAGCACGTCCAGCAGGTCCAGACCGTCTTCGTGATGCAGCGACAGGGCGGCGGGCAGCAGGGTCTCCAGACCGACGGCGCCCGGCGCGGCCTCGGCGAACGGTCGGCGCTTGTCCTCGGCCGGGGCCGGGGCGTGGGCGCTGGTGATGGCGTCGATCAGACCGTCGCGCACCGCCTCGATCAGCGCCTGGCGGTCGCGCTCGGGCCGCAGCGGCGGGTCCATCCGGTAGAAGGTGCGATAGTCTCCGATGTCGATCTCGTTGAAGCACAGGTGGTTGATCGACACCGAGGCCGCGACCTCCAGCCCCTTGGCCCGCGCCCGCGCCAGCGTTTCCAGGGCGCCCTCGGTCGAGATCTGGTCGACCAGGAACCGCGCCCCGGTCTGCTCGACCAGCGCGAGGTCGCGCTCCAGCTGGATGCGTTCCGCTATGGCGGGCACGGACGCGAGCCCGAGCCGCGTCGCCAGCTCGCCCGAGGTCGCCACCGCCCCCTCGCTCAGCCACGGATCAGCCGGCCGGCAGGAAATCAGGGCGTTGAAGGCCGCCGCATAGCTCATCACCCGCTGCAGCATCCGGCTGTCGGCGATCACCCGGTCGACGTCGGTGAAATACAGCGCCCCGGCCTCGTCCATCAGGCCGATCTCGGCCATCCGCTTGCCGTCCCGTCCCTGGGTCGCCGCCCCGGCCGCCCGCACATTGACCAGACCCAGGGCCGCGCCGCGCCGCTGGATGAATTCGATCATGGCCGGATCGTCGATGGACGGGTCGGTGTCGGGCTGGATGACGATGGTGGTCACCCCGCCCGCCGCGGCCGACAGCGACGCCGACTTCAGCGTCTCCTTGGGCTCGGCGCCCGGCTCGCCGGTCTTGACCCGGATGTCGATCAGCCCGGGCGACAGGCACAGGCCGCCCGCGTCGACGACCTCGACGCCGGCCGGCGCCGCCGCGCCGTGGCCGTGGATGACCTCGACGATCCGCCCGTCCTCGATCAGCACCGCGCCCGGGCCGTCGTAGTCCGAGGCGGCGTCCAGCAGCCGCGCGTTCAGGATGGCGAGCGCGCTCATGCTCCGGCCTCCTCGCGCCGGGCCGACAGGGCCGCCAGCACCGCCATCCGCGCCGCCACCCCCATCTCGACCTGGTCCTGGATCAGCGACACGGTCAGGTCGTCGGCCACGTCGGAGTCGATCTCCACGCCCCGGTTCATCGGTCCCGGATGCATCACCTTGGCCCCCGGCTTCGCCCAGGCCAGTTTCTCGCGGTCCAGGCCCCAGAAGCGGAAATATTCGCGGGTCGAGGGCACCAGCGCCCCCTCCATCCGCTCCAGCTGCAGGCGCAGCATCATCACCACATCGACGCCCTGCAGCCCCTCGCGCATGTCGTGAAACACCTCGCAGCCCCAGCGGTCGGCGTCGCCCGGCACCAGGGTCGGCGGCCCGATCAGCCGCACCCGCGCCCCCATCATCGACAGCAGGGCCACGTTCGACCGCGCCACCCGGCTGTGGGCGATGTCGCCGCAGATGGCCACGCACAGCCCGCCGACATCGCCGAAGGCCCGCCGCAGGCTCAGCATGTCCAGCAGGGCCTGGGTCGGATGTTCGTGCCGTCCGTCGCCGGCGTTGATCACCGCGCAGCCGACCTTCTGCGACAGCAGGGCCGCCGCGCCCGAGGCCGAGTGGCGCACCACCAGCACGTCCGGCTTCATCGCGTTCAGGGTCGCGGCCGTGTCGATCAGGGTCTCGCCCTTGGCCGTCGACGAGGTGCGCGGGCTCAGCGCCGTCACATCGGCGCCCAGCCGCTTGGCCGCGATCTCGAACGAGGCGCTGGTCCGGGTCGAATTCTCGAAGAACAGGTTCATCACCGTGCGCCCGCGCATCAGGTCCAGCGACTTCGACGATTGACGGTTGAAGTCGACGAAGGCGTCGGCGAGGTCCAGCAACGGCGGGACCGTCGCGGCGTTCAGATCGCCTGCGGACAGGAAATGGTCGCGGGGGAACGGCGCCAGCCGCTCGTGGATCAGGTCGGTGACGGCGGCGGGCTGGGTCATCGAGGCCCGGCTATAGGGCGGACTCACAGGAAACGGAAGGCCGCGAGCAGCAACGGGATGGTCACGGCGCTGGCCACGGTGGTGAAAGCCACCACTCCGGCCATCAGCGGGGCGTCCCCGCCCATCTGCCGCGCCAGCACATAGGAGGCCGCCGCGCCGGGCGCCGCCCCGGCCAGCAGGGCGATTCCCTGCGCCGTCCGGTCGCCGCCCAGCCAGCCGCAGACGTAGAACATCGCCACCGGCAGGATCAGCAGCTTGATCGCCGAAACGGTGAGGATCAGCACCGGCCGCGCGGCGGCGTAGCGGAAGCTCAGACCGGCCCCCGCCGTGATCAGGCCCAGGGCGATGGCGCCCGGTCCCATCATGGCGAAGACGCCCTCCATCAGCGGGTGCGGCTCCAGCCCGCTCAGGTTCAGCGTCGCCCCGACGCCGCAGGCCCAGATGATCGGATTGCGCGCCAGCGAGCGCAGGGCCAGCCGCCAGCCGCCGCCCTGGCCTGCGCCCCATTTCGCCAGCGCCAGCACGCAGATCACGTTCAGCGCCGGGGCCAGCACCCCGAACGCCACCGCCGCCGTGCCCAGACCCGCGGGCCCGAACACCGCCCCCGCGACCGGCAGGAAGACGAAGCCGTTCCAGCGGATCACCCCCTGGAACACGCTGGTGAAGCCGGGATCGCTGACCTTGATCAGCGGCTTGGCCGCCAGGGTCAGCCCGGCCACCGCGAACGACACCCCGATGGTGCTCAGCGCCACCGGTCCGGCCGTGCCGGCGCTGAAGTCCGCGCCCCACACCGCCGGGACCAGAAAGGCCGGGTAGAAGATGAAATAGGTCAGCCGCTCGACCGCCCGCCAGCCGTCGTCGGCCAGCAGGCCCCGGACCTTCAGCCCCCAGCCGAGGGCGATCATGGCGAACACCGGTACGATCCCGGCCAGCAGTCCGTTCATCGGGCGGCGGCGTCCCTCAGCCGATCCAGCGCTCCCTGCAGGATCCAGGCGGCGGCCGTCCGGTCGATCACATTGGCCCGCCGCTTGCGGTTCAGGTCGAGGTCCTCGATCAGGAACCGCTCCACCGCGCTGGTCGACAGCCGCTCGTCCTGGAAGGCGCACGGCACGGCGCGCAGACGCTGCAGGTTGCGCGCGAAGGCCCGGCACGACTGGGCCCGCGGCCCCTCCGAGCCGTCCATGTTCAGCGGCAGGCCGATCACCAGGCCCGAGGCCTTGCGCCCGTCCATCTCCCTCAGCACGGCGTCGGCGTCGTCGGTGAATTTCGTCTTGCGGATCAGCACCAGCGGACTGGCGATCATCCGGGTGGCGTCGGACGCGGCCACGCCGATGGTCTTCTCGCCGAGGTCCAGCCCCAGCCACGGCGTGCCCGGCGGGGTGGAGGCGGCGAGTTCTTCCAGGGTCATGACTGTCACGGGTTGCGGGTAGGACTGGCGCGCGCCCGAGTCAAAGTGCAAAGCTTGGGACGCGTTTGACGAGGAGGGTCGTCCGATGAAACCACTGCTGTTCCTCACCGCCCTGGTCGGTCTCGCCGCCTGCGACTCCGGGGTCGAAACCCGCAAGGCCGCCGTGCCGCCGGCCGAGCAGCCCGCGCCGGTCGCCGCCGTCGCGCCGCTCGCCGCCGCCGGTCCGGCCGCCACCCTGCGGCCCGAAACCGACGTCGCCCTGCAGCAGGCCGCCGCCGTGGTCCGCCTAGACCAGCTGGCGGGGCAGGGGCCTCTCGCGGCCAAGCTGTTCGGCACGGCCGGAGGCGATCCGGCCATGAACGGCCTCTACACCCATGTGGCCTTCTTCGTGGGCCCGGCCGAAGGCTGGCGGGTGTTCCGCATCGGCGACGTGCTCGAGTACCGCATCCTCGCCCAGCGGGCCGGACGGGTCGATCTGGAGCTCCGCGAGAGCGTCATGGACGAGGCCTCGGGCGCCATCGGCGACCGCACCCGTCGCGTCATCGTCGCCTGGCCCATCGCCGCCGACGGTTCGCCGCCCGCCGAGGTGACGGTCACCCCGGCGCAATAGCGCGGGCCGCGACGTCTGAATCCTTGTGAAAGCGGGACCGGAACGCTAATCCCGCCCGTTCTGGTTTCGCCCAGCGTTCAATTATGTGGAGGGCCGCATGGCCATCGACGCCGCGACCGTGCGCCGCGTGGCGCACCTCGCCCGCATCAAGACCCCGGAAGACCGGCTCGAGCCGCTCGCCGCCGAGCTGAACGGCATCCTCGCCTGGATCGAACAGCTCAACGAGGTCGACGTCACGGGCGTCGAGCCGATGACCTCCAACGTCCACCAGCCCCTGCGCCTGCGCGACGATGTCGTCACCGACGGGAACAAGGTCGCCGACGTCCTGGGGAATGCGCCGAAATCTGCCGATGGATTCTTCGTCGTGCCCAAGGTGGTCGAATAGTATGTCTGACCTCACCAAGCTGACCCTGAAAGCCGCGCTGGATGGCCTGCGCGCGAAGCAGTTCTCGTCCGAGGAGATCACCAAAGCCTTCGTCGCCAACATCGACGCCGCCAATCCGCGCCTGAACGCCTATGTCGTCCAGACCACGGACAAGGCCCTCGAAATGGCCCGCGCCTCCGACGCCCGGCTGGCGAAAGGCGAGGGCGGCGCCCTCGAAGGCGCCCCGCTGGGCATCAAGGACCTGTTCTGCACCGACGGCGTCCAGACCACCGCCGGCTCCAACATGCTGCGCGGCTTCGTCCCGCCGTATGAGTCCACCGTCACCGCCAACCTGTGGCGCGACGGCGCGGTCATGCTCGGCAAGCTCAACATGGACGAGTTCGCCATGGGCTCCTCCAACGAGACCAGCGCCTTCGGCCCGGTCGTCAACCCGTGGAAGTCCAGCGCCTCCAACGCCGACCTGACCCCGGGCGGCAGCTCCGGCGGCTCGGCCTCGGCCGTCGCCGGCGACCTCTGCCTCGCCGCCACCGCCTCCGACACCGGCGGCTCGATCCGCCAGCCCGCCGCCTTCACTGGCACCGTCGGCGTCAAACCCACCTACGGCCGCGCCAGCCGCTTCGGCATGGTCGCCTTCGCCAGTTCGCTGGACCAGGCCGGGCCGATCGCGAAGACGGTCGAGGACGCCGCCCTCCTGCTGCGCTCGATGTGCTCCTTCGACCCGAAGGACTCCACCAGCCTCGACGTCGAGACGCCCGACTGGACCCAATCCCTGAACAAGGGCGTCAAGGGCCTGCGCATCGGCGTGCCGAAGGAATACGTCGTCGACGGCATGCCCGCCGAGATCCAGAAGCTGTGGGACCAGGGCGTCGAATGGCTCAAGGCCGGCGGCGCCGAGATCGTCGAGATCAGCCTGCCGCACACCAAATACGCCCTGCCGGCCTATTACATCATCGCCCCGGCCGAGGCCTCGTCCAACTTGGCCCGCTACGACGGCATGCGCTTCGGCCACCGCGCCGAGGGGACCACGTCCCTGACCGACCTCTACGAGACCAGCCGCGCCGAGGGCTTCGGCAAGGAGGTCCAGCGCCGCCTGACCATCGGCGCCTATGTCCTGTCGGCCGGATTCTACGACGCCTACTACGTCCGCGCCCTCAAGGTCCGCCGGCGCATCGCCATGGATTTCGACGCCGTCTGGGACAAGGTCGACGCCATCCTGACGCCGTCCACCCCCTCGGCCGCCTTCGCCCTCGGGGACAAGCAGATCGACCCGCTGCAGATGTATCTGAACGACATCTTCACCGTCACCGCCAACCTCGCCGGCCTGCCGGGCATCTCCGTCCCCGCCGGCCTCGACAAGGGCGGCCTGCCCCTCGGCCTCCAGGTCATCGGCAAGGCGCTGGACGAGGCGACGGTGTTCCAGGTCGCCAGCGCCCTGGAAGACGCGGCGGGGTTTGTCGCCAAACCCGAGAAGTGGTGGTGAGCATGACCGAGACCTCCAAACTCATCCAGGGCCGCACCGGCCCGTGGGAAATCGTCATGGGGCTGGAGATCCACGCCCAGGTGGCGTCGAAGGCCAAGCTGTTCTCGGGCGCCGCCGTCGGCTTCGGCGCCGGGCCGAACGAGCAGGTGTCGCTGGTCGACGCCGGCTTCCCCGGCATGCTGCCGGTGCTCAACAAATTCTGCGTCGAACAGGCCGTCCGCACCGGCCTGGGCCTCAATGCGCAGATCAACAGACGCAGCCAGTTCGACCGCAAGAACTATTTCTACCCCGACCTGCCGACCGGCTATCAGATCAGCCAGCTCTACCACCCGATCGTCGGCGAGGGCGTCGTCGAGGTCGAGGCCGAGGACGGCTCCTTCTTCAACGTCGGCATCGAGCGCCTGCACCTCGAACAGGACGCCGGCAAGCTGATCCACGACCTGTCGCCGACCGAATCCTACGTCGACCTGAACCGCGCCGGCACGGCCCTGATGGAGATCGTCTCCCGCCCCGACATCCGCTCGCCGGAAGAGGCGGTCGCCTACGTCAAGAAGATCCGCACCATCCTGATCTATCTCGGCACCTGCGACGGCGACATGGAGAAGGGCAACCTGCGCGCCGACGTCAACGTCTCGGTCTGCCGCGAGGGCCAGTACGCGAAGTACAAGGCCACCGGCGATTTCAGCCACCTCGGCACGCGCTGCGAGATCAAGAACGTCAACTCGTTCCGCTTCATCTCCCAGGCCATCAACTACGAGGCCCGGCGCCAGATCGAGATCCTCGAGGACGGCGGCAAGATCGATCAGGAGACCCGCCTCTACGACCCCACGGCCGGCGAGACCCGCTCGATGCGCTCCAAGGAAGAGGCGATGGACTATCGCTACTTCCCCGACCCCGACCTGCTGCCGCTCGAGATCGAGCAGGCGTGGATCGACGAGATCAAGGCGAACCTGCCCGAACTGCCCGACGCCAAGCGCCGCCGGCTGATGGCCGACTACGGCCTGTCGCAATACGACGCCGTGGTGCTGATCTCGGAACAGGCCAAGGCCGACTATTTCGAAGCCGCCGCCAGGGGCCGCGACGCCAAACTGGTCGCCAACTGGGTCACCAACGAGCTGTCGGCCCGCCTCGCCGCCGCTGACCTCGACTTCGACAAGAGCCCGGTCCCGGCCGCCCACGTCGCCCAGCTGGTCGAGCTGATCGAGACGAACGTCATCTCGTCGAAGATCGCCAAGGAAGTCTTCGATTACGTCTGGAACGGCGAGGGCTCGCCCGCCGAGGTCGTCGAGAAGCACGGCCTCAAACAGGTCACCGACACCGGCGCGATCGAAAAGGCCATCGACGACATCATCGCCGCCAACCCCGACAAGGCCGCCGCCGTCGCCGAAAAACCCCAGGCCCTCGGCTGGTTCGTCGGCCAGGTCATGAAGGCCACCGGCGGCAAGGCCAACCCGGCCGCGGTCAACGACATCCTGAAGGCGAAGCTGGGGCTGTAGCCGCCGCCCCGGCGACCGTCTCCCGCGGCCGACCCTGATCGCCGCCTCTCGAGGCTCGGAATCGCTCGCTACCTCTGATAGGCAGGGCGGGCACCACTTGAAGGCGAGACAGCGGTATGGCCGATTACTACGGAACCCAGGGCGACGACACGATCTCCGGGACCGAGGGCGACGACTTCATCAACGGCCTGTCCGGAAACGACGTCCTGTCCGGCCTGGGGGGTAATGACAATCTCCAGGGCAGCGAGGGCGCCGATGTCGTGAACGGCGGCGCGGGCGACGACCTGATCCGCATCGATTTCGACAGCGCGATCGACACCCTCACCGGCGGCGCGGGCGCCGACCGTTTCCTGCTCAGCATCTATGGGCAGTCCACGACGCTGCTCGCCACCGATCGCATCACGGACTTCTCCGCCGCCGAAGGCGACCGTCTCGACTTCAACATGCACGACGGCGGCCTGCGCTGGGCCGGCGCGGTGACGACGCCGGGCTTCAGTCTCACCGCCGGCCAGTCCTTCGGCGCGGGCGTCGCGGGCTTCGCCGACGTCTGGACATGGACGAACGGCGGGTCCACCTGGCTGATCATCGACACCAACAACAACGAGACGCTCGACAACTGGGATCTGATGCTGGTGTTCGACGGAACGCCGGCGCTCGGCCCCGACGCCTTCGCGCCGGGAGGCTTCACCGCCCAGTTCGGAACGATCGGGAATGACGCGTACACGGGCGGCCCCGGCGCGGACCTGTACTACGCCCTCGAGGGCGACGACACGGCGTCGGGCGCGGGCGGCGATGACGAGATCAACGGCGGCGCCGGCGCCGACACGCTCGATGGCGGCGACGGGAACGACCTGCTCATCGGAGAGACCGGAAGCGACATCCTCCACGGGGGTGTCGGCGACGACCAGCTGTATGCGGGGATGCGCTACACCTCGACGCAGAGCGACGTCGGAACCACCAACGAACTCTACGGCGAGGACGGCGATGACTCCCTGATTGCCCGCGAGGGGCAGGACCTGCTGGTCGGAGGCGCGGGCGCCGATATGCTCAGCAGCGGCGAGGACGACACGGCCGCGGGCGGCGACACCCTGCTGGGCGGCGAGGGGAACGACACCATCAGCTTCAACGGCGACCTGCTCGTCGACGGCGGCGGCGGCGACGACATCCTTTACTTCGGCGAAATCGCCACGGTGGTGACCGGCGGTACGGGCGCGGACCGGTTCGATCTGATCCGCAGCCAGTACGACGGCAATTTCGCCACGGGCGAGTTTCACCTGATTACCGACTTCAGCCAGTCCGACGGCGACCGGCTCAACTTCGGCCTCCCGGGTCACTACCAGCAGAAGCTGATCTTCCGGGGCGCGCTCGACAATCCGGGGTTCAGCCTTCAGGCGGGCCAGTCCTTCTCGTCGGCGGGCTACGGCTCGGACCTCGCCCAGATCTGGACCTGGGCCTCGGGCGGCGAGACCTTTCTGATCGCCGATCTGGACGGCAGCGGCACGCTGACCGATGCCGACTATGTCGTTCGCTTCACCGGCGCGATTTCCCTGACCCAGGACGGCTTCTCGCCGGGCGCCCTGATCACCAACCCCGGCGGCACGGCCGGAGCCGACGTGATCCAGGGCACGGACAGCTACGACGTCATCTACGGCCTGTCTGGAGACGACGTCATCCATGCCGGGGCCGGGAACGACTATATCTACGGCAACGCCGGCGACGACGAGATCTACGGCGGCGCGGATTCGAACTACCTCTACGGCGGCGACGGCGACGATGTCCTGACCGGCGGCTCGGGCTACAACGTCCTTCACGGGGGCGGCGGCTCGGACGTTATCCACGGCGGCGCCGGCGGCGGCCAGCTGAACGCCGGGGGGCACAACCTCGGCGACGTCGACACGGTGGACGACGTCAATCTGATCTACGGCAGCGACTTCGCCGACTTCATCACGGGCGGGCGGGGTCCCCTCGACCAGTCGTTCGGCAACGGCGGCGACGACAACATCAGCGGCGGCGGCCGTCTCGAGGGCGGCGACGGCGACGATCAGCTGGGCTCCACAACCGCCCTGGCCGCGACCGTCCTGGATGGCGGCGCCGGTTCCGACAGCCTGACCAGCGGCGACTTCGGCGACCTGATGATCGGCGGCGCTGGCGCGGATTCCTTCCAGGGGCGGGGCGGCGACGACGAGATCGTGGGCGCCTTCGGCGACCGCTGGATGTATGGCGACGACGGGGACGATATCCTGCGGGTGTCGGGCCAGGCCGTGCCCGGATCCCAGACCCTGACCCTGTCCGGCGGCGCGGGGACCGACCTCGTCGACTTCAGCGGCGCGACCGCCTTCCTGACCGTCGACCTCTCCAATCCCTACGAGCAGAATACGGGCGGCGGCGGCGTCGTCTATCTGACCGGCATCGAGAACGCCATCGCGGCCGCCGCGGGGTCGCGCATCACCGGCACGGCCGGGGTCAACCGGCTCGAGGGCCGGGCCGGGGCGGACCGGCTGTTCGGAGGCGACGGATCGGATGTGCTGACCGGGGCGGCCGGCGACTATCTCTACGGCGAGAACGGCGACGACACCCTGGTGTTCACGGGCTCGGCGGCGGCGACGGGATCGCTGGTCGTCGGCGGGGCGGGGGTCGACACGGCGGTGCTGCGCGGGGCCTCGACCTCGATCAACCTGGCCACCGGAACCGGCACGGTCGAGAGCACGGCGGTCACCTTCTCGGGCGTCGAGAACGTCACCGTCGAGGGCGTCGGCTCCGGCCTGCGCTCGGTCAGCGGCAATGGCGGCGACAACCGCTTCGAGGTCGGCGCGCTCGGCAACGACGGCTCGTTCGACGTCCACTTCCAGGGCCTCAGCGGCAATGACACCCTGCGCGGCGGGGCCGGTTCGGACACCCTGGACGGCGGCGTCGGCGACGACGTGCTGCGCGGCGGGGCGGGCACGGACCTGCTGATCGGCGGCAGCGGCCTCGACGCGGCCGACTATACGGCGGCGGCTGGCGGGGTGACCGCCAGCCTGACCCTCGGCGGGGCCTCCAACGACGGCGACGGCGGCACGGACAGCTTCTCGGGCATCGAGACCCTGCTGGGCTCGGCCTTCGACGACGCCCTGACCGGCAACGGCG
>JAESFZ010000330.1_pt1 | contig 21341 bp, 20 predicted proteins | sample 9269561 | NCBI WGS metagenome assembly JAESFZ01 (sample SAMN14515552, study PRJNA621657) | algae metagenome | isolation source: Tildeniella nuda ZEHNDER 1965/U140 and co-occurring heterotrophs from wet... | place: Switzerland: Stansstaad, Zurih | collected 1965-01-01
AAATGACCGACAACCAGGAAATTTTCGCCAAAGTCGTCAACCATGTGCCCGACAGCCAGGTGATGTCCGATCTCGACGCTGCGGTGGTTTACGCCGAGTCCACCGGCAAAGCGGATACTGCCAGGCTGGGCATCACCGGCTTCTGCTGGGGCGGACGCATCACCTGGACTTACTGCGTGCACAATCCGCGGGTGAAAGCCGGCGTCGCCTGGTATGGCAGGCTGGTCGCGCCGGCCAGGGCGCCGCTGCAGCCGGCTTATCCGGCGGAGCTGGCAGCCCACCTCAAGGTTCCGGTGCGCGGGCTCTACGGCGGGCAGGACGCGAGCATCCCGCTCGAACACGTCGAACAGATGCGCGCGGCACTCAAAGCCGCCGGCAACACCACCTCGGAAATCATTGTTTATCCCGACGCGCCCCACGCCTTCTACGCAGACTACCGGCCGAGCTACAGGCCGGAGGCCGCAGCGGACGGCTGGACGAAAATGCAGGAGTGGTTCAAGAAATACGGCGTGGCGTGAGTGCCGCTGCCGCTAGCCCAGACGGGCGCCGAGTTTAAGCAGTTCGCCGATTTTCTCAGACGCCTTCAGGCCCGAACCGGTAAGCACCAGCACCGTGGTTTCACCGGGTCTGATGGCACCGCTTTCGAGCAGCTTGGTCAGTCCGGCAGCGGCAGCGGCGCTCGTCGGCTCGACATAACAGCCCCTGCGCGCGAGCGCGCCGAGGGCTGCCACGATTTCCGTTTCGCTGACCGCCACGATGTCACCTCCCGAACCGCGCACCGCGCGCAGCACCCCGGCCACGCGCGTCGGTTTGGACGACGCGATACCCTCCGCGACAGTGGCGGAGATTTCAGTGGGCACCAGTTGCTCCACCCCCGCCCGGAATGCCGCATGGTAGGGCGCGCAATTCGCCGCCTGCACCCCGAAGATGCGCGGCACGCGCTCGATCTCGCCGCTGCGCTGCAGCTCCGCGAATCCGCGCTCGCAGCCCAGCACATTGCTGCCATAGCCCAGCGGCACCACGACATTGTCGGGGGCCCTGAAACCCAGTTGTTCCCACAGTTCATAAGCCAGGGTCTTGGTGCCCTCGACGAAAAACGGCTGCCAGTTGTGGCTGGCGTAAAAAATCTCTTCGCTCATGCGCAGCGCAGCGTCGGCCACATCCTGGCGCGAACCGCGGATGGTCACCACATCCGCGCCGCAAGCGGCAATCTGCGCGATCTTGGGATAGGACGCGGTTTCCGGCACCAGGATGCGGCAGCGCATGCCGGCCGCGGCCGCATAAGCTGAAAGCGAGGCGCCGGCGTTGCCCGAAGAATCCTCGAGCACGCGCTCGATGCCGCGACTTTTGAGATAACTGACCATCACCGTCATGCCGCGGTCCTTGAACGATCCGGTCGGCATCATGAACTCGCACTTGAACAGGACCTGCGCCCCGCCCCATTCGCTGCAGTTGAGTGGCGTCCAGCCCTCGCCCATGGTCACGGCATGCGCCTCATCCACCAGCAGCGCGTTGGCATAGCGCCATACTGAATAGCGGCTGGTCTGAATATCGGCGCGGCGCAACCCGGGCGCGGCCGCCAGTTCGAGGGTATTGCCGTTGTCAGCGCGCCAGCGCGCGCTCGTCAGCGGGTAAGTCGCACCCGTCAGTGGGTCCAGATAGTGCATGGCGGTTATGTTTTCTGCAGGATTGAGCCGGTATGAAAGCGCCGGGCAGTTGCCGGCACGTCACGCGAACTCATCGCAGCAATCTTCAGCAACAAAACTGGCGGGAGCGCGTGACATCGCAAGTGTACAACATGCCGCCGTCGTGAGCCGCCCCGCCTGGCATGGCGCGGGGCTGGAAAATAAAAAAGGCGGGGGAGAACCCCGCCTTTTTTACACCAACTGACGTCGCTTACTTGACGTCTTTTTTGACGTCTTTTTTGGCTTCTTTTTTCTTGCTCTCTTCCTTGGTTTTGGACTTGGCTTTGGCGTCGCCCTTGCCTTTGCCGTCGCCCGTGACCTGGCCCTTGGCCTTGCCTGCGTCGGCTTTCGGCGCGTCGGCTTTGGCAGGGGCTGCCGGGGTCGCCGGCGTGGCGGGGGTTGCCGGAGTGGCCTTGGCCGCATCGCCCTTGGCAGGCGCCGCCGGGGTCGCCGGAGTTGCCGGGGTGGCCGGGGTGGCGGTCTGCGCAGCAGCCGTCAGGGTGGTCGCCGCAAAAGCGGCCGCTATCAGTGTGGAGATCAGCTTGCTCATGGTCTTCATCCTTTCCTCAGTTGTTGTTCCGAAAATGTTTTCGGACATGGCTAACAACGTCAACCGTAACTGCCGGGTTGACCCCTGCGGCACAGAAAAAGTGTCGCTATCCGGCGACAGCACAGCCTGAAAACGACAGCAGTAGTGGTAGCATTGCGCTGCGCATCAGCATCAATACCCATTCAAACAACAGCCCCCTCCCGGAGAATCGCATGGAACTCAACCTCAAAGGTCGCACTGCACTGATCACCGGTGGTTCGCGCGGCATCGGCTTAGGCGTTGCCCGCGTGCTGGCCCAGGAAGGATGCAACCTGCATCTGGCATCGCGCACGGCCGCGGATCTTGAAGCCGCCGGCAAGCAGATAACCACGGCTTTCCCCGTGAAAGTCACCTGTCATGCGCTGGACCTCGGTTCAAGCGACAATGCAGCCAGGCTCGCGCGCGAATGCGGCGACATCGACATTCTCGTCAACAACGCCGGCGCCATCCCGCAGGGCACGCTCACCGGTCTCGACGAGAAAACCTGGCGCGCAGCGTGGGATCTCAAGGTGTTCGGCTTCATTAATCTGACGCGCGAAATCTATCGTGTGATGTGCGAACGCAAGCGTGGCGTCATCATCAATGTCATCGGCACTGCAGGTGCGCGCCCTACCGCCGCCTACATCGCGGGCAGCATGGCCAACGCCAGCTTGATGACGATGTCTTATGCGCTGGGCGCAGAGAGCCCGAATTTCGGCGTTCGCGTGATCGGCGTGAATCCCAGCGCCACCGCCACTGACCGCGGCGTCATGCGCTGGCGCAATCAGGCGCAAAAGGAGCTGGGGGATGCGGAGCGCTGGCGCGAGATGACCAAGGGCTTTCCCTTCGGCAGGCCGGCCACGGTCGACGAAGTTGCCAACGTCATCGCCTTTCTGGCCTCGGATTGCGCCTCCTACGTCAGTGGCACTGTGGTCGCAGTTGACGGTGGCGCCAGTTGGCGAAAATAAAAATATTAATTAAAACAGATACTTATAACTACTTTTGCGGTGCAGGCCGGCTGTGCAGCCGGTCGACCGCGTCGACCTCTTTTTCGTATGCGGCGCGCGCCGCCGCAACTTTGGCCTGCGCAGCATCCAGCGCCCGCTTGGTCGTTTCGACTTCGCGTTTCGATTTATCGTCATTGTGTCCGGCGCGCAGCGCCTCCTGCGCATTGAGGTAGTCCTGCTCGGCGAACCTGGCGTCGTGGCGGGCCTGCTGCAACGCGCGGTAAGCGGCGCCGGCGCGATATTGCGCCGCCTGCAGCGCAGCCTCCGTGCTGTGGCCATCCTGCGCAGTTGCCGGGTTCTGCGCCTGCAGCGCAGCAAGCCCGCAAGTCAAAACAGCAATCCAGAATGATTTCATCTCGGCGGTATCTGTGACCAGGAATGAAGTTCGACTGTAGCCTGCGCCAGACGTTCCCGGCATCACTTCGGGATTGCCGGGGCCTCTTCAGCATGGCCGGCGTGACGCCGCCACCACGCCTCCGCATCGCGCTGCGTCCAGGGATGCTCCACCGCCAGCGCCTCGAGCAGCGCCATGACAACGACGACGTCGTGAGGCCTCTCGCTGCGCTCTTTCGCGAGGCAGCGCGTAATGAGATCGTCAAGCCGCTTGGGCAGGCCCGGCACCAACTCGGAAGCACGGCGCGCTGTGGTATGCAGCACGTGATAGACAAGATCGTGGTCGCCCGCAGCCTCGAACAGCTGGCGCCCGGTCAGCAGATAAAATCCCACCGCACCGACCGAATATATGTCAGAGCGCGCATCGGCATCGCCCGGATTGCGGATGCGCTCGGGCGACATGTAGAGCGGCGTGCCCAGCATTTTCTGAAACTGCGAGATGTCCCGTGACTGCCCGCCTTCGAGATCCTTCACCAGCCCGAAGTCGAGTATTTTCACCGAGTCGTGTTCGCCGCCGCGCTGGCACAGCATGATGTTCTGGGGCTTGATGTCGCGGTGCACGAGACCGCGGCCGTGAGCCTCGCGCAGCGCGGCGCATACCTGCTTGAGAACGTGGATGACGCGGCCCGTCGGCATCGGCCCGTGATTTGCCACCAGCCTGTCGAGGGTTTCGCCCTCCAGATATTCCATGACGTAATAGAACACACCCTCGCGGGTGCGGCCATAGTCGTAGATCTCTATGGTGTTGGGATGCACCAGCTGGCTGGCAAGCTGTACCTCCCGCTCGAAGCGCGCCACGATCTCGTCCGTGGCAAGATGCGGTTTGAGCATCTTCAGCGCGGTCGGGCGCTTGAGCAGGGCATGGCGCGCAAGATAGACCTTGCCCATACCGCCCTCGCCGATCTGCTTCTCCAGACGATACTGGCCGATGAACCGCGCGTCTCCAGCCTGGCGCCGCAGCCGCCTGACCTGGAACGCAGACCATAGCACCGCCCCCAGCGCCGCTGCCAGCAGGCTCAGAATCACCGCGAAAGCGATGTTGAGATAGGCCAGCGGCGCATAGGCCTCTTCAGCGGAAACCTCCACTGCCATGCCGAGGTCGTACTCCTGCAGCCAGCGCCAGGCGCTCACGGCATCAACGCCAAGATAGTTGCGATAGGGTTGGAGTATGACGCCCTGCCGCTCCTCTGCGCCGGGCTTGTTGCGACTGGCAATCGCCAGCGCGGCCATGCGGGTAAGCGGGCGGGCCGCAAGCTCAAGCTCGGGACGATAACCTTCCAGCAGATTGCCTCCGGGATCGCGTACCTGCAAATTCAGCATCGCACTCGCGCCGGGCTGGTCGGGCAACAATCCGATTTTCTTCAACTCATCCAGGAAACGACTCTTCGAGAGCATCACGCCATTGGCATCGAATGCGTACGCTTCACCGCTGCGGCCCTGGCGCGCAGCGTTGAGGATGTTCGCAAACTGACCGTCTGCGTAATGCGCGAACCCGAGCGCAGCGATGACTTCGCCGCGCACATTGCGCACCGGCGCTTCGATCCACAGCACGGGGCGGGTGAAGGCAGCCCCCGCGATCTCGCCCATGCGATACTGCTCCGGGTAGGGACGTATGAAGTGCAGCTCGCCCTTGAACACCCTGCCCAGTTCGGCCATGAAAGTGCCGGAGCTGATTCTTTGTCCAGAATACTCGCGAAACTGCGTGGCGACGATCTGCCCACCGGTGTCGATGACGTTGAACGCCATGCTGCCCGCTTCCTTGAGCGTGGGCTCCAGAATCGCGGCCAATTGTGCACGGGCCGGAGATTGCCAGAGCTTCCCGCCGTCACGCTCGACACGACCGAGCGCGACCAACCCTTCGACATGGCTGGTCACGCGCGCGTCGCCCGCCCAGTGCCGGGCATCGGCCTTGCGATCTTCGATCCACAGCTGCAGCGCCTTGACTTCCGCCTCCAGCACAGCCTGCAATCCGGCAGCACGAATTTCCTGCAGCGAATGCTTGACACCGTAATGCACCCACAGCCCCAGCACGATGAGCACCACGACCGTGACCAGCGCGATCGCGTTGAGGCGTGCGTTCGCCGCAATCAGCCGCAGCGCGAGCTGGCTGGCCTCATCGACCTCGCGCGTGCGCAGGCTGCCGGGAGCGGCAGGCGCATCGCCAGATTTTTGTGCGGGAATATCGGGCATGGCTTCGTCCATGATACCCGCAAGCGGCCGGTCCCTGAATGCCGCCACCCGGTAATCCGCGGTTCCGGAATTGCGAAGAAGGGTTTTCTTGACCGCACACGGCTTGGCGTATCAAGCGACGCCCCGGCCAAGACGGCCGGGATTGCTGCCCGATTTATCTGGAGCGGAGCATGTTGCTAACCCGGAGTCTGCCCCTTGATCTGGACACGGTGCATCATGCGGCGCTCACTGGCGTCGAACGGGTCGCGCCGATGAATCAGGCAGCGGTTGTCCCATATCAGCGTGTCCCCGACGCGCCACTCATGCCCCCATACAAACTCCGGGCGCGAAGCATGCGCCCAGAGCTGGTCCAGCAGACGCTCGCTTTCCTCCAGGGGCAGTCCGACAATGTAGCCATTGCGGCGACGGCCGAGATAAAGCGCTTTGCGTCCTGATACGGGGTGGGTCCGGAACAACGGATGGCGGGCGCCAGGAGCTTCCCGCGGATCGGCGACCTCCTTGAACCCCTTGCGCAACTGCCCTGCGCTGTTATACGTCTCATCGTGCACCAGCAGCCTGCCTTCCAGCTTGCGCTTCAATTCCTCCGAAAGCGTTTCATAGGCCAGATACTGGTTGGCAAAATAAGTATTCCCCCCCGCCGGCGGAATTTCCAGGGAATGCAGGATTGCGTACGAAACCGGCTGAGCGCGATAGGACATGTCGGTGTGCCATATGGCCTCCCCCGCGCCGAGATTGCCCATGGGCTGGCCGTTCTCGAGAATATTCGAAATCACGAGGATATCCGGATAGGCGTCGATATAGGGTTTGCCGATGATGCTCATCCCCGGTGGCTCGAGTTCTCCGAAACTTTTGCCGAGCGCAATCAGCTGGAGATCCGAAATTGGCTGCCCCCTCACTACCACCACCAAATGCTCCAGCAGAGCCTGCTTCAGCACATCCACCGTATCGCCATCGAGCCTGGCAAGATCAATGCCGCGCACTTCCGCTCCGCATCCCTTGCCGGAAGGGATGATCTTTGCAACCGTGGTTTGCTTGGGCGTTGCTGTCAGGGTGTGGGCTGCTTGCATGGTGATGGCCTCCTTTTAATACCTACGTATCATACGTATGTTTTGCAGAAAACTCAAATGAAATATACAATCTTCGTTTATTCAACAGCCTGCACATGCGACGCAAAACCAGCGACACGGCAGTGGATGTCAGCGGCTCGGCCCCCCTGTACAAGCAGGTCGAGGAACGCATCCTCCAGTGCCTGGCAGACGGCGAGTGGAAGCCGGGGGAACAGCTGCCGACCGAAAGCCAGCTGGCGGAAAGATTCAGGGTGGCGGTATTCACCATACGCGCCGGCATCAGCGAACTCGTCGCATCCAACATCCTGGTGCGCAAGCAGGGCAAAGGCACCTTTGTCGCACGCCACTCAAGACAACGCCAGCGTTATCAGTTTTCACATGTCTATGGCAACGATGGCACACAGATTTTTCCCGACCGCACAGTACTGGCTTTCAGAAAGGAAGCCGCCACGGAGGTCGCCGCCGACAAACTGGGATTGCGCAAAGAAGACCGGCAGACCGTCTACCACCTGACATGCCTGCTCACCGTCGAAGGAGCGCCGGCATCCATCATGGATATCATGCTGCCCACGCGCATGTTCAGCAAGCTGACTGTACGCGCGATACGCGGCGCGCAGGAAAATCTGTACGCGGTTTACCAGGATGAGTGCGGCATTAACGTGATACGGGTCGAAGAGCATGTTTACGCCACGGCGGCGGCGCAGGACATTGCCGCAGCATTGAAAATCAGCACAGGCAGCCCGGTGCTGCGGGTTGAGCGCATCGCATACACCTATCAGGACGTGCCGGTGGAATACCGGATCCGCTATTTCGACGCCGCAAAGTTCCACTACCGCACTGAAGAGGGTGGCGTTTAGCCCGCCAGCGCCGCGGCGCAGTTCTCCTGCCTGACCTGGTGCGCCTGTAGTACTTTGCGGTCGATTTCGGGCCAGTAACCGGGCTTGAGCACAATTGCCCCCCGATCGAAGGGCAGCGGGTTGGCGAATAACCGGACCCCGGGTTTCAGAAAGCCGTTCATATCCCCGGCCTTGTCGAGATATCCCCTGGAAACGCAGGCTTCGATCCAGCACAGGATTTCGGTTGCGACACCATCACCGAGGCAGATCTTCAGCTGGTTTGCCTTTGCGCGCTTCATCGACGACAGCGCACGGTCTACCCCGCCCACACGCTTCAGCTTGAGCTTGACAAACTGCACCCCCTCGATGGTTGCCGCCCTGTCGATGTCGGCCTCATTTCTTATGGACTCATCAAGCATCAGGGGCACGGTCGAAGCCTTTGCCACGCGTGCGTTGGCATCCCATTCATCGGCCTCGCAGGGCTGCTCAAAAAGAACTATACCGTCCGGGTCAAGGCTGGAAGCAAACTGCACGCCCTGCTCGAGGTTGTAGCCACGGTTTGCATCCAGGGTCAGCAGCCCCCTTCCGCCCACCGCTTCCTGCACCCATTGCACCCGCTCAAGATCCTTGGCCACGTCCCACCCTACTTTCACCTTGAACGTGCCATAACCCTGATCCAGCCGGCCCTCGACCTCCTCGGCGATTTCTGCCCGCCCAGTTCCGGAAACGGGAACCAAGAGAGGAATGCGCGACTCGCTTGCCGTAATAAGGGCGGGATGACGCGCCAGCATGGCGAGCGCGCTTAGCATGGCGCAGGCTGCAAAGGGTGCTTTGGGCACCTCCTGGTCCAGAATCCGATGCGCTTCATCAACCGTCTTGCCGCACAGCCTGTGGCCGTATTGCCGGCAGAATTGCCATGCGCTGTCTGTCGTCTCGAAGGTCGAACCGGCGGGAATATAGGCTTCCCCCCAGCCACTTATGCCATCGTCGGAAACCATTTCGACGACAATCGGCTCGAATTCCGTGTACGTCCGAAAAGACACGCGATAAGGCTTGGTGAGCGGCAGCTTCAGTTGACGGATTGAAATCTCGCGAATAACCATGCAAATCTCGTGGCTTTAGTTGATGGAAGAGGGCTTATTTACGTATCATACGGATGAGTTGGATAACAATACAATAATCTCCCGTCAGCCACAACACCCAGGAGGGAAATGACGATGTGGAAAACTGTTGCGCGCGCGCTGCTGACTTGCGCTTTCACGATACTTGCCCATCCATCCTCGGCGAGCAGTTTCCCGGCGAAACCCGTCAGGGTAATTGTTCCCTTCGCCGCTGGCGGCACGTTCGACCTCGTCGCGCGCGTTGTTTCGCAGCGACTTACCGAGACATGGGGACAGCAGGTCATTGTGGACAACCGGCCCGGCGGCGGGACGATCATCGCCACGGAAACAACTGCCAAGGCCACACCCGACGGCCATACCATCTTCTTATCTCCCAACGCGCTTGCCGCAAACCCTGCGTTGCAGAAAAAACTCCCATACGACACCCAGCGCGATCTCAGGGCGGTTGTGCTGATTGCCGCGCAACCCATGGCGCTCGGCACCCATCCCTCTTTCAAGGCCAATTCGATAAAGGACCTGGTTGACATGGCCAAGGCAAGACCCGGGGCCCTGTCCTACGGCACGGCGGGGATCGGCAGCGGTGGCCACCTTGCCGGAGAAATCTTCAAGTCAATGGCGGGCATAGACATCACCCACATCAGCTATAAAGGCGGCAACGTCGCGATGATGGACGTGGTGTCCAACCAGATTCCCCTTGTAATGACTGGGTTGCCAAACCTGCTGCCGCTGCAACGCGCCGGACGAATCAGGATTCTCGGCATCACCTCATCCAAACGCTCCCCCGTCGCCGATCAGATACCCTCTATCGCCGAAACAGTCCAGGGCTACGACTTCAAGAACTGGTTTGGATTCATCGTTCCTGCAGGCACCCCCAAGACGGTAATCCAGAAAATCAATGCGGATGTAAACAAAGTGCTGGATACCGGCGACACCCGGCAAAAGCTGATTTCCCAAGGGTTTGACGTCATTGGCGGGACGGTCCAGGAATTCGAGCAGATCATCAAGACGGACACTCAGAAATTCGCGGAAGTCATACGGAAATCAGGCATCGATACGCGCTAGGAAAGCCGGAACCAGGGAGCAAGCTTCCGATCACACGACCAAGTCACGGTGCCACGAAGATCCACGGAACGAGGGCGGCAATTGGTGCAGCCCGATAAAATACGTTCGTCATGACTTACTTGGAGAGGACAATGAAAGTCGCACAATTCGCAATTGCCTTAGCAACCGCTTTGAGTGTTATAAGCGGAGCAGCTTTGGGCCAGCAGTATCCGGTAAAGTCTATTCGCATGGTTGTGCCATATCCAGCTGGTGGCGGCAGCGATCTAATGGCGCGGTCGGTATCACAGAAGCTTAGCGAGAAGCTGGGCAAAAGCGTCATAGTCGACAACCGTGGCGGAGCAACCGGCATGATTGGAACAGACGCCGCGGCAAAAAGCTCTCCCGACGGTTACACGCTTCTTTTGGGGTCCGTCGCCGAAATCGCACTGAACGTTGCGGTTTACAGAAAAATGCCTTACAGCCCCGAGCGTGACCTTGCACCCGTCAGCCTCATTGCCACCTCACCGCTCGTGCTGGCAGTCCACCCCTCACTCCCCGCGAGGAATGTAAAGGAGTTCATAGCGCTCGCCAAGAAACGACCAGGCGAAATTGGCTACGCAACGGCAGGAGCAGGCTCGCCTCATAACATCGCCGGCGAATGGATGAAGCTGCTCGCAAAAGTCGATATTCTCCATGTGCCGTACAAGGGCGGCGGGCCGCAGCTCGTCGATCTCGTAGGGGGGCATGTACACAGCGGTTTCCTCGCCCTGCCAATCGTGGCACCGCATCTCAAATCGGGCAAGCTTCACGCTCTTGCCGTGACCAGCCCCAAACGGTCCCCAGCAATTCCAGAAGTCCCGAGCTTGGACGAATCCGGTCTACGAGGACTCGACGTAAGTCAGTGGTGGGGCATACTGGTGCCAACCGGCACATCGCGCGACATCATCACCAAACTGCACGCCGAAATCAGCGAGATAGTAAAGCTTGCTGACGTCAAGGCGCTCATGGCTGAAATCGGGGCGGAACCATTAGCGACCAGCCCAGATCAATTTGGGAGTTTCATTCGCGCTGAGATCTCCAAATTCCAGCGGATTGTGAAAGAAGCAAGGATCACGACCGATTGAAGCCCGGTCGGATGTGGGACCGACAGCCAAACCCGAACGAGGCTAAACCGATTCAGTCCTTGTTAGGTACCAAAGCCCCCCAAGTATCAAGCGTCGCAAACATGGGGGCGATGTGAAGCTGGCTGGTGTTCCGGCTTGGCCGCTTCGAAGGCCGCCTGACAGGAGGCTGATAAGCCCTTGAGTTAATTGGTGGGTCGTGTTGGACTCGAACCAACGACCAAGGGATTATGAGTCCCCTGCTCTAACCGACTGAGCTAACGACCCTGGTGGGAATTGTACTGAAAAAAGACCCTCTCCCGCGGGCGGGGAGAGGGTCGGACGCTGATCAATTTTCGGTGTCGAGGAAACTGCGCAGCCGCTCCGAGCGCGAAGGATGGCGCAGCTTGCGCAGCGCCTTGGCTTCTATCTGGCGAATGCGCTCGCGCGTAACGTCGAACTGCTTGCCGACCTCTTCCAGCGTATGGTCGGTGTTCATCTCGATGCCGAAGCGCATGCGCAGCACCTTGGCTTCGCGCGGCGTCAGCGTGTCCAGAATGTCGGCCGTCACACCGCGCAGGCTGGCGTAGACTGCGGCATCGTTGGGCGCCATGGTCGACTGGTCCTCGATGAAATCGCCGAGATGCGAATCATCGTCATCGCCGATCGGTGTTTCCATGGAGATCGGCTCCTTGGAGATCTTCAGAATCTTGCGGATTTTCTCCTCAGGCATCTCCATCTTCTCGGCGAGCAGCGCCGGATCGGGTTCCTGTCCGGTCTCCTGCAGGATCTGGCGCGAAATGCGGTTCATCTTGTTGATGGTCTCGATCATGTGCACCGGGATACGGATGGTGCGCGCCTGGTCGGCGATCGAGCGCGTGATGGCCTGGCGTATCCACCATGTTGCATAGGTCGAGAACTTGTAGCCGCGACGGTATTCGAACTTGTCCACCGCCTTCATCAGGCCGATATTGCCTTCCTGGATCAGGTCGAGGAACTGCAGCCCGCGGTTGGTGTATTTCTTGGCGATGGAAATCACCAGGCGCAAGTTGGCCTCGGTCATCTCGCGCTTGGCACGGCGCGCCTTGGCTTCGCCGGTCGACATCTGGCGGTTGATCTCCTTGATGTCCTTGATCGGGATGCCCACGCGCGCCTGCAGGTCGAGCAGCTTCTGCTGCTGCTCGACGATGGCCGGCTCGAAGCGGGCAAGGGTCTCGCTCCACGGCTTGCGCGCGGCGACTTCGCTCGCGACCCAGCGCAGGTTGCCTTCCTTGCCCGGAAATTCCTTGATGAAGTGCGGACGCGCCATGTGCGCCTTGTTGACGCACAGCGACATGATTTCGCGCTCGTGACTGCGCACCTCGTCGACCAGGCGGCGCAGGCTGTCGCACAGCGCCTCGACCTGCTTGGCCGAAAAACGGATGTTCATCAGCTCGGCAGAAATGGCATCGCGCGCCTGGAGGTAAGCGCGGCTGCGCGGCCCGTTCTTGGCCAGCGCGCGCGTCATCTTGCCATATAGCGAGCGGATGACGCCGAAACGCTTGAGCGAATCTTCCTTGAGCCGCAGCAAATCGGCGGTCTGCTGGGCGGCAGCGGCCTCCTCGTCTTCTTCCTCGTCTGCCTCGATATCTTCCTCGATCTCCTCGTCCTCGTCCGAAACCTCTTCGGCAGCCTCGATCTGCCTCTCGGCATTGGGATCAACCAGGCCGTCGACAACCTCATCGACGCGGATTTCGTCCTTCTCTATCCTTTCGGCCAGCGCCAGTATCTCGGCAATGGTAGTCGGGCAGGCTGAAATCGCCTGCACCATGTGCTTGAGCCCGTCCTCGATTCGCTTGGCGATCTCGATTTCGCCTTCACGCGTCAGCAACTCGACCGAGCCCATCTCGCGCATGTACATGCGCACCGGGTCGGTCGTGCGGCCGAATTCCGAATCCACGGTGGAAAGTGCCGCCTCGGCTTCCTCGACGGCATCCTCGTCGGCCACCGCAGGTGCCGCATCCGACATCAGCAGCGTCTCGACATCAGGCGCTTCATCGTAAACCAGGATGCCCATGTCGTTAATCATGCTGATGATGTTCTCGATCTGCTCGGCATCCAGCATGTCATCCGGCAGATGGTCGTTGATCTCGGCGTAAGTCAGGTAGCTGCGTTCCTTGCCGAGCACGATCAGGTTCTTGAGGCGGGTGCGGCGCGCCTCGGCATCGACCGGGGAGAGTTCCTTGCGCTCGAATTCCTTGACCAGCGCCTTTTCCTTGGCAGTCAGCTTTTCGCGCCGGGGGGTTTTCCCCTTCACTTCGGGCACTGCCTTGCTCTGCGCAATGGCCTGCTGCTTGAGCAAAGCCTTATCCAGCGCGGACTTGTCGAGTTTCTGGACTTTGGCGAGCACCTTCTTGGCGGCAGCCTTCACTTTCGCCAGGCGCCTGTCTTTTTGCGAAACTTTTTGCGAAACTTTCTGCGCAACCTTCTGCTTGGGCGCAGGGCGCGTCCTGGCCTTGGCACGCGCAAGCGACTTTGCCGGCCGGGCGGCCGGGCGGGACTTCAGTTTGGACTTCTGCTTTGCGGGCCGCGCCTTCGCGGTCTGCTTCTTCTTGACCACCAGCCGGGTTTTTGTTTTGGCCTTGGACTTTGCGACAGCCTTTTGTTTTGACGCGGATTTTTTGCCAGCCGCGCCCTTTTTCACCCGTGTCGTCTTGCTAAGTTTTGCCATGTTCAATCCCCGCCGAGAGATTTCGCCGAAAAACCGGAAATTATACCCTAATCCAGCCCTGTTTTCACTGTTCTGATATTTTACTAACCATCTGTTTTAAAACGATCTTCAAACTTTTGCCGTGCCGTATCAGGCTGTCTGCTGCTGTTTCGATACCTGGGCATTGCGGTCGGCATCGTTTTTTGCGTGCAGCAGCAGATTCTTCCAGCCGTCCAGTATTTCCTGCTCCAGCTGGTTTTTCTCCAGGCCGGTTTCTTCGAGCTGAAACATCACCGGCTCCAGCCCCAGAAACAGCTGATGATATTCGGTATCGCGGAAATACTCGCCGAACTTGCTGATATTGCGGTCGTTCTCCAGAACTTCAAGCAGCGCATGCAGTGCCTTCAGCTCCTTCGCATTTACCCGCGTGCCCACCTTATCCAGAAAACCCGTGATCTCACGGCGATCAAGCAGCGCCGCCGGCTCGGGGTAAAACATCAGCCGCGCAATCAGTTGCTGCACCAGGCTCAGGCTGGCGGCCGTGACGCGCCTGGCCGGCGGCGCGCGATCCGCGGCAGGCCGCGCCCTGATCTGGTATTGCGCATCGAGTTCCTGCTGCGTCATGCCGCCAATTTCGGCAAGCCGCTTGCGCAGCATGAGTGACAACAGCGGCGCCGTGATCTGCTTGATCAGCGGTCCCGCTTCCTGCAGCAGCTTGGCGCGCCCTTCATGGGTATCGAGATCGACGCGCGCGCACAGCTCCTGCAGCAGATACGCGGAAAGCGGCGGCGCCTTCTCCAGCAGGGCCTCGAAACTGGGCTTGCCTTCCTTGCGCACATAACTGTCCGGGTCCTCGCCCTGCGGCAAAAACAGAAAGCGCACCTGCTTGCCGTCAACCAGCTGGTTCAGGCTGTTTTCCAAAGCACGCCATGCAGCGCGGCGGCCGGCGTCATCGCCATCGAAGCAGAACACGATTTCATCGGCCTGACGCAGCAGCTTTTGCACATGCAGCGGCGTGGTTGCGGTACCCAGGGTTGCCACCGCATATTCGACGCCGGCCTGTGCCAGCGCCACCACATCCATATAGCCCTCGACCACCACCACCCGGCCCGCATCGCGTATCGCGCGCCGCGCCTGGTAGAGGCCGTACAGCTCACGCCCCTTCTCGAAAACCGGCGTTTCGGGCGAATTGAGGTACTTGGGCTCGCCGCTATCGAGTACGCGCCCCCCGAACCCGATGACGTTACCGCGCACGTCGACAATGGGAAACATGATGCGATCCCGGAACACATCGTAACGCCTGCCTTCGTCGCCCTGCTTGACCAGCCCTGCCGTCAACAGCGCCTTGGCATTGTAGTCGGGGAATGCGGCGGCAAGGCCCTGCCAGCCATCCGGCGCGTAGCCTATGCCGAAACGTTTGGCAATCTCTCCCGACAGGCCACGTTTTTTTAGGTACTCGATTGCGCGCGGTGCATCCTTGAGCCGCGCGCGATAAAACTGCGCCGCCTGCAGCAATACGCCGTGCAGGTTCTCGCCCTCTCCCGCCTGGCGCTGCGCCCGCTCCGAACGCGGCTCTTCCGGCACCTTCATGCCGACGCTTTGCGCAAGCTCCTTGACCGCATCGACAAAGCCCGCGCCGTTGTACTCCATGAGGAAACTGATCGCCGTGCCGTGCGCGCCACAGCCGAAGCAGTGGTAGAACTGCTTGGTCTGGCTGACCGTGAACGAAGGCGTCTTCTCACCGTGAAACGGGCAGCACGCCATATAGTTGGCGCCACTGCGCTTGAGCTTCACATGACGGTCAACCACGTCAACGATATCAACGCGATTAAGCAGGTCCTGGATAAACGACTGCGGGATCATGCCCGGCGGGGGTGGAATGCGATGGGGCAGGCTGACATCATGTTAGGCGCTCTAAGCAACAGCTTGCCCCCGACCGGTTGAAGTGACGCAAAAGCCGAATGCAACGCGGCGGGCAGTGTGCCGCCAGCGCCACAGTCAGTCCTGACTCAACAATTATAGGACACTTCGAAGATTTTACTAAAATTTAGCAAAATCAAATAGTTATAATTATGCGGTGAGCTTGGCCTTGACCAGAGCGGAAACCTTGCCCATGTCAGCCCGTCCGGCCAGCCCGGGCTTGAGCATGGCCATGACCTTGCCCATGTCAGGCGCGCCCTTGGCGCCGGTTTCCCGGATCGCGGACGCTACCGCGCTTTCGATTTCGGCATCGGAAAGGCTCTGCGGCATGTACGCCTGCAATACGCCAAGCTCGAATTTTTCCTGGTCGGCAAGATCCTGGCGCCCGCCTTTTTCAAACTGCGTGATGGATTCGCGGCGCTGCTTGAGCATCTTGTCGATGATGGCAATGATGTCGGCGTCGCCGAGTTCCCTGCGGTCGTCGACTTCGCGCTGCTTCAGGGCGGCTGTCAGCAGGCGCAGCGCGTCGCGTCGCGGCACATCGCCGCCGCGCATTGCAGCCTTGAGATCGTCGTTGATTCTGGCTTTGAGCGACATGCTGGATCGGGTGATGGCAGAGGTGAAGGTCAGACGAGTATGAGAGGAAATACAGGGGGACAGGAGGGAACGTTTAAAAAACAAAAAGCGTGAGGAACACGCCTCACGCTTTGCACCAGCCCCGCCAGTCCCGGAATCTCCCCCGGTAATTACGATTTCTTAATAGAGCTTCGGCGGCAGCAGCTGCGAACGCAGGCGCTTGTGGGTACGCTTGACTGCAGCGGCGAGCTTGCGCTTGCGCTCGGACGTGGGCTTTTCGTAGAACTCGCGGGCGCGCAGCTCGGTGAGCAGCCCGGTCTTTTCCACGGTGCGTTTGAAGCGGCGCAACGCCACTTCGAAAGGTTCATTTTCCTTGACGCGGACAATCGGCATATCAATCCTATCCCTGGGGCTGAAGCGGAAAAACTTGTATTATATCAAGCCAAAAGCCATTTTCAAAGCCTGATTTATCCTGTGAAAACAACCCCCCTGCTGGTCCTGGGCATAGAAACCTCGTGCGACGAAACCGGGGTAGCGCTCTACGACACCAGACGCGGCCTGCTCGGTCATGCGCTGTATTCCCAGGTCGCCATGCATGCCGATTACGGCGGCGTGGTACCCGAGCTGGCCTCGCGTGACCATATCCGCCGCGTGCTGCCCCTGACCCGGGACATGCTCGCCAAGACAGGATGCAAGCTGGCCGATCTGGACGCCATCGCCTATACCGAGGGCCCGGGGCTGGCTGGCGCGCTGCTGGTGGGTGCCAGCATCGCACGCGGCTTGGGCTATGCGCTCGGCAAGCCGGTGCTGGGCCTGCATCACCTGGAGGGCCATCTGTTGTCGCCCCTGCTCTCCCAGCCCGCCCCGACATTTCCTTTCGTCGCGCTGCTGGTTTCGGGCGGGCATAGCCAGCTGATGCGGGTTTCGGGCGTGGGCGAATACGAGCTGCTGGGCGAAACGCTGGACGATGCCGCGGGTGAGGCCTTCGACAAGACCGCCAAACTGCTTGATCTGGGCTACCCGGGCGGCCCGGCGCTGGCCAGGCTGGCCGAATCGGGCAGACCGGGGCGGTTTACCCTACCGCGCCCCATGCTCGGCAGCGGCGACCTTGATTTCAGCTTCAGCGGACTGAAAACCGCCGTGCTCACCCTAGTGCGCCAGCAACAGCCCGACGCGCAGGCGCGCGCCGATATCGCCGCCGAATTCCAGTCAGCCATCGTCGACGTGCTGGCCGGCAAATCTCTGCGCGCGCTCAAGCAAACCCGCCTCAAGCAACTGGTGGTCGCCGGCGGCGTTGGTGCCAACCACCTGCTGCGCGAACGCCTGTCGGCGAGCGCCCGGCGGCACGGATTCAGCGTGTTCTATCCTGAACTCGAGTTCTGCACCGACAACGGCGCGATGATTGCTTTTGCCGGCGCCCTGCGCCTGCAGCACGCTTCACGCCTCACGCCTCACGCTTCTCTGGCATTTACCGTGCGGCCGCGTTGGGACCTGGCCAGCCTCGAAACTCCCCAGGCCGCCTAATTTTCGGAAGTTTCCGGCGGGGCCGCATTGCGACCGCCTATCCTGCTTTCCCTGCCGGCGAGGAGATTCCGGATATTCGTCCTGTGGCGCCAGAACAGCAGGATTGCGATGACCGCCAGGCTCCACAGGTAGGGATGCCGGGCGTCGTACAGCAACAGTGCCGAGAACGGCGCGAACAGCGCTGCAACCAGGGCTGCGAGCGACGAGATGCGGAAGAAGAACGCGATGATGATCCAGGTCGCGGCAGCGCCGGCAGCCAGGTAGATGTTGAGCGCGATCATGACGCCGAGCGCAGTGGACACGCCCTTGCCGCCCTGGAAGCGGAAAAATGCCGGGTACATATGCCCCAGGGTCACCGCCACTGCGGCCCAGGCCATGCCCGCTTCGACCGCGGCGGGGTCGGCAAGCTGCTGGGCAAGAAATACCGCAAGCCAGCCCTTGATACTGTCGCCGAGCAAGGTCAGCGCGGCCGCGGCTTTTCTGCCGGTGCGCAGCACATTGGTCGCGCCCGGATTGCCGGAACCGTAGCTGCGCGGATCGGGCAGGGAAAACACGCGACTGACGATCACCGCGAACGAAACCGAACCGATCAGATAGGCAAGCAGTGCAATAACTATGGTGCTCATGGGTTTTCACTTAAAATGTGCGCCAATTCTATCCGAAACGACATCGGCCGGGTCTGTGCAATGCCTGTGCAATGCTCATCCCGCCAGTCACCCCGCCCAACCTTTGCCGAATATGGACATCATCTTCATCAGTGAGCTGCGCATCGAAACCCTTATCGGCATCTACGAGAGGGAAAAGCGCGTGCCGCAAACCATCGTGCTCGACATCGAGGTGGGATTGCCCGGCAGGCACGCTGCGCACAGCGACAAGATCGAAGACACCATAGATTACAGCCAGATCGTCACTCACACCCGGCAGCTGTTTCAGCAGACGCATTTTTCCCTGCTCGAGCATGCGGCGGAATCCATCGCTGAAATGGTGCAGCGCGACTTCAAGGCGCCATGGATCAAAATCGCCATCGCCAAGCTTGCCCCGCTCAGCGGCGTCAAACGCCTGGGGGTCGTGATCGAGCGGGGGACCCGCGGCTGAACAACGCTGGCGCGTTGCTGCCGTCGAATGCGGCGGACTAGCGCTGCGGTTTACATGACGGGCGGAGTGGGATGGCTTGCGTCGAAGTGACGGTAGACTTCCTCAAAGTGCGCAGCCTTTGTCTCCTGGCCGTGTACTTTGGCATGCGTAATATCCTCGCGGATGAATCGCTTGATTTCTGCAATGCCGGACTGGGATTTGAGCAACATCTGACCGAGTTCCAGCGCGACGATCTCCGGTACATGCTCATGTTCCGAAATCGCCTCGACCTCGTCTTCTGTGAGTTCACAAAACTGCAGGCATTCCGTAAAGGTAAGCATGATGGACCCCCTCGCCACGCAGACCGACAACTTGACGTGCTCGTGATTTGAATCTAGCACATCCTCACGGCAATTCAAGTGCTGCCGTTACGCCACGTAGCGCCCCTCAGTCCCGCCGCGGATTCATTCCGCATCTCGTTGATTTCATAACCATTCGGCAACAGTCCCCGGCGAGCGGTTTCGCCAAACGCAACCCGCTGCCGCTATCCGCGTGGGTGGTGTTTCGCGTGCAGCTGCTTGAGTCGCTCGCGCGCGACATGGGTATAGATCTGCGTCGTCGAAATGTCCGAATGCCCGAGCAGCAGCTGCACCACGCGCAGATCGGCGCCGTGGTTGAGCAAATGCGTGGCAAACGCATGGCGCAAGGTATGCGGCGAAATCGGCTTGTCCAGGCCGGCCTGCGCGGCATGGCGCCTGATGGCATGCCAGAACGCCTGCCGCGTCATGCCTGCGCCGCGGCCGGTAACGAACAGCGCGGTGCTCGTCTTGCCGTTCAATAGCGCCGGCCGGGCTTCGCGCAGATAGCGCCCGATCCACGCCAGCGCTTCCTCGCCCAGCGGCACCAGACGCTCCTTGGAACCCTTGCCCAGAACGCGCACCACACCCATGTCCTGGCTGACCTGGGGCAGCGTCAGCGTCACCAGTTCCGATACGCGCAGCCCGCTGGCGTAAATCATTTCCAGCATGGTGCGATCGCGCAGCCCCAGCGGCTGCTCGACCTGCGGCGCAGCGAGCAGGCTTTCGACATCCGCCTCGGTCAGGCTCTTGGGCAGCGAACGCGGCAGCTTGGGCGCATCGATATTCAGAGTGGGATCGGCAGTGATCCTGCCCTGGCGCAGGGCGTGGCGATAGAAGCGCTTGAGACAGGACAGTTCGCGGCTGGTGGTTGTCGCCTTGAGGCGGCGGCCGACCTGGTGGGCGAGAAAACCGAGCAGGTCAGCGTGATCCGCGGCAAGCAGCGGCTTGCCGTGCTTTTTGTCGAGCCAGCCGGCGAACTGCCGCAGGTCGCGCCGGTAGCTGTCTAGCGTATTGCGCGCCAGCCCGTCCTCGAGCCACAACGCATCGCAGAACTCGTCGATCCGGCTAGCGTCCGATTCCCTCATGCCTGAGCAGCCATTTCTTGATCTCGATGGGGAAACCGCCGCGCGCCTTCATGAAACCGCCGATCCCGTTGCTGCCGACCACACGGTGGCAGGGAATCACGATCGGGATGCGGTTGGCGCCGCATGCGCCGCCGACCGGCCGCGGGGCGGTGGCGAGCTTTTTCGCCACCTCGATATAGGTGAGCGTTTTGCCGCGCGGAATGGCACAGATCGCCCGCCATACTTTGCCCTGAAATACCGTGCCATTGAACTCAAACGGCAGATCGAAACTGTAGTCGGGATCGGCGAGATAGCGCTCGATCTGCCGGCAGACCTTAGCCGCGAGCCGGGTGGTGGGATCCAGCGTCGCCGCACCGCGCGGCAGGTATTCGATATCGGTCAGCATTTCGCCCACGGTGCGTATGCCGAGCACCGCGAACGGCGCGGGATATCTGGCCTGGTAGGGCTCCAGCATGCCCGATGGTCTTCCTGTTCCGGTTTATCCGGGCGCGGACTGCGCCGCGGGGCGGCGCAGCTTCTGCATCACCACCACGGCGATGACCAGCGCGAAACCGATATAGTCGAACATCGCGCGCGGATAAACAAGCATCAGCCCTGCGATCACCAGCATCCAGCGCTCCATCGAAGCCGTCTTGCGCAGCAACCAGCCCTGCAGACCGCCCGCCAGTGCCGCGATGCCGAAGGCGGCGGTGATGGTCACCTCCGCGATTGACCACCAGTTGGCCTGGGCGAGGTTCTTGAACGAACCGCCGAGCAGCAGACCGGTGCCGGACGGGTCGAGCACGAACATGAACGGCACTAGGAAGGCCGGCGCGGTGTACTTCCAGCACTGCAGCGTGGTGCGATACGGTCCGCCGCCGGTGATTGCCGCCGCCGCGAACGGCGACAGTGCCGTGGGCGGAGAAACCTCGGACAGCACGGCATAGTAGAAAATGAACATGTGCGCGGCGAAATCCGGCACCCCGAGCTTGATCAGCGCCGGCGCCGCGATCACCGCGCAGATGATATACGAGGCCGTCACCGGAACCGCCAGCCCTACGATCCACACGATGAGCGAGGTGAACAGGGCGGTGAGCAGCAGCCGCATGTCGTGCAGAAGCTCCGGA
>JAESFZ010000332.1_pt1 | contig 20862 bp, 20 predicted proteins | sample 9269561 | NCBI WGS metagenome assembly JAESFZ01 (sample SAMN14515552, study PRJNA621657) | algae metagenome | isolation source: Tildeniella nuda ZEHNDER 1965/U140 and co-occurring heterotrophs from wet... | place: Switzerland: Stansstaad, Zurih | collected 1965-01-01
TGGTAAGCTTCTGGCGCAAATCCACCGCGTTGTGGAGTCCGGTTCATTTTCTGCGACATTAGTCGGTCCTCTCTGTTGAAGGACCGGCCCCTACGTAGGATCTTGGTGCCTTTCCTACATAAGGCCGGAAAAGCGCGGTGTTCTAAGCGTCTCATCACTTCCCTCCACGCGCCAGTGCAAGTGCGGTCTGCACGTCGAACCATGTTTCGTGATTCAGGTGCACATGGCCCCTGTCGGCCGCGACGGATTCCAGAGCCCGTAGGAGCGCATCGATGGTGTCGGCGCCCTTGCGCAAGAGATGAGGCTTTAGTGTCTGGAACTCGCCAGGAGCATCCGCCAACCGCCTCATGTCTTCACTAAGCATCATTCCTCCTTCGCCGCGTCGGCGGCTAGTAAACGTAGACCTCAAGGTCGCCAAGTTTCCATCCCTCAACGTTCACGCCGTCCAAGCAGCCGCGACCCGTTGACTCGATGGCTTCTTCGATAAGGGATTGAGGGCAATTGCAAGCGCGCGCCACTTGCCGGACGGTCGGGAATTGGGTTTGACCCGAACGCTGGAAGGAGCGCTCCGCGTAGGCGAATATCCGATCATAAGCGTCCATCATCCCTACTCCTCTTGCTTCCCGCTATCGTGGTGGTCCATCATCTCTTTCGCCAGTTCCGGCCCGTAGCGCTCGATGTAGGCGAGCAGGCGGGCGACAGGTGGGCTTAGTTGTCCTGTGCGCTCAATCTTGTACCAACCCTGCCGCGTGACGCCTACCAGTTGCGCCATGGCGGCAACGGATAGGCCGAGCTTGGCGCGGAGGGCTGTGGGGGTCACTTATCCCAGTCCTTGACCAGATCCTTTTCGGCCAAAGAGCCGGCAAAGTAGCAATACATCTCTTGATCCACGCCATCGGCATCGGCGGCCATTAGATAAACGCTGTGGCCGAGACCAGGACCAAGATCGCCGTCCTTTTCACTCAGCCGCCGCGCGCGCGACCTTGCTGCGGCAGCACCGACATGGCCCAAATGGACAGTCTCGTCTCGGCCGTTGATGTGGTGCTCAATGCGATACTTCAACATTGTCGTAATCCAATCCTTCTGTGATACGCTATATGTAAACTCAGTTGTCGCAAATGTCAACCGGGTTTACACAATTATTTTCGCATAACGCGCCCCGCCCGTAACGCTGGCTCTATGCAGCAAGAGTCTTTTTCGGTCGACCGAGCCTTCGGTTGTCATTCGCAAGTGGCGCACACTTGTCTTTGATGTACGCGCGAATTTCTGGACAGTCCTTGAACCACTCGCCCGCGATATGATGTTGCTCAAATTGGCGATGAAGCTCGCGCTCCTTTCTTCGCCCGCCCTTGGTAACTCCCAGGCACGTCAGCGTTTTATGCGTGCCCGTGCGCAAACTTGAGAGGCGCGTCTTTACATCGTTCGCCTTGCCAATTTTGATCGCATCGCCGTCGCCGATGAAATACACCATTCCGTCTTTGTCGGACTCGTTACGAGTCTTGATGGGCGGAGGCGCTGGCAAAGGGTGCACATAGTGCTTCATGGCGTTCCGAAGAATCGCCTCGACCAACTGCTCATTCGTGTATGGGTAGTCAGGCCAGCTAAGCGCCTCCTCCAGTACCTCAAGACCAGCCTCAATCATCTTTTCATTCACTAGAGATTGCATCCTGTTTTCCCATGCAACCAAATTCCCAAAAAGTACAAAATCCGTGCAGGCTAATACAGAAAACCTTTGAAAACATGAGGTTAACCCCCGCAAACCCAACCCTTGGTAAGGGAGAGGTCGAGAGTTCAATCCTCTCTGGCAGCACCATTTTCCAGAGATAACCTTGGCGTGGACACGCTATCCCGCCGATCGTCCGAGCAGCGAAGGCGTGGCCGCCTGCCGCCGTCACTGGATCGCAACCTCCGTCGCCGGCAGGGAAGTGGTGTCCACAGTGACGACGACGGACATGCCCGGCGCAAGCGTGTCGGCGAGGGGCTGATCCGGATCGATGGATATCCTGATCGGCAGGCGCTGGGCGACCTTGGTGAAGTTGCCGGTGGCGTTGTCGGGCCGCAGGATGCTGAATTCCGAACCGGCCGCCGGCGAGAAGCGCTCGATCCTGCCGGTCAGCTCCGCATGCTGCAGGGCGTCGACGCGGAAGCTGACCGGCTGGCCGATCTTCAGGCCGGCGAGCTGCGTCTCCTTGAAATTGGCGATGACCCATATCTTTTCCGGAACGATCGCCAGCAGCTGCGTGCCGGCCGAGACGTACTGGCCGAGCCGCGCGCCGACCTCGCCCAGCCGGCCGTCCTGCGGCGCGGTGATGCGCGTGTTCTGCAGGTCGATCTCCGCCAGATGCACGGCCGCTTCCGCGCCTTCCACCGCGGCCTCGAGGGACCGGCGTCCGACGATCGTGGCCTGCAGCTCCTGGCGCGACACGTCCAGCCCGGCCTGCATCTGCGTCAGGGTGGCCCGGGCCTGGTCGGCCGTGGAGCGCGTCTTGTCGGCTTCGCTCGCCGTGACCACGCCGCGCTTCAGCAGCGGCTCGATCCGCGCCCAGTTGGACTGGGCGACGGCGAGGGCGACCCGAGCGCCTTCGACCTGCGCCTCGCTGGCCCTGACGCGGGCTTCTCCGGACAGCCGCTGCTGCTCGGAATTGGCGAGCGCCGCCTTCTGGGCGGCCAGCGTGGCGCGCGCCTGCTCCAGCTTCTGCGCGAAGATGCGGTCGTCCAGCCGCACCAGGAGCTGTCCGGCCTTCACCTGCTGATAGTCCTGCACCGCCACCTCCGCGACATAGCCGGCGAGCTGCGGCGCGATGATCGTCACCTGGCCGCGCACATACGCATTGTCGGTGGTCTCGACCGTCGATGTGAAGGGAGGCAGACGCCACGCATAGAGCACCAGCGTCAGGCCGGCGGCGCCGAGGCCGATGGCAAGAAGGGTTGCGGCGGAGCGGAACAGCTTGGGCATGGGCGTAACGTCGTCGTCAGGTTTGCGAAGCTGTCGGGGAGACAGCGGTTCGGTTGCGGATGGTGTCGTAGGCGAGATGGAGCAGGAGCGCCGCGAGCGCGGCGACGGCGATCAGCGCGATCATGAGGAAGGCGTCGTTGTAGGCGAGCACATTGGCTTCGCGCGTCGCCTGCTGGCCGAGCGCGGCAATGCCCTCGGCGCTCAACAAGGTCTTGTCGGTGATGGTGCGGCCATAGGCGTTGCCGAGCTGGGCGACGCGCTGCGCCACCAGCGGATCGGTGAGCGCCAGATGCTCGACGAGGTGATTGGAGTGGAATTTCTCGCGCAGCGTGATGAAGCTGCCGAAAACGGCCGAGCCGAGCAGGCCGCCCATGCTCTGCGTGGTCAGGAACAGGATGACGAAGCTGAGGATGTAGTTCGGTCCCTTCTTCAGCGCCGACATCAACCCGCTCGCCACGGCCGGCGGCAGGAACAGCGCGCCGGCGAAGGCGATCATCGCCTGGCTCAGGAACATCTGCGACGGCCGCGTCAGGTTGGTGGCCTGGCTGTCCATGAACGCGCCGACGGCGAGCAGGGCGAGCGCGACCATATGGATGAGCGGCTCGCGGCCCGGCTTCATGACGGCGGTACAGGCGAGGCCGCCGGCGATCGTGGCGGCGAGGATGATCCAGTAGAGCGTCGTCGTCTGGTCGTTGCTGAGGCCGAGCACCTGGAAGAAGCCGGACGCGCCGGTGGTCTGTTCCGACAGCACGATGCGGAAGATCAGCAGGGCGCCGGTGAAATGCAGCACGGCCGGGCTGGTCAGCCAGCGCACGTCGATGAGCGGATTGGCGCGGTTGAGCTCGATCACCACGGCAATTGTGACGGTGACGACGGCCAGCGCCAGCAGCTCGCCGAGCCACGGCGCCTCGAACCACCAGTAGAGGCGGCCCAGCACCAGCACGATCGCGGTTGCGCCGAAGCCGGTGGCGATCAGCAGGTAGCTGGCGACGTCCAGCCGTTCGATCACCTTGGCCCGCGGCGGCGGCGTCAGCGGCAGCAGATAGACCAGGCAGAAGGCGATCATCGCCAGGGCGAGCTCGAGCACGGTCAGCCCATGCCAGCCCTCGATGTCGAACAGCGCCGGCGAGATCAGCCGTGCCACCGGCGCGCCGATCGAAATATTGGTCAGCGCCAGCGGCAGGCCGATCCGCATCTTCAGATGCGGCGGGAAAGGTTCGAGCATGTAGAGGAAGCCGAGCGTCGACATCGGCGCGGCGGCGATGCCGCTCATGAAGCGCACGACGATGGCGGACGGCAGGTCGCTGATGAACAGGTTGAGCAGGCAGGCGACGACGAAGCCGAGGATGCTGAGCTCGGCGAAGTTGCGGAGGCCGTACTGGGTGCGGATCTTGATGAGCGCGAGCGACAGCGAGACGTTCGGCGCCATATAGGCGGCGACCATCCACGTCGCTTCGTTGGTGGTCGCGCCGATCGCACCCTGGATCTGCGGGATGTTGGCGGTGATCAGGTTCATGCCGAGCCCCTGGCTGAGAGCCAGGAGCAGGGACGCCAGCATGTAGGCGCCGGCGCGCGCCGGATGCATCGGCACGAAGGGCGGGGGCGTCGCAGGCTGCGGGGCGGACGCGGATTGCCGGTCAGCCTGCGGGACGGCGGCCTGCGCTTGCCGCCGCTCCGCTGCCGGATCGGCCGATTCTCGCCGTTGCATGGCTTGTATGCCGGACATCGTGGCCGACCCGCATCAGCCGGCGGCGCCGATGTTGCGCGCCACCTGCGTCAGCACGCGCGTCGCAACCTCGAGGTCGCGCTCGTCGACGCCGAGGAGCACCTGCTCGCGCAGCTCGTCGGCGTAGTCGAGAATGGTTTCGGCCTCGCGCCGCGCGGTTTCGGTGAGAAAGATGCGCTTGGCGCGCCGGTCGCCTTCGACGGACTGGCGCGTGACGAAGCCCTTCTTCTCCAGCGCGTCGATGAGGCTGACCATCGACGGCTGCTCGACCTCCAGCGCTTCTGCGAGCTCGCTCTGGGTCGCGCCTTCCTGCTTGGCCAGATGCATCAGCAGCCTTGCCCGCGACAGCGTCAGGCCCTGCGACCGTACGCGTGCATCGAACAGCGTGCGCATCTTGCGGTTCACCTTCGTCAACTGGTCGACGAAGGCCGTTCGTGCGGCCGTCACATCCATAGGAGTCACATGGTTAGATTGAACATGGTTAGAAGCCTAAGTAATTAGCGAGAGGACGTCTGACAAGGGTGAAGATGGTATCGGACCGGAAAAAAGCCGCCATATCCTGCTGCCGTTGACATAGAGAGGCGATTGGCTGTTATCAGCCGCGAATGCCCCGACGCGGGACCCCCATCGAACCCGGATTTTTGCCTATGACCAATGTGGCGCTCACCGGCCTTGCGCGCGAACTGGCGGAGCGCGCCGACAGCGGCCGTCCGGTCCGCATCGGCGTCATCGGCTCCGGCGAGATGGGCACCGATCTGGTCACCCAGGGCATGCTGATGAAGGGCGTCGAGGTCTGCGCCATCTCCACCCGTCGGCCGCACACCGCCCGCGCGGCGATCCGCATCGCCTATGGCGACGAGGCAATGGCGGCGGAGGCCGGCACGGCTTCGCAGGTGACGGCGGCGATCGAGAGCGGGAAGATCGCCATCACGTCCAACGAACTGCTGGTGCGGGACCCGCTGATAGACGTGGTCATCGACGCCACCGGCAAGCCCGGCGTGGCCGCCGATTTCGACCTGATGGCGATGGAGCACGGCAAGCATGTCGTGATGATGAATGTCGAGGCCGACGTCACCATCGGCCCCTATCTCAAGCGTCAGGCCGACCGGCTGGGCGTCGTCTATTCGGTCGGCGCCGGCGACGAGCCGTCCTCCTGCATGGAACTGATCGAGTTCGCCAGCGCGCTAGGCTACACCATCGTGTCGGCCGGAAAGGGCAAGAACAACCCGCTCAACCATGACGCCGTGCCCGACGATTATCGCGCGGAGGCGGAGCGGCGCAACATGAACCCGCGCATGCTGGTGGAGTTCGTCGACGGCTCCAAGACCATGGTCGAGATGGCGGCGATCGCCAACGCCACCGGCCTTGTGCCCGACGTGCCCGGCATGCACGGGCCGAAGGCCGACCGCGACGATCTGGCGCGCGTGCTGATCCCGCGCGAGCATGGCGGCCTCCTGTCGAGGAAGGGCGTCGTCGACTACACCGTCGGCAAGGGCGTCGCCCCCGGCGTCTTCGTCGTCGTCGAGGCGACGCATCCGCGCGTCATCGAGCGCATGGACGACCTGCATGTCGGCAAGGGCCCCTACTACGCCTTCTTCCGGCCCTACCACCTGACCTCGCTGGAGGTGCCGCTGACGGCGGCCCGCATCATGCTGCACGGCAGGCCGGACATGGTGCCGCTGCCGCGCCCGGTGGCGGAGGTGTGTGCGCTCGCCAAGCGCGATCTCGCCGCCGGCGAGACCTTCGATGCGATCGGCGAGACCTGCTACCGCTCATGGACCATGGCGGTGGCCGAGGCGCGGCCGCAGAAGGCCGTTCCGGTCGGGCTGCTGGAGGGCGGCAAGGTGCTGAAGCCGGTGAAGAAGGGCGAACTGCTCACCGCCGACAACGCCGTGCCCGACCGCGCGACGCGGCTCTACGAGCTGCGCCGGCTGCAGGACGAGATGCTGTATGGCGCACAGTCCAGCTGAAATCCGATCCGAACGCTTCTACCGCTAATCCTCCGAACCACCTGGCACGGCTGTTGCACCGCGACTCCCGGCGGCGGCCGCGTTGTGGCTGGGCCGTGCCAAGGCGGCAGGAGGAAGCGGCAAATGACCGACATCGTGACGAGAGCCCGTGCCAGATTGAAACATGCCGATCCGCAAGCGGCCGGCATCCGCTTCGAGGCGCTCGATTCCTGGCGCGGCATCTGCGCGCTGCTGGTCGCACTCATGCATTTTCCGGCCGCCGGCCCGATCACCGAAAGCCTTTTCGTCCGCAACGCCTATCTGTTCGTCGACTATTTCTTCGTCCTGTCGGGTTTTGTGATCGCGTATGGCTACTGCCACAGGCTGGGGACCGGGCTCGACTACACGCGCTTCGCCATTCTCCGGACCGGCCGCATCTACCCGCTGCACGCGGCGGTCCTCCTGCTTTTCGTCGCCTTCGAGACGCTCCGCTGGACCGTTCCGGCGCTGCAGGGCGACGGTGCCGCGCCCTTCACCGAAGCCACCGGCCTGCGCGAGCTGCTCAACAGCCTGCAGCTGCTCAACGGCCTCGGTGTCGAGGACCGGCTCACCTGGAACGGGCCGAGCTGGAGCATCTCGGCGGAGTTCTGGACCTACCTGCTTTTCGGCGCGGCCGTCCTGATCCTCGGGCGCGGCATCTGGGTGGCGCTCATCGCCGCGATCGTCGCGGGCCCGGCAGTGATCTATGCCTTCTCGCCGGACTACATGGACGCCACCTGGGATCTCGGCTTCGTCAGGTGCCTGTATGGCTTCTCCCTCGGCGCGCTGCTTTGTCAGCTTGCCGGCCCTGGGCTGCTGCGCGCCAGAGGGCCGGGTGCCGTGCGATCGGAGCCCTCGACAATGTGGACGGTTGCCGAGGTGCTCGCCGTCGCGGCCGTGGTCGGTTTCGTCAGTGCCGTCGGCCGCGGGCCGGCGAGCGTGGCCGCGCCGTTCCTGTTCGCGGTCGTGCTGTGGATCTTCGCCCATGAGCGCGGCCTGGTCAGCCGGGTGCTCAGGACGCGGCTGTTCTTCTGGCTCGGTACCCTCTCCTACGGCATCTATCTCGTGCACATCTTCGTGCAGAGCCGGATGATCAATGTCGCGAGCCTGGCCCAGAAGGTCACGGGCACCGAGCTGGTGGGCACCTTCTCCCTCGGCGGCTCGGAGCTTTACGGCTTCGGTGTCGGCGGCGCGATTTTCGGCACGGTTATGGTCGCCGTGATGATCGTCCTCGTCGTCGCTTCGGCGCTCGCCGGCCATTTCCTGGTCGAGCGGCCCTTCCAGCGCCTGTCGAGGAAGCTGGCGGACAGCCTTGCTTCGCTGCGGACGACGAGGAGCGTGGCGAAGAACGTTGGAAGCCGCGCGCCGGCATGAGAGGCATTTGCACGATGCCGGCTGCTTAAGTGGCCGGCCGTTGTGGGATCGCCGGCGCTACTTGCCGAGCTCCACCGACCTTGCCCGTGCCGCCTCGACCGCCTCGGCGACGAGGTTCTTCAGCCGGTCGCCGCCCATCAGCACGGCAAGGGCGGCGGCCGTCGTGCCGTTAGGGCTGGTCACCTGCTGACGCAGCGTGGCCGGCTCCTCGCTGCTTCCGGCGGCAAGGCTTGCGGCACCCAGGACGGTCTGCATGGCGAGCAGCTTTGCCGTTTCGGCCGGCAGCCCGGCCGCTTCGCCGGCCGCCGTGAGGCACTCTATGAAGTGGAACACATAGGCCGGACCAGAGCCGGACACGGCGGTGACGGCGTCCATCAGGCTTTCGTCGGCGATCTCTGCGACGGCGCCGCTGGTGGCGAGCAGATCCTTGACGAAGCCGAGCTCGGCGGCCGGCACCTGGCGGTTGGCGAAGACGACCATCATGCCCATGCCGATCGCCGCCGGCGTGTTCGGCATGCAGCGCACCACCGGCGTGGCGCCGCCGAGCACGGCCTCGAAGGTCGCGATGGGGGTACCGGCGGCGATCGACAGGAACACCGTCCCGCCATCGGCGAAGCGCCGGTATTCGGCCGTCACCTCGCGGATGACCTGCGGCTTCACCGCCAGGATCACCAGCCGTGGCGCCGCGTTCGCCGGAATCTCCGCCGGGCTCGCGCCGGTCGCCACGCCGAGCGCCGCGGCGCGGTCGCGCAACTCCGTGCTCGGCTCCACCACGAAGATCTCGGCGGCCGCCAGTCGGCCTGCCTTCAGCCAGCCGGCGAGCATCGCGTAGCCCATGTTGCCGCAGCCGACGAGCACTGTCCCGATGGTCATGATCCAATTCCCTCGCTGAGCGAAATGCGGCGGCCGCCACCGCATTCTCGCGTCTAGCGGGGATTCAGCGCCGCGCCAAGCCGGCACGAGTGGCGGCGGCCGCGGCCGGCCCGACGACTGCTGGCCTCGTGCCCGCGATCGGGAACCGCGCGACCAGTCGCATGCCGATGACGGCGAAGACGAAGAACAGCCAGACCTGGTCGGCGCGGCGGAAGAAGAAGCTTTCGAGGAAGGCGTTGAGCGCCGTGAACAGCAGGATCATCATGAACAGGTCGCCCAGCAGCACGTTCTCGCGCAGTCGCGGGATGCGCAGGAAGTCGACCACCGGGACGACGAGGAAGGCCCAGGCGGCGACGAACAGCGCCGGCAATCCCATGAAGACGGCGATGTCCATGTAGCCGTTGTGGCCGTGGACGATGTCGCGGATGTCCCAGTCCCGGTCGAAGGGCTGGCTGCTGTTCTCGAGCAGCGGCGTCTGCCAGAAGCTCTCGTAGCCATAGCCGGTCCATGGCCGCTTGACGATCATCTCGCCGGAGAATTCCCACAGCGTGGTGCGCCCCGTATAGGTGAGGTCGGGGAAATGCTGGGCGGCGAGATGTCTCAACGGGTCGATGAAGACGATGCCGAGCGTTGCCACCGCCGTGCCGGCGACCGTCAGCCAGAACAGCAGGGCGACCAGCGGCCGCACTCCGTAGAGGCCGGGCAGCGCGACCACGATCATGGCGACCGGCACAAGGCCGGCGGCGGTCTTGGAGCCGGTGTTGAGCACGAAGATCATGGCGCCGGCGAACAGGATCGCGCCGCTCCGGCGCCGCCCGCGCCGGAACAGGTAGAGGCCGCAGAAGGCGAGGCAGGCCATGACCGGGCCGGCGATGTTCTTGTGGGTGAAGACGCCGCGCCAGAGGCCGGCGTGCTGCGGCTCCGCCGAGGCGGTCGTGTGCACGGCTTCGTTGGGGAACAGCGCCAGGCCGACATAGCTGAGCGCCACCGTCGCCAGCCCGGCCACCGCCAGCGCCGTCGAGAAGGCGTCGGCGTCGCGCGGGATGGCGAGCACCGTCGCCACGACGAGAATGCCGATGAAGGTGAAGGAGGCGGCGCGCGCCGCGGCCGACGGATCGAGCGAATTGGCGACCGACAGCAGGAAGAAGCCGAACAGGACGAGCAGCGACGGGCTGAACAGCGCCGAGATCACGCGCGGCGTGGCGAAGGCGGCAAGCGAGGCGATCGAGATCGCGCCGAGCGTGCCGTAGCCGAGCTGGTTGACGATGTTGCCGCCGGCGACATAGCCCGACCCGCCCGGCTGAAACGGCTGGAACGAGATCATCAGCATCGCCAGCATGCCGCTGGCGATCGCCGTCGGCAGGCCGGCGGACGAGAGCCAGGCCGGCAGGGCCGGTCCGTCAGTTCTTTTCGGGCTGACGGTACTGCTCATTGGCGTATCCGAATTCGGCCATCACCCGCCCCGCCGCCACATAGACCGGGTAGAGCCCGATCGACGGCGAGCCGGTGCGCACGAGGCGTATCGCGCCGCGCAGCGGCGAGGCGGCCAGGAGCGCCAGGCTCTTCAGCAAGACCTTGACGCTTGCGAACGGCGTGCCGGCGCGGCGCTTCTTTTCCACCAGCGTCGAGATCACGCCGTTGCGCAGGCTGCGCGCCCGGATCCAGTCTTGCTCGACCCGACGCGCCGGCACCGTCTCGTGCACGGTCGCCTCGGCGCACCAGGCGAGCCGGAAGCCGCGCTGCGCCGCGCGGCTGAGGAAGTCGGAATCGCCGCCGCCCATGAAATTGAATTTGAGGTCGAGGAATGGCCGCTCCATGGCGTCGAGCACGGGCCGGGTGACGAACAGGTTGCCGGACGAATAGAGGGCCGGAACGCGGCCGCTGGCGCGGTAGGGCGGGGCGAACACCGGATGCTCGGCCCAATGCGCATGCGCGGGCTCGGCGAAAACCGGCACCTGCGGCCCGCCGACGATGTCGGCGCCGAATGCCTGCGCCGCCTCGCAAAGACGCTCCAGCCAGTCCGGATCGGCGATCTCGTCGTCGTCGATGACGGCGACCGCCTTCAGGTTTGGGAACTGCTCCAGCGCCGTCTGCCAGCCGGCATTGTAGGCGCAGCAATTGCCGCGCTCATGCGCGATGATCGCCAGGCCCGGCAAGGCGCCGGACAGGAGGCGCGGCGCAACCGCCTCGGCGCCCTGCCGGCCCTCCGCATCGTTTTCCATGACGATGACGGCGAAACGGCGCGTCGTCCGCTGCGCGGCGAGCGAATCGAGCGTCTCCAGCACCTGCTGCGGCCGACGGAACGTCGGCACAGTCACGGCGATGTCGATCGCGGCATGATCGAGGTGAGGCGATGTCGCCACGAGGGTAATGAGACCGTCCTGCAAGGCTGGCGCGTCCGCATGCTGCTGGTGCGCGCAGTCATCGCATTCTTCGCCATAAGGATTCGTTAAACACCTTGGACGGTGTGGGCTGCAATCGCCCGCGGCTGCGCGACTATATGCGTGTTTTGTCAACGATTGGGCGCCATCTGGTAATATCGATCTGATAAGGCCCCGATGCATCTGTTGTTCGCCACCTCGATCGTGCCCGACGGGTCGCTCGGTTCGGGCTACGAGATTGCCAATGCGGCGATCGTCGACGCGCTGCGGCGCGCCGGCGCGCGGGTGACCGTGCTCGGCTTCACCTGGCCGGGCCGTCTGCCGGCAGACCCCGATCAGACCATCGTGCTCGGCTCCGTCGACGTGCGCAACGAGACGGCGAGTTCGATGCAGAAGGTACGGTGGCTCGCAGAGGCGGTGCGCAGCGGCTCGACTTTCGCCTCGGCGAAGCTGCGCGGACCTGGGGCGGATGCCGTGCGCACCGCGATCCGCGAGGCCGGCCATGTCGACGGCTACGTCCTCAATTCCGTTCAGATGGCCGGCGCCTATGAGCGCTGCTTCGAGGACCGGCCTTCCCTGTTCGTCGCCCACAATGTCGAGGCGCAGTCGGCCCGCGAGAACGCGCACAGCGCCCCCGACGCCTTCCAGCGCCTGCTGTTCCGCCGCGAGGCGCAACTGCTGGAAGCCCTGGAGGCCCGGCTGTGCCGGCGCGCCCGCTTCGTCTTCACCCTGTCGGAGGAGGACCGCGCCGCCCTCGGCGTGGCTTCGGACGGCCGCTCGGCGGCGCTGCCGCTGGTGACCCGCGGCACGCCGCCTTTGGCGCCGGTCCGCCAGGAGATCGATTGCGATGCAGCGCTGATCGGCACCTGGACGTGGCAGCCCAATCGCGTCGGCCTGTCATGGTTCCTGGACGAGGTCGTTCCTCATCTGCCGGACGATTTCAGGATTCGCATCGCCGGAGCCATCCCCGCCGGCCTCGCCTCGAGCCACCCCGGCGTGCGCTTCGTCGGACGCGTGCCCGATGCGCACGACTTCATCCGCCGGGCGGCCTGCGTGCCGCTGATCAGCCGCGGCGGCACCGGGGTTCAGCTGAAGACCATCGAGACCTTCGAGCTCGGCCTGCCCTCGGTCGCCACGTCGAGCGCGCTGCGCGGCATCGCTGAGAAGCCCGCCAACTGCGTCGTTGCCGACGACCCCCAGGCGTTCGCAGCCGCGCTCCGGAAGGCCGTCGCGGCCGGGCCGCGCCATGTCGACGGCCGCGGCTTCTACGAGGCGCAGCGCGCGGCGCTCGACCGCGCCATCGCGCGCGGCCTCGCGGCGCTGGGCTCGGTCGGACAGGAGGCCTGCGCGTGAACGTCCATGCCGCATTCGCCCAGTTCGGCGTCAGGAGCTGGAAGACGATCCTGGGGGTGTCGGTCGCCAGCATCGGCTGGGATGACGCGGTGCGACTGCTGCAACGGCTGATCGAGGAAGACCGCTTCACCCGCATCAGCTTCCTCAATGCCCACAACGCCAATCTCGCCACCACCGACGGCGAGTTCGCTGCAGCGCTCGAGGATTTCCTCATCCTTCCCGACGGCATCGGCGTCGATATCGCCGCCAGGCTGCTCTACGGCACGTCGTTCCCCGCCAATCTCAACGGCACCGATTTCGTGCCCGGCTTCCTGCGCGAGACGGCGCGGCCGCTGACCGTCGGGCTGATCGGCGCCAAGGCCGACAATGTCGAGGGCGCGGTGCGCAACATGGCGCGGCTGATGCCGCGGCACGAATTCGTCCTGGTCAATGACGGCTATTTCACCGAGGCCGAGGAGCAGCAGATCCTAGAGCGCATCCGCACCTTGCGGCCGGACATCCTGCTGGTCGCCATGGGCGTGCCGCGCCAGGAACTGTGGATCCGGCGCAATCTCACCGGGGAGCACTGCACGCTGCCGATCGCCGTCGGCGCGCTGTTCGATTTCATGAGCGGCTCCGTGCCGCGGGCGCCGCTGCTGGTGCGCAAGCTCCGCCTGGAATGGCTGTTTCGCCTGACGCTCGAGCCGGTGCGGCTCTGGCGGCGTTATGTCGTCGGCAATCCGCTGTTCATCGCCCGGGTGCTGCGCGACAAGCTTCTGGGCCGGCAGGCGGCGCTGTGAACACGCGCGTCGATCCGCAGGACACCGGCACTCCGCTCGCCGCAAGGCCCGCGCAGGCTTCGCGGGCGGTGATGGTGACGGCGAGCTATGCGCCCGACTTCGAGCGCTGCCGGCTGCTCTGCGAGACGGCGGATCGCCACGTCACCGGAATGGCGCATCACTACATCCTGGTGGAAGGCCGCGACGTCGCGCTGTTCCGGCGGCTGGAGACGCCGCGCCGCACGGTCGTCGACGAGCGCGATCTCCTGCCCCGCTGGCTGCGCCCGTTCGACGATCCGCTGAGCGGCTTCCGGCGCCGCATCTGGCTGAGCCTGCGCACCCAGCCGCTGCGCGGCTGGCATGTGCAGCAGCTGCGCCGTATCGCGATTGCCCGGCACGTCGCGGAGGAGGTGCTGGTCTTCTGCGATTCCGACGTCGCCTTCCTGCGGCCCTTCGATCTTTCGAGCTTTCGCCGCGACGGCAGGACGCGACTGTTCCGCCGCGACCACGACCTCTTCAACGAAGGGCTGGACGGCCATGTCCAGCAGCGCATCTGGTCGGTGAACGCGGCGAAGCTGCTCGGGCTGGCCTCGCTCGAGGGCGTCGGCCACGACTACATCACCACGCTGATCGCCTGGGACCGCGAAACGGTGCTGGCGATGTGCGATCACATCGAGCGGGTCAACCGGCGCCATTGGGTGGCGGCGGTCGGTGCGGCCCGCAAATTCTCCGAATGCATGATCTACGGCCGCTACGTCGACGAGGTGATCGGCGGCGAGGGCCATTTCCACGATGCGGAAGAATTCTGCAACGTGCTGTGGTACGGCAAGCCGATGTCCGACGACGAATTCCGCGCCTTCGTCGCCGGCATGGCGCCGGGCCAGGTCGCCGTCGGCATGCAGTCCTTCATCGGCACCGACGTCGCACGGCTCCGCAAGCTGGTTCTCGAGAGCTGAAGCCTCAGGCGCGCTTGGCGGGCAGCCGCAGCGCCGAATAGGTGAGGGCGGCCGATACAAGATAGAGCATCGCGAACACGCCGTTGAGCGACCAGATCAGCTCCGCCGCATCGGTGGTTCTCGACAGGGCGAAGGCCAGCAGCAGCGCCTTGGCGGCCCCAAGCAGTGCCAGGTTGACGGCCCGCAGCACCGTCTGCCCGCGCGCGAACAGAAGCTCGGCCTGGTATTCGACGAGGTTGCGGGCGCCGGGAATGGCGAAGGCGAGGATGACCAGCCCGGCCGTCTGCGCGATGTTGCGGCCGAGCGCGTTGGGGAAGAAGTGCAGCACCAGCGCCAGCGCGCAGAGCGCGGCGGTGGAGACGCCGAACACCCCGATCTCGATGCCGCCGCGCAGCTTCAGGCTCGTCAGCATGGCGGGCGTGCGCATCATCTTCTGCACCAGCATCATGGTGAAGGTGCGGATCGGGATCGCCGTCAGGTCGACCAGACGCATGATGACGGCATAGATGCCGGCAAGCTGCGCGCCGCCCATCGCGAGCACGATGAACTTGTCGAATTCCATCTGTAGGTAGAACAGGATCTCGGCGCCGGCGATCGCCAGCGAGTCGGACAGCCGGCGCCAGTAGAGGCGCGGCTCGAAACGCAGCCGCTGGCGCGGGTAGAAGAAGCCGAAGGCGATCGCCGCCACCAGCGCATTGGCGCCGAGATACCAGAGCGACCAGTACGCCAGCGAGGCGTCGGCCTGCAGCATGAACAGCGTGGCGGCCAGCGCGCGCATGGCCGTGCCGAGGATGGTGAGCAGCGAGGCGCGGCCGAAGGCGCCGAGGCCGTTGTTGACGATGATCGCCAGTTCGACCGGCCGCCACAGCAGCGCCTCGGCGACGATGACGGCGGCGAAGATCGGCAGCGCCAGCGTGGCGCCGAAGAACAGCGCATGCACCAGCCAGCTCCCGGCAGCCAGCAGCGGCAGCGACAAGACCGCCATCAGCAGGAAGCCGGCGGTGAAGGTGCCGATCAGCCGCGGCTTGACGGTCGCCACCCGGTAGAGCGTGGAGATGAAGCCGAAGCCGAGGATGCGCGACAGCATGACGCCGGCGGCGGATGCCGTGGCGAACACGCCGAAGTCGGCGAGCGACAGCGTGTTGGCCAGGAAGACGAAATAGGCCAGCGAGAACACCAGCCGCCCGCCGGCGCCGCTGATCGCCGCCATATAGTCGCGCAGCAGGCCCCTGCGCTCCGACAGGAGCGCCGCCACGCGCGACAGGGTGCGCCTTCGCGAGCTCTCCACGGAACCGGCCATTGCCTGCGAGGCTAGCCTCGAATGATTAACTTGCCGTTCTTGCAAACTCGGCCGCGGCGGCCGCTCCGACGCATGCAGCCGACGCCAGGCGGTGGTTTCGGGACAAAGACATACGCAAGATCAAGCACCTGCGGTATGGAGCTTGGGGTTCTTGATGGGGGCTCTGTAGGACTATTTGCCTATTTTTGCTACCGCAGATTGCGGGCGGTTAACGATTTGTTTCCCATGTCGCTTTAACGTCCCTTAACGGATCGACCATCCGTTCCGCCGGCCGAATGAAAAAGCGCACAATTCATGCTGTACAGCGACGACAGTGATTCTCCCGGGCGCGAGCGGTCGCTGCTGTCGCTCGGCGATGCGCTGCGCGAGGAGCCGGCGGCCGAACCGTCGCGACTGGCGCGTGCCATCGCCGAGGTCCGCGCCGAGAAGGACGCCGTCACCCGGCACCGCCTGGCACGTGCGCGCCGGAACGCGCGCGACACGCCGCTGCTGCATGCGCTGGAGGCGGTCCCGGCGGAGCCGTCGCCGTCCGGCCCTTTTCCCGTGAAGGCCGAGCCGTCTCTTCTGAAGCCCGCTCCGCCGCGCCCGGCGCCGGAACCCGCGCCTGCCGTGCCGGCCCCGGCACCAGCGGTGTCGTCCTGGCGCGATGCCCAGCCGAAACACGATGCGGAACCGAAACGCGCCACCGCGGCGGAAAAGCCCGCCGGTGGTGGCGAGCCGGTCGCACGCCCCACCGTCCAGCAGATGCCCGCGGCTGCCGATCCGGCCCGCGCCGAGGCCGTAGCGCAGCGCCGCGAACCATCGGAGCCGGCGTGGCAGGCTGTCGAGCCGCTCGCTCCGGCCGAAGCCGCCGAGGCCGCCGGCCTGTGGCAGCCGCTGATCGACCCGGCCATCGTGCTTGCGGGCATCATGCGGTCGAAATGGCTGATCGTGGCGACGACCATCATCGGCGCCCTGCTCGGCGTGCTGATCGCGCTCAACACGCCGAAGATGTATTATTCGTCGGCCGAACTGCTGGCCGATCCCCGCGACCTCAATCTGGTCGAGCGCGAGCTGACGCAGTCGGGTATCTCCAACGAAGCGACGCTGGCGATCGTCGAGAACCAGGTGCGCATCCTGACCTCCGGCACCGTGATCGCCAAGGTGGTGGAGCGGCTGAACCTCGCGGAGGATCCCGAGTTCAACGGCCAGGGCGGCGGCGTCAGCCTGGGTAGCCTGATCTCGTCGGCGCGCTCGCTGATCTTCCCCCGCGACGGCGAGGACGATCCGGGCCGCCGCCATGCGCTGGCGTCGATCAATCTGGCGAAGTCGTTGTCGATCGAGCGCCGCGGCAAGACTTTCGTCATCGTCGTGGCGGCGACCACGCAGAGCCCCGAGAAATCGGCGCTGATCGCCAACACCATGACGGAGGTGTTCCTGGAGAGCTACGGCCAGCTCCAGTCGAATGCCGCAGGGCGGGCGGCGGGCGAGCTCACCTCCAAGCTCGACGAGCTGCGCGCCGGCGTCGAGGCGGCGGAGCGCAAGGTCGAGGCCTTCAAGGCCGAGAACGACCTCATCGACGCCCAGGGCCGGCTGATCACCGACGACGAGATCCTGAAACTCAACGACCAGCTGTCGACGGCGCGCGCCCGCACGCTGGAGCTCAACGCCAGGGCGGCCTCGACGCGCGACGTCAACGCCGACGCGGTCCTCGGAGGGGCGCTGCCGGAAGAGCTGGCCTCGCCGACCTTGCAGGAGCTGCGGGCGCAGTATTCCGCGCTGAAGGGCGAGGCCGACAGAATGGCCGTGCGGCTCGGCCCCAGGCATCCGCAGCTTCAGGCCGTCGAATCGCAGCTCAGCGGCGCGCGTGGCCTCATCGATGCGGAGATCAGGCGGATCTCCACCTCGACCCAGACCGAGCTCAGGCGCGCCGTGCAGCTCGAGCAGGAGCTGTCCGCGCGGCTGGCCCAGCTCAAGGTCCGCCAGGGCAGTCTAAGCAACGAGCTGGTGACGCTGCGCGAGCTCGAGCGCGACTCCACCGCCAAGCGCGCGGTCTACGAGGCGTTCCTGCTCAGGGCGCGCGAGACCGGCGAGCAGCAGGGCATCAACAGCGCCAACATCAGCGTCATCTCGAAGGCCTTTCCGCCGCTCGAATCCGAGCCGCCGTCGCGCAGCACCATCGCCATGGCCGGCGCTCTGCTCGGCCTGATGGCCGGTGTCGGCATGGGCGGCCTGCGCGGCACGGCGGAGGCGCTGCGCGACCGCGTGCGCGGCCGCCGGCCCGCCCGATCGTGGCGCCGCGGCAGCACCGCGACCATGTTCGACCAGGACGACGGCGGGCTGGCCGATGACGGCCGGAACGCCTTGGCTTCCGCGCCGGAGCCTGTCTCCGCCGACCGGCCACCGTCGGGACCCTTTGCCGAAGCCGACCAGACCGAACCGTCCCCCGTCTCACCGAAAGACACCGCCATGCACCCCTATCCGATGCCGCATGCTCCCTACGACCCCGCGCAGCAGCCGGCGCCGGCCGCTGTGCCCTATGCCGCCCAGCCGGCCTGGCCGCAGCCGCCGGCCGGCTATGCGCCGCCGCCCTATCCGCCGCAGCACTATGCGCCGCAGCCGGGCTATGCCCAGCCTTACTACGCGCAGCCCATGCCGGCGCAGCAGCCCGCCGCCATGCCCTATGCCCCCCAGCCGGCCTGGCCGCAGCCGCCGGCCGGCTACGCGCCGCCCTATCCGCCGCAGCACTACGCGCCGCAGCCGGGCTATGCCCAGCCTTATTACGCACAGCCCATGCCGCCGCAGCAGCCGCAGGCGCCGCAGCAACCGCAGGCGGCTCACCCGCAAGCACCGGTGGATGCGCAGTCGTCCATCGACGAGATACGCTCCAGCCTGCGCGAGTTCCGCGAGGCCATCCGCGAGCTTGCCGATTCCCGTTCGCGCCGCCGCTATTTCTGAACGCGCGAAGTCCGGCCGTAGCAGGATTGCGGCACCCCGCGCCGCTTTGGCGAAATCGCGCCGGTGCCGTTGTTGACTATGCCTGCCGCAGTCGCGTGTCGGGAGCGGAATCATGGCGGATATCATCGACGGCAAGGCGGTCGCGGAGGATGTGGTCGATCGGGTGAAGGTGCTTGCGGCGGAGCTGCGGGCCGGGACCGGCATCGTGCCGGGCCTGGCGGTGGTCATCGTCGGCGCGGATCCGGCCAGCCAGGTCTATGTCGCCTCCAAGGGCAAGAAGGCCAAGGAGTGCGGCTTCCACTCGGTGCAGCACACGCTGCCGGCCGACACAGCTGAGGCCGAGCTGGTCGCGCTGGTCGAGACGCTGAACGCCGATCCGGCCATCCACGGCATTCTTGTGCAACTGCCGCTGCCGGAGCATGTCGACAGCGGCCGCATCATCCAGACGATCTCGCCCGACAAGGACGTCGACGGCTTTCATTTCGTCAATGTCGGAAAGCTCGGCACCGGCGAGCTCGCCACCGCCTTTGTGCCGTGTACGCCGGCCGGCTCCATGCTTTTGATCGAGCGGGTGCGCGGCAGGGATCTGTCCGGGCTGAACGCGGTGGTGGTCGGCCGCTCCAACATCGTCGGCAAGCCGATGGCCAATCTTCTGCTGGCCGCCAACGCCACCGTGACGATCGCCCACAGCCGCACCAAAAACCTGGCCGAGCTCTGCCGGAGCGCCGACATTCTTGTGGCCGCGGTCGGAAAGCCGGAGATGGTCCGCGGCAACTGGGTGAAGGCGGGTGCCACCGTGATCGACGTCGGCATCAACCGCGTCGCAGCGCCCGAAAAGGGCGAGGGCAAGACGCGGCTGGTGGGCGACGTCGCCTATGGCGAGGCGGCCGAGCGCGCCGGCGCCATCACCCCGGTGCCGGGCGGCGTCGGGCCGATGACGATCGCGCTGCTGATGGCCAACACGCTGGTCTCGGCCAGCCTCGCCGCCGGACGGCCGAGGCCGACGTTCTGACGGCGAATAGCGAGTGGCGAATAGCGAATAGTGATAGTGAATAGTAAGACGCATAAATCCTATTCGCTATTCGCTATTCGCTATTCGCTATTCCCTACTCGCTCTCTACCATGCCTTGCGCCGAGAGGGCGTTTCTGTAGAAGGCCGGCCATGACCGACGATCCACAAGCCGGCCGGCAGTTGGGCTTCCTGCTGGTCGACAAGTTCTCGATGTTCTCGCTTGCCGCGGCCATCGACGCCTTCCGCTCGGCCAACCGCCTGCTCGGCCGCGACGTCTATGGCTGGACCACGGTCTCGGCCGACGGCGACGCGGTCATGGCCTCAAACGGCCTGCCGCTCAAGATCGACTACAGCGTCGCCGACCTGCCGCCGGTCGACATCCTGTTCGTCTGCGTCGGCCTGACCACCGAATTCCCGGGCAAGAGCAAGGTGCTGGCCGCCCTGCGCAGCCTGGGCCGGCGCGGCGGCGCGCTCGGCGCGCTGTCGGTCGGCTCCTACCTTCTGGCGGAGGCCGGGCAGCTGGAGGGGCATCGCTGCACCATCCACTGGGAGAACCGCGCCGGCTTCATGGAAAAGTTCCCGCACATCCAGTGCACCGGAAACGTCTACGAGATCGACCGCAAGCGCTACACCTGCGCCGGCGGCACCACCTCGATCGACCTGATGCTGGAGATCATCCGCCGCGATCATGGCGTCAACATCGCCAACGGGGTGGCCAACCAGTTCCAGCACGAGCGCATCCGCTCGGCCGGCGACCGCCAGAGGGTCGGGCCGGAGCGCGACCTCGCCGGCAAGTCGGAGAAATTGAAGAAGATCGCCGAGCTGATGGCCGACAATCTCGACGAGCCGTTCTCGGCGGTCGAGCTCGCCAGATCCGCCGGCCTGTCGGTGCGCCAGGTGGAGCGGCTGTTCCTGCGCCATCTCGGCGTCACGCCCGGCCGCTACTACATGCGCCTGCGGCTGGAGCGGGCGCGAGAGCTGCTGCGCCAGACCAACATGCCCATCCTCGACGTGGCCATCGCCACCGGCTTCACCTCGCATTCCTATTTCGCCCAGAGCTATCGCCTGCAATTCGGCCGCCCGCCGAGCGAGGAAAGGCGGACGACGTATTGAAGTAAGTGCAGGGGACAGTTTTACCCCGACTCCCTGGAGACCCGAAGAACGGCGTTGACGTTGGGGCCGCGTGCGATTCTGCTGGGATCATGATTCGCGGCGGCTTTCTGTCGAAGGATGGACGAGCACACCTCG
>JAESFZ010000333.1_pt1 | contig 20861 bp, 18 predicted proteins | sample 9269561 | NCBI WGS metagenome assembly JAESFZ01 (sample SAMN14515552, study PRJNA621657) | algae metagenome | isolation source: Tildeniella nuda ZEHNDER 1965/U140 and co-occurring heterotrophs from wet... | place: Switzerland: Stansstaad, Zurih | collected 1965-01-01
GCGCTCCGAAGCAATCGCCGCCTAAACCGGGCTACGCGCCGACCAGCATCACACCGCGGCCTTCACCGGACGGATACATTGGCTGTCGCTTGAGCCCGGACTCGAAGGGTTGATCGTGCCCAGCAAATTCTATGGCGCCGCTGCTGTTGGCAGACCGATTATCTTCATTGGCGACCCGGACGGAGAAGTGGCTCGTCTCATCGCCAAAGCGTCTTGCGGCGCAAGCTTTGCCAAGGGTGACAGCGCTGGCGTTGCGTCCTTTCTATCGCAACTGGCAAGCGACAGCGCCTTGCGCGATCGGCTCGGCGCGAATGCCCATGCTTTCAGCCGCAGCTGCTTGGCGCGCCAGCAGAGGCTGAGCGACTGGCGAGCGCTCATCAGTGGGCTGCAGACCTCGACGCCAACCGTGCGTCAGAAGCGCGGGCAGGCGGCCTGACAGGCGCCATTGAGCAATGCTCCTCCTGGCTCCCAGCCATAAAAGTGAGGGCTTCGCGATGCATCCCGATCTATCGCACAGGGGCTACAGGCAATGAGCTGACGGTCCCTGCGTCGTCTGTGGTCTTTGCTATGGCGCTTTGCCATCACGCGGACCCTTCGACATTTCCTTAAGCGCCGAGACGAACCTCCTCGTGAAATGCCCATTGGTTCGTTTCCGGATCGGCCCTTGGCCAACGCGCCGCTAGCACGCAGCCGAGCGCAAACACTGTGCTTAGAGCTGCAGTTCGCAGCGGATAATCCCACCCCGAATGTGTGAGGATGATGCCGACAGCCAGCCACCCAGCCCATGCGTAGGGTGACGCTCCCCCGCCGAGCAGTCGGCGCAGACACAAGAGCCACCAGCCCAAAAACAGCACAATCAATGCAAGGCCGGGAGCGCCCAACTCGACCGCGATCTCGAGATAATCATTATGCGCATGATTGATGAAAGCGTTGGTGACATCCTGCTGAGGCTCGAACCTGCGGTACACTTCCTCGAACGTCCCGAGCCCTGAGCCGACAGGAAAGAACGCTTGTGCGGCAGGGATGGCGTTCGATCGGATCACTTCGCGTCCAACCAGCGACATCTGCGCCTCGGGCGCAAAGACGTTTTCGGCATCCCCGGCAAGTGCGAGCACACCAATGCTGACAGCGAGCGCCGGCAGTGTGAGTATCATGGTCAATCGGCGTTTGTTCGGCGGCCACACGATCAGGGCGCTGGCCAAGGCTACAGGTAACAGCAAGGCGTATCCCGTCAGCGAACCGACCAGTCCGATCCCTATCGCGAGCAGCGCGAACAGCGCGATACCAAGAACCGTGAACTCTTGTCTTTGGCGCGGAAAGCGCATCCGCCAGTCGCGGACGAGCGCAGCGAGAAACGGCAGGGTCACGAGAAGCAGGGTAGCCATATGGTTCGCGTTTGCGAAAAAGCCGACCATGTAGCCGCGGTTCGTGAAGTCGTAGAGATATCCCGGCGAGTCTTGACCACCCAGCACCTGGGCGATCCCGAGCCCCAGCGACACGACCGAGACACCCAGCAATGCCATGGCCATAACTTGGGCGGGATGATGGCGCCCCGCTAGCAAGGCAAATGCGAGCCCGATGCCGGGTAGGATCGATACCGCCGACCGGATCGTCTCGTGTAACGAGAAAGTGACCAGGGCAGGGTCCGGGAGAGTGCCGAGAACATCGAGCTCAGCGCCGATCGAACCTCGGCCAGGCAATTCGCGCCAGAGGTCGGTGGGGAGGGGCACAAGCTGGAATCCAATCACCCCTAGTCCGAGTGCGATCAAACAAAGCAGCAACTTTTCCAGCAAGCCGAGCTCAGCCAATTGCAGACGATACAATCCCCAGATGAGAAAGCCCGTGCCCGCGCTTTGCAGCACGAAGTTTGCAAAATGTCCTTCGCGGCTTGCGCCGCCCAAAGCGAGGCAAGCCACGAAAAAGGCCGCCATCAGTCCGCTGGTTACCCGCTGGCTCATGCGCCAGCCTGCCGAATTCGGATTGCCCGAATATGGAAGGTGCCCGCGCGCGGCGGGTCGCTCGCACGGGCTCTGACCTCAAGCCACTGGCTCTTGCAGCCATCAGGAACACGAAAGCTCGCTAGGTTAGAGCCCTTTGCAGCCATGGTGGCGCGCGCGACCTCCGGATTTGGCGCACACATTATGACCACTTCGACGAGCGTGTTCGGCTCAACCGCATCGATATCAAGCTGGTAGGCACCCGGCGCGAGCAGCAGCAGCTGGCGGGCCAACTGGGTACTTTTCCGGCCATAGATTTCACCTACCAGACCATTGTCCTGCGCTTCGACGAAGGCATCCGGTCCAGTGCGGATTTCCCAACCAAACGGTGGCGGAAGCCCAGCGCTAAACTCCTGATCTCTGATCAGGGCCTGCGATGATGGTGGATTAGGGAGGAGGGCGGACCAGACACCGTAAGCCCCCACAAAGTCCGAGGCTTCGACAAGCGGCCGCGTTATTGCGTTGACCCCGCCCGGGTTCGAAGCAAGCGTACTGGCTGCCCTTGTCAATGCAATTGCGTCAAGCAACTGCGCAGTGCCTGCGCCCGATTTGGCCAGCGCGATGAGGGCCTCGGTTTTCATGCCGTCATCGCTCAATGCCGCAAGGGCAGCCCTACCGGTCTTTGGATGGGTGGCAAGAAGCGTGATTGTTTCTTGCGTCAGCGCCCTTTGCCGCGGCGCCAGCCGCACCAGCATTTCCAGATGATCGACAGCATCGCCGATGTGACCGGCTGCAAGTGCTGCGTCGGCCGACAGATAAAGGGCCTCCCGCGACCGCGGATTGCGCCTGCGCGCAATGTCGAGCACGTCTTCCGCATCTTGGTAGGCGCCCGCCCTGAACAGCGCCAATCCCTTCAGGATGAACGGCTCTTCGGCAAGCGGTGCCGATCGGCTTGCCGCACGCATCTGTCCAAGGATTGCAGGGTCATCCATATCCCGATCGGATTGCACGCGGGCCATTGCGAGACGCATCTGGCTCGTCGGATGGACAAGGAGCGGGGCTGAGGCTTGTGCGCCGGCCACGCTCTTAGCCGACCATGCCAGCGAGAGAAAAGACAGGCACAGCAGAGCCCCCGCCAACGGGATCAGCACGATCAAGCGGATGGCTTTGCGCATCACCGATCGGCGTCTGACTGCGCCTCATCTCCAAGCGCTGCAATTGCGATCCTTGTCATGCTACTGCGCGGGGCGCCCCCGTCATAATAACTGTAGGCGTAACCGTAATCCATGCTCCGGCTGTTGGCCTTGGTTAGAGTGCCGCCGATCAGGGTAGCACCGGCCAATCGAAGTCGCGTCAGCGCCGCCAGGGCGATTGCGGTTCGTGTCTTGCCCGACTCGACCGCGAACAGAACGCCGTCGCTGCTGGCGGCAAACAAGATGGCATCGGCAAAGCCCGCAACCGGCGGTGCGTCGATGATGATGCAGTCGAACACCGCCTTGGCGTGGGTGAGGATCGCATCCATGCGGACCTGCTGGATGATGTTGGCTGGATTGGGCGGAATGGGGCCGCTGGGTAGCAGAAACAGATTCTTTGTTGTCGTCCGCAGCACATGTTCCGTCAGCTGCGTCTCGCTCGTAAGCAGTGACGACAAGCCGATCTTGATATTGTCACCGGCCACGAACGAGGGCTTGCGCATGTCACCGTCGATCAAGAGCACCCGCTTGCCGGTGTCGGACAGCTGGACGCCCAGCGAATAGCTGGTGCTCGACTTGCCTTCCTCTGGTTGCGCGCTCGTGACCACCAATATCCTGGGGAAGCCACCCTTTGTTGCCAGCTGTAGCCCGGTTCGAAGGCTCGCATAGGCGTCATAAATGGGGGAATGGCGGTCGAGCGCCTCATCAAGAAAGTCGGCGTTTTTCTCGGCCATGGGGATCGCGCCAAGCGGGGCAAGTCCAAGCTTTTCGCGCAGATCATCCTTGGTCTTCACAGTGTTGGTCAATCGGTCATAGAGGACCGCAAGGCCTGCACCAAGAAACAGGCCGAGCAAGGTTCCGAGGATCGTATTGCGGATCACGGACGGCGAGAAAGGCACAGTCGGGACCTGGGCGCTGTCGACCATTGCCGCCTGTGCCGTGCCGATCCCTTCAACAACGCCAACCTCGTTGTAACGCTCGAGCAGCGCGTCATAGAGCGAGCGGCTGGTATCGAGTTCGCGCTGGAGGATATTGTACTGGATCGTATCCTCGCGCTCAGTGAGCGCGCTGCCGCTCAATTGCGAGACCTTTGCGCTGAGCGCCTGTTCTTCGGCCAGTGCTGCCCGGTACTCGGCGCCAATCGTCCCTACTGCACGCGAGTTTTCGCTGCTGATCTGACGGCCGAGCTCGTCAATACGGCTCTTGAGCCGTGCCATTTCGGGGAAGGATTCCTTCAGATAGGTCGACTTCTCGCGGTACTCCGCCTCGAGCCCGGCCTTTTCCTGGCGAAGCGCCGAGGAGTTTGCAGCTCCTTCGGTCAAGGATCCAGCTTGGCGGTACCGCCCCTCTGCCGCGATGCGCTTTTGCTGTGCTACAGCCAGTGCTGAATTGAGCGCGCCCAGGGATTCGCCCGTGAGTGTGCTCGTTCCGGCGCCTTCCTCACCGTTACCGCTAGGGAGGAGGATGATGCCATTGGCCTTGGCATAGGCAACAAGCTCGCGCTCGGCCTGGTTCATGTCCTCGCGAACCGTCTTGATGCGCTCTTCAAGGAACTTTCGCGCTGAGGTCGTTGCCTCATACTTGCGGTCGAGCGTCAAATCGATGAAAGATTTGGCAAACCCGTTGGCAAGCTTGGCAGCTTCCTGAGGACTTTCCGATTCATAGCTGAGTTCGACGAGCCGGCTGTCGGGCGAAGGCTTCACGGTTAGGCCCGTCGCAATATTCGCGGCCAGATTTGGCACCGCGCCATTGGCGGAGCTGCCCGGGCCCTGTGCTTCGCTCCCTTTGACAAGGCTCAGATCCTGTACGACGCGCTCGGCAAGGGCTCTGCTGCGAAGGATACCAATCTGGGTTTCCTGAAACTGGCGGTCAGTTGCAGGTACGACCATTTCTTCGCTGCTCTCGTTCGCGTTGGCGAGCACAGGCACGGTCGGCGGGTTCAGTTCAATGATGGCTGTCGCCCGGTATTTGGGGCTTTGGAGGAGCGAATAGCCAAGCGCTGCGATCAGGCCGAGCAGCGCGGCTAGCAAGATCCACCATTTGCGCTCCCAAAGAACGGTGAAAATATCTGCAAGAGAAAAGTCGGACTCGAAATCGTCCTCGTCGGCATAGCCTGGAGCGTAAGGTGCCAAGGCTCCCGTCTGGCTCTCGACAAGGTCGCCGCGCGTCCCACGCGGCAAGTATTGGGGGTCCTGACTATTCACGAATTATCCTGTCAAAACGGCCGGAAGACGCCAAAAGTCTGGACACCCTGGAACACCCGTTGCCAGGTTTCCTTCGATTTCGACCCTTCGACGACGACAATATCACCCCGGTAGATTTCGGGGTCAGGTTCCTGTCCGTTCCTGATCGTGGTGAGATCGAAGCCAGCGATCAACCGCTTCCCATCGATCTGCCGGAAAACGAAAACCCGCTTCTCATTCGCGGTCGGATCGAGACCGCCTCCGAGCGCCATCGCTTGTAAAAGTGTCATTCTGCCGAAATTGGGATAGATGCCCGGGCGCCGCACGGCACCTTCGACGGTGATGTTGCTCCCCGTCGCCGCGATTATTCCCACAGTGACGTCGGGATTCTTGAGATAGTCGACCGACAGACGTTGCTCTAGCTGCGCTTGCAGCTCGTCGGTGGTGAGGTTTACGGCATCGACTGAGCCCACCAATGGCATCGCGATGCGGCCAGTTAAATCGACCTGATACTCACCGGAAAGCTGTTGAACCTGAAAGACATTGATCGAGAGCTTGTCGAGCGGCGCGATCCGGTAATCGGCTGCAATCGTTTCGATCGTCGGAGCGTCGGGTGCGACAAAGCCTTCAGGGTTGTAAGCCACATCCTCCGAGCGGCTCGAAGCGCACCCGCTCAAGGCTAAAGCAATGCCCATCAACAATGGAAGGGAGCTCGAACGCTTCACATTCACTCTGCAAGTCCCCCCGGCCTCTGCCGCCGAAGCCAAATTCGGTGTTCGCAACGCGTTTAAGGCGATTGCATCGTATGTGACGCAATCAACCTTTTCATCGCCCTTTCAGGCAACCTCAATACGTATCAGGAAATAGCGAGCAGGGCCGTCGCCTCACGGAGAGACGGGGCGATCTTCATCATCAGTCAGGATCAGAATGGCGCCGCCAACCGCCGCCACCGCGAGAATCGATGTGACTACAGTCACGTTATCCGAATCTTCATCCTGCCCCAAACCGCCCACAACGGGCTGACCAGCCATGTTGAGACCGCCCGCGCACTTACGCGCAAGCTTGTAGCCAGCGGCCTTTTCGACCTTCTGGAGGTTGACAGAACAGGCAGGCTTGGCAGCCGGCGCAGCTGTAGAGATGGACCCAGCGGCCGCGGTCGAAGCTAGCGCAAGGCAGGCAATCGCAAGAGAGGCAAGACGCATAGAGAATCTCCTAGATACGTCGTGATACCAGACAATTATTTACAAATCCACCTAAGAAAGGCTCGTTTTGCCGCACTCGCCCTTCAAGCCGTCTCAAAAGCCCGGAGGCAGAAGCCGACGGGAAGAGGGCGACCGCCTTTCTGTGTCCAAGAGGTCACAAACGTAGATCGCCGTCCAAATACCACGCATAGGTCGCTGCGACGCCATCACGCAGGCCTATGCTTGGCTTCCATCCCAGTGCGTTCAGGCGGCTTGTGTCGAGCAATTTGCGCGGCGTCCCGTCCGGCTTGGACACATCATGCCTGATTTCCCCTTCGCAGCCCACGACCTCGCAGACCAAGCGGGTGAGTTCCAGGATCGAGACATCACTGCCGCAGCCCACATTGATGTGCTGCGCCTCGGAGTAATGCTTGGCGAGAAAGACGCACGCGTCAGCCAGATCGTCGACATGCAGGAACTCGCGGCGCGGCGTTCCGCTTCCCCAGATTTCTATGCTGGGCGCATGTCCAAGCTTTGCCTCATGCGCCTTGCGCATGAGTGCAGGCAGTACATGTGACGAGGTCAAAGAGAAATTGTCACCGGGTCCATACAAGTTGGTTGTCATCACCGAAAAGAAATCGCGACCATACGGCCTGCGATAGGCTTGCCCCAGCTTGATCCCGGCAATCTTGGCCACCGCGTACCATTCATTGGTCGGTTCGAGCGGGCCGGTGAGCAATGCCTCTTCGCTGATCGGCTGCTCGGCCAGCTTGGGGTAGATGCAGGATGAGCCAAGGAAGATAAGCTTTTCAACATCGGACCGGTGCGCCGCCTCGATGATGTTGGCCTCGATCATGAGATTTTCGTAGAGGAAGGCGGCCGGCTCGCTGTCATTGGCAAGGATACCGCCGACCTTGGCCGCAGCGACAAAGACTGCGTCGGGACGGTGCTGAGAAAACCAGGTCCGGGTTGCAGCTTGATCAGTGAGGTCCAGCTCTCCGCGATCGGCAGTTACAATCTCGCAGTTCTCGCTTTCGAGCCGCCGGACGATCGCTGAGCCGGCCATACCGCGGTGGCCAGCTACGAAAACCCGCTTGCCCGACAATCTGTAAAGTGGCTCGCCTGTCATGGCCTTTAATGACTTCCGCTCACAGGCTCATTCTGCATCACGACAAGGTCAGCTCTGACCATCTCGCGGGCGAGATCCCGGACGCTGGTCTGATGGCGCCAGCCGAGCTTTTGATGAGCCTTGGAGGGATCGCCGAGCAGGAGGTCGACTTCTGTGGGCCGAAAATAAGCCGGGTCGACCTCGACCATGCACCGGCCATCCGACAGCGCATAGCCCTTCTCTTCAATGCCTTCACCGCGAAACGCGATCGGTATCCCGGCATCCTCGAAGGCCCACATCACAAAATCGCGCACCGTGGTGGTTACGCCGGTTGCCAGCACATAGTCGTCTGGCACCTTCTGCTGCAGCATGAGCCACATGCCCTCGACATACTCCTTGGCATGCCCCCAATCACGCTGGGCGTCGAGATTGCCAAGATATAGCTTCTCCTGGCGCCCCAGCGAGATCGCCGCCGCCGCGCGGGTGATCTTGCGAGTAACGAAGGTCTCTCCGCGCAGCGGGCTCTCGTGATTAAACAAAATGCCATTGGAAGCGTGGATGCCATAGGCTTCGCGATAATTGACAGTGATCCAGTAGGCATAGAGCTTGGCCGCAGCATATGGGCTCCGCGGGTAGAAGGGTGTGGTCTCGCGCTGTGGTACTTCCTGTACGAGACCGTAGAGCTCCGAAGTGGATGCTTGGTAGAACCGCGTCTCTTTCTCGAGGCCGAGAATGCGGATAGCCTCGAGCAGGCGCAGAGTCCCGATACCATCGGCGTTGGCCGTGTACTCGGGCGTCTCGAAACTCACAGCAACATGGCTTTGCGCCGCGAGGTTGTAGATTTCGTGCGGGCGAACTTCCTGCACGATGCGGATCAGGTTGGTCGAGTCGGTCAGGTCGCCGTAGTGCAAGACGAACCGCTGGTCGTGTTCGTGCGGATCCTGATAGATGTCCTCGATCCGGCCGGTGTTGAACGACGAGGATCGCCGCTTCACGCCGTGAACCTCGTAGCCTTTTTCAAGCAGCAAGCGGGCAAGATAGGCCCCATCCTGACCTGTCGCGCCCGTGATCAGTGCCCTCTTCATCTGCTGGCCTTCATTGGAGTGAAAGAATTCTGGAGGTGCCTCGCTTTTCGGAGATCAGCCGCCGGCCCCTGCCTATGGACTTGAGAGTATTGATGCAAGTCCAACCACAACAAGGCTCAATGTAAACAAGTTAAGCGAACTTGGATTACTTTCAGATGGGATCGGCAAGCTTAAGCGAGCCTTGAGACCGAGGAATGGCCCCAACCTGTGGTGCTAGGCAGCCAATCAGCCTTGAGGGCGCAACGGCTGAGGTCAACCAGCGGAGATGCGGTGATTTCGCTTGCAATAGCGTCCAAATCCGCGATCTTCGCGGTCCAAAATCGGGGCAATGGGGGCAATTATGTATAATTGGATAAAGGCGGCTGCGATGGCCGCAATGCTGCTTTTCGGGGCCACAACGGTGTCGGCGGGGAAGCAGGATTTCGATCTTATCAATGCCACGGGCTACACCATTGCCGAGTTGTATGTGGCGCCTTCCTCCAGCAATAACTGGGAGGAAGATGTTCTCGGCCGCGACACGCTCGGCGACGGTGAGGGGGTCACGATCAACTTCGCGCCCAATCAGAAGGCCTGCATGTATGACCTTCTCATTGTGTGGGAGGATGGTGATCAGGCCACCTGGGAGGGCTTCAATCTGTGCACCGTCTCGGAAATCACGCTCTACTGGAACAACGGCAAGGCAACGGCCGAATATCATTAAGGGCGGGGCAAGGCAGTTTTCGTCAGGCGCGTTGTCATGCGGAGCGGTGCATTTGCTCTGACAACGCCTGACACTGCCCACGTCTCGACCAAGGACGAGCTGCTCATTGCCTCTTTGCCGCGATATCAAGCTGGGTTGTTGCGCGAACGTTGACCGCAACTGTGGCTGCATAAGGCAGTCCCATGCCATCCGCACCATCGCGCTCGATGACCCAAGGCAGCGGCAGGTTATCGGCGTTCAGCGTAATGCGGTGCTCGCCATCGGCCACCCCTGAGAACTGGTAGAAGCCCGCTTGATCGGTGCGCAAGGCTTCGCGCCCATCGAGGATGACGATGATGCCGGGCACGCCGGCTTCGGCGGGGTCGCGTTTGCCGTTCTCGTTGGCATCGAAAAAGACCGATCCCGCAAGGTTGCCCACGCCGCCGACCGGGAACTGGCGGTTGCCCATCATGCTCCGGGGGCGTCCAGCGGAGAGTGTATAGCGAAGGGTCAGATAAGCCGCGCGAAGTCGGAACGAGCTGCGCCTGAGCTCTTCAAGCTGTGTAGGATCCGGACCGAGCGGAGAATTGAAAAGCGGTATGCCGAAGCGTGACACCAGACTTGATCTTGTGTCGGTGTAAGAGCCCGAGAGGCTCCAGTTGGCCGAAAGCCGAGCAGACGCCACCATCGTCGCCGAGAACGAATCCGATTGCTGCGAGGCAAAGCTACCGAAGGACGCGCCGGTTGACTGGAAGGGGCCAGAAAACTCCGACGCCGCTGTGCTGGCGTCGGTGGTGTAAGCAACGTTTGCGTCAAGGCTCACATCCCTAAAGGGCATGAGGCCAGCGCTGACGGCGAGGGAGATGCTGTCAGCCCGCTCGCTCTGGACCAGGCCCGCTGCCAGGGATGCTTGGTCAGCTTGTTTCCGATATTGATAGGACACCTGCGTGCTCAGGCGGCTGCCCGCTGGCAGGCTCTCCGGTAGTGTCCAGTTCTGGACGAAGCCGATCCGATAGAAATCTGACAAGGCATCCCGGCTCCAGCCAGCTTCGGCCCGCGATGTCCCGAGCCCGGTCTCGAAGTCGACATAAGCGAGCGCCTGTCCAGCGCTCTGTCCGTTTGCAACGCGCAAACTCGAATTAAGGCCGACGGCCGTTGAAAAGCCGAGGTTTCGGCGAACATCGGCGTTCACGACAAATCCACCGAGGCCCGAATTATCGACAGAATCTATGGCATCAAGATTGAAGGTCCAACGCCACCGCTGCGACGAACGTGAGAAGCGGTAATAGGCCCCGTACGCGTTGCTCAAAACCGCTGAGGCTCCCCAGGAGAGGCCTGGGCCGAAGTAGTAAATGCCTCCGTTATGGACCTTGCGACCCGACCGGTATCTCACGTCGATTGAGCCGCCTGCGGCCTCACCAGCCGGCGCGAAAGCCTGGGTCTCTGCCTGACTGACCGAACGGTTCGACCATATGGCATTGGCCTGAAGGCGCAGACCCGGCCGCGCATAGGCCAACGATCCGACGATGGCCTGCGACGATATCAGCGGCACGGTATCATCCGCACCGGGAGTCTGGATCAATGCAGCAAAGGGATCGCGCGTATTGTCCACGGCAATCGCCTGCGCGCCTGCTGTCCAGCCCGGTGCCATCTCGAGCTGACCGCCGCCGGACACCAGCAGACCGGACAGGCCCGAATAGTCGTTCAATCGCAGACCGCCGAGCAGTCCTGGCTCACCGACCGAAAGGTTCAGGCTGGCGAAGGGAACCGGATCCTTATCGATTTCGGTCGGGCTGATCGGCTTGAAGGCCTCCAGCGAAACGGCAGCGCCCATAATCGGGGTGACCGGCAGGAAGAACCGGGTTTGCCGGTCAAACAATCCAATGAGCGGCGTGGAGGTTGCGCCCAATGTACCATCGCCAAGCCAGCCAGACCCGAGCGGTAAATCATCGGTTGCAAGCCTGAACAGGCCGTTCCAGCGATCAGTGCCGGGCTCGGACAGTGGACCAAGACGAGACCCCCGGCGGATCTGCGCATCCAGTCCGATCACGCCGAAATTGTCGGTCTGATATTTCCCGGACACCAGAATGCCCGCTTCCTGCTGCGGGCGATCAAGCGCCGAAGTATCGAAGCTGCCGGTCTGCGATTTCGAGGTGATCCGCGCTCCGCCCACTTCGACGACCAGCGACCGGAGGTTGCCGCTGGTGTTGCTGGAGGGGACATCATCGGATTGAAGCGACGGCTCAAGCGAACCGTCGCCAATCAGGCGATCGACATAGGCCGTCTCTGGTTCGGGCTTTTCGCTCGGAGCCGACTGGGTCTGGCCATATGCGGCGGTGGCCGCAAGCATGGGTGCGAGGATCGCGACCCGCGAACTAAAACTGTAAAAAACCCGAATTCGAAGCAAGACCCGGTTGTCACTCTTGAACATCAGGCTCGAACACCCCTTCGAATTTGAAGGAGTTGGTCGAATCGTCCATCTCGCCAGCGATCGTTATCGGAAAGACGATCGGTTCCTTCGCCTTGCTCGGCGCTGTATCTCCGGCTTCCAGCAGCTCTTCGCCATCATCGGGATTGAGCGCGATCATACGCGTTTCTCCGGGGAGAATGGGGAGGGTGGACGGAGAAAACTCCCGCCGCACACCGGCAGCGTCGGTTCCGCTCAGAAAGGCAGAAAGCCGACCATGCGCGGTTCCTGTGTTCTCCACCATCACCACGGGCGTCTGGACGCCGCCAATCGTAACGACGTCCGCCTTCACGATCTTGAGCACGGGCTTCACGTCGCCGACGGCAACATAGACGATGAGGGCGATCTGACCGCTCACCGGGAATTTGACGTTTTCCGCAGGTGCGACATTGTTGTCACCTCCCGCGATGACAATCGCGAACCGGCATTCGGTTGGCGGTGTCTCAGGCGGCGGGGTCACCTCGAACCGGTAGCGCAGGGAGGTTCTGCCGGGCAAGGATGTCTGACGCCGTTCAATCGCTACCCAAGGGCGACAAGAACCGGGCTTGAGCGCTTCGGTGAGGACCACGCCCCCGTCAGCCGTCAATTCCCATTCCGCCGTGGTGAAAGTCAGTTCGGCCGGGACGTCGGACCGGTTGCTGAGCTCTGCAACCGCTCGCACCGTTTCGCCTGTTTTTGCGGCAAGCTCGAAACGCGGCGGCGAGACCGCTAGGGCAAACTCATTGGCCTTTGCTGGAAGCGCCCCGAATGCAAGCGCCAGACCTGTGGCCCACAGGGCCGCCGAAAAACGGAGTGTTTGATTGGTCATCGACGTCACTGGTCCAATTCGATTTCAAAGCCGAACGCCAGAGCCTCAGGCTGGGTCAATCGCGCGCCATCAGCCTCCAGCGCAATGTCGATCAGATCGCGCAGCACGGGGCTGGTCACAGGGCCGACATAAACCAGCGTTCGGTCACCCGAGATCACGGTGCCCGGCAGCAGTGTCCCACCCGTTCTCCAAGTCGCTCGGACCGTGGGTCCAGGGGTGCGTGGCAAGGTCATGTAAATCCGCCCAGTCCGCCCGACCCAAGTGGCAAGGTTAAGCTGAACGCTGACGCGCGTCGAACCGGCCACCAGTGAGGTCGTGCCGCTGCGTCCGGGCGGCTGCCATTCCATTTCGAGAACAGGATCGAGAACGACAGTGCCGCTGTCATCGACCCTGAAAACTCGTCCCGACGACACCACATCGTCTTGCGCGGCAAAGGCTACTGACGCACCGGCAGGGGTGCAGCAAAGCAGAACAGGAAGGATGAACCTTTTCACGGCAAGCTCAAGGTATAGACCGCTCGACCGGTGTAGGTCCCGGCAGCAGGTACCACGGTATTGGCATAGGAGAATGTCATGCATTGCTCCTTCCAGGTGTTCCGCGCGAGGGTCCCAAGGGTCTGCGTGCCCCCGGTGAAGGTTCCGTTCGGGAACTGGAAAACCGTATCGCCATTGCCTGACATCACCCAGCTGATCTGGCTGAAGGGGATGGTGTTGCTACCGCTTGTGAGGTTGGCTGGCGAAGTGACGGTCAACGTCGCCACGCCCGAACCCGATCCCGGACGAGACCATGCGCCGATATAGACCTGTGAGGGGGGATTGCAGAAGGCAAAGCCATCGATCGGGCTCTGCGATACGGTGCTGTTCGACGTCATGGCCTGCGCAGCGCCGGAGCCAACAACCCCGTTCGGCACAGTGACCGAGACAACGTTGATCGTCGCGTTGTTGCCCGGCGTGCCGCCCGACGCGTTGGTGCCAACATAGCCTCCGGCCCCAACCTGAAGGTAGATGGATCGCGGCCCCGCAGTGATCGTGATCGTGTAGGCATGCGCGGCTTGGGCACCTAAAGTGCCCGTGAGCAAGGCCACCACCGCAGTGCTACGCCACAGAGCTGTGCTGCGATAGAGAAGCCTGTCGACTATGCGTCCGAATTGTTTCGCACCTTCGGCGATCATCTTTGGCAATCCTTGGTTAATTCACGCTGGCAGCGAAGCCTTGATTGGAGGCTATGCTGAATTCAAGGGATGGCTACGAGATATACACCGATTGGCGACGCTCCGGGCGCCCTGCCTCTGGTGCCGACGTCCCAGCTTTGTGCCCGCGCAACACGTGCCGGCGCGAAAGCGAGAGTTCCGGCATTGGTTAGCACCACATAAGGCTCGCTGGACATTGCACCCTCGGCCTCATTTGCGCGCAACGGTTGCGGAGGGTCCTTAACTAGCCCGGTCGAAGCCGGGCCAAGGTAAACAACCTGTGGGATCACGATGGTGAAGTCGAGAGATGCAGCAGGTTTCGTGCCTGGAATCGGGATGGTCTCGAACCGTGATCCCGCCTGTGCTGCCTCGATGAAAAGAGCGAGCGCACACAGCGCCCCAAGTCTGCGTATCGTCGATGCCGCCCAACACCTCACGCTCTGCCCCTCCATCATCTCCGCATACGGAAGACGGGCGAGCGTAGCTCAGTTTAAGTGCGTGAGGTATAGTTAATGAAACGTGTCTTGAGATGGGACGCAGCAGTGGCTCCCCTGTCAACAAAGACGAACTGTCTCCCGCTTTGACTGTCCGGAGCTCGGCGCGAGCATGCGCCGAGCTCCGGCAGAGCAAAATCAGGGCATCGACACGGCGTAAGTCACGCGGCCGTTCTGCGCGTTGACGCCACCATAGGTGCCGGCTGCGACGATGTTCTGGTTGAGGTAGGAAAAGGTCCAGCGTGCATCAAGGTTTGTCACCTTCGTGCCGCTCGTGGGGGAAAGGTTGATGCTGGTCGTCGCACCATCAACCAGTGTGGGGTGGGCCAGCGCGGTGGCGCTCGTATTGGCGGCTACGGCAACGGCCATCTGCGACCACGAGATCGTGTCGCCAGCGCCATTGTTGAGCGCGCCAAGCGTCGTCGAGCTAAAGGCGATCGTGCCATTGTTGCCGGTAACGCGCGCGGTGACTTGGCCACCGGTCAGGTCGCCGCCCGTGCCAGCAACCGAAGTGCCGTCACCGACGTTGGCCGCGGGCACCGTGAACACGAGATTGTCGACGTTCGTGTTGTTGGCTCTATCCGTGCCAGTGCCGATGCGGACGTAGACGAACTTCGGGATGGTCACGGTAAAGTCGAGGTTAGCACTCGCCGTCAGCGGGCTAGCAGTGCCAGTCACAAACCGCGACTCTGCTTGGGCTCCGGTCGAAAAAGATGCTGCGGCAGCAATCATAGCTGCCGAAAAATATAGCTTAGTGGTCACGATTTGGTCTCCGGTCTTAATAACTATGCGTTCGAATGATCGCGCTGCAGCGTATGGCCGCCTAATGGTTAATTTCTGGTTCAGGCTGTTTTTGATGCCAGGATATATTCAGAGAACATCCCGTGGCTTAGGGGCTAACCGCGCCGAAACCTTGTTGCGCAGATCGGCCAATTTGCTGGTAGCTCGCCGCGCCAAGACTGCCGCTTGCCCGCGCACCAAGAGCTGCTGCAGGCTGAAGAAGAGACCCGGGGCGCCTCCAGGGCAGATACACTGGGCTGACAGAATTGCTGAGGGGCGAGGGTGGTGCGATGCCCCGCTACCAGAAGCCGGCAAGCCTGTTCGGCTACTTCAATTCCTCGCCAAAAATCGTACGGAAGGCGCTGGTGATGTATGTGCGGTTCCGGCTTAGCGAGCGGAAGGTCGGGAACCTGCAAGCCGAGCCCGCGATCGACATCATCCATGAGACGGTGGGGCCTTAGCGGAACCGGATCGGCTCACCCGATAGGATCGCCATTTCACGGAACGCCGGAACTATGAAGGCGCCCTCTCACGCGCACTGGCTGAGGGGCGGCATTCCATGGCCTAAACTGCCGTAAGAAAGGGCTCGCTTCGCCAATCAGAGACTGCTTGCGATTGGGCAGGCAGCACCCACTGGAGGCATGCGGTGGAACCTTGGCAATTTTTCGTTTGCAGGCCCAACGATTGTGCGGGTGTGGTTAAGGAAATTCTTCCAGTGCACGGCCAACCGCGACCACGCCTTTGCGGGTCAGGTCTATGAGCGTAACACGCTGGTCGACATCGCTGGTTCTGCGCTTGATCAGGCCCTCTCGCTCCAGTCGGTCGATCTGACGAAAGGCTGTCGTTGGCGGCGCTCTGGATACCTTGATCAGGCTCTTGGTGGAAACGGCAGTTCCCCCTGAAAACTGTACAAAAAGTTCCAGGAGCATATCCCATGCCGGGCCATCGTGAGCATCAGGCGGCAAGAACTTCGCGCGTTGTTGTCGGAACTGAATGAGCAGCAGCGCAACCTTTGCAAGTTCCAGCGCGTTACGCTCAATCCGGGCTGCGGTAGACGGCACGTTGTAGCTTGAACGGACAACCTCTGGCCGCCAACCCTGCTCAACCGCTTCCGCCATGTTGATGAGTCTCCGCCCCAAACCGCGCAGTTCATCTGGTGAGAGCCTTGCGACGAGTTCGTCCAGCAACGCAATCTTTAGGGTCAGGGGGTGGCGCGGGTCGGATGATCTGGTCGCTGGATACGGCGGTGGCATGTCAAACGCAGTCGCTTCGACCATGTCGGGGTCAAAGCTATCGGAATGTTCAGGTAGCATTGAGCTCAGCTCTACCAACCGCTTACGCGCGTCCTCCACCAAGAACCCATGAGCGGTTGCCGCGTCTTCAAGCGACAGCCCATCGGCCAATGAAGATAGCAGAAATTGAACTCTCGATTCGCGTACCTTCGCTTGTGACTTCACAGCCGTTCCCCCGTCGCGATTACCCGTGGTGCTATATGACCAACTTAGTTGAATCAAGCACGTTGGGTGACATTACAAAACAATGAAGTTCCCCGTTGGCGTTGACGCGTATAAGTATGCATTTTGCACGTACTTCCGTCGCCGTATCGAAATGCAGCTTGCGCTTGGCCAAACAAGAACAAACTTGCGACCGTTTCGGGATTCATTCGCGCACCACCATGGTCGCCGATTGATAGGCAGGCATCCAAGCTATCGCCGTCGGCGGTTGCCCGATGATGGGGCTTTCAGACTGATTATAACTGAACCGGAACTAGCGTGAATGAGACTTTCTGGTCGCATGCGTTGTCGTCTGAACACTTGGAGCGGTATCTGATCGCAACTCCCGGCAGGTGACATAGGGGGGACTGTTCGCCCCCTAACTGGCTGACATGGGTCTGCCCGCTTCGACGAATTCGCTCTGCAACGGGTTTAGTCGCCCGATACATGAACATGGCGAGAAAAGCACCTCTCCGACCGCGCCGAGCGATGAGAGAGCCGCGAACCTTAAGCCGGCTCCACGCTAATGCTGCATATCCAAGGGAGCGTCATCATAAATTCGGAATGCCAGCGCCAGCACGAAGGCGGGCCTTTGCTTTCGTGCGCCGAGAAAGAAAGGGATGGCTTACCAAAGATGGGGACAATTCCGGGGTCTCAATGGCGGTGCCTGAGCGCGATCCAAAACGATCGCACACGTATAGCCAAACCGTCGCCCTATTTCGGCCTTTCAACTTGAAACAGGCCTCGAGAAGGCCTGCGCCAACCCATCCGCGCGCGCTCGCTCGGACCGTCAAACCGAACGAGTTTTGGCGCCATCGCTCCCACATTGTCGTCGCGCGGAATTAAGGAAAGTGGGGAAAAGGTGCCAAGATGGTGCAAATTGACAACACTGTGTGCAGTGAATCCGCACAAAGCATAAACACCCAAAACGAGGCTTGCGTTGCCCCAAACCACTGGCTAATGCACCGTCACGCACTAAGGGAGTTTCTTTTAATGGACAGGATGGTGAGTGTGAACAGTAGCGCAAATGAGGCTACAGTTAGCCACAACGAGCAGGATGCCGGACACTCGGCAGTTCAGGCGCAAAAGGCGGTCGTTGCTGCTTCGCAGCCGAACGCTCAGCAAGCTCACGCTGCTCCGTCTCAGCCGACGCGCGCGGTGCCTACCGAAGCCGAACTGGCGGCGGTAAAGGTTGCTGCTGCAAACGCTGCCGCTGAGACCGAAGAAGTTCTCGCGCAGCTCGCTGAGGACGCTGAGAAGGACAAGGAAGAGTTCCAGCTTGCGATCGCTGAAGAAGCCGAAGCTGAAGCAGACGCGGTCGAGACCGCTGAGTTCACGGCTACGGTTCCTGCAATCGATCTCACCTCCGGTCTGACGACCGTGCAGTTCGCGCAGGCAGGTATGTCGGCGCGTCAAGGCGTTGACGGTGCCAGCTCGCTTGGTCAGGATGATGACGACGGTGCCGGTGTCTCTGGTGTCCTGATCGGCGTCTTGGCGCTCGCCGCGATCGGCGGCGGTATTGCTGTTGCGGCCGGCGGCGGCGGTAACAAGGAAAGCGATCTTCCCAGCAATCGGCCCCCGGTGGCGGGTGATGATGCGTTGACCGCGACCGAAGGCTCGGGCGTTGTGAACCTGTCGATCACCGCCAATGATAGCGATCCCGATGGCAACGCGTTGACCTATACGGCCAACGGAGCCCTCCCGGTCGGTGTTACGCTTTCGGCTGCTGGCGCTGTCACGTTTGACAGCAACAACGCTGAATATAACAGCCTGGCTGCTGGTGCGACCCGCGCTCTGACTTTCTCCTACACCGTCAATGACGGCAACGGCGGAACCGACACTGCGAACGTTACGCTCACTGTGACCGGCACGAATGATGCTCCGGTCGCTGTTGCGGACACCGCTACGGCAACTGAAGATGCTCCGGCAGTGACTGGTTCGGTTGCGACCAACGACAGCGATGTCGATGCTGGCACGACGCTCACCTACGCACTGGCGGCTCCTGTTGCAGGCCTGACGCTGAACGCAAACGGCACCTACAGCTTCGACCCGTCGAACGCGGCCTATCAGCCGCTGGCAGCCGGTGCGACCCAGGTGGTTGTTGCCAACTACACCGTCAGCGACGGTGCTGGTGGTACGGCGACTTCGACGCTGACGATCACTCTGACGGGCGTCAACGATGCGCCGGTTGCTGTGGTTGACGTGGCAACTGCGACCGAAGATGGCGCAGTGGTGACTGGCTCGGTGGCAACCAACGACAGCGATGTCGATACGGGTGCTGTGCTGACCTACGCGGTCGTAGGTACTGCGCCCGCCGGTGTGACGTTGAATGCTGACGGCAGCTACAGCTTCGATCCTTCGAATGCAGCGTATCAGTCGCTTGCGGTTGGTGCGACCCAGACGGTTGTCGTCAACTACACTGTCAGCGACGGCGTTGCGCCGCCGGTGGCCTCGACCCTGACGATCACTGTGACCGGCGTGAACGATGCCCCGGTCGCTGTGGCTGACGTTGCGACTGCAACCGAAGATGGTGCAGTGGTGACTGGCTCGGTTGCGACCAACGACAGCGATATCGATGTCGGCGACGTCCGCACCTACACCGTGGTTGGTACTGCTCCGGCAGGCGTGACCTTGAATGCAGACGGTAGCTACAGCTTCGATCCGTCGAATGCTGCCTATCAGTCGCTGGCTGTTGGTGAGACCCAGGCGGTTGTCGTCAACTACAGCGTCAGCGATGGCAATGGTGGCACGGCGACCTCGACCTTGACGATCACTGTGACCGGCACGAACGACGCTCCGGTGGCCGTGGCTGATGTTGCAACTGCGACCGAAGATGGCGCAGTGGTGACTGGTTCGGTCGCGACCAACGACAGCGATGTCGATAACGGTGCGGTCCTGACCTACGCTCTGGATGCTGCGGTTGCGGGCCTGACGCTCAATGCGGATGGTAGCTACAGCTTCGATCCGTCGAATGCGGCCTATCAGTCGCTTGCAGTTGGCGAGACCACCGATGTGGTGGCGAGCTACACTGTGACCGACGAGAACGGTGCAGAGTCGACCTCGACGCTGACGATCACTGTGACCGGCGTGAACGACGCTCCGGTGGCTGTGGCTGATGTGGCTGCTGCGACGGAAGATGCTGCGCCGGTGACCGGTTCGGTTGCAACCAACGACAGCGATGTCGATAACGGTGCTGTCCTGACCTACGCTCTGGATGCTGCGGTTGCGGGCCTGACGCTCAATGCAGATGGTAGCTACAGCTTCGATCCGTCGAATGCGGCCTATCAGTCGCTTGCAGTTGGCGAGACCACCGATGTGGTGGCGAGCTACACTGTGACCGACGAGAACGGTGCAGAATCGACCTCGACGCTGACCATCACTGTGACCGGCGTGAATGACGCTCCGGTGGCTGTGGATGATGCTGCTACTGCGACGGAAGATGGTCCGGACGTGACTGGTTCGGTTGCGACCAACGACAGCGATGTCGATGCCTCGGACGATCTGACCTACGAGCTGGATGCACCGGTTGCGGGCCTGACGCTCAACGCGGACGGTAGCTACCCTTCGACACGTCGAATGCGGCCTACCAGTCGCTTCGCTCGGGTGCGACGCAGGTTGTGGTTGCGAACTACACCGTCAGCGACGGCAATGGTGGTTCGGATGCTGCAACGCTGACGATCACCATCACCGGCACCAACGACGCTCCGGTCATCACGTCGCCGACCACTGGGACGGTGTCTGAAAACGCCCCCGCCTCGACGGTGGTGTATGACGCAAGCGCGACCGATGTCGACGCGGGTGACGTGCTCTCCTACAGCATCAGCGGTGCTGATGCGGCTGCATTCAATATCGATACGGCCACGGGTGAAGTGCGGTTGAACGCTCCGGCGAACTTCGAGCGTCAGACGAGCTACTCGATCACCATCACGGCGACCGATAACGGGAACCCGGCTTTGTCGGCGACCCAGGCTATCACCATCGCGGTGGCAGACGAGATCGATGTCCTGTCGATCGATGAACTTGGTGCGATTGGTGCGCCTGCGGTGGTCAACGCCGGAATTCAGGCCGGTGACGTGACGGACACGAACTTCCAGTTCACCGAAACGTCGGGTGGTTTCACTGAAGTCGATATCGTCGACTTCAGCGGCAACGACTTCATCTTCTTCGATGGGTTTGATCCGAGCGATTACACCTTCCAGGACGATGGCAACGGGAACCTGGTGCTTTCGCGTCTCGATGACGACGGCGCCACCACCAACCTGAT
>JAESFZ010000334.1_pt1 | contig 20662 bp, 13 predicted proteins | sample 9269561 | NCBI WGS metagenome assembly JAESFZ01 (sample SAMN14515552, study PRJNA621657) | algae metagenome | isolation source: Tildeniella nuda ZEHNDER 1965/U140 and co-occurring heterotrophs from wet... | place: Switzerland: Stansstaad, Zurih | collected 1965-01-01
GAATTGGTGGATTGTGCCCCGAATCGGCGAATGGCGCCCTGAGCTGGAACGCTGGGCCAGCCACGTTGTGGGGACTCCCGTCCGGGTGGGCGAGATCCGGGCCGACAGCACCGCCGGCGGCCAGCGTTTCCTGCCCTCCCTCATGCCTTCCTTCGAGCTGCGCGACGTGCAGCTGTTCGACCGCCAGGGCCGTGTCGCCCTGCACCTGCCGGTGGTGCGCACGGCGGTCTCGGTGCGTTCGCTCTGGCACGGCAACTTCGAGCAGGTCGTGATCGACCGCCCCGTGCTGGACGTGCGGCGCACCGCCCAGGGCCGCATCGAGGTCGCCGGGCTGGACCTGTCGGGCCCCGGCGGCAGCGACAGCGATGCCGCCGACTGGTTCTTCTCGCTGCCCGAGTTCGTCATCCGCGAAGGCATGGTGCGCTGGTCCGACGATCTGCGCGGCCGTCCCTCGCTGGTGCTGGACGACCTGGCTTTCGTTGTGCGCAACACGGCCCTCACGCACCAGTTCCGGCTGGATGCCCTGCCGCCGCCGGAATGGGGCGAACGCCTGAGCCTGCGCGGCCGCCTGCGCGAGCCGCTGATCGAATTGGGTCAGCGCGCGCCGGACCAGTTGCCCTGGCACAGCTGGGACGGTGAGCTCTACGCCGACTTCACGCGCGTGGACGTGGCGCAGCTGCGTGCCCACGCCGACCTCTCGACCTGGGGCGTTGAGGTGCGCGCCGGCCAAGGCATGCTGCGCGCCTGGGCCGAGGTGGTGGACGGCGCGGTGGCCGGCGTCACGGCCGACCTGGCGCTGCGCGACGTGGATGCGCAGCTCGGGCGCGATCTGCCGGCCCTGGCGATCGACGAGCTGCAGGGCCGCCTGGCCGCGCAATGGTCCGACGCCGGTTTCACCGTGTCCACCGATGACCTGAGCTTTCGCACCCGCGAGGGCGTGGACTGGCCCGGCAGCCGGCTGCGCGTGCAGCACACCGCCGCGCTGGGTGGGCGCGGCGCGAGCACCGAACTCAGCGCCGACCGGCTGGAGCTGGGCGCGCTGGCGGCGATCGCGGGTCGCCTGCCCCTGCCGGCCGAAGCGCACCGCCGCCTCGATCAGCTGAAACCTGCCGGGCGGGTGGACGGCTTCTCGGCCCGCTGGCAGGAGCGTGCCGGTGCGTTGCCATCGGGCGGCTGGGACCCGGAGACCTACCAGGCCAGGGGCCGCGCCAGCGGGCTGTCGCTGGCGGGCGAACCCAGCGGTCGCATGTCGGGATCGGGCCGCTACCCGCTGCCTGGCCGGCCCGGCATCTCGGGCGCCACGGTGGACTTCGACCTCAACCAGGCCGGCGGCAAGGCGCACGTCAGCGTGGCCGACGGCGCCGTCGAGCTGCCCGATATCTTCGAGGACGCGCGCGTGCCGGTGGACAGCCTGGAGGCCGACGCCAGCTGGCGCGTGCAGGGCGACCGCATCGAAGCCCAGCTGGACAAGGTGCGGCTGAGCAACGCCGACGCCGAGGGCACGGCACAGGTGAGCTGGCGCACCAGCGATGTGCCGGCGGGCTCGAAGGCCTCCCGCTTTCCCGGTGTGCTCGACCTCACCGCCACGCTGACCCGCGCCGACGCCACCCGCGTGCACCGCTACCTGCCGCTCACCATCCACGCCGACGCGCGCCGCTACGTGCGCGAAGCGGTGCGCGCGGGCCGCTCGAACAAGGTGGGCTTTCGCGTGCAGGGCGAGGTGGACCACGTGCCCTTCGACCGGCCCGGCGACCAGGGCGAATTCCGCATCACCGCGCCGCTGCAGAACGTGGACTTCGACTACATCCCGCCGCACCTGCAGCAGGCCGGAGATGCCGGCTGGCCGGGCGTGCGCGGCGTCTCGGGCGAACTCGTGCTCGAACGCGCGTCCCTCAAGCTCAACGCGCTGGCGGGTGGCGTGGCCGGCGCGCCCGGGGTGCGGTTGGGCCAGGGTGCGGTGAACATCGAGCACCTTGGTCATGACTCGGTGGTGCAGGTGCATGCGCAGGCCGTCGGCCCCGCCAACGAGGCACTGGGGTTCGTGCAGGGCTCGCCGCTCAACGCCATGCTGGGCCGGGCGCTCGCACAGGCGCGCACCGGCGCGGGCGCAGCGCAGGTCGGCATCGACCTCAAGGTGCCGCTCGCAAACACGCACGCCACCCAGGTCAGCGGCACCGTGAAACTGGATGGCAACGACCTGCAGATCAGCCCCGAGGCGCCCTTGCTCGGGCGCGCCAGCGGCACGTTGGCCTTCAACGAGCGCGGTTTCTCGGTGAAGGCGGCGCAGGCCCGCGTGTACGGTGGCGACCTGCGGTTCGAGGGCGGCATGCAGCACGACGCCGATGGCGTCTCGCGGGTGCAGTTCCGCGGGCAGGGGCTTGCGAGCGCCGAAGGCCTGCGCGACGCGGGGCTGGGCGTTGTCTCGCGCCTGTTCCAGCACACGAGCGGCAGTGCGGCCTACACCGCGCAACTCGGTTTCCGCGGTGGCGTGCCCGAACTGCAGGTGAACAGCAGCCTGCAGGGCATGGCGCTCAACCTGCCGGCACCGCTGAACAAGGCCGCCGATGCGAGCCTGCCGCTGCGCTTTGACAACCATGTGCTCACCCTGGCGGGCGACACCGCCCGCACCGACCACCTGTCCCTGCAGCTGGGTTCGGCGCTGGCCCCCGTGGCCTCGCTCCAGTACGAGCGTGAGCTCGGCGGCGGCGAACCGCGCGTGCTGCGCGGGGCCATTGCGGTCGGCCTGGAAAGCGATGCGGCAGCCCCGCTGCCCGAACGGGGCGTGGTGGCCAACGTGCAGCTCGCGCATCTCGACGCCGACGCCTGGGAGCGCACCTTCACCAGTGCCACCGGTGTGGATGTGCGAACCGCGGCCACGGCCGATGCCACGGTGTTGCCCCGCGTCGGGCCCGCGGCGGCAGACCAGACCCCCAGCCTGGCCTACCTGCCCACCACGCTGGCGGTGCGCGCGGACCGCCTCACCGTGCACGGGCGCCACTTTCACCGGGTGGTGCTCGGGGGATCGCGCGAAGGCGCGCAGTGGCAGGCCAACGTCGATGCGAACGAGTTCAACGGCTACGTGTCGGTGCGCCAGGCGGGCCCGGGCACGGCCGGCAATGTCTACGCGCGCCTCACGCGCCTGCAGCTGGAGCCGTCGGCGGCGAACGACGTCGAACAACTGCTGGAACAACCCACCACCAGCGTGCCCTCGCTGGACATCGCGGTGAACGAACTCACCGTGGCCGGCCGCCAGCTCGGGCGTGTCGAAGTGGAGGCCATCAACCGCGGCGGGCCGCTGCGGGGCAGCGAATGGCGCCTCACCAAGCTGCGCGTCACCTCGCCCGAGGCGCGCCTCAACGCCAGCGGCAACTGGGTCGCCGCTGGCGGTGGCGCTCCCGGCCAGCGCCGCACCGCGCTCAACTTCCGGCTCGACATCGACGACTCCGGCCAGCTGCTGGACCGCTTCGGGCGCGAGGGCCTGGTGCGTGGCGGCAAGGGCCGGCTGGAAGGCAACATCGGCTGGATCGGTTCGCCGCTGGCGATCGACCATCCCACCCTGTCGGGCCAGATCCACGCCGACATCGAGCGCGGCCAGTTCCTCAAGGTCGATCCCGGCGCTGGCCGCTTGCTGGGGGTGCTCAACCTGCAGGCCCTGCCGCGTCGGCTGGCACTCGATTTCCGCGACGTGTTCTCCGAGGGCTTCGCCTTCGACTTCGTGCGGGGTGATGCGCGCATCGAACAGGGCGTGCTGCACACCAACAACCTCCAGATGAAGGGCGTGAACGCCGCCGTGCTGATGGAGGGCAGCGCCGACATCGCGCGCGAACAGCAGGACCTGAAAGTGGTGGTGGTGCCCGAGATCAACGCCGGCACCGCGTCGCTGATCGCCACCGCGATCAACCCGGCCATCGGCCTGGGCACCTTCCTCGCCCAGTTCCTGCTGCGCCAGCCGCTGCAGTCCGCCACCACGCAGCAGTTCCGCATCACGGGCAGCTGGGCCGATCCGCAGGTGGAGAAGATCGAGCGTGCCTCGCCGCCCGTCTCGGCGGCACCGCGCGACCCCGCGCCCGTGCTGCAGTAAGCTGTGCGTTGGGCCGCCGCCCGACCAGACCGTCGAAAGGACACTCCATGAAAGTCGCCGCCATCCAGATGGTCTCGGGCATCAGCCTGGACATCAATCTCAGCGAAGCCCTGCGCCTGCTGCGCCAGGCCGCCGCTGGCGGGGCCGAGATCGCGGTGCTGCCCGAGTACTTCTGCTTCATGGGCGCCAAGGACGAGGACAAGCTGGTGCTGGCCGAAACGCCCGGTCTGGGCAAGGTGCAGGACTTTCTCTCGGACGCCGCACGCGACCTCAAGATGTGGATCGTGGGCGGCACGCTGCCCATGGCCACCGACGATCCCGGCCACGCCGCCAACGCCTCGGTGGTCTACGACCCGCGCGGGGAGAGCGCCAGCCGCTACGACAAGATCCATCTGTTCCGTTACGACAACGGCACCGAGCACTACGACGAGGCCACCGTGCTGGTCGCGGGTGACACGCCCACCGTGTTCGAGTGCCGCGACCACGCCGGGCAGGACTGGCGCGTGGGCCAGAGCGTCTGTTACGACCTGCGTTTCGGCGAGCTCTACCGCATGCTCGCGGCCGACATCCTCCTCGTGCCCGCGGCCTTCACCTACACCACCGGCCGCTCGCACTGGGAAGTGCTGCTGCGCGCGCGCGCGATCGAGAACCAGGCCTTCGTGATCGCCAGCGCCCAGGGCGGCGTGCACGAGAACGGCCGCCGCACCTGGGGCCACACCATGGTGATCGACCCCTGGGGCGATGTGATGGCCTTGCAGGCCGAAGGGCCGGGCGTTGTGCTGGCCGACCTGGACATCGAGCGCCTGCGGAACGTGCGCGCCCAGTTGCCTTCGCTGCAGCACCGCCGCCTCTGAACCTCCGCAGGGCCGGGTTGAACATGGAGCGTCCGCATCTGTTGCGCGTCTGGCGCGAGGGCCTGCGCTCGCGCCGCTGGCGCCTGTGGGCGGCCCTGCTGCTGCTGGTGGTGGCGATGCTGGTGGTGATGGTGTTCCTGGCCACCGAGTACGAGGAATCCCGCGACCAGACCTCGCTCGAGCAGGACGCCGCCGCGCTCGCCAGCGACATCCGCAGCAGCCTGGTGCGCAACGTGCAGACCCTGCAGTCCCTGCACAGCGTGGCGCCCACGGCCGATTCCTGGGACGGCCCCGCGGCCGAGCTCGTGGCGCAGCACCGCGAGATGGTCCGGCTCGAATGGCGCGACAACTCGCAGCGCCTCATCGCGTACCGCGACACGCCCTTCGTGTCCGACCTGTTCGGCTACCTGGGCCGCGACCAGGCCCTGCCCGAGGTGCGCCTGGCCTGCGACCACGCGCGGCGCCTGTCCGGCCCGGCCTACTCCAGCAGCTACTTCTGGCCGCTGCGCAACGGCAAGGGGCTGGAGCTGATCGAGATGTGCCTGCCGGTGGCGCGCTCCGGCCAGCCCAACGGTTTCCTTGTGGCCACGTACTCGCTGCCCGGCATGCTGTCCGAACTGACCAACCGCGATCTCGTGCGGGGCCGGGGCCTGGCGTTCAACGAGGCCGACGGCACGCGCCTGGCGCTGCACAGCGTCGTCAGCGGAACGCGCCGCTCCCTTACCGCGCGCTACGTGCTCGACCTGCCCGGCCACACGCTGATGCTGCAGCTGCAGAGCCCGCGCCTCGTGCGGGGCCTGTTCCCCAATGTGCTCACCGCCGTGGTGGGCGCGCTGTCGCTGGCGCTGCTGTCGGTGCTGTTCCTGCTGGCGCGCGACATCCGCCGCCGCCTGCGCGCGGAACAGGACGTGGCCGAAGCCCTGGCGTTCCGCAAGGCGATGGAGGACTCGCTGGTCACCGGCCTGCGCGCGCGCGACATGCAAGGCCGGATCACCTATGTGAACCCGGCCTTCTGCGACATGGTGGGGCTCACCGCCGAACAGCTCGTGGGCACCGGCCTGCCTGCGCCGTGGTGGCCGCCGGAACTGGTGGACGAATACCAGCAGCGGCAGATGGTGCGCCTGGCCGGGCAGGTGCTGCCGCGCGAGGGGTACGAGTCCGTGTTCCAGCGGCCCGACGGCACGCGCTTTCCGGTGCTCATCATCGAGGCGCCGCTGATCGACGCGCAGGGCAAGCAGACCGGTTTCATGAGCGCGATCCTGGACCTGACCGAGCAGCGCCGCGTGGAAGACCTCAACCGCACATCGCAGGAGCGCCTGCAGGCCACCGCGCGCCTGGCCACGGTGGGCGAGATGGCCTCGCTGCTCAGTCATGAACTCAACCAGCCGCTGGCCGCCATCTCCAGCTACGCCAGCGGCACGCTGAACCTGCTGGAGCAGCCCGAAGGCGAAGGGGCCGCCGCCGCGCCCGTGGACGCGGTGCAGGCAGACATGGTGCAGGCCATGCGCCGCATCGGCGAACAGGCGGAGCGGGCCGGCCGTGTGATCAAGAGCGTGGCCGATTTCGTGCGGCGGCGCGAGCAGGTGCGCGAGGCGGTGACACCGCAGAGCCTGATCGACGCCATCCAGCCGCTGCTGAGCCTGCAGGCCAAGAAGCAGGGCATCCGCCTGCAGATCCAGATCGCGCCGGACTGCCCCACGGTGCTGTGCGACCGCACCATGGTCGAACAGGTGCTGCTCAACCTGGCGCGCAATGGCATGCAGGCCATGCCGCTGGGCGAGCCGTCCTCGCGTTCGGGCCTGCGCCTGTTGCGCGTGGACGTGGGCCGAGCCCGCCTGCATTCGGGCAACGCGCCGGGCGGCCTGCCCCAGAAGGTGTGGGTGGCGTTCGCGGTCACCGACCACGGCCTGGGCCTGAGCGAAGACGTGCAGGCCAAGCTGTTCACCCCCTTCTTCACCACCCGTGCCGAAGGCATGGGCCTCGGCCTGAGCCTGTGCCGCACGGTGATCGAGCAGCACGGCGGTGCGCTCACCCACGAACCGCACCAGCCCCGCGGCACCGTGTTCCGTTTCACCCTGCCCGCTGCGACATGAGTGCCGGCTTCCCGGTCCAGGCCGCGCGAGGATCCGGCTTCGCTGGTGCCCCTCTGGAAGGGGCGCGCGCATCAGCGCGGCGGGGGGTGCCCCTTATCATCCGGACATGACGCAGCACCCCGACGCCAAGATCTACCTCGTCGACGACGACGCGGGTGTGCGCGAGGCGCTGGCCTGGCTGCTGCGCACGCGCCGCCTGCTCAGCGAGGGTTACGACAGCGCCGAAGCGTTTGAAGCCGAGGCCAGCGTGTGGAAAGAAGCGCCCGAGGCGCCCTGCTGTGTGCTGCTCGACGTGCGCATGCCCGGCATGAGCGGGCTCTCGCTGTTCGAGCGCATGCTGCACCTGCCCTGGCAGGCGGGAGTGCCGGTGATCTTCCTGTCCGGCCACGCCGACGTGCCCACCGCCGTCGACGCCGTCAAGCGCGGCGCCTTTGACTTCTGCGAGAAGCCGTTCTCGGACAACGCGCTGGTCGACCGGGTCGAACAGGCGCTGGACCGGTCTGCTCAGGTGCTGGCCCGGCAGCGCGTCAAGCGCGAACTGCAGCAGCGCCTGGACAGCCTCACCGATCGCGAGCGCGACGTGATGGACCTGGTGATTGCCGGCCTGCCCAACAAGCTCGTGGCCGACCAGCTCAACATCAGCGTGCGCACGGTGGAAGTGCACCGCTCGCGCGTGTTCGACAAGATGGGCGTGAAGTCCGCCGTCGAGCTGGCGAACATCCTGCGTCCGCCATGACGCGTCGCGCGCCTCAGCCGCGCGGGGGAGGCCGGGTCTCGTCCTTCGTGGCTTCCTCGGGCAACTCGCCTTTCTTGCGGCCCGAAAACATGGTCCACCACACGATGAACACCAGCAACACCAGCGCACCGAGCGCTTCTAACAACAACAGGGTCATGGGTCGTGAGGACGTTTCTTCGCAGGGGGTTGAGGGATCGGGCCGTGCGGCACTGCGCTGGCTCTTGGGTGCCCTCATTGTAGGAAGCCTCGTGTCGTGCACCGGGGTGCCGCGTGTCCAGGTGCCGCCCACGCCCATGCCCGCGCCACCGTTGCCGGGCACGCTGCCCCCGGTGGTGGCCGCGCCCGACGACACCGTGCTGCCCGTGCCGCTGCAGCGCGGCAAGAGCCTCTGGGTGCCCGTGCGCTGGAGCGAGCTGCCGGGTTGGGGGCAGGACAGCCTGCACGAGGTGTGGAACGCCTGGGTGCGGGGCTGCGAGCGGCCGGTGCCCGGCCATGCGGGCCTGTGCACCGAGGTCCGGCAGCTGTCCATCGCCACCGCTGCCGAACAGCAGGCCTGGGTGATGCGCCGCTTCCTGCCCTACCGTGTTACCGACACCGACGGCAGCCTGCCCACCGGCCTGCTCACCGGTTACTACGAGCCCATCATGGCCGCCAGCCGCGTGCCCACCGCCACCTACCGCGTGCCGCTGTTCAGCCCGCCCGCCGGGTTGCGCGCCGGGCAGCCCTGGTACAGCCGGCAGGAGATCGACACCCTGCCCGCCGCACAGGCCGCGCTGCAGGGCCGCGCCGTGGCCTGGCTGGCCGACCCCATCGACGCGCTGATCCTGCAGATCCAGGGGTCGGGGCGGCTGAACATCGTCGAGTCCGACGGGCGCACGCGCCAGGTGCGCGTGGCCTTCGCCGCGCACAACGGCCAGCCGTACCAGAGCGTGGGGCGCTGGCTGCTCGACCAGCGCGCGATCAACGAGGCCTCATGGTCGGCCATCAAGGCCTGGGCCGCGCAGAACCCGCAGCGCCTGAACGAGATGCTGTGGAGCAACCCCCGCACCGTGTTCTTCCGGGAGGAAGCGCTGTCGGAACTCGATGCGCGGTTCGGTCCGCGCGGGGCGCAGAACGTGCCGCTCACGCCGGGGCGCTCGATCGCCGTCGATCCGCAGAGCATTCCTTACGGCACGCCGGTGTGGCTCGCCACGCAAGGCCCCACGCTGAACCTGCAGCGGCTGGTGATGGCGCAGGACACGGGCGGCGCGATCCTGGGCGCGGTGCGAGCCGACCTGTTCACGGGTTGGGGCGGGTGGAGCGATGAGGCCTACATCACGGCCGCGGCGCTCAAGCAACCGCTGCAGATGTGGGCGCTGGTGCCGCGGTAGCGGCAGCGTCTTTCTAGAGCGCGGTGATGTCGGTCTGCACCGGCCAGCGCAACGCGCCGGTGGTCGTGCCCGACGACTTGTTCGCTGCGTTGAACTCGTGCTCCAGCAGCAAGGTGTAGCGGCCAGCGCGCGGCGCACACAGGCGGTAGCCATCGCTCACCTGGGTGAGCGACACGTTGTCGTGCTGTGCCGTTTTCAGGCGCCAGTTGTCCACCTCGGGCGTGTTCATGCGCAAGGTGACGCAGAAGCCGCGCTTCATGTTCGAGACCACCACCAGCCGCTGCTGGGCGCTCCAGTCACCGGAGGCTTCGGCGTCGAGCGACAGGGGGTGGGAATTTTCCAGCACCCGCATGATGGGCGGAATGATGATGCGGAAGTCCAGCGAGGCACCAGCCTTGCCCTGGTTCACCATTACGCTCTCGCCGATGCTGGTCGCGGGGACCAACATCAGGGCACTGACAAGCAATGCCGGAAAACGAGGGTGATTCGGGGCCGTCATGACCCACTATCGGCCCCGCTTTCGGGAACTTGAGTCAGACGCCCGGCACCTGCCCGGGGCCGCTCACTCGTTGCGCTGCACTGGAATCGAGATCGAAATGCTCTCGCGCAGGCGAACATCCACCTTGGCCTGACCCTGGTCGACCAAGTTCCAGGGCAAGGGCAGGGTGTCGCCGCGCACGCTGACCATGCGCGTGCCGCCGGCCACGAACGGGAATTCGAAGCGGCCCTGATTGTCGGTGCGCACCGCATAGCGGTTGTCCAGGTACACCGTCACGTTGGGCACGCCCTGCTCGCTCGCTTCCTGGGTACCGCTGCGGTTGTTGTCGAAATACACCGTGCCTTCGATGCGACCACCGCCTTCGGTCGCCCTCCCGCCCAGCGGCACGTTGCGGCTGCCGGCCTCGAGTTCGTAGCGCAGCACGGCGTAGAACGACCGGTCGGACACCGGGACGAAGAAGGTCACCGGAAGGGCCAACGGGTCGAGCGAAGCGTCGTAGCGGTTGCCACCGGTGGCGCGGTTGTAGTTGGCCTCCATGCTCCAGCGCTGGTTGATGCGCCAATAGCCGCTCAGATTGAGGCTGTGGCGCGATCCATTGATGTCGCGGTGTTCGGTGGTCAGGTTGCCGCGCAGGCTCACCCTGCTGGTCAGCGGCGCCGAGACGCTCAGGGCCGCGTTCCAGGCGGACTCGGCGGGGCGGTCCTGGCTGGCCTCGTAGGCCCCCACGCCCAGGCTGGTCGAGACCCCCCAGCCCTGCGGGACCAGCCATTCCTGGTCCCAGGTCACCCAGCGCGAATCGGCCTCATTGGAACCATGCGTGAGTTCCAGGCGCAGGCCGCTCGAGCCCCAGCCATTCTGGAAGCGCCAGTCGCCGTAAGTGCTCCAGGCGTAACCGGCAAAACGGCGCACCGTGGTGCCGGCGCCCACGGAGTGGTCCCGGTTGAGGCGCCAGCGCGCCGCGCCGGTGGCGAAGAAGCCGCTGCCGCTGCGCCCGCTGATCGAGTCGAGCCAGTCCACCGAGCCTTCCGCCGACCACTGGCGGGTGCGCCAGCTGGTGCGTGCGTAACCCCCGATGAGGTCGCTGGCCAGGGGTTGGTTGGCCCAGGTCAGATCCTGTTCGAGGCGGTAGGCCCCCACGCCATGCTTGCGGGGGCCGTCGTCCCACTCGGCGTCGATCCAGAAACCGGTGCGGGCGCCTTCCAGGTTGCTCGCCTGCGTGCGCAGCACCTGGCCCTGGATGCGGTGCTCCGCGCCCTCATGCCGCAACGCGAGCAGGGAGGAATCTGCGTTGACGATGTCGCTGGCCTGTGTCGGCACGTCGTAGTTGGAGACCTTGCGCGCGTCCTCGTGCTGCACAGCCACCGTCCAGCCCTGATTGGACAGTGGGTTGGCTTCGTTCTCGCCGAGGCGCCATTGCCCACCGAATGTCGTGCGCTGACCGGCGAGTTTGCGGAATCCATTGGCGGGCATGAAGCCCAGCCGGCCCGGCTCACCGGTGCTCGCGTGCAGTTGCACACCCCGGCCAGGGTTGACCCACTCGGTGCTGATGCCCTGCATGATCGTGGAAGGCAGGTAGATGCGACCGGGCAGACGCAGGATGCCGGGCGCGGGTGGGTTGATGACGCCCAGTTCGTTGTTCGTCAACCAGCCGCCCGCCAGCGGCATGTCGCGCTGGCGCAGTGTGAGCGTGCCGCTGCTGTCGCTGGGCGCGTAGGTGCCGTCGATGGACAGCGTGCCGTGGTTGGGCGTCTCCAGCAGGCCATAGACGCCGTAGCCGATGCGCGTCCTGCGTTCCTGGTCGAATGGCTGATTGCCCAGGCGGGTTTCGAGGCGCAGGAAGCGCGGCCAGCCTGTACGGTCGTACGCCGGGGCGTCGGCATCATCGACCGGTTCGGGGGGCAGTCCATCGATCACGCGGTCCACATAGGCCGGCGTGCTCTTGCTGTTCGGGGTGGCGTCGGCCGGAGGCGTTTGCGCCATCCCCTGCATCCAGGGAATGAATGCACCCAGAAGCGCCAGCACGCAGTGGAAAGAACGAGGCGCCACCCCCCTCATGGAGCGAAGCTCGTGTCCAGCGGGAGGCGGTTCTTGCCCCATTCCAGGTTGCCCTTGACCGTCAGGGGGAAGCGCACCTCGGCGGGCGGTTTGCCCTGTTCGGCGATCGGTGTGATGGTGATGCGGCGGGTCTCGCCGGGCAGGATCGGCAGGTCCGCCGGCGCCATTTCGAAACGCGCGCCGCTGGCATCGGTGCCATTGAGAAAGCCCTCCAGCCTGCCGTGTGCGGTGCCCTGGTTGCGCACATCGACCGCCGCCACGGGCTTGCCGTCGACCTGGATCACGCGCATCGCGGTGATGTCCAGCCGGGGCGCCGCGCCGCCGATGGACGCATAGACGATCACGCCAATGCGGCCGCCCACGGGAAAGCTGACATCCCCTTGCACACGCGCGGGTTCCACGCCCTCGATCATGAGAGCGAACCTGCATTCCCGCTCGGGCGTGCCCGGCGGCGGGGTGATTTCGAACCGGTAGCGGTAGCGTCCACCGGGTTCGATGGTCAGTTCACGCCGCTCGACCGCCACCCAGGGCCTGCAACTGTCAGCGGCCAGGGTGTCGCTGAAGACCACGGAGTTGTCGGACTGCAGCGTCCAGTCGTTCGTGTAGATGCGGTAGTTGCCCTTCTGTTGCCCCACGTGCTGGATTTCCACCACCTGTCGCAGGTTCTGGCCGGGCGCCACCTGCACCTCGAAGCGCGGCGGTGTGATGTAGGCCGCGAAGCCCTGGGCCTGTGCGCCAGGGGGGGCATGGCCACCAGGGTGAGGGCGCACAGCCAGCCCGGCCGCGTGAACAAGGAGCGGCGGAAGATTTTCAGGAATGCAGGGGGCATGGCGGATCAGTCGGCATCCAGTTCGAAATGGAAATTCAGGCGTCGGCTGTTCGACTGCCAGTCGGCGTTGGAGCGCAGCCGCACCTGGAGCAGGTCCTCCAAGGTGGGTGCTGTGATCTGCCCCGCATAGACCAGAGCGCGCTCGCCCGACAACAGCCGGCCCGCCTGAAGGCGGCCTTGCGTGGTCCAGACTGCTTCAATGCGGGAGGCCTCATCGCGCGGCAGCACCATGTAGATCCGTCCGCTGCGCCCGATCCAGTCGCGTGTGTCAATGCGGATGTTGACGCGCACCACGGCTTCCATGCCGCCTGCGAAAGGCTGCCCGGATTTCAGGGGCAGCCATTGCATTTGCGCGTTCGGTGGAGTGGTGTAGCTAAGAGAATCGTCCAGGCGATGGGGGTTGGCCCATGCGCCCGTGGCCACGAGCCCGGCCATCAGCATGCCAACCAAGCGGTTGCGCATGTTCATGGGCTGCTCAGGGTGTAGGTCACCCTGCCGTTGTAGGTGCCAGCGGCCCGCACGGCGTTGTTCTCGTAGACGTAGCTGTGGCAGTTCTCGAAATACGTGTTGCCCGGCACGGTGGCGAGTGTCTGGGTGCTGCCATTGAAACTGCCGGCCGGTATCACGTTGGGGGTTTGGCTGCCTAGCGCGGACACAGTCCAGCTGATCTCGGAGAAGGGGATGGTGTCGGTGCTGCTGGTCAGGTTGGCCGGCGAGGAAACGGTGAGCGTCGCGTTGGCCGAACCGCTGTTGCGGCGGTACCCCGCCCCGATCAGAACCTGGTTGGCAGGCGTCGGGCAGACGGCTACACCATCACCATAGAGGCTGGTCGACTGGGTGCTATCACTGGTCATCGCAAGGCCCGTGCCGTTGCCCAACTGCGCGTGCGGCACCGTGACCTGCACCAGGTTGACGATGCCGCTGGTGCCTGCCGTGCCATTCAATGTGCCGCTGGCGCCGCTCACGGCGCCGTTGCCCACATGGAGGAAAAGGCGACGGGCACCCGCCGTAATTGGCAATGACCATGCGTGGGCTGCAGCCATTTCCGCCATGCACAGAAGAGCCAGGCAGGCCTGTGTCGCATGGCGAACGGTGCTGGAGCGGGTCTCGCGCTTCATCGTTTTTGACCGTGGCTGTCTATGAGAAAGCCCCGGCTTCCTCTGTTGCACAGGGAAAATACCGGGGAAATGTGGCGGAGAGGTGCACGGCACACCCTCTGCCAGGCCATCAGAGATGCCGCGCAGGTGCGCGATCACCTCAACACGAGGTCAGGGCATTGCCGCGGTGTAGGTCACGCGGCTGTTGTTGGCGACGGTGGCACCGTAGGTACCGGGCGCAGGTGTTGCGGTGTTGGCGTAGCTGAAGGTCCAGTTGGCGGTGCGGTCGGTGATCTTCGTGCCGGAAGTCAGGGTCACGTTCACGGCGGCGCCTGTACCACTTGCCGGAATGACCGGGCTGGGCAGACCGGCGACGCTGCTCACTGCCGTGATGTCAGCCCAGGAAATGGTTTCAAGCGGGACGCCGTTGGACATGGCGTTAACGGTCGAAGCGGTCAGCGTGATCTGCCCGTTGTTGCCCAGCACGCGAACAGGCACCACGTTGCCGGTGATGACGCCAGCAGCAGCTCCCGAGCCCAGGGCAGCAGGGTTGGTGGTGTAGTCGAACGTCACCAGGTCGATGGTGGAGTTGTTGGCGAGGGCGGCAGCGCCGGTGCCAACACCCAGGAACAGCACGCGGGGAATGATCACGCGGAAGTCAAGGCGGGCGGTGGCGCTGCCCGTGGCGCCCGTGATGAGCTGGGATTCGGCCGAGGCCATCAGCGGGGAGGCCAGAGCCAAAGCCGCGGCAAGTTTGATCGTTAGAGCTTGCTTCACAGAGATTCCTTTGAAAGGTACAAAAATGTGAAATGTACACTTTATTCGTACATCATCACGGCCGGCTGATGAAGGAGTGTTACGTGAGACTCATCTGAGCATGCAAGATGGGTTTGGAAAAATGTCACACATTTCAAGCACTTACGGCGCATTTATGAATCAACGGTAAGAAAAGAAAGACCAACGGCAGAAAAAGTGCTCAAGTTCGCACAACTTTTGCCGTGCTCGTACTTCTGGCTACTGTCAGGTGGTGCAACGGAAGCGCGCTTCCCGACTTCACTTCGCCCAGCGAGAAGCTGGTGTGCAGGTCTTTCACGTTGGGCAGATTCAGCAGCACTTCCCGGGCGAACTGGCTGAAATGGTTCAGGTCGCGGCTCACCACCTGCAACTCGAAGGTGCCCGAACCACTGATGTAGTGGCACGACACCACTTCGGGAATGCCGCGAATGGCGTTCTCCAGGCTGCGGGTGACGTCACCGCTGTTGCGGTCCGCGTCGAGGCGCACGAAGGCCAGCACGCCCAGGCCGATCTTTTCCCGGTCGATCTCGGCCCGGTAGCCGCGGATGAAGCCGGCTTCTTCCAGGGCGCGCACACGCCGCCAGCAAGGCGCCGCCGACAGGCCCACGCGCTGGGCCAGTTCGGCGTTGGTCAGACGCCCATCGCTTTGCAGTTCTTGCAGGATGGCGATGTCAAATTTATCAAGTGTTTCCATGAACGGCAGTTCTGAGAATGAATCTTTCTTGATCATCGCCAAACCGGGCATGAAACGCAAACACCTGTCGCGCACTGGGGCATACACTGTGCGCCAAACTGGAGGCGTGCGTCTACCCGGCGCTTGCCTCGTTCACGAACCGCCCACAAGGCGGGATTCCACATTACCCACGGAGACAAACCGATGAACGCCCCACTGCCCGACCACATCCGCCGCGCGCTCGAGACGGTCACCCTTGACGACAAGTACGCGCTCGACCATGGACGCGCCTTCATGAGCGGTGTGCAGGCGCTGGTGAAGCTGCCGATGCTGCAGCGCCAGCGCGACGCGCTGGTGGGCAAGAACACCGCCGGGTTCATCAGCGGTTACCGGGGATCGCCACTGGGGGGCTACGACCAGGCCCTGCAGAAGGCCGCTTCATATCTGAAGGCCCAGAACATCGTGTTCCAGCCGGGCGTGAACGAGGAACTCGCCGCCACCGCGCTGTGGGGCACCCAGCAACTCGGCTTCGCGCCGCCGGGCAGCAACCGGTTCGACGGCGTGTTCGGCATCTGGTACGGCAAGGGCCCGGGCGTCGACCGCTGCTCGGACGTCTTCAAGCACGCCAACATGGCGGGCACCACGGCCTGGGGCGGCGTGATCGCCGTGGCCGGCGACGACCACGTGGCCAAGAGCTCCACCGCCGCGCACCAGAGCGACCATATCTTCAAGGCCTGCGGGCTTCCGGTGTTCTTCCCGACCTCCGTGCAGGACATCCTGGACCTGGGTCTGCACGCGTTCGCCATGAGCCGCTTCAGCGGCGTGTGGGCGGGCATGAAGACCATCCAGGAGATCGTGGAGTCCAGCGCCACGGCCGAGATCGACCCCGACCGCGTGAACATCGTGATCCCCGAGTTCGAGATGCCCCCGGGTGGCGTGCACATCCGCTGGCCGGACCACGCGCTCGACCAGGAAGCCCGCCTGTTCGACTACAAGTGGTACGCCGCGCTGGCGTACATCCGCGCGAACCGGCTCAACCACAACGTGATCGCCGGCCCGAACGACCGTTTCGGCCTGATCGCCAGCGGCAAGGCCTACAACGACACGCGCCAGGCGCTGCTGGACCTGGGGCTGGACGACGAGACCTGCCGCCGCATCGGCCTGCGCCTGCACAAGGTGTCGGTGGTCTGGCCGCTGGAAGCGCAGACCACGCGCGAGTTCGCCACCGGCCTGCGCGAGATCCTGGTCGTGGAAGAGAAGCGCCAGGTCATCGAGTACCAGCTCAAGGAAGAGCTCTACAACTGGCGGCCCGACGTGCGCCCGAACGTGCTCGGCAAGTTCGAGGAGGCCGAAGGTGACTTCAGCGGCGGTGAGTGGTCCATGCCGAATCCCAGCGCGCGCACGCTGCTGCGCGCCAACGCCGACCTGTCGCCCGCGATCATTTCGCGGGCCATTGCCAGACGCCTGAAGAAGATGGGCGGCGTGCCTGAAGACGTGATGGCGCGCATCGATTCGCAACTCGCCATCCTGACTGCACAGGAACAATCGCTGCAGACCCTGCTGACGCAGGGCGTGGCCGGCGCCGAGCGCCAGCCGTGGTTCTGCTCGGGCTGCCCGCACAACACCAGCACCCGCGTGCCCGAGGGCTCGCGCGCCATGGCCGGCATCGGCTGCCACTTCATGACGATCTGGATGGACCGCGCCACGGTGGGCTTCACGCAGATGGGCGGCGAAGGTGTGCCATGGGTCGGGCAACAGCCGTTCAGCCACGACCAGCACATGTTTGCCAACCTGGGCGACGGCACCTACTTCCACAGCGGCCTGCTCGCGGTGCGCCAGAGCATCGCGGCCGGTGTGAACATCACTTACAAGATCCTCTACAACGACGCCGTGGCCATGACCGGGGGCCAGCAGGTGGGCGAGCGGCCCGAGGGCCACAGCGTGGTGCAGATCGCGCAGAGCATGCGCGCCGAGGGCGCGGTGAAGATCACCATCGTCACCGACGAGCCCGAGAAGTACGACAGCGTCAAAGGCCTGCCCGAGGGCATCGCGATCCAGCACCGCGACACGCTGGACGCCGTGCAGCGCGAGTTCCGCGAGATCAAGGGCACGACGGTCATCATCTACGACCAGACCTGTGCCACCGAGAAGCGCCGCCGCCGCAAGCGCGGCACCATGGTCGATCCCGACAAGCGCGTGGTCATCAACGAGCTGGTGTGCGAGGGCTGCGGCGACTGCGGCGTGCAATCCAACTGCCTGTCGGTCGAGCCGCTGGAAACCGAGTTCGGCCGCAAGCGCACCATCAACCAGAGCACGTGCAACAAGGACTATTCCTGCGTGAAGGGTTTCTGCCCGAGCTTCATCACGGTGGAAGGCGGGCAGCTGCGCAAGAAGGACAAGGGCGGCGCGCAGCGTGAGTGGACCGGGGGCGCCCTTCCGTTGCCTGTCTTGCCGAAGCTGGAGGCGGAGGCCTGGGGCGTCATCGTCGCCGGTGTGGGTGGCACCGGTGTCATCACCATCGGCCAGTTGCTGGGCGTCGCCGCTCACCTGGAAGGCAAGGGCATCGTCACGCAGGACGCGGCAGGTCTCGCGCAGAAGGGCGGCGCCACCTGGAGCCACGTGCTCATCGGCGCGCGGCAGGACGACATCCGCACCACGCGCGTCTCGGCCGCGTCGGCCGACCTGGTTCTCGGTTGCGACCCCATTGTCAGCGCCCACAAGGAGACGTGGCAGCGCCTGCGCGCCGGCCGCACCCACGTGGCGCTCAACGTCAACGCCACGCCCACCGCGGCCTTCGTGAGGAACCCCGACTGGCAGAACCCGGCGCAGGCCTGCGTCGATGCGCTGGTGCAAAGTCTGGGGGTCGATGCCGTGGGGGCGTTCGATGCCGAAACCGCCGCAACCCGTCTGATGGGCGACAGCCTGTACACCAACCCCATGATGCTGGGTTACGCGTGGCAGAAGGGCTGGCTGCCGCTGGAGCTGGCGTCGCTGACACGTGCGATCGAGCTCAACGCCGTACAGGTCGACAAGAACAAGGCCGCGTTCGAGTGGGGCCGCCGCGCTGCGCACGATCCGCAGGCCGTCAAGACCTTGTGGCAACAAGGGGGCGGTGAACAGGTGATCCAGTTCAAGAAGCGCGACTCGCTCGACGACCTGATCGCGCGGCGCGTCGAGTTCCTCACCGATTACCAGAACGCCGCCTATGCCGCGCAGTACCGCAGCTTTGTGAACCGCGTGCGGGCTGCCGAGGCCCCGCTGGGCAAGTCCTCGCTGAGCGAGGCGGTGGTGCGCAACCTGTTCAAGCTCATGGCCTACAAGGACGAGTACGAGGTGGCCCGTCTGCACAGCGACCCCGCGTTCCATGCCCGCCTGGCCAGCCAGTTCGAGGGCGACTACAAGCTCAAGGTGCACCTGGCCCCGCCGCTGACCGCGAAGAAGAACGAGCGCGGTGAACTGATCAAGCAGCCCTTCGGCCCCGCCATGTTCACCGTGTTCAAGGTGCTCGCGCGCTTGAAGGGCCTGCGCGGCACGGCGCTGGACATCTTCGGCCGCACCGAAGAGCGCCGCACCGAGCGCGCGCTGATCGCAGAGTACCGGGCCGACGTAGAGGCCCTGCTGCCGACGCTGCACATCACCAGCCATGCCCTGGCGGTGGAAATTGCGCGCATCCCCGAGCAGATCAAGGGTTTTGGCCATGTGAAGGAGCGCCACCTCGCCGCCGCACGCAGCCGGCGCGAGGGCCTGCTTCAGCAATGGCGCCACCCCGAGGCAGCTGCCAGCCTGGCCCGGGCCGCCTGATCAGCGGCGCCACCCCCCGGCATACAATCGCCGGTTGAGTCCGGAGTGCCCGGCGGCGCCTGTGTGGCGGCCCCGGGCCTTCGGCATTGTCTTGACCCCGAACCTGTTGGAGACTCCCGTGTTCATTTCCTCCGCTTACGCCCAAGCCGCTGCCGGTGGCGACACCCAATCCACCCTGCTGGGCATGCTGCCCCTGGTGCTGATGTTCGTGGTGCTGTATTTCGTGATGATCCGCCCCCAGATGAAGCGCCAGAAGGAGCACAAGGCGATGGTGGCGGCGCTGGCCAAGGGCGACGAGGTCGTCACCGCCGGGGGCTTCCTCGGCAAGGTGTCCAGGATTGGTGAGATTTATGTGGGCGTGGAACTTGCCGACGGCATGGAAGTCCAGATGCAACGCACCGCTGTCGTGCAGGTGCTGCCCAAGGGCACGATCAAGTCATAAGTAAAACCCTGCGCGGGCCGGCTGACGCCAGCCCGCTCCCCCACAAGGGGGCGGCGTCAGAGGCCCGGCCAAGCCGGTTCCCTGACGCCTCCGGAAACGTACCGCCAAGGCTCATTCATGAACCGTTACCCGCTGTGGAAGTACGCGATCATCGTGGTCGCCCTACTCATCAGTGCGCTTTATGCGCTGCCCAACCTGTTCGGGGAGTCGCCCGCCGTGCAGGTCTCGGCGGCCCGCTCCACGGTACGCGTGGACACCGGCACGGTCACCGTGGTGGAGCAGACGCTGGCGGCGCAAGGCATCCAGACCTCGCTGATCCAGCTCGATGCCAATTCCGTCAAGGCCCGCTTCGACAGCACCGACGACCAGCTCAAGGCGCGTGACGCCCTGGAAAAGGCGTTCAACGCCAACCCGGCCGAGCCCAGCCACGTGGTGGCGCTGAACCTGCTGCCCCGCACGCCCGCCTGGCTTGCTTCCCTCGGCGCTTCGCCCATGTACCTGGGCCTGGACCTGCGTGGTGGCGTCCACTTCATGCTGCAGGTGGACATGCAGGCGGCCCTGGTGCGGCGCGCCGACGTGCTCGCCACCGACCTGCGCACCCTGCTGCGGGAAAAGGGCTTGCGGCATGGCGGCATCAACCGCAGTGGCCAGACCATCGAGCTGCGCGCCGGCGATGCCCAGACCCTGGGCGCCGCACGCGACCTGATCCGCACCCAGTTCGCCGACCTGCAGGTCACCGAAACGGCCGACTTCCGCCTGGTGGGCACCATCAGCCCCGAGGCCGCACGGCGGGTGCAGGAACAGGCGCTCAAGCAGAACATCACCACCCTGCACAACCGGATCAACGAGCTCGGCGTGGCCGAGCCCGTGATCCAGCAGCAGGGTGCCGACCGCATCGTGGTGCAGTTGCCGGGCGTGCAGGACACCGCCAAGGCCAAGGACATCCTGGGGCGCACCGCCACGCTGGAGGTCCGCCTGGTGGACGAAAGCATGGAAGCCCAGTCGGCCGCGCGTGGCACCGGCCCGGTGCCGTTCGGTGCCGAGCGTTACCCCGAGCGAAGCGGCCAGTCCGTTGTCGTCAAGCGCGAGGTGCTGCTCACGGGCGAGAACCTCAGCGACGCCCAGGCCGGCTTTGACAGCCAGACGCAGGAAGCCGCTGTTCACCTCACGCTGGACGCCAAGGGCACGCGCGTATTCCGTGACGTGACGCGTGAGAACGTCGGCAAGCGCATGGCCATCATCCTGTTCGAAAAGGGACGGGGAGAGGTCGTCACCGCCCCGGTGATCCGGGGCGAGATCGGTGGCGGCCGGGTGCAGATCTCCGGTGCCATGAACAC
>JAESFZ010000335.1_pt1 | contig 20613 bp, 18 predicted proteins | sample 9269561 | NCBI WGS metagenome assembly JAESFZ01 (sample SAMN14515552, study PRJNA621657) | algae metagenome | isolation source: Tildeniella nuda ZEHNDER 1965/U140 and co-occurring heterotrophs from wet... | place: Switzerland: Stansstaad, Zurih | collected 1965-01-01
TCGCCCGCAGCAACCGCTCGGCGCTCGAACTATTAGCCCTGCCGGAGGATGGCGTCCTGGAACGGCCGCTGACCGACGTCATGCCCGAACTGGCTCCGCTGGTCATGCAAGCGGCCGAGCGCCCGGATCGCGTCACCCAGGGGCAGGTCGACATTCTGCAGCGGGGAGCACGGCGCACCTTGCTGGTCCGCATCAGCGCCGCCTCCGGCGCCGGCTCGGTCGTCACTTTCGACGATGTGACCGACTTGATGTCGGCGCAGCGCATGGCTGCGTGGGGCGACGTCGCACGGCGCATTGCCCACGAGATCAAGAACCCGCTCACGCCTATCCAGCTTTCTGCCGAGCGATTGAAGCGTCGCTACCTGAAGCAGATCAAGGAGGATCCTGAAACCTTCACGATCTGCACGGATACGATCATCCGGCAGGTCGGCGATATCGGCCGCATGGTCGATGAGTTCTCGTCCTTTGCCCGCATGCCGCGCCCGACCGTGCAGGCCGAGGACGCAAAGGAGCTTTGTCAGCAGGCGCTTTTCCTCCAGCGCAATGGCAATCCCGACATCCGCTATGTTTCCCACCTGCCGGACGGTGCCGTGCCGTTGATCTGCGACCGTCGACAGGTCGGCCAGGTGCTGACCAACATTCTAAAGAACTCGGCCGAGGCGATCGAAGGGCGGGAAGTCTCCGCGTCGGGACCATTGCCTCCGGGCGAGATCTCGCTGAGCTTGAAGGATGATGGCGGCACGGTGCGTATCGTCATCGAGGACAACGGCAAGGGCCTGCCGAAGGAAGGGCGGGAACGCCTGACCGAGCCCTACATGACCACCCGCAGCAAAGGTACGGGCCTGGGCCTCGCGATCGTAAAAAAAATCATGGAAGACCATGGGGGTTACCTCGCCCTGGACGACCGTGAGGGTGGCGGTGCGTGCATCAGTCTGGTATTCCGGCGAGACGCGAAGGAAATCGCGTCGGCTCGACCGCATGCGACAGCCGCACAATGATCCGCAGAGACAGCAGCGGACTGCTTGAAGAGCCATGGCCCACGACATCCTGATCGTCGACGACGAGCGTGACATCTGCACGCTGATTGCCGGTATCCTCGAGGATGAGGGTCATACGGCCCGCCGTGCTCACAACAGCACGGAGGCGATCGATGCCGTACGGCAGCGCCGGCCGGCGCTCGTCATTCTGGACGTTTGGCTTCAGGGCAGCGAACTCGACGGCCTGCAGCTCCTCGAGGTCATCCGGCGCGAGGATCCACCCATTCCGGTGGTCATGATCAGCGGCCACGGAACGATCGACACCGCGGTGTCGGCGATCAAGACCGGCGCCTACGACTTCATCGAGAAGCCCTTCAAGGCCGACCGTTTGCTGTTGGTCGTCGACCGCGCCATCGAGGCGGACAAGCTGAAGCGGGAGAACGCGACCCTGCGCCGGCGGGCGGGGGGAGACGTCACCTTCGTTGGTTCCTCCGCCAGCGCCGCCAGCGTGCGAACACAGATCGAGCGAGCGGCACCCACGGGTAGCCGCGTCCTGATCGTCGGCGCCTCTGGGGCAGGCAAGGAAACAACGGCCCGCCTGATCCACCAGAGCTCGAAACGGGCCGATGGGCCGTTCGTCGTGGTCAATTGCTCGACACTGCCGACGGAACGCCTGGATATCGAACTATTCGGCACCGATGGCGAGACCGAAGGCGACACGCTGCGCGTCTCGGGCGCTTTCGAGATGGCCCATGGTGGCACCTTGCTGCTCAAGGAAGTCGCGGACCTTCCTCTGGCGCTGCAGAGCCGGTTGGCGCGTGTTCTCCAGGAACAGTCCTTCGTCCGCGACGGCGGCAAGACCCGCGTCGAGGTCGATGTGCGCGTGCTCGCCTCGACCAGTCGTACCCTGCAGGAGGAAATCACCTCGGGGCTGTTTCGCGAGGAACTGTATCATCGGCTGAATGTGGTATCGCTGCGCGTGCCGCCGCTCAGCGAGCGTCGCGAGGACATCCCCGAACTCTCCGCCGATCTCCTGCGCCGGGTCGCGGACGCCACCGGCCTGCCGGTGCGAACGATCGGTGAGGACACATTGGCCGCTCTGCAGGGCCACGACTGGCCGGGAAACGTCCGGCAATTACGCAACGTCATCGAGCGACTCCTGATCCTGGCGCCGGTCGGCGGCGGCCCGATCCGCGCCGACGTGCTGCCCAGTGACGTGAGCGAGGATTCGCCCTCGGTTCTGCGCTGGGAGAAGGGTGGCGAGATCATGCAGCTACCGCTGCGCGACGCCCGCGAAGTGTTCGAGCGGGAATATCTGCTGGCCCAGGTCACGCGGTTTGGCGGCAACATCTCCCGTACCGCGACCTTCGTCGGCATGGAGCGCTCGGCGCTGCATCGCAAATTGAAGTCGTTGGGACTGCACGGCGGTGCGCCCGACGAGCGTAACGACACCGAAACCACGGTCTAAGAAGCGAAGGAGGGCGGCATGGCGCGCTATGCCTATGTCAACGGCCGCTACGTCGATCACCGCGAGGCCAGCGTTCACATCGAGGACAGGGGCTACCAGCTCGCCGACGGTGTCTACGAGGTCGTGGGCGTACGCGATGGCCGTCTGATAGACGAGGTGCCGCACATCGACCGGCTCGACAGGTCGTTGCGCGAGCTCAGGATCGACTGGCCGGTTTCGCGTGGGGCATTGAGCTTCATCCTGCGTGAGCTGATGCGCCGCAACCGCTTGCGCGACGGGCTGATCTACATGCAGGTGACGCGTGGCGTGGCCCGCCGCGACCATGCCTTCCCGACCGTGCCGGTGAAGCCGGCGCTGGTGCTCACGACCAAGAACTCGAAGAGGGCCGAGGCCGATCCCGGCGCGGGGATTGCCGTGAAGAGTTGCCCCGACATTCGCTGGGAGCGCTGCGATATCAAGACCGTCGCGCTGCTGCCGAACGTGCTGGCCAAGCAGGCGGCACGGGAGAGTGGCGCCTACGAGGCGTGGCTGGTGGACACCGACGGCTGCGTCACAGAGGGCGCGTCGACCAATGCCTGGATCGTAACCAAGGATGGCGAACTGGTGACGCGCCAGACCGACAACGGCATCCTGGCCGGTATCACGCGCGATACGCTGAAGTCTCTTTGCAATGCGCTTCAACTGAAATTCGTGGAGCGGCCGTTTTCGCTGGCAGAGGCCAAGAGGGCCCAGGAAGCGTTCATTACCAGTGCCACTTCTTTCGTGACGCCAGTGGTCAAGATCGATGGCGATACCGTAGGCGACGGCAAGGTCGGCCCGATGGCGCGCCGCCTGCGCGAAGAGTACGTGCGCTTTGCAGCGACCGGCGAGGCCATCACATGAGCGGCCCTGCCGCAGCCAAATTGCCCCGCGCGGTGCTCTTCGACTGGGACAACACTCTGGTCGACACCTGGCCGACAATCGTCGAGTGCTACCACGATACCTTTACGACCCTGGGTTTGACACCCTGGACAGCAGAGGAAGTGCAAATTAACGCCCACGGCTCGTTGCGCGACGTTTTCCCCAATCTGTTCGGCGAACGGGCAGGAGAGGCCGAGCGGGTCTTCTACGAGACTTTTCACCGCATCCACCTTGAGCGTCTGCAACCGCTGCCTGGCGCGGACACGCTGCTGGCGCACTGCCGCGAAGCCGGGTGCTACGTGGCCGTGGTCAGCAACAAGGTCGGCGACAACCTGCGCACCGAGATGCTCCACCTGGGTTGGCAGCGCTGGATCTCCCGCGCCGTCGGCGCCAAGGATGCAAAGCGCGACAAACCGGCACCTGATCCTGTTTACCTGGCGCTCGACGGCACGGGAATTGCCCCTGACGAGACTGTATGGATGGTCGGAGACTCCCTTGCCGACCTCCAATGCGCCCACGCGGCGGGGTGTTTACCCGTTCTGGTAGGGGGGGCAGAGCAACTATCAGCCTCCCTGCTGGAACATCCGCCCCGCCTCAGGGCACGTAATTGTCATGAGTTGCTGGCATTGCTTTGACCCAAGCGTCCCCTATATTTGTTTCAACTCGGTAGCAGGGAGATCCCTGCACCGCCCAAACCGGTGACCTTCGGGAAGCCGGCCGCCCACCAAGAGGCCAAAAACATGAGCGAAAAGGCACAAAACGTTCAGGACGTATTCCTGAACCACCTGCGGAAGAACAAGACTCCGGTCACGATCTTCCTCGTAAACGGCGTGAAATTGCAGGGAATCGTCACCTGGTTCGACAATTTCTCGGTGCTTCTGCGCCGCGACGGTCACTCGCAGCTTGTCTACAAGCATGCGATTTCGACCATTATGCCGGTCACTCCCGTGCAGTTGTTCGACGGGGACAAGGCCGACGCAGCAGGCTGATTTGATCGAAGACCTCGAACAGGAAGTCCACGAAAGGCGCAAGCGTACGCCAACTGACACCGCGCGACCCGCGACGGTGGCGGCCGTCGTGTGTCCCTATACCCGCGGCCGTGGCGAAGAACGCGATGGTGAGGCCAAGCTCCTTGAAGCCGTCGGTCTCGCCCGTGCCATCGACATCGACGTGCGTCTGGCTGAAACCGCACCGCTGCGTCGGATCACGCCAGCCACGCTGATCGGCAAAGGTGTCGTCGAGCGGCTGAAGGAAGCCGTCGAAGAACTGGGCATTGGCCTGGTGATCGTCGACGACAGGCTGACGCCCGTCCAGCAGCGCAACCTCGAGAAAGCCTGGCAGACCAAGGTGATCGACCGCACGGGTCTCATCCTGGAGATTTTCGGCGCTCGCGCGCGAACCCACGAAGGCCGGCTGCAAGTCGAACTCGCGGCGCTTGATTATCAGCGCGGCCGGCTGGTGCGGTCATGGACCCATCTCGAACGCCAACGCGGCGGCTTCGGCTTCCTGGGCGGTCCCGGTGAATCCCAGATCGAAATCGACCGCCGCCTGATCGGCGAGCGCATCGTTCGCATCAAGCGCGACCTCGAGAGTGTGCAGCGGACGCGCGCCGTCAATCGCGTGGGGCGGAAGAAGGCACGACTGCCGACTGTCGCGCTGGTCGGGTACACGAACGCCGGCAAGTCGACGCTGTTCAACCGGCTCTCGGGCGCCGCCGTCATGGCCAAGGATCTGCTCTTCGCCACGCTCGACCCGACCATGCGGTCGATCAAGCTGCCGAACGGCAAGGGCTGCGTGATCTCAGATACGGTGGGGTTTGTGTCCGACCTGCCGACGCATCTGGTCGCCGCCTTTCGCGCGACGCTCGAGGAGGTGATCGAGGCGGACTTGATCGTGCATGTACGCGACATCGCCCACCCTGAGACCGAGCAGCAGCGCGCCGACGTCGAACAGGTCCTGAAGGATCTCGGTGCCATCAGGGAAGATGAAAATGGCGGCACACCCCTGATCGAGGCGCTGAACAAGATCGATGCGCTGCCGGCCGAGCGGCGCGACACGTTGGAGACCCGCGCCGCCTCAGGTGCTGCGCGCGCGCTTCAGTATCCGGTCTCGGCGCTGACCGGAGAGGGTGTCGACCAACTCCTGGGCGCGATCGGCGAATTCCTGGGACGAGCGGGAACGGCCCGTGAGATTTCCGTGCCGCTGAGCGACGGCGCCACTATTGCCTGGCTTTACCGCCACGGTGAGGTGCGGCACCGGCGCGATGAAGGCGAATTGGCCTTGCTGACCGTAGCCCTCGATACCGCTGCCGCGGCGCAGTTCGAGCGCCGGCTGGCGCGTTGACAGGCCTCGCGCGCAAAATCTATAAGCGGCACCATCCCAGACGAAGGAAATGCCATGAAATTCAAGCCTTTACATGATCGGCTGCTGCTCAAGCCCATGACTGCCGAAACCAGGACCAAGGGCGGCCTCATCATCCCCGATACGGCGCAGGAAAAACCCATGCAGGGCGAGGTCGTGGCGATCGGCAAGGGCAAGCGTCTGGAAGACGGGCGGCTGCAGGCGATCGACGTCAAGGTCGGCGACAAGGTGATCTACGGCAAGTGGTCGGGCACCGAGGTCAAGATCGGCGGTGTCGACCATGTCATCCTCAAGGAAGAAGACCTCTTCGGCGTCGTTGGCTGATTACTATGCTGGGCAGGGGTGACCCGTCGCGGGTCGCCGACCTGATCCGGGAGACGGCGGCGGCGGAACTGCTGCCGAGGTTTCGCAATCTCTCCAAGGACGACATCCGCCAGAAACGGCCGGGCGACGTTGTCACCGTGGCTGATGTCGCGGCCGAACAACGGCTGGCCGCGGGATTGGCAAAGATACTGCCGGGCGTGCCCGTCGTGGGCGAAGAGGCAGTCGAGAGCGATCCCGGGCTGCTCGAATTGATCGGCCGGCCGGGCGAAATGTGCTGGATCGTCGATCCTCTCGATGGGACGGCGAATTTTGCGGCCGGCAAGGACACCTTCGCTGTCATCGTCTGCCTGGTGCAGAACGCGGCGACGGTTGGCGCCTGGATCTATGATGTGCCGCGCGGGCGAATGGCGGTCGCACTCCAAGGGCAGGGCGTCACGCTGGACGGTGTGCCGGTGATCGCGTCGGCGCCTGTCGGCAGTCCCGATGGGTTCGTCGGCTACAAGGTCATCAAGGCTTTCGACACGCAACTGCCGGCGGCCGATCGCAAGCGGCTGGGACGGGTGTCGACGTTGCGCTGTGCCGGTGCGGAGTACCTGGAGATCTTGTCGGGCCGGGCGGCTTTCAGCCTCTACCGGATCACCAAACCCTGGGATCATGCTGCCGGCGCCCTTATGATGGCCGAGGCAGGCGGCGCCTCGGTGCGGTTCGATAGCTCGCCCTATGGGCCGGCGCAGCCGATCAACGCAGGCATCATCAGCGCGGCCTCGCAGGCGACGCTGGCCGAGGTGAGGGCGGTGTTCGACATCGTCCGGATGCCATTGCTGGCGCCCCGATCCTAGGTTCGCGTCTTGGCTTCCTGCCAGAGGGCTTCCATTTCGACCAGGCTGGCGTCGGTGGGCTTGCGGCCCTGCGTGGCCAGTTGGCGCTCGATATAGCCGAAACGGCGCTCGAACTTGTCGTTGGTGGCGCGCAGCGCGGCCTCGGGGTCGACCTTGCAATGGCGTGCGAGGTTGGCGACGGCGAACAGCACGTCGCCCAGTTCGTCGGTCAGGCGGGCTTGGTCCACAGTGCCGGCCGTGATCTCGGCGCGCAGCTCGCCCAGTTCCTCCTCGATCTTGTCGATGACGGGCGCGATATCGGCCCAGTCGAAACCGACCCGGGCGGCCCGCTTCTGGATCTTCTCGGCCCGCAGGAGGGCGGGAAGGGCGCGGGCCACCCCGTCCAGGGCGCCGGCAGGCGCCGCCGTCTGCTTGGCCGCGCGCTCTGCCGCCTTGCGGGCTTCCCAGGACACGGTCTGGGCCTCGGACGTATCGATCCGGGCATCGCCGAACACATGCGGATGGCGGTCGATCATTTTCTCGGCGATCGCGGCGGCTACGTCGGCGAAGCCGAATGCTTGGGCCTCCTGGGCGATCTGGGCGTGGTAGACGACCTGAAGCAGCAGGTCGCCCAGTTCTTCCTTGAGGGCCGGCATGTCGTTGCGTTCGATGGCGTCGGCAACCTCGTAGGCTTCCTCGATCGTGTACGGTGCGATCGTCCGGAAGGTCTGGTCGATATCCCAGGGGCAACCATGCTGGCGGTCACGCAGCCAGGCCATCACGGCGAGGAGGCGCGGTAGAGGCTCCTTGGGAAGGCTGTCGGCGGTGGGACGGCTGGAGGTCATGTCGCTCCGTACTATATATCCAATTATCGTATAATATATATTATGACAAATATATATACATACGTTATATCAGAGGACTACCAGTCTATTTTCATATTCTCTTTCAGAAGTGCGAGCAGCTTAATGCCTCGGCCGCTCTCACTCGCCGGAACGCCCAACGTCAACAGTAGGCCGAGTTTGGGATTGCCCGGCTGCGGAGTCAGGACATCAAAGACCACCCGCTGCTCGGCATCGCCCTGGGCCTTCGGCGCGTTCTCGAACACGATGAGAAAGGTCCCATCCCCGAGCTTGCGCGCCTGTGCTTTCACCCCGGGCCGGCGCGCCTGGATGGAGCCGGCTTTGGTCGAGGCGTAGTGCTCTGCGTCCTTCACGCCTTCGTAGTCGAAGTCCACCCGCCAAACGACGAGGCGGTAGCGCTTGTCGCTGCTGTAACCAACGCCCCGCTCCCAATCCTCCGTCGCCAGCCAGCCCAGAGGTACTGCCAAGGTTACCCGGATCTGTTCGAAGCGGACGCGGGCAAAGCCCTTGGCGCTGTCGATCCCGACGACCCTGGCGACGGGCGGATTGGGCCCGCCGGCGATGATGGGATCGCTGCGGGCAAAGCTCGCGCCATTGTCGAAGGTCGCGAAGTCCCGAAAGGTCAGCCCGCCGGCATCGAGCTTGTCGCTGGCGCGCGCCGGTGATGCCACACACATTGCTGCTCCGGCTGCCAGCAGGAACAGCCTGCGACCGGACTCGTTTTGTTTTCCTTCACTTTCCATGTCAGGATCTTCTTTCAAGCATTTGTTCTAGAAAGAATATCTCAAGATATTTCAATGACCAGGCCATCCCGGCAAGGATGCACGTGCGGCGGCGTCAGACGGTCGACCTCAGCATAATCCATATCGACGTGCAGATTGGTCAGAAAAGCGCGGGCCGGACGAACCCGGTCAATCCATTCCAGCGCCCGGTCCAAGTGGGCATGGGTCGGGTGCGGGCGATACCGCATGGCATCGACGATCAGCACCTCGACCCCCTGGATCGCCTCAAAGGCGCTCTCGGGCAATGTCACGACGTCGTTGGCGTAGGCCAGCTGCCCGAAACGGAAGCCCATGGACGGCGCCAGGCCATGGTCCTGGACGAACGGAATCACCGGCATGCCGGCGGCCTCGAAGGGCCCCGCGATCTGATTGGCCTGATAAATCGGATTGTAGACGCCACTGCCCTCCGCCTCGAAGCAGTAGCCGAAGCGCTGGCGCAGGATCCCGAGGGTCCGCTCATCGGCCCAAGCGTCGATCCGCCCCTGTCGGATTGCATAGGGCCGCAGATCGTCAATGCCATGCACCTGGTCGGCATGCTCATGCGTCCAGATAACCGCGTCGACGCGCTCGACGCGGGCATCCAGCAATTGCGAGCGCAAATCGGGGGAGGTGTCGACGAGCACGGTTTTGTCCTTGTCCTGGACCAGGATCGAGCAGCGGCGACGCCGGTTGCGGGCATCAGCAGGGTTGGCCGCTCCCCACTCGCCCTTCCCGTCCTTGCCGCCCGGCCGCGGTACGCCGCCCGAGGTGCCGCAGCCGAGGATCGTCACCCGCACCGCTGACGCTCCGCCTTGGCGAACAGCCGGAAGAAATTCTCGGTGGTCGTGGCCTCGAGTTCGGCGACGCTCACGCCCTTCAACTCGGCGACCTTGGCCGCGGTGTGGGCGACGTAGGCCGGTTCGTTCGTCTTGCCGCGCTTCGGCACAGGCGCGAGGTAGGGCGAGTCGGTCTCGACCAGCAGCCGGTCCAGGGGGATGTCGCGGACGATGCCGCGCAGCGCCTCGGCCGCCTTGAAGGTGACGATCCCCGAAATCGAGATATAGAAACCGAGGGCCAGTGCATGGTTCGCGACCTCGGCCCCGGAGCTGAAGCAGTGGATCAGGCCCGGGAAGGCCCCCTTGCCCGCCTCCTCCTCGAGAACATCGATGGTCTCGCGATCGGCATCCCTTGTATGGACGATCAGCGGCAGGCCGGTCTGCCGCGATGCCGCGATATGGGCACGGAAGCTCTCCATCTGCTCGGCGCGCGGACTGTGCTCATAGTAGAAATCGAGCCCGGTCTCGCCGATGCCGACGACCTTGGGATGTTTCGTAGCCTCGATCAGCCGGTCGGGCGTGCGCTGCCCTTCCTCTTTCGCCTCATGCGGATGGACGCCAACGGAGCACCAGACATGGTCATGGCGCTCTGCGATGGAACGCACGCGCTCGAACTGGTCCAACCGCGTGCTGATCGTCAGCATGCCGGCCACACCCGCTGACCGGGCACGGGCGAGCACCCCTGCTTCGTCGCCAGCAAGCTCGGGAAAGTCGAGATGGCAGTGGCTGTCGATCAGCATGTCAGCTCGCCGGCTCGACGAAGCGCGGAAACACGCCTTGCGGCTTTGGCAGCTCCGTTCCAGGTGCGAGGTCGCGGTCGAACGCGGCGAAGTCCCGCGCGTCGGCCGGTACGGCGAGTTGGTCGAGGATCTTGCCCGTCGAGCCGGGCATGAAAGGCTGCACCAGGAACGTCACCCGCCGGATGGTCTCGGCCAGGACCCACAGCACCGTGTCGCGGCGCACCGGGTCGGTCTTGGCGAGCGCCCAGGGCGCCTGTGCATCGACGTAGCGGTTGGCGTCGGCGATCACCTCCCAGATCGAGGTCAACGCGCGGTGGAACGCCTGTTCCTCGAGGTCGGCCCGCACGATGGCAAGCAACCCCTTGGCGCGATCGAGCAGTGCATTGTCGGCATCGACCAGCGTGCCCCTGGCCGGCACCTTGCCAGCGCAGTTCTTGGCGACGATCGACAGCACACGCTGGCACAGATTGCCGTAGGCGTTGGCAAGATCGGCATTGAGACGGCCGATCAGGGCGCGCCGCTGGAAGTCGCCGTCGTTGCCGAAGGGCACCTCGCGCAGCAGGAAGTAGCGCAGCGGATCGACGCCGAATTCCGCCGTCACGGCGACGGGATCGATGGCATTGCCCAGCGACTTGGAAATCTTCTGGCCTTCCGTCGTCCACCAGCCCGACGCGAAGACCCGCTGCGGCGTCGCTACGCCTGCGGCCATCAGGAAGGCAGGCCAGAACACGCAATGGAAACGGATGATGTCCTTGCCGACGACATGCAGATCGGCCGGCCAGAATCGCCAAAGTGGATTGCTTTCGTCGGGATAGCCGCACTCCGTGATGTAGTTGGTGAGCGCATCCAGCCAGACGTACATGATGTGCTTGGGATCGCCCGGCACGGGCACACCCCAATTGAAGCTGGTGCGCGATACCGAGAGATCCTGCAGGCCGCCCTTCACGAAGCTGATGACCTCGTTGCGCCGGCTTTCCGGCGCGATGAAGCGCGGGTTCCTGTCGTAGAACTCGAGCAGCCGGTCGCCCCAGGCCGAAAGCTTGAAAAAGTACGACGGCTCCTCGACCCATTCGACTTCGTTGCCGACAGGTCCGGCCCGGCGCTTGCCGTCTGTGCCGACTTCGGTCTCGCTCTCTGCGTAGAAGGCTTCGTCACGGACCGAATACCAGCCGGCATACTTGCCGAGGTAGATATCGCCGGCGGCGACGAGCTTCTCCCACAACGCCTGGCAGGCGGCGTAGTGGCGCTTCTCGGTGGTCCGGATGAATCCATCGGGGCTGAAGTTCATGACGCCGATGAGGTCACGGAACGATTGGCTGACCTTGTCGGTGAAAGCCTGCGGCGACAGCCCGGCGGCCTCGGCGGCCTTCTCGACCTTCTGGCCGTGCTCGTCCGTACCGGTGAGAAAGTGCACGTCGTAGCCGTCGAGGCGCTTGAACCGGGCCATCACGTCGCACGCCAGCGTCGCGTAGGCGTGCCCAATATGGGGCACGTCGTTCACGTAGTAGATCGGCGTTGTGACGTAAAAAGTACTGCGACCCGACATGATGACCGAACTCCGAACCGTCGCCCTTCCCGTGACGCTCCTCCGGGAGCGCCGGGTTCAGCGCCTCAGCGCATCGCCGTTTGGAGAGCCAGGAAACTGCCGAGAACCGTTTGCTTGCGGTCGAGATTGACGGCATCGGCACGGGACAGCAGGTGGGCGACCTTTTCCCATGCCTCCATCCAGCGATCAAGGCTGGCGGCGGCGAGCAAACGCCCGTTCAGGCCGCTCTCCGACGGCACGATGGCTGCAGGTTCGGTGCCCAGCGCCCAATGCCGGGCAAGCCCCTTGGACCAACCGTCGAACAGATAATTGAGGGACCGCCAGTCGGCGTTGGCCTCCTCGCCACGCTTGGCGAAGCGCTCGGCGAAGGCATGAAGGCGTGGCATGTCGAGTTCGGGCAACGTCGCCAGCACCTCGATCATCTCTCGGTAGAGCTCGAGACTCCCTGCCCCGGCGAGTTCCAGGGCACGTCCGATGCTGCCTTCTGCGAGGCGTGCCAGAGCGAGTCTCTCCTCGGGCTTGGTATTCGGCGCATAGTCGCCGACGAGGCGCACGACGGCCTCTTCGGCCAGCGGCTGCAGGGCAAGCCGCCGGCAACGCGATCGGATTGTGGGCAGCAAGCGTCCCGGGGCGTGCGCGACGATCAGCAGCACGGCATTGGGCGGCGGCTCCTCGAGGATCTTCAGAACCGCATTGGCGCTGTTGCGATTCATCTCGTCGGCCGAATCGACGACGGCGACACGCCATTTTCCCATCGCCGGCGTCATGTGCATGAAGGCACCGAGCCCGCGCACGTCATCGACGGCGATCTCGGCGCGCATACGGCCGGTATCGTGATTGACGGAGCGTCTGAGGTGGAACAAGTCGGGATGCGAGCGCGCATCGACGAGTCCCCTGCCCGGCGCGTCCTCCGCGACGTTGAGGTCCGTGGGCCCGTCGCCGAACAAGCCGCCCTGCTGTTGGCCGCACAAGAGGAAGCGCGCGAAGCGCCAGGCGAGTGTTGCCTTGCCGATGCCGCGCGGCCCGGTCAGAAGCCAGGCGTGATGCAGCCGCCCGCTTTGCTGGGCGGCCAGCAAGGTCTTTTCGGCGTCGTCATGGCCGACCAAACCTTGGTTGCGCCAGGGCGGCGGCCAGTCATAGGGCCACTCCAGCTTTTCCAGCTCGGCCGGATCCGCGCTGCTCTTACCCCTGGCCATCGCCTCAGGTATCCAGTCGGCTGGTCACGGCCTCGGCAATCGCCGCCGCAATGGTATCGATGTCGCGGTTGGCGTCGATGACGACGCAACGTTCGGGATCGACCGCAGCAATATCGAGGAAGCCGGCCCGGACACGCTCGTGGAACGCGATCGGCAGACTCTCGTAGCGCGTTTCCGTGCCCCGCCGCGAGGCTGCGCGTGCCAGGCCGATCTCGACCGGCAGGTCGAGGATCAGCGTAAGATCGGGGCAGAATTCGCCAACGGCCATATCGTATAGGCCGCCCAGCATCGTGCGATCGGCACCGTGCCCGTAGCCCTGGTAAGCCATGGTCGAATCGGCGAAGCGGTCGCTGATCACCCAGGCGCCGCGCTTCAGCGCCGGCCAAACGGTCGATCTGAGGTGATCGCGCCGGGCGGCAAAATGCAGCAAGGCTTCGGTGACACCGTCCCAGCGCTCCACAGGCCCTTCGACCAGCAGCTTGCGCACCATCTCAGCGCCCGGCGCCCCACCCGGCTCTCGCGTTGCCACGACTTCGTGGCCCTGGCGTTCCAGCCATTCCTTGAGGCGCACGACCTGCGTCGACTTGCCGGCGCCCTCACCGCCTTCCAGCGTGATGAAGCGGCCCGACGCGGGAGCACTCACGACAGCCAGCCGAACAGATAGTGCTGGATCATCGTAGCGACGCGGCCGACGACGCCCATGCGGGCGACATCGCTGCCGACTTCGAGCGGATATTCGATGACCCTACCGTCGGGCAGCGTGACGGCGGCGGTGCCGACCTTGGTGCCTTTCACGAGCGGTGCGGGCAACGGTCCTTCAAACCGCGCCACCACGCGGGGCGACACGGCCTGCCCGGAGGGCGCAGTGATGTGTACCGGGCGGCCGACGACCAGCGCCACCTTGTCCTGGGCGCCGAGCCAAACCGGTGCTTCCACGACGGTATCGCCGGCGCGGAAGATCGTCGTGTTGGTGAACTCGCGGAAGCCCCATTCCATCAGGCGCGACGTCTCCTGTGCGCGCTCGGCCATGGAGGTGAGGCCATTGACCACCAGGATGAGGCGGCGCCCGTCACGCACCGCCGACGTCGCCTGGCCGTAGCCGCCCTCTTCGGTGTGGCCGGTCTTCAGGCCGTCCGTGCCGGGCGTGATCTTGAGCAGCCGATTGCGGTTTTCCTGGCGGATGTTGTTGTAGGTCCAGTTGCTCTCAGAATAGTAGCGGTAGTACCTCGGGAAATCGTCGATCGTGCGCCAGGCCAGCACCGCGAGGTCGCGCGCCGTGGTGAACTGGCCCTCGGCCGGCCAGCCCGACGCATTCTTGAAGACGGTCTTGTTCATGCCGAGCTCTTTCGCGCGCTTGGTCATGCGGTCGGCGAAACTCTCCTCGCTACCCGACAGGCCTTCGGCGATCACCACGCAGGCGTCGTTACCGGACAGGATGATGATGCCCTTGATCAGATCTTCGACGGAGACCTCGCTGCCGAGTTCGAGGAACATGCGCGATCCGCCCATCGCCCGCGCGCGCTCGCTCACCCGGAAGCGCGAATCGAGTTTCAGGCGGCCTGCGGCGAGTTCCTCGAAGATGATGTAGATCGTCATCATCTTGGACATGGACGACGGCGCCATCGGCTGCTCGGCGTCCTTGAACAGCATCACCGTCGACGTTTGCGGGTCGACCATGAAGGCTTGCTTGGCAAGCGTGCCGATGCCGACCTGCGACGGTGGCAGGGCTTCGGCCTTCGCCGCGGCTGGCGGTGCCGCGGGCTTGGCCGTAGCCGCCGGTGGCTTGGCCTTGGCGGGAGGCTTCGCTGGCTGGGTCTGCTGGCGCTTCGGAGGGTCCGCCTGCTGGGCGTAAGCCACCGTCGTGCCGCTGACCAAGGCGGCCGCTGCGATAAGCGCCATCACAAGGCGCAGTCGATCAATCCCCAACAACACGGGCATCACCATAACCTGACCGCTTCAGCCGGTCGGCGACAATGCCGGCGGCGTCGGAGGTCGTGTAGGGGCCCAGCCGGACCCGATAAATTTCGCGCCCGCTGGCCGAGGCCTGCGAGATCTCCGAAGCCCCGTAGCTGCGCACCGCGTCGCGCTGACGCCCTGCATTCTCCGCCGTCGAAAAGGAGCCGGTCTGGACGTAGAAGCCGCCTCCCGGCGACGCAACCGGTGCGGACGACGCCAGGGAGGCGATCGTAGGCCCGCTCCTGCCCGACGGCTGCGTCGTCTGCTCCTGGACCACGGCGGAGGAGCGCGGATTGGCCGGCCATCCCGCTTGAACCTGGGTCGATGGAGGGGCCGCCGCCGGCTGCGCTGTCGCCATCACCTGCTGGGGTTGCTGCTGCGCCGCCGGTGCCTTGCCGGAGGCCAGTCGCGCAAGTGCCTGGTGTTGCTCAGCCGGTCCACCGCCGTTGATCGCGACGTCTTTCACCGCCAGACTTTCGGCCTGCAGCTGTTCGATCCTCACCCTTGCCGTTCCATTGCGAATGACGTCGAGTTCCTGGGCGGCTGTACGCGACAGATCGATCACCCGGTTGCTCGCGAACGGGCCGCGATCGTTGATCCGGACCACGGTCGACAGGCCATTGGAGAGGTTGGTTACCCTGACGATCGACGGCATCTGCAAGGTCCGGTGCGCCGCCGTGCGGTCGGCCTGATCGTAGCGCTCGCCGTTGGCCGTCGACTTGCCATGGAAACCCGGTCCGTACCACGAGGCTACGCCGGTCTCGACATGGTTGAAATCTTCCTTCGGCGTATAGGTGACGCCATCGATCTTGTAGGGCGCTCCCACCTTATAGGTGCCGCGCTGAGCGGTGCCGCTTCCCTTGCTGCCCGACGTCGAACCACAGGCGCCCACGGAGGCAACAACCAGCACGGCACAGACCGTGCGGGCGATCGCGACGAGAAAAGTGCGTGCAATTACTAGGTCTAGCCGCATGACACCGGCATCATACATCATCTTGGGCGACGGGTGGAGCCGCCTCGTTTCAGGACATCACGCCGCGATCCGGTCGGAGAGCAGCCCAACGGCCAGGGCGAAAAAGTCCGATTGGTTCCACCGCAGGATGGCGCGGAAATTCTCCGTGGTCCGGAAGGCCGGTCCGCCGGCTCCGGCCGGCCGGACGATGCGGGTGCCCTGCCCCGCCGCCGTTCCTGCAGGCACTTCCTCGCCCCACTCGAGGCCTGGCCGCCAGCCCACACGCCGGAGGTAGTTCACGATCGAGGCGAAGACGTCGGCCCTGTTGGTCCAGATGTCCATCCGGCCGTCGCCGTCGCCATCGGCCGCGTAGGCGAGAAAACTGGTGGGAATGAACTGGCACTGGCCCATGGCGCCGGCCCACGACCCTTTCATGGCGGCCAGGCCGACATGGCCTTGCGACAGTATTTTCAGCGCCGCGATGAGCTGGGCACGGAAGAACTGGGCACGAAAGTTGTTGTAGACGAGCGTCGCGAGTGCCGGCACGACGTCGAAATCGCCGAGGCGCGTGCCGTAGTTGCTTTCGATGCCCCACAAGGCCACGACGACCGACGCCGGAACCCCGGCAGGCACGGCGAAGCGGTCGATGGCGCTGCGGTTCTCTGCCAGGAGCGCCCGGCCTCGGCTGATCCGCTCCGGCGAGACCACCAGCTCCTGATAACGTTCGAACGTCATCTTGAATTCGGGCTGATTGCGCGCGAGTTCCATCACGCGCGGAATCTCGTCGATGCCATCCAGCGCGGCCGCGAGCGTGCTCTCGTCCACACCGGCGCGCGCCGCCTCGGCACGCACGCCTCGCAACCAGGTGGCAAACTTGGGGTCGCTCGTCTGGGCCAGCGCCGGCAGGGGCACGAGTGCCGCCATGGCACACAACATTCGTCGATTGATCATGGGCGACCGTAGGGTGAATCGGAAGGATGGACCATTTCCATGTCCTGCAATTCTAGCAGGATTCATGGCGACAATCGGGATATGTACCGGTTGCCCGGGACAGAGTAACAAACGCATCCCGGAGGGGTGGCCGAGCGGTTTAAGGCACCGGTCTTGAAAACCGGCGTGCGTGCAAGCGCACCGTGGGTTCGAATCCCACCCCCTCCGCCAAGCGCCGCCGCGCCGGCCTAGTTGACGCCATAGCGTGCGAATTCCTCGGCGACGTTGGGCTGCAAGCCCTTGGCCGTCAGGATATCTGCCTCACCGCCTGCCTTGTCGCCGGTCTTCACCTTCGCCAGGCCGCGTCCGTAGTACGCGCGGGCGCGCTGGGGATCGATGGCGAGTGCCGCGTTGTATTCGGCGATCGCCTTTGCGTACTGATGCAGCTTCAACTCGATGAGTCCGCGATTGATATGCACGAAGGAGTCCCTGGGCTCGAGCTTCAGGGCCTCGGCGCAATCGGACTGCGCCTGGGTCAGATTCTTGCCCAGGACCGCGTGCGCCATGCATCGGTTGTTGAGCGCGGGCACCATCCTCGCGTCCAGACGAAGCGCGTCAGTATAGTCGACGATCGACTTTTCGTAGTCGCCTTTGCTGAAGTAGGCGATCCCGCGGTTGAGGTAATTGGCGGGGTCCTTGGGGCGCAGCTTGATCATCTGGTTGTAGTCCTCGATGGCCAGGTCGTAGTCGCCCGCCCCCGAATAGATGCTCGCACGACTGCCGTAGAAGCGGGCGTTCGCGGGGTCGACGCGTATCGCATCGGTGAGTTCCTCGAGCGCCCGCGCGGTATCGCCGCGCAGCGCGTAGACGAGCCCCAGATAGTAGCGGGCCGTCGGGTCGCTCGGACTCAATTTCAGGGCTTCGTTGACGTCGGCAATCGCCTGCGGAAAGTCCCGCTTCAATGCGTAGGCGTATCCCCGCTGGGTAAGCGCGCTGAAATTATCGGGGCTGAGTTTGAGGGCTGAGTCGAAGTCGGCAATGGCGTCATCGATCTTGTTCAGAAAGAGGTAGGCCATGCCGCGATTGATGAATGTCAGCGGCTCCTTTGGATCGATCTTGATCGACTCTGTGTAGTCGGCGATCGCATGGCCGTAGTCGTCGATGCGATGGTAGGCGGTGCCGCGCTCGAAATAGGCGAACGCCATGCCGGGAGCCAGCCGGATCGCCTCGTCGAGATCCTTGACGGCCTGATCGGTTTCCCCCTTCTTCAGGTAGGTGGCACCCCGTCCGAGGAAGGCGCGGGGCTCCTTGGGATTGATCTGCATGGCCATTTCGAAGTCCTTGAGGGCCTCGTCGTATTCCTGCTTGTCGACCTGGGCCATGCCGCGCTGGTAGTAGGCATTCGCTACCTGATCCGCAGCCTGGGCCTTCTCGCCGGTCATCGCGCCCGGCCCCTCCTTGCGAAGCCGCAGGATCTCCGCGGTCTGCATGCCGAGCTTCAATGCTTCGGTGAAATCGACGATGGCCCGATCCGGATTGCTCTTCTGTCGATAGGTGACGCCGCGATTGACGAGCGCGTTCACTTCCTTGGGGTTGAGCTTGAGCGCGGCATCGAAGTCGCTGATTGCTTCGTCAAACTTGCCCTTCTTGGTGAAGAGGACGATGCCGCGATTGACGAGCGGTGTGGGATCCTTGGGCGTTAGCTTGTGGGCGGCGGTGTAATCTTCGATTGCACCGTCGGCATCGCCGATCCGGTGGTAGGCGATTCCCCGCTGCATGTGGGTGAACGCCTGGCCCGGCGACAGCTTCACCGCTTCGTCGAAGTCGGGGATCGCCTTCTTCAGGTCATTCTTGTACATATAAGCGGCACCTCGGCCGACCCAAGACGAACCGTCGTTGGGATTTAGGCGGATCGCCTCGCTGAAATCGGCAATCGCCTGGTCGTAAGCGTTCTTGTCGTAGTACGACAATCCGCGCTGGAAATAGACGAAAGCCGCCTGCAGCGCGATCCGGTTGTTGTCCTTGTTCGTCGGCGCGAGCTGGCTCGTCACCGAGTCCGGAAGCAAAGTGGCGCGCACAGGCTCGATCTTGGGAGGCAGGAGCTTGATCGCCTCGGTGAAATCGGCGATCGCCTTGTTCAGGTCGCCTTTCTTTCGATAGACGATCCCGCGGTTAATCCAGGCACTGATCTCGCGGATATTGATCTTCAATGCCGCGGTGAGGTCGGCGATAGCGCCCTCATTGTTGTCCTTGCGCGTGTAGAGGATAACCGCGCGATTGATCAGCGGGTAGGTTTCCCGCGGCGCAAGGCGGATGGCATCGCTGTAGTCGATGATGGCGCGGTCGGCCTCGCCGATGTTCTGGTAGACGACGCCGCGCTGCGTATAAAGGTAGGGATTGGTAGGCTGAGCGTTGATCGCCTCGTTGAATATCCGAATCGCTTCCCTGAAGTCTGCCTTGGAACGCGCCGGGCTGCCCGCCCCGCTGTCCGCCAGGCCGCGATTGAGGTAGGCCAGCGCCAGTGGGCCGCCCACGAGAGAGCCGTTCTTGATCGCCTCCGTGCATGCCTCGACCTTCTTGGCCGCATCGGCGCCGGTCAGCCCGTTGCAGACGTCGATGGCGGGAGGACCACCTTTCGGCCAGGGTTTCTCCGGCTCTGCAGCCTGTGGCGGCGGGGCCGGCTTGGCGATCGGTTGCGGCGGTTTGGGCGGCACCTGGCCGTAGGCCGGCTGGAGACACCACCCAAACAGACTGGCGCTTGCTGCACAGGCAGCCGCGCCAAGCATGATGCGCCCGACAAAACCCCGCATAAACATCCCTCTTGGCACCGCAGACGGACCCCAATGCCGACCTGCGGTTCGACGTCATAAGTGACAGCATTCTCCGACTTTTCAAGCGCCAGGAAAACCCCAGGAAAGCCTGCAGTGGCTGCCTCGGACACAATCACGCCACATCTGGCAAAGGATTCTGTGAGAGCAATCGACGGGGCGCTTCGTCTTTGGCAAGCTCACGCCACAAAAACTGGGAGGAAATCAAATGGACGAATTCAAGGGCGCCATCGGGCGCCGGACGATCGTGGCTGGCCTGGCCGGCGCCCTTGCCGCCCCCGCCGTTGTGCGGGCGCAGGGGACCTACCCCAACAAGACCGTGCGATACATCAACCCCTTCCCGGCCGGTGGCGCCACCGACACGCTCTCCCGGATCTTCTGCGCCAAGATGTCGGAACTTTCCGGGCAGCAGTGGATCGTCGAGAACAAGGGGGGCTCCGGCGGCAATGTCGGCATGGATGTCCTCGCGAAGTCGGAACCGGATGGCTACACGCTCGGGCTGGGCGGCGTTGCCAGCCACGCCATCGCACCGACGCTCTATGCCAAGATGCCGTTCAACGCCCGCGCGGATTTCACGTTCGTCTCCACCATGTGGTGGCTGCCCAACATGCTGGTGGTCAATCTCGACGTGCCGGTGAAGGACGTGCCCGAGTTGATCGCCCTCCTGAAGAAGAACCCGGGGAAGTATTCCTACGCCTCGGCCGGTTCGGGCACGACACTGCATCTGTCGGGGGAACTCTTCAAGATCCTGGCCGATGTCGACATGGTCCACGTGCCCTATCGCGGTGCCGCGCCGGGCATGCAGGATCTGCTCGCCGGGCAGGTCCACATGATCTTCGATAATATACCCGGTTCCCTCGCCCAGGTTCGTGCCAAAAAGGTTCGGCCGATCGCCGTCACTTCGGCCAAGCGCACGCCGGTCGCGCCTGAAGTGCCGACCATCTCCGAGACGCTGGTCGGGTTCGACATTGTTTCATGGACCACGCTTACTGGTCCCGCGAAGTTGCCGCCCAATGTCGTCTCGCGCCTATCCGAACTCTCCAAGAAGGCACTCGAGAGCGATGACCTGAAAGCCAAGTTTCAGGACCTCGGCGCGACCGCCTGGTGGCAATCGCCGGCCGATACTCTGGCGTTCCGCGATGCCGAAGAGGCGCGTC
>JAESFZ010000336.1_pt1 | contig 20466 bp, 19 predicted proteins | sample 9269561 | NCBI WGS metagenome assembly JAESFZ01 (sample SAMN14515552, study PRJNA621657) | algae metagenome | isolation source: Tildeniella nuda ZEHNDER 1965/U140 and co-occurring heterotrophs from wet... | place: Switzerland: Stansstaad, Zurih | collected 1965-01-01
GTTCGAGCGCCGCCACATCGCCGCCATCGAACGCCCGCCGCCCGTCAATCCGAGCCATAGAAGACCCCGATGCTCGCCAAACCAGATGGCTTTCCACTATGCATGACTTTCCCCGGACAGCCCTGCCGCAAGGGGGAGGGGGACCAGGCCGGGCCCCATGACTGATCGTCTCACCGACAAGATCATCCCCGTCACCACCATCCTCGCTGTGCTGGTGGCCGTCTGGTACATCGGCGCCGTCGCCATGAACGCGCCGTTCCAGCGCGATCTCGACCGGCGCGGCGACGTCACGCGGACGACGCTGGAATTCGTCGCGGCGACTCTGTCGCAGCCGAAACCGACGCTGCCGGCGCCGCACCAGGTGGCGGCGAATTTCTTCGAGAACACGTTTTTGCGAAAAATCACCAGCAACCGCAGCCTCGTCTACCATTCCTGGGTGACGCTATCGTCGACGCTGGTCGGTTTCCTGTTCGGCACGGCGCTCGGCATCCTGATCGCCGTCGGCATCGTGCATCTGAAATCGCTGGACCGCAGCCTGATGCCGTGGATCATCGCCTCGCAGACCATCCCCATCCTCGCCATCGCGCCGATGATCATCGTGGTGCTGGCGGCGGTGAACGTCACCGGGCTGATCCCCAAGGCGCTGATCTCCACCTACCTCTCCTTCTTCCCCGTCGCCGTCGGCATGGTGAAGGGGCTGCGCTCGCCCGAAATCATGCATCTCGACCTGATGCGCACCTATTTCGCCAGCCCGTCGCAGGTGTTCTGGAAGCTCAGGGCTCCCGCCTCGGTGCCGTTCCTGTTCGCCTCGATGAAGGTGGCGGTGGCGGCGAGCCTGGTCGGTGCCATCGTCGGCGAGCTGCCGACCGGCGCGGTCGCCGGCATCGGCTCCAAGCTGCTGGCGGGCTCCTATTACAGCCAGACGATCGACATCTGGGCGGCACTGGTGGCCGGCTCGGTGGTGGCGGCGCTGCTGGTGGCGCTGGTCGGGCTAGCCGGAAAGATCGTCGAGCGCGCGATGGGAGCGCGGCCGGCATGAGCGCGTTGCTGAATCTCACTTCCATAGCTCCGAAGTCGTGGCAAGGATACGGCGCGCTCGGTCTGATTGCGGTTGCAATCGCGGCGTGGTCGACGGTTGACCCAGGGCCTGGGTTGACGACTGCCAGTTCAATCTCGATCATTGCCATGCTGTTGCTGGCGATCGCCCTCGAAGACCTTCCTCCGGTGCCGGCAGCAGTCGCCTTGTTTGCCGGCGCGCATGGCGCGGTGTGGATGCTGGTCGCGGGGCTCGCCGGCCATGAAGGCTCGGCAGCGCTTCCGTTTTATCTTCTTCTTGCGGCAGCCTGGCTGCTCGCCTGGCGCTGCGTGACGCTGCTCTCCAATCTTCACCCCTCGGCGCGCTGGGCTCAAATCCTGCTCCGTCTGCTGGTCATCCCGGCGATCTTTGGCCTGTGGCTGCTGATCTTCTGGGAGGCGATCACGCGCGGGGCCGGCATCCCCTTCATCCTGCTGCCGCCGCCGAGCGCCGTCGGCGCGCGCATCGCGAACTCCCTGCCGATCCTCGCCGCCGACGTGCGGCAGACCATCTTCAAGGCAGCCCTTGCCGGCTACGCCATGGGCTGCGCGGCCGGTTTCGTCGTCGCCATCCTCGCCGACCGGTTCGGCTTCCTGCGGCGCGGCCTGATGCCGATCGGCAATCTCGTGTCGGCCCTGCCGATCATCGGCGTGGCGCCCATCATGGTCATGTGGTTCGGCTTCGGCTGGGAATCGAAGGCGGCAGTGGTCGTCATCATGACCTTCTTCCCGATGCTGGTGAACACGGTGGCGGGGCTGACGGCCAGCGGCCATATGGAGCGCGACCTGATGCGCACCTATGCCTCCTCCTACTGGCAGACGCTGTTCAAGCTGCGCCTGCCGGCGGCCGCGCCCTTCATCTTCAACGCCTTGAAAATCAACTCGACGCTGGCGCTGATCGGCGCCATCGTCGCGGAGTTCTTCGGCACGCCGGTGGTCGGCATGGGCTTCCGCATCTCCACCGAGGTCGGGCGCATGAACATCGACATGGTGTGGGCGGAAATCGCGGTTGCGGCGCTCGCGGGTTCGGTCTTCTATGGCGTGGTCGCCCTGTTCGAGAGGGCCGCCACGTTTTGGCATCCGTCTGTCCGCGGGGGATAGACAAACTCCAGAGGAAAGAAACATGAAAAAAACGATCGTCTCACTGCTCGCCGGCGCGATGTCGCTGGCCGCCTGGCAGGCGCTTGCCGCCGACGCGGTGACGCTGCAGCTCAAATGGGTGACGCAGGCGCAGTTCGCCGGCTACTACGTCGCCAAGGAAAAGGGTTTCTACGAGGAGGAGAACCTCGACGTCACCATCAAACCCGGCGGCCCGGACATCGCGCCGGAGCAGGTGATCGCCGGTGGCGGCGCCGACGTCATCGTCGACTGGATGGGCGGCGCGCTGGCGGCCCGCGACAAGGGCGTCATGCTGGTCAACATCGCCCAGCCGTTCAAGAAGGCCGGCATGGAGCTGGTCTGCCCGAAGGACGGCCCGGTCAAGACCGAAGCCGATTTCAAGGGCAAGACGCTCGGCGTCTGGTTCTTCGGCAACGAGTACCCGTTCTACGCCTGGATGAACAAGCTCGGCCTGCCGACCGAGGGCGGGGCGGACGGCGTCACCGTGCTGAAGCAGTCCTTCGACGTGCAGCCGCTGATCCAGAAGCAGGCCGACTGCATCTCGGTCATGACCTATAACGAATACTGGCAGCTCATCGACGCCGGCTACAAGCCGGAAGACCTCATCGTCTTCAACTATTCGGCGATGGGCAACGACCTGCTCGAGGACGGCTTGTATGCCATGGAGGACAAGCTCAAGGACCCGGCCTTCGAGGACAAGATGGTGCGCTTCGTGCGCGCCTCGATGAAGGGCTGGAAATACGCCACCGAGAACGCCGACGAGGCGGCCGGCATCGTGGTCGAGAACGGCGGCCAGGACGAGAACCACCAGAAGCGCATGATGGGCGAGGTGGCGAAACTGATCGACAATGCCGACGGCAAGCTGATCGAGGCCGCCTACGAGCGCACCGCCAAGGCGCTGCTCGACCAGAAGATCATCACCAAGGAGCCCTCCGGCGCCTGGACTAGCGCCATCACCGACAAGGCGATCAAGTAGCAGCTGCCGGTTTCGGCGAAGATCGAGGAAGGGGCGGGCGACCGCCCCTTTTCAATATAGGATGCCGTGTTCGGCATAGGCTACGCCCTGAATCCTATTGGAGCACTCTTGAGGCGCCACCTTTATGGTGGCATATTGGCGATGGAAAAGCGAAAGCCCAGCTATGATTTGACGGCGATAAAGGCGGCGCTTAGCTCGCCGAAAACATTGTCAATGACGGCAGTGGCGCGCCGCAACGCGCTCCAACTTGGGTTTGATGCTGCGGGCGTGGTGGAGGTAATCCAAGGCCTGGAACGAAGGATGTTCCAGAAATCGATGACGACCTATGCCGATCATCGAATCTGGCAGGATGTCTATCAGGCAAGGGCGCGTAATATGGTGCTCTATGTGAAATTTCAGGCAAACGTCGTGACTGATTTTACCGTCATGTCGTTTAAGGAGAAATGAGATGATTGCAGAGCGCATTTTTCCGGAGACGATGGTGTCACCCGAGACCGGTGAGCAACTGGTTCGGGGTGTAAGGCCGTTTACCGTCACCTATAAGGGACAGGCTATAACGGTAGACCAACCTGGATACTACAATCCGCGCAATGACGAAGATGCCGTATTCGTCGGGCGGGACATGGAGCCGTCCGACACAGCGCTGCGCGAACTCAAACGCCGCGTCGATGGGTTGCCTGCGCCGAACGACATTAAGGAAATCCGCGCCAAGCTGAAACTCTCGCAACGTGAAGCCGGTGAACTCTTCAAGGTGGGCGAGAACGCCTTCGACAAGTACGAGCGCGGGCTTGTCGAGCCGAGCGGCCCGACGATGCAACTCATGAAGCTGCTGTCAAATCATCCGGAACTCGTCGACGAGTTGCGGAAGTAGGCTGCCGCGCCGGCGCGGTTTTCCGGCGTATGCCAAGGCGCTGCTCGACCGGAAGATCATCGCCAAGAAGCCTCCAACGCCTGGACCAGCGCGATCACGGCCGAGGCGATCAAGTGGAGGCGCTGGCTTCCTGATCGAGAGGGGGCGGGCTACCGCCCCTTTTTTGCTGGATGGGAAACCTATGCCGGCGCGCTTCGTTAGCAGCACAGCCGCCGCCAGTCGCGCGGCGCTCATCAAGGGAGGAATGCCATGAGCAAGTCTGTTTCCCTGCCGTTCGCCGCCGGTCTCGCACTGGCCGCCGCCTTCGTCACTGCGCCGCCGGCCATGGCCGAGATGGTCAAGATGGCGGCCACGCTCGAGGCTTCTCAGGAAGTGCCGCCGAACGACAGCGCCGCCAAGGGCACCGCCGACATCACCTTCGACACCGAGACCAGGAAACTCGACTGGACGATCGAATATTCCGGTCTGACCGGCGATGCCACCGGCGCGCATTTCCACGGTCCTGCCGCGGCCGGCCAGAATGCCGACGTGGCGGTGCCGATCGAGGATCCGAAGAGCGGCGCCAAGGGCTCGGCGACGCTGACGGAGGCGCAGGCGACCGACCTGATGGCCGGCCAGTACTACGTCAATATCCACACCGCGGCGCATGCCGGCGGCGAGATCCGCGGCCAGGTGGAGAGGGCGATGTAGCGCACGGGATGAGCGGGGGTGCTGCCACGCACGATCGGGAAAGGGCGGGCGACTGTCCTTTTGTGCCGCTGCTCCATGCGACAAGCACCAATCGGTGTCGCCTCCTCATTCCCGTTAAGGAGTCGCCGGCGATTCTCCGGGATGCTATACTTAAATCTTGGAGATTTGCGATGACCACCGTTTCCATCGACGCCGATATCGAAGCGATCCTACAGCGCTTCGCCAAGAGCACCGGGCGCACGCGGGAGACCATCCTTCGCGAGGCGATTTTGCGCGGACTGGAAGATCTTGAAGATCAGGAAGATATCCGGCGCTCAGAGCAGATACTCGATCAGCTTGAGCGTGGTGAGATCAGAACCTACACCTCCGCTGAAGTGAGACGCCGGCTTGGCTTGGACGATTGAATATACCGAGCCCGCCGAAAAGATACTGTCAAGGCTCGATCGAAAGGTCGCGCGCCGAATCGTCACATTCCTCGACGAGCGAATTGCTGCCGCCGACGATCCACGCTCGCAAGGGCGGGCGCTATCTGGCGCGTTGCGGGGGCAATGGCGATACCGTGTTGGCGACTATCGCATCATCTGCCGGATCGAGGATCGACGTTTGATTGTTCTCGTCATCGATATCGGTCATCGCGGCGACGTCTATCGCTGATCTCACCGCCCTTCCCGGATATCCGTCAGCGTCCGCGTCGGCGTGATCGCCTCGGGGTCGAGCTTTACCTCGATGATCGCCGGCTTGCCGCTGGCGCGCGCCCGCTCGAAGGCCGGCGCGAACTGGTCGGTCTTCTCCACCGTCTCGCCATGGCCGCCATAGGCGCGCGCGAGCGCGGCAAAGTCGGGGTTGACCAGATCGGTGCCGGAGACGCGGCCGGGATATTCGCGTTCCTGATGCATGCGGATGGTGCCGTAGGTGCCGTTGTTGACGACGATGACGATGATCGGCAGGTCGTATTGCACGGCGGTCGCGAATTCCTGGCCGTTCATCAGAAAACAGCCGTCGCCGGCGAAACAGACGACGTCGCGCTCCGGGAAAAGCTGCTTCGCCGCGACGGCGGCCGGCGTGCTGTAGCCCATCGAGCCCGAGGTAGGGGCGGCCTGGGTGGCGAAGCGGCGGGAGCGGTGGAAGCGATGCACCCAGGTCGCGTAGTTGCCGGCGCCGTTGGTGAGGATCGCGTCGTCCGGCAGCACGCTCTCCAGATAGGCCAGGATCGGCCCCATCCGCACCGGCCCCGGCCCGCTCTCGGGCGGCGTCGACCAGTCGAGATAGGCGGCATGCAGGCGCTCGGCCTCGGCTTCCCAGCTCGGCGGCGCATTCGGCGCCGTCGCGGCGAAGGCTTCGGCGAAAGCCGCGGGCGATGAATTGATCGCGACCGTCGGCCTGTAGACGCGGCCGAGTTCGTTCGGATCGGCGTGGACGTGAACCAGTGTCTGGTCGGGGTAGGGGCTTTTGAGCAGCGTATAGTCCGAGGACGGCATTTCTCCGAAACGCCCGCCGACCAGCAGCACCAGATCGGCCTGCTTGATATAGTCGGCGAGCTTCGGGTTCGGGCCGATGCCGACATCACCCGCGTAACAGGGGTGCAGATGATCGAACAGCATCTGCCGTCGGAAGGAGACACCGACCGGCAGCGCCCAGGCTTCCGCCGCCTTCTCGAAGGCCGATTTGGCGTCCGCCGTCCAGCGCGTGCCGCCGAGTATGGCGAAGGGTCGCCTGGCGTTGGCCAGCAGGTCGGCCAGCTGCCGCATCTCCGGCTCGCCGGGCCGCGTCTCCACCGGCGTCCAGGCTTTCGCCGCCGGCGCCTCGACTTCGCTCACCAGCATGTCCTCCGGCAGCGCGATCACCACCGGACCCGGCCGGCCGGAGGTGGCGACCGAAAAGGCGCGGGTGACGATTTCGGGAATGCGCGAGGCATCCTCGATCTCTGTCGCCCATTTGGCGATCGGGCCGAAGAAGGCCCGGTAGTTCACTTCCTGGAACGCCTCGCGCTCGCGCGCATTGCTGGCGACCTGGCCGATGAACAGGATCATCGGGATCGAATCCTGCATGGCGATGTGCACGCCGGCCGAGGCGTTGGTGGCGCCGGGGCCGCGGGTGACGAAGCAGATGCCGGGTTTTCCGGTCAGCCTTCCGTGGCAGTCGGCCATCATCGCAGCACCCCCTTCCTGGCGGCAGACGATGGTCTTGATCGGCGAATCGTGCAGCGCGTCGAGCACGGCGAGATAGCTCTCGCCCGGCACGCAATAGAGGCGGTCGACGCCGTTGGCCTCGAGTGCCTCGACGATGAGCTGTCCGCCGGTTTTCATGAGCCCTCCAGTTCGGCAAGGATTTCCGCCGTGTGCTCGCCGAGGCGCGGCGAGGGGCGATCATAGACCAGCGGCGTCTGAGAATACACGATCGGCGAGCGCACCGACGGCAGGGTGTTGCCGTGGCCGTCGTCGAGGTCGAGCCGCATCTTTCGCGCGATCGCCTGCGGGTCGGCGAACATGTCGGCGATCGTGTTGATCGGGCTCGCCGGCACGCCGGCCGCCTCGAGCTTCGCCAGCAAGGCGTCGCGCTCGAAACGCGCCAGCTTTTCCACCATCGCCGCACGCAAGGCCACGCGGTTGGCGACACGCGCCGAATTGGTGGAAAAATCCGGATCGTCGGCAAGGCCGTCCAGCCCGACGACCGTACAGAATTTCCTGAACTGCCCGTCGTTGCCGACCGCAAGGATAAAATGGCCGTCCGAGACCGGCAGCACCTCGTAGGGCGCGATGTTGGGATGCGCGTTGCCCATGCGCGACGGCGCCTTGCCGGACACGAGATAGTTGAGGTTCTGGTTGGCTAGCACGGAGATCTGCGCATCGAACAGCGCCATGTCGATATGCTGGCCCTCGCCGGTCGCCTCGGCATGGCGCAGCGCCGCCTGGATGGCGATCACCGAATAGAGGCCGGTAAAAATGTCGGTGACGGCGACGCCCACCTTCTGCGGCTCGCCGTCGGCGGCGCCGGTGATCGACATCAGGCCGGACATGCCCTGCACGATGAAGTCGTAGCCGGCGCGCGCCGCATAGGGGCCGTCCTGGCCGAAGCCGGTGATCGAGCAGTAGACGAGCCGCGGATTGATTTTTCGCAGGCTCTCGTAGTCGAGGCCGTATTTCTTCAGCCCGCCGAGCTTGAAGTTCTCGATGAGCACGTCAGCGGAAGCCGCCAGTCTTTGAATCGTTTTGGCGCCTTCCGGCGTCGAGAAATCCACTGCGATCGAGCGTTTTCCGCGATTGCAGGAATGGTAATAGGCGGCCGACAGGTTCTCGCCGTCCTCGCCCGTCACGAAGGGCGGCCCCCATTTGCGGGTGTCGTCGCCGTCCGGGCTCTCGACCTTGATCACGTCGGCGCCGAGATCGGCCAGCAACTGCCCGGCCCAGGGACCGGCAAGGATGCGGGCGAGCTCGATGACGCGGACGCCGTGCAGGGGGGGATTGGCCATGGAAGCCGGCAGCTCCGTGTTTCCTGTCGGTGCTGCCTAGCAAAGCGCGCGGGGACTGTCACCCCGCGGCTGGCGAGGGCAGGCGGATCAGCCTTCCCGACCCGTCCGGGCCGGGGAAGACCGGCAGCCGGAGTCTTGTTCGCCGGCAGCGTTCGCCTCACCCTTGCGTGCGGAGCGTTTCTCGCCCGCAGGCGTGCTGGATCGCAGCGTTTCGTCGCGAAGGCGCCTGAACTCCCTGAGGCGGCGGAGCAGCAGCGGCCGGATCAATGCCGGGAGAAAGCGATACAGGCGCCAAATCCAGCGGCCACGGGCTGGAAAGACGATGATCTCCCTGTTGGCCTCGACGCCGTCGAGGATGTGCAGCGCCGCCTCTTCCGGGCTGATCCCCTCTGGATAGCGGATTCGCCTGCGGTTCTCGTCGCTCACGTTGACCATTTCCGACGCCGTGGCGATCCCGGTTCTGACATAGCCCGGGCAGACCACGCTTACCTTCACGCCGAGATCGGCGCCTTCATACCGCAACGCCAGTGACAGGCCGACCACGGCGTGCTTGCTCGCGCAGTAGGGCGCGTTGAAAGGCTGCGGCAGCAGGCCGGCAAGCGAGGAGACGTTGACGATATGGCCATAGCCCTGCCTCGTCATCCTTTCATAGGCTGTCCGCGTGCCGTGATGCACCCCGCCCCAATTGACGGCAAATACGTCTTCCCATTGCGCATCCGTCAGGTCGCGCGCGTCGCCGCCGATAGCTGTGCCGGCATTGTTGACCATGAGATCGAGGCGGCCGTGGCGCGCGACGGCAGCTTCCACGAGGCGCTTCACCTGGTCTTCGGCTGCAACGTCGATGACGGCCGATGTGGCGCGGCCGCCTTGTTCGGCGATCTGCCCGGCAGCCTCTTCGGCCCTTTCCCGGCTTCGATCCGCGACCACGACCGTTGCGCCGCGCCGCGCCAACTCCGCGCATAGCGCCCGGCCGATGCCGGAGCCGCCTCCCGTGACGATGGCAATCCTGCCGGTGAAGCTCATCCTTCGCTCCCGCGTTCAGCTTTGGAGCGTAAGGCGCGCCGGCCGGCACTAGTTCCGGCCCGGCAGGAACACAGCCTGCGGGAAAGCGGCGCCGTAATTGGCAAAAACGATCGACCTACACAGGATATGAAAGGTTTTTTCGGCCCGCTTGACCGACAGCCGCTTGCTGAGCGGTTACCTCACCGTCTCGCATCCCGCGTTTCTCTCCGCAATCGGCCGAAGCGGAATCCCTCCGGCCGCGCGGCGCGCACCATCATCATCTCGCCGAGATTTTCGTGGGTTATCAGGCCGACCAGCCGGCCGGCATCGTCGATGATCGCCACGGCCGGAGCCTGCGCCTCCTGCATCAGGCGCAGGCTGTGCTGCAGGTTCTTGCGCGGATGGCTCACCGGGATTTCCCTGAGCATGACTGAGGCCACCGGCGTCGCGGGCCCGCTATCGCGCAGCGCCTTGATCATGACATCGCGGGTGAGCAGGCCTTCGAAGCGGCCATCGTCGTCGACCACCGGAAACTCCCGCTGCGTCGTGGCAAGCAACTGGTCGATCGCCTCGTCGATGCTGGCGGAGCGCTGCAGGCTGGCGAACTTGGTGACCATCACGTCGCCCGCGAGCACGCTGGAGGCGACGTCGCGCATCTGCGCGTTCTGCGCCTCCGCGGCCGCTGCTAGATAGACGAAGATGGCGATGAAGATCAGCAGCGGATTGTAGAACAGCCCGATGAAGCCGAAGACGAAGGCCAGCCCCTGGCCGATCGTCGCGGCGATCTCGGTGGCCCGCGACCAGGGCAGCCATATCGCCAGCACAGCGCGCAGCACCCGGCCGCCGTCCATCGGGAAGGCCGGGATGAGGTTGAACAGCACCAGAAAGACGTTGACGCCCGCCAACCGCACCAGGAAGTCGACGCGGGGGTTTTCGATCGCGGCCATCTGCTCGAGCCCGACCGAATAGCCGAGCGCAGCGAAGATAACGGCGGCGATCGCCACATTGACCAGGGGGCCGGCGATGGCGATCATGAATTCCTGCCCGGGCTGGTCCGGCATGCGCTCGAGGCGGGCCAGCCCGCCGATCGGCAGCAAAGTGATGTCCGGCGTCTTGATGCCGAAACGGCGGGCGGCGAAGACATGGCCGAACTCGTGCAGCACCACACACAGGAACACCGCCAGGATGAACAGCACGCCCTGCCAGGCGGCCGGCGAACCGCCGATCTGGTAGTGCACGAACCATATCCACAGCAGCAGCAGCGCGAAGGTGACGTGCACGCGCACCTCCGTTCCGCCGAAGGTTCCGATCTTGAAGGACCAGGTCATCGTGTTCGGGCTCCGCCATCCCGCGCCGCGGGGAAGGTTCGATTGCCGGCACAACGGCTCAACGGCGGGAAGGCTCCGCGGCGACCCGTTGCGCCCAGACGATGAAATCCTCGGTGATGATATCCCGATTCAACTCATTGAGGGATTCGTGCCGCGTCTCCGGCCAAATCCTTGTTTCAAGATTCGAAAAGCCCATCGCCCGCATCCGCGCCGCGAGCTGTTCGACGGCCTTGCCGTTGTCCGTCGACGGATCGGCGCCGCCGCCGGCGAGATGGAACGGCAGGTCGCGGCGCACGCCGGCGAAGCTGCGGTCGTCGGCGCCGGTGAACACCATGCGAAAGACGTCCCGCCACATCGACACCGACGCGTCCCAGCCGCACAGCGGGTCGGCGATATAGGCCCCGACCTCGGCCGAATCGCGCGACAGCCAGTCGAAAGCGGTGCGTGCATCGGGAACCTTCCGGCCCCAGTCCTGGAAGGTGAGTTTTGGCAGGATGCGCGACGGCACGTCGGACCCCAGCCGGAACGTCTCCCAGGCGAGGATCGCCTGGGCGAGGCGCCCGAGCAGGCCGGCCGAGAAATTGGCATTCCAGATCGCCGCGCCGGCCAGCCGATCGGAGCGGCGCAGCACCGAATTGAGCGCGACGAGGCCGCCCATCGAATGTCCGAAGATGATCAGCGGCAGGCTCGGATGGCGTTCCGCGATGAGGGCGTGGACGGCATCGACGTCGCCGAGCAGCGTGGCGACGCCGTCCGTCGCGGCGAAGCGGCCGGCAGGGGCGTCCGGGGCCCTGGTCAGGCCGTGACCCCGATGGTCGTGCGCATAGACATGGAAGCCGCGTGAGGCGAGCACGTCGGCGAAGCGGGCGTAGCGGCGCGCGTGCTCGGCCAGCCCATGGTTGATCTGGACGACACCGGCCGGCTTGCCGCGTGCATGATGGATGAAAAGGGCGAGCTTCGCGCCGGTCGGCGAAACGAGGCCTGTCTCTTCGTCGAACGGCATGCTTCCCCCTCGCGCGACTCTCCATGGGCAGCGGGGCGGCGTCAAGCCGCCATTCCGCAAGCCGATGCTGCGGAAATGACGAAAAGTCTATTTTCTGGTTCGTCAAATTCTACCGGTGACATGTTGAAAGCAAGGAGATATTGTAGTAACATCTTGGGTTATTTGTTGCGGGCGGGCATGTTTTATTTTGAATAAGACAATGCTTATCAGGATTCGGGCGGGCATGCACGATATGACAAGCTGATATGGCCGGGATATTGTTCGGCCTTTCGTGCGGAGGTGTTTGATACCGGAGAAATCTTCCGGAGAACGACCTGAATCTTGGGGCGATGCGGAGTAGGCGCCCGCGATCATCGCTTCGGCGCAACCCGGATTGGCGATCGCTTCGGCAATGCTGAGGCATTTGCCGGACGTCGACGCCAACCGGGCAGTTGAAGGCAACAAAGGGGGTCCAAACCATGTGCATGATGTGCCAGACCGTCTCGCGGTTCGCGAGCGAAGAGATCGACGCTCCGATGCCGAGCGGTTCCGTCTCGGTCGCCCCGCCGCAGTTCGACCAGATGAGACCTCCCTATGACATGCGGGAGCAAGAGCCCGGCGACGCGTACGGCGCGGGGCGAACCGCGCTGATCAGCCAGGTCTTCGACGCCGCCGACGGCCGTTACGAGTTCAGCGGCAACCAGGACATCGATGCCACCCTGATCGGCTCGCGATGGACGCTGAGCAATCTCACCTTCAGCTTTCCCACCAGCGGCACCTTCTATGCCGACGAGGGATATCCCGCGGGTACCGAACCGGCCGAGCATGTCGCCTTCAACGCGATGCAGCAGGACGCCGTCCGCTATGCGCTGAGCCTCGTGCAGTCCTATACCAATCTGACCTTCACCGAGGTCGCCGAATCGGCCACCACGCATGCGGAGCTGCGCTTCAGCCAGACGTCCTACGACGATGTTCCGTCGGCCTATGCCAATTTCCCGTCCAGTTCGGAGCAGGCCGGCGACGTCTGGTTCGGCATGACCGGCCAGCCCTTCTACGACACGCCGGCGATGGGCAACTGGGGCATGGCCACCATCCTGCACGAGATCGGCCATGCGCTCGGCCTCAAGCATGGCCATCAGGACTACACCGCCGTGGATCTCGCCGGCGACGGATATCTCGATCCGCCGGGCGGCGGCGGACCGCGCTACGGCTCGGCCGAGCTGCCCGCCAACCACGACGGGCAGGACTGGTCGCTGATGACCTACCGCTCCGATCCGGGCGCTCCCGTCGCCTTCCAGGGCGAGGGCTTCAACCAGCCCCAGACCTACATGCAGAACGACATCGCCGCGCTGCAATATCTCTATGGCGCGAACTTCGACACGAACAGCGGCGCCACCGTCTATAGCTGGAACCCGACCACCGGCGAGATGTCCATCGACGGCGTCGGGCAGGCCGCGCCCACCTCCAACAAGATCTCGATGACGCTGTGGGACGGCAACGGCGTCGACACCTACGACCTCTCCAACTACGCGACCGATCTGTCGATCGATCTCGCGCCCGGAGCGTTCTCGACCTTCTCGACCGCCCAGCTCGTCAACCACCGCGCCTACAGCGGCGGCGTCGCGCCGGCCGTGGGCAATGTCGCCAATGCGCTGCTCTACAACAACGACACCCGCTCGCTGATCGAGAACGCCACCGGCGGATCGGGCAACGATTCGATCGTCGGCAACCAGGCGAACAACACCTTGCGGGGCAATGACGGCGGCGACACGCTGGTCGGCAGTTTCGGCAGCGACAAGCTCTATGGCGGGAGCGCCGCCGACACGCTCTATGGCGACGGAATACCCGGCATTCCGCCCGGCGTCGAACTCGGCGACGGCGTCGTCGTCAAGCCGGCCGGCGCCGGCAACATCTCGCTGGCGACGGCGATCGACGTGACCAAGGAGTTCAGCCTCGCTTCCAATACCAACATCATCGACTCCACCGCCACGCCGCATGTGACGATCAGCGGGACCGGAGACGGCAACCGCGACTACTACAAGCTCACCGTCAATGCCGGGACGACGCTTACCTTCGACATCGACAACACGTCCGGCGTCGACAGTTTTCTTTTCCTGTACGATCCGACCAGCACCCCCGTCGCCTTCGACGACGACAGCCAGGTCACCGAGGGAGCCGGAGGGTCGACCAGCAGCTTCGACTCCTACCTGACCTACCAGGTGAAGACCGCCGGAACCTACTACATCGAGGTCGGCGCCTATGTCAGCAGCACCTCCAACGGCCCGATCGGCAGCGGAGCGCTCTACGATCTCCAGATCTCCGCGGGCGGCACTCCGGGAAGCGGCGGCGGAACGGGCAACGACACCCTGGACGGCGGCACGGGCGACGACAGCATGGCCGGCGGTGCCGGCAGTGACGTCTATTTCGTCGATTCCGCCGCAGACGTGGTGACCGAGACGGCCGGAAACGGCACCGCCGACCGGGTCGCGGCGCGCGCCAGCTACGCGCTGGCGGCGGGCGTCTCCATCGAGCTGCTGACGACGACGTCGTCGGCGGGCACCACCGCCATCGACCTGAGCGGCAACGCGCTCAAGCAGACGACCACCGGCAATGCCGGCGCGAACACTTTGAAGGACGGCGGCGGCGTGGCCGACGCCCTGAACGGATTGGGCGGCGACGACATCTACCTGGTCTATGCCGCCGGAACGACGGTGGCCGAAGCGGCCGGCCAGGGCAGCGACCGGGTGGCGGCGGCCGTCGACTTCGCGCTCGGCGCCGGTGTCCATATCGAGGTTCTGACGACGACGTCCTCCGGCGGCACCGCGGCGATCGACCTCACCGGCAATGCGCTGCAGCAGGACATCACCGGCAATGCCGGCGACAACATTTTGCACGACGGCGGGGCGGGTGCCGCCGACACGCTGAAGGGGCTGGGCGGCAACGACACCTATCGCGTCTACAATGCCGGCGACGTCGTCGTCGAGACCGCGGCACAGGGCGTCTACGACGTGGTGATGGCGGCGGTGGACTACGTGCTCACCGCCGGCGCGCATGTCGAGCGGCTGGCCACCAACGGCACCGCCGGCACGTCGGGCATAGACCTCACCGGCAACGAGATCGGCCAGGAGGTGGTCGGCAACAGCGGCGCCAACAAGCTCGACGGCAAGGGCGGCGACGACACCATGAAGGGTCTTGCCGGCAAGGACACGCTGACCGGCGGGACCGGCAAGGACCTGTTCGTCTTCAGCACGGCGCTGAACGCCTCGACCAATGTCGACACCGTCACCGACTTCAACGTGCCCAACGACACGATCGGGCTGGACGACGCGATCTTCGCCGCGCTCAGCCTCGGCACGCTGGCGGCCTCGGCCTTCTGGGCGAGCACCACCGGCCTCGCTCACGACGCCAGCGACCGGATACTCTACGAAACCGACACCGGCGCGCTGTTCTACGATGCCGACGGGACCGGCGCTGGCGCGCGCATCCAGTTCGCCGTGCTGACCGGACTGCCGGCGCTCGCCAACGCCGACTTCACCGTGATCTGACCCGTTCCGGGCGCCACCAAGCGCCGGCGCCCGGGCAGTGTCGGGGATTCCGGCGGCGCGTTGCCGCGATACGGTTTCGCGCATGCCGCCGCGGCGCATATTCGCCACTTGGCGATTGCCGTTTGCCGCTCGTTCGCCTACATAGCGCGCAACTCCCGTAACAGCGTCCGAAAGGTTTTGCGCGCGTGGCACGCCAGTTCATCTATCACATGGCCGGCCTGAACAAGGCCTACGGCACCAAGAAGGTGCTGGAAAACCTCCACCTCTCCTTCTATCCCGACGCCAAGATCGGCATCCTCGGCCCCAACGGCGCCGGCAAGTCGACCGTGCTCAAGATCATGGCCGGCATCGACAAGGAATTTTCCGGCGAGGCGTGGCTCGCCGAAGGCGCCACTGTCGGCTACCTCGCGCAGGAGCCGGCGCTCGATGCGTCGAAGACGGCCTTCGAGAACATCATGGAAGGCGTCGCCAGGAAGACCGCCATCATCGAGCGCTACAACGAGCTGATGATGAACTACTCCGACGAGACCGCCGACGAATCGGCGAAGCTCCAGGACGAGATGGACCGCCTCAATTTGTGGGACCTCGAGCAGCAGGTCGAGATGGCCATGGAGGCGCTGGGCTGCCCGCCCAAGGACGCCGACGTGACCAAGCTCTCGGGCGGCGAGCGCCGCCGCGTCGCGCTGTGCAAGCTGCTCTTGTCCGAGCCCGACCTGCTGCTGCTCGACGAGCCGACCAACCATCTCGACGCCGAGACCACGGCGTGGCTGGAAAAGCACCTGCGCGCCTACAAGGGCGCCGTGCTGATCATCACCCACGACCGCTATTTCCTCGACAACGTCACCGGCTGGATCCTCGAGCTCGACCGCGGCCGCGGCATCCCATACGAGGGCAACTACACCGCCTATCTCGAAGCCAAGGCCAAACGCCTGAAGCAGGAGGGCCGCGAGGACGACGCCCGCCAGCGCGCGATTTCACGCGAGCGCGAGTGGATCGCCTCCTCGCCGAAGGCCCGGCAGACGAAGTCCAAGGCGCGCATTAAGGCCTTCGAGGACCTTTTGGAGCAGGCTGACAAGCGCCGGCCGAGCGACACGCAGATCGTCATCCCGCATGGCGAGCGGCTGGGCAACGTCGTCATCGAGGTCGAGGGCCTGTCGAAGGGTTTTGGCGACCAGCTGCTCATCGAGGACCTGTCGTTCAAGCTGCCGCCCGGCGGCATCGTCGGCGTGATCGGCCCGAACGGCGCCGGCAAGACCACGCTGTTCAAGATGATCACCGGTCAGGAGACGCCGGATTCCGGCTCGATCCGCGTCGGCGAGACGGTGAAGCTCGGCTATGTCGACCAGAGCCGCGACGCGCTCGATCCCAACAAGACGGTCTGGGAGGAAATCTCCGGCGGCGCCGAGGTGGTGAAGCTCGGAAAGTTCGAGGCCAACACCCGCGCCTACTGCTCGTCCTTCAATTTCCGCGGCGGCGACCAGCAGCAGAAGGTCGGCAACCTCTCCGGCGGCCAGCGCAACCGCGTGCACCTGGCAAAGATGCTGCGCACCGGCGGCAATGTGCTCCTGCTCGATGAGCCGACCAACGACCTCGACACCGAGACGCTGGCAGCGCTGGAAGACGCGCTGGAAAGCTATGCCGGCTGCGCTGTCATCATCAGCCACGACCGCATGTTCTTGGACCGCATGGCCACCCACATGCTCGCCTTCGAGGGCGACAGCCATGTCGAGTGGTTCGAGGGCAATTTCGAGGACTATGAAAAGGACAAGGTCCGCCGCCTGGGACCGGACGCGATCAACCCGCACAGGATGACGTACAAGCGGCTGACAAGGTAGGGACGGTCACTGAGCCTTCAAGTGCAAAGTGGTTTTGGCTGCCAGCAAGTTTTTTCCGCTAGATCCTTGGACGCGAAGCTGATATCTTTGGGCAGTGAAGGGGTGAGTGTTTTGGCCCACGCGCTGATGAATATCGATGCTTTTCAGTTCCTCGATGACATAGCCGAGGGATCTGTTGATATGGTGGTGTCCTCCCCTCCATACTTTATGGGCAAGGAATATGATCGCAGTTCGCGTGTTGAGGATTTCATTTCAGATCACGTTCGTATTCTGCCGAAGATTGTACGGGTTCTAAAACCCGGCGGCAGCATATGTTGGCAAGTGGGAAGCCATGTGCGCGACGGCATTATGATTCCTCTTGATGCTCTTGTTTACTCTGCGTTTTCCTCCCCGGAACTATTCCTTCGCAATCGAATCGTTTGGTCCTTTGGCCACGGTGCGCATTCGCAGCGGCGCTTTTCAGGTCGGCACGAAACTGTCCTGTGGTATACAAAAGGCGCGCACTATCACTTTGATCTGGACGCTGTGCGCATTCCACAAAAGTATCCCGGCAAGCGACATTACAAGGGACCCAAAAAGGGGGAGTGGAGCGGTAATCCGCTGGGTAAAAATCCAGGGGATGTTTGGGAAATCCCGAATGTGAACGCCAGACACATAGAAAAAACCGAACATCCATGTCAATTTCCGGTCGCTTTGATACAACGGTTGGTTCGTGCACTAACGGCGCCAGGAGGAACTGTGGTGGACCCCTTTATGGGCTCGGGATCAGCTGGAGTGGCGGCCCTGATCGAAGGGAGAAATTTTTTAGGATGCGATATTTCTGAAAAGTATGTCGAGATCGCGCGAGCGCGGTTAGGCGCGGCGGCTGGCGGAAAGGCAAACATTCGACCCTTGGATCGGCCACTATATGTACCGAAGGTAAGCGAAGCCGTAGCGACGACGCCTTCTCATTTTTTGGCAGCACAAGGGAGACGTGTTGCATGATCAGGACGCGTGCGGTCAGAGTTGAACAAGGCAAGTTAACTTTCTATCTGATTGCGCTGAATGCATCCCAGCTATGGGACGTACTCACAATTAATCAGCGTGTCGAAGCAAAAGACGAAGGCTATCAAAGGGTGCTGTCACCCGGTCGGGTTAGGGCAGTTTCGCGCTATATTGAGTCTGGTGGAGCCGTTCCGGGATCGGTAATAGTGTCTTTCGACAAATTGAATTTTAGTGTTGAAAGCGATGAACTTGAAATCCCCGATGGTGAAACTGGTTGGGTTATAGATGGTCAGCATCGACTAGCCGGCGCTCACGAGGCGGCTCAAGCTGGAACGGATATTATTTTGCCAGTTGCGGCCTTTGCTGGGCTTTCATTTGAGGCTCAGGTGGAGTTATTTATAACTATAAATCGCGAAGCGAAGAATGTTCCTTCGTCGTTGTATCTTGATCTTTTGAAGCATCTTCCAAAGAAGAAGAGCGAAAAAGAGCTTACAGAAGAGCGCATTAGTGACATTGCGCGAACTCTGAATAATGATGAGGCTTCCCCCTTTTTTCAGAGGATAATTTTTACAAGAACGGCTAGAGCCGGGGAGATTTCTCTAACGAACTTTGCTCGTGTCCTTCGTCCGCATCTGCAGAAGACTGGAGGAACACTTAGCCCATTTACTCAAACCGAGCAAGTTGGTGTGATTAGCAACTACTATAGGGCGCTTGAGATGGCATTCCCGACTTTGGCGAAGGCCGATAGCTCTGTCCTTTTTCGCACTGTCGGTTTTGGTGGCGTTTGGCGGGCCTTCCCGCTAGTTTTTAGTAACGCCCTCTCTCGGCACAAAGCTGCGAGTGTTTCCGCGTTTGCCAAGGTTTTAAAACAGATCGCTGGATTCAATTTCGATGACTGGACACAGTACGGGACGGGAACTGCTGCAGAAGGGCAGGCTGGTGATGATATGATAGCGAGTCTGCAAGAAGCGCTTGCTGCGGACGAAGAAGGTGGAACAGGGCTCAAGCTCTGACATATGGCGACTGAAAAGGATCTGCCTCATCGAACTTGGTCAGCGTTGCGTGAGCTTTGGCTGGAGCATGTACCTGCTGATCTAACACCTGCAGATATTGATTCGCTTTCCCGTGTTGTACATGCTCATGGACATCCTATTGATCGGGCGCCCATACCGCTGGTGTCGGGACTACGCGAGCAAGCGCTGTCTGAGGCTCTGTTTGTGAGAGCGAAATCGCTCTATTGCCTTGAATGTGGTATTCGATCGAATGATGAGGGGTTTGCAACTTGGTCGTCGATGACCATGTACGAAGCTTGTTTTTTTGCTGCAAAGGCTTTTTGTTATCTTTTGGGAATTCGCGATTTGTCCCGAGATTCAAATATTTATGTTGATCTATTTTTTCAAGAATATAAGAAGGGACGAGTTATATTTGACGGTCATAAAGCGTACTTGATGAAGGGGCGATTGACGCATAGTTCCCTTTGGAAGATTTTTCCGCGTCTTATTAGAACGTTTACATTGGATTTGCAATTCCACCAGGAAGGGATTTTAGAACTCAGAAAATTCGATTTTGATTCATTTTCGCGAGAGAGAAATAGAATACTATATAAGTCTTTTAGTTGGAGCCGAGAAGACAGTATTGAGACCAGTGACATGTTCGCTCCGGTATCATACATTGACAATAGGAGATTTATTTCTGGCGAAAATTCATTCGCTGAGTACTACTCAGGTTATTACCTGGTGGCTGTTGCCGTAAACAACTTGATTGAATTCTTGATTCGCGATTTGGGGACGTTGGCTCCGGCTTTGGTGTCGGAAGTTGAGCTTCGTCCCGGTCCACGTATTCTGACGTCATTCGCCATGGTTTAAGCTTCGATTGAACCGTATGCATAACCGTATGCATAGTCGGTGGCTAGCTGCCGGCTGTGGTAAACAAGCCTGCTGAAGTCCGCTATCCTGTGCGTCCGTGCGAACCAAGGGCGACCGCCATGGAAGACCTCGACCGTCTTGACGACATCCGCACAAAACTGATCGCAGCCAAGGAGACGCTGGAGCGGGCGCGCTACCGGGTCGACGCGCTCGACCTGATCCTGGAGGGCGTGGCGGACCAGAAGATCCGGGGCGCCTGCCACGAGGTGTTCGGTCTGGCCGCCGAGCAGCTCGATGCCCTCGACGACCGGCTCGACGAAATCTATCGCGACGTCTCGGCAATCGCCCGCGAGGCCCGCGACAAGGCGCCGGAATGAAGGCGGGTACTTCGTGTTCTGACGCCAGCCCCGTTGTCAGCATCCGTCAGGATTGTTTTCCCAAACTTATCCCCGCCCTCCCTACCGGAGCGACAATCCCGCCGCCTGCGCAGGAAAGGAGGCGGCGGTGGACTGGAATGCGGCGATCGAGAAGAACCGGGAGGCGCTGGAGCGTATCCTCGCCATGCTCGTCGCCATGGCCGGGCTGGATCTCGGGGAACTCAGGGGACAGTTTTACCCCGACTCCCTGGAGACCCGAAGAACGGCGTTGACGTTGGGGCCGCGTGCGATTCTGCTGGGATCATGATTCGCGGCGGCTTTCTGTCGAAGGATGGACGAGCACACCTCG
>JAESFZ010000338.1_pt1 | contig 20312 bp, 16 predicted proteins | sample 9269561 | NCBI WGS metagenome assembly JAESFZ01 (sample SAMN14515552, study PRJNA621657) | algae metagenome | isolation source: Tildeniella nuda ZEHNDER 1965/U140 and co-occurring heterotrophs from wet... | place: Switzerland: Stansstaad, Zurih | collected 1965-01-01
TATCTGCCCGAGTTCGGCTGGGAACCGATCGTGGTTGCGGGCGACCCGGAGCGCTACGAGGAGAGGCCGGATCCCGAACTCATGCGTCTGCTTCCGCCGGACCTGAAGGTCATTCACGCCGCGACCCTGTCGACGCGGCCGATCCGCCTCGTGGGCGATATCGGCGTGCGCTCGTTCTGGGGCTGCTACCGCGCGCTTTCGACATTGGCCGCCGCCCGCGCGGTCGACTTCATTCACGTCATTATCCCGTCCAATTTCCTGGGCCCGGTCGGCCGCCTCGTCCATCGGCGCTACGGCATCCCCTATGGCATCGACTACGTCGATCCCTGGGTCAATCGCTGGCCCGGCGTCGAACGGCCCTTCAGCCGCGCCTGGGGCTCGTACCATCTCGCCAACTGGCTCGAGCCCTGGGCGGTGCGCGATGCGGCGCTGATCACCGGCGTCGCGCCCGGCTACGTCTCGGGCATGCTGGAGCGCAATCCCGAGGTGGCGAAGAACGCCGAGCTTGCCTACATGCCGTTCGGTATCGCGCCCGAGGATTTCGCGCCGGTTCGCGACCTGCATCGCTCTCCCTTTTTGTTCGACCCAGGTGACGGCTGCTTTCACATGATCTACGGCGGCGCCCTGCTGCCCGCAGGCCTGGTCGTTCTCGATGCCTTCCTGTCCGGCTTGCGCGTGCTGCGCGAGACGGCGCCCGAGGTGGCGAAGCGCTTGCGCGTGCATTTCACCGGCACCGGGACCTCGCCCGACGACCCGAAGGGTTTCCAGGTGATGCCTCGGGCGCAACGCCTGGGGGTGGACGAGATGGTGCGGGAGAATCCCCATCGCATCGGCTATGTCGATATGCTCAATCATCTGATGCAGAGCAACGCGATCCTTGTGCTGGGCTCGACGGAGCCTCACTACTCGCCGTCGAAGGTGTTTCAGGGAATGCTGTCGCGCCGGCCGGTCTTTGCGCTGCTGCACGAGGAAAGCACGGCAGTGGGCATGATCCGTGCCGCGCATGCCGGCCGGGTGACGACCCTCACGGAAAAGCAGCTGCCCAGCCCGGAGATGATCGCAGCGGCGCTTCGCGCCTTCATCGAGGAAAGCGCCACCTTCGATCCCGATACGGTCGACCGCTCGGGTTTCGAGGCCTTTTCCGCGCGCCACTCGACCCGCGTTCTGGCCGAGGCGCTCGACCGCGCCTCTGCGCGGCATCCGTCGAACTGAGGACACCGTGCGCATCGGGTTCCTGGTCAGCCATCCGATCCAGTACTTCGCGCCGCTCTTTCGCGAACTCGCGAAGCAGTGCGATCTGACCGTGTTCTATGCCCATCGCCAGACGGCCGAACAGCAGGCGCGCGCCGGGTTCGACGTCGCCTTCGAGTGGGACGTCGATCTCCTGTCGGGCTACCACAGCAAGTTCCTGCGCAACGTCGCGCGGACGCCGTCGACCGACCGGTTCTTCGGCTGCGATACGCCCGAAATCGCCGGCGAAATCGCCGGTGGGTCGTTCGACGGCTTCGTCGTGCCGGGTTGGGCGCTTCGTGCCTACTGGCAGGCGGTGCATGCCTGCCGGCGCGCCGGCGTACCGGTGTTCGTGCGTGGCGATTCCCAACTCGTCGGGCCGCGAAGCGGCGCCGTCCGGCTTGCCAAGGCCGTGGCCTTCCGAGGCGTCCTGCGGCGGTTCGACGGCTTCCTCTACGTGGGGCAGAGGAACCGCGAGTATCTCCAGCACTACGGCGCGCCATCGCAGCGGCTGTTTTTCTCACCGCATTGTGTCGACAACGACGCCTTCAGGGCCGCCAGCGAGGCCACCCGCCGAACTCTCACGCCGGCCCGGCGCGTGCTGTTCGTGGGCAAGCTGATCGAACGCAAGCGACCGTTCGACCTGCTGCAGGCCGCGGCGCGCCTGGCGGCGGAGGGCAGGCCGGTCGACGTGGCCTTTGCCGGATCCGGCGACCAGCAGGACGCACTCGCTGCCGCCGCAGCGGCGTCAGGCGTGCGCGCGCACTTTCACGGCTTCGTCAATCAGAGTGAGTTGCCCGGCATCTACGCCGCCGCCGATGTCATCGTCCTGCCGTCCGATGGTCGCGAGACCTGGGGCCTGGTCGTCAATGAAGCCATGGCCTGCGGCGTGCCGGCGGTGGTTTCCGACGCCGTAGGCTGTGGCCCGGATCTGGTCGAACCAGACCTCACCGGGGCAGTTTTTCCACTCGGCAACGTCGCCGCGCTGGCCGACGGGATCGGAAAGGTCCTGGCCCTCGACCGCGCCCGGACCCGGCAAGCCCTGGCGGAGCGGATGGAAACCTACTCGCCAGCGCGCGCTGCCCAAGGTATTGCAGGCGCGGCAAGCGCCTTGAAGTCCCGAAGCAGGACAGAATGAAACGCTATCCAGTGCGAGGTCCCTCGTGGTGACCGTGAGTGCTCCCCTTCGTACGCGGGCCGCCGGGCCGCGCATGATGCTGGACTACGGCTTCCTGCGGCGCGCGTTTTTGAGCGTGGGAATTCTGCTGGTTCTGATCTCGCCATTTTCGCGCGATCCGCTGGAGATGGCGGTCGGCGCCTTCATCCCCTGGATCCTCATCAGCATCGTGGCCAAGCCGACGATGCCGGCCGCGGTGATCTACATTTTCCTCTGGCAGTGGGCCCAGGCCTATGCCCGCATTCTGCAGTCGATGGTCGATGGCCAGTCCCTCGGCTCGGGCCTCTACGGTCCTGGTGTGGTCACGGCCTACTGGTACATGCTCGCGAGCCTCGTGGTCCTGGCGTGCGTGTTGCGCGCCATGCTCGGCGGCATTCCGGTGCCGACGCTGGAAGACGAGAACGCCCATCTGGAATGGCGCCCGACGGATCTATTCGTTCTTTATTGCGCGACGCTGGTCCTGGCGGTCGCCTGCACCTACGCGAGCCGCCTGGTTCCGGGCCTCTCCCAGCAGTTCGAGGCGTTATCGCGCCTCAAGATCGTGGCCGAGTTTCTGCTGTTTGCCACCGTCCTGTCGACCGGGCGCGGCGGCAAGTTCATGCTGGCCGCGGTGGTGGTCGAACTCCTGATCGGCTTCAGTGGCTTGTTGTCGGATTTTCGCGGCGTGTTCGTGTATTTGCTGATCGCCGCAATCGCGGTGCGCCTGCCATTGAGCGTCGGGGCCATTCTTGGCGGCATCGTGTGGCTCGGCGTCCTCCTGGGGCTGGGGCTTTTCTGGACCGCGGTGAAGATGGACTTCCGCGAGTACGCCACCGGCGGCGAGGAATCGCAGCACGCCAGCGTGCCGCTGGCCGATCGGCTGGCCTATCTCGGTTCGGCAGCCATGTCGCCGGGAAACATCGACTGGAGTGACGCCTCCTACGCGCTGCTCAGCCGCTTTGCCTACACGGACATTTTCGGATCGGTGATCGACTACCAGCAGATGGCTCGCGAAGCGGCCCCGGCCGGCCGGCAATGGCAAGATGCCTTCGATCATGTCTTCAGGCCGCGCATCTTCTTTCCCGGAAAGGCAGCGCTCTCCGACAGCGACGTCTTCATTCGCCTGACCGGTGGCGATCCGCTCGAAATTCGTGCTTCCACTTCGATCAGCGTCGGATACATGGCGGAGAATTACGTCGACCTGGGCTTTCCGGGAATGCTGCTGGGCATCGCGGCGATCGGCCTGATGCTAGCCGCCGTCATTCGCCACTTCATGCGATCGCGGCTGCCATGGATGGTCCGTCAGGGCATCGTGCTGGCGTTCGTCTACAACGTGACGGGCGCGGGGGTCGAAATGTCCCTGCCCAAGATGTTCGGCGCGACCATCATGTTCTTCCTCGTCTACTGGGCGGTGGCGAAATATGCGTTGCCGATCGGCCTCAGGTGGCTCTACGCCCGCTCCGGCGGGACCCAGCCGCAGCAGACCTGACCGAGGCCGGCCGTCCTTGCGCCTGCTTCACGTCGTACCAACCTATCTGCCGGCACTTCGATACGGCGGCCCGATCCGTACGGTGCATGCCCTCTGTCGCGCGCTGGCAGAGCTTGGCCACGACGTTCACGTCTTCACGACGAATGTCGACGGCGATGGGGACAGTGCAGTACCGCTGCTGAGTCCGGTCGATCTCGAGGGCGTCAAGGTGACGTACTTTCCGAGCCGCGTGCTGCGCCGCCTGTACTGGTCGCCGCCGATGGGACGGGCGCTGGCGCAGCAGATTGCCGGGTTCGATGCGGTTCATCTTCATGCCGTCTATCTGTGGCCGATCTGGGCCGGCGCCAGGGCCGCGCGGGCGTCCAAGGTGCCGTACGTGATCTCGCCGCGTGGCATGCTGGTACCGGAGCTGATGCGCCGCAAGAGTCGCTGGGCGAAGGCGGCATGGGTCGCCTTGGTGGAGCGATCCAATCTGGAAGGCGCCGCCGCCATTCACGCCACCTCGGCGGTCGAGGCGGGACACATTGCGGGTTTCGGCTGGAAGCTGCCGCCGATTGCCATGATCCCCCATGGCGTCGACGACCCGCCGGTGCCTTCGGGTTCGCCGCTGGCGACCGACATCGCCGCCGCCGTCGGCGGCAGTGCGCCGGTCCTGGCGCTCGGCCGCATCAGCTGGGAGAAGGGGCTCGACCGTCTGATCGCAGCCCTGCCGCTTGCTCCCGAGGCGCGCGTCGTGATCGCCGGCGACGATGCCGATGGACATGCCGCCTTCCTGGCGGGCGAGGCCGAGCGCTTCGGCGTGTCGGGACGGGTGACGATCCTCGCCCGTCACGTGGCGGGCGCCGACAAGGAGGCGCTGTTCGCGGCTGCGCGGGTGTTCGCCATGACGTCGCTGTCGGAGAATTTCGGCCTTGCGGCCTTCGAGGCGATGCGCCGCGGGGTTCCGGTCCTGACGACGGCCGATGTCGGTATGTCTGAAATTGTCCGCGATGCCGAGGCGGGTCTGGTTGTCGACCCGGCCCCGGCCGCCATTGCCGCCGGGCTCAACGCACTGCTCGCGGATGCCTCGCGAAGCCGGATCATGGGCGAGCGCGGCCGGGCCGTCGTCGTCGCGCAATATGGCTGGTCGACCATCGCGCAACGCATGGAGGCGCTTTACCGTTCGGTCGGCCGGGCGGGTCGCGGCGCCGAGGCCGGCGCATGATCGATCTGCTGGAGCAAAGTCCGTTCGATCTCGCATCCGAACGGCGGGTGGTCATCATTGCCGACTGGCTGCCGCCGGATTTCGGCGCGGTCGGCCAGTACATGCAGATGCGCGCGCGCGCACTTGCCGAGCAGGGGCACGACGTGACGCTGATCGGTCTGTCCTCGGGCGAGGGCTCGACCCGACAGGAGAAGCGGGGCAAGGGCTCGTTGAGCGAGATCCGGCTGTCGACCCGGCCGGTGCCGCGGCACTCTTTCCTCGCGCGCCTGTTTTGGACGGCGGCCACCAACCTGCGTCTCGTCGCGGCGGGCTTTCGTGCCTTGCGGGCGGCCGACGGTATCCTGTTCACCGGATCGCCACCGCTGCTCATCCACCTGCTGGCGCCGCTCAAGCCATTGTGGCGTGGCCGTCTCGTCTATCGCATCACCGATTTCCATCCCGAGTGCCTGATTGCGGCGCGCGATCGTCCGTCGTCGGCCCTCGGCCTGCTGCTCGGGCTGACGAATTTCTGGCGCCGGCGAATCGGTGGTTTCGAAGTGCTCGGCCTGGACCAACGCAAGCGACTGCTCGAGACCGGCGTGAGCGAGGAGCAGATCGCCCTCGTGCGCGACGGCTCGCCGGTGTCATTTGGCAAGGATGTCGTGGCCGAACCGCTGCCGGCCGACCTCAAGGGCTCCTGCGTGCTGCTCTACTCCGGAAATTTCGGCGTGGCACACGATGTCGCGACAGTCGCCGAGGGATACAGGCTCCATCATCGGACAGGCACCGGCCGAGTGCGCCTGTGGCTGAGCGCGACGGGCGCTGGAGCCGACGAGCTTGTTGCGCGCTTCACGGAGCAAGGCCTTCCGTTCCACAAATCACCACCCGTTCCCCTGGAGCGTCTGGCCGGGCTGTTGCTTGCGCCGGATGCGCATCTCGTGACCTTGAAGGATGCGTTCGTCGGCTTCGTGATGCCGTCCAAGATCTACGCCTGTATCGCGTCGGGCAAGCCGGTGCTTTTCGTGGGCAGCGCGGCTTCTGATGTGGATCTGTTGGCGCGGGCCGCGGAGCCGGACGCTTACTGGCGTGTCGGGAGCGGCGATGCCGCGGGCTTCGCCGCCGCGCTTGAGCAGCTCGCGGATCGGCGGTCGGAGCCTCGTCGGTAGGCGGTCGCTTCAGCGACGCTGCGCCAGGATCGCTTTCACGACGTTGCGTGTCCGCGCACGCCATGGAAGCGCCCGAATACCGAAGACAGACGCAAAGAGGTCGCTGTTCAGGCGGGAGTTGCGGGGACGGCGCGCCGGTGTCGGATACTCTTCCGTCGAGATGGCTTTCACCACCGGACGCTTGCCGGTGAACGCAGCCTGCGCCGCGACGATTTCTTCGGCGAACTCGAACCAGGTCGCATCGCCCTGTCCGGCGAAGTGGTAGGTCCCCCAGCAGGTGCCGCTGCGGGACGATTTTTCGGCGGCCGTCAGGAGTGCTTCCGCCAGGTCGGCGGTGCCTGTCGGGTTGCCCACCTGATCGTTGACCACTCCCCAGCCTTCCCGGCTCGCGGCGAGGTCCAGCATGGTCTTGAGAAAGTTGCGCCCGTAGACGCCATAGACCCACGCCGTCCTGACGATGATGTGGCGATCCTGAACGCTTCGGATGGCCCTTTCCCCGGCCTCCTTGGAAAGGCCATAGACGCCCAGCGGCATGACGGGATCGGTTTCGACGTAAGCCGAGGGCTTGCTGCCATCGAAGACATAGTCGGTGGAGACATGGATCAACGGGATGCCATGGTCTGCTGATGCCTGCGCCAACAGCGCCGGACCATCGCAATTCGCCCTTTGTGCCAGACTGGCTTCCTTCTCCGCCTGATCCACCTTCGTGTAGGCGGCGGCATTGACGATGACGGACGGTCTTGCGCCGTCGAGCGCTGCCCGGACCTGGCTGGGATCGGCAATATCGCATTCACGCCGCGTCATCAGCCTGGCCGCGATGCCGCGCGCCGCACACAAGGCCGCCAGTTCCTGGCCCAGTTGGCCTTGAGCACCCAAGACGAGCAATTTCATGTCGACTACTTTTCGAACCGGCGAAGGACGTTGCCGCAACATTGAGGGCAATGCCCTTTTAATATAGACTGTATCTCTTGGTCTCGAACTCCACGAGACAGCCCGGAGCACTCATGAATTTCACCGCGCAAGAGCTTGAAGAGGGCAGTGGCGTATTCCTGGTCCGCTCCAGGCGGTTTGTCGACAGCCGCGGACACTTCATGGAGGTCTGGGCGAAAGCCGCGTACGAGGAGATCGGCATCAATGCCGATTTCGTGCAGGACAACCAATCGCTATCGACGGCCCGGGGCACGTTGCGCGGCCTGCACTTCCAGCGCCCGCCCTTCGAGCAGGCAAAGCTTGTCCGTGTGCTGAAGGGCGCGATCTACGATGTCGTCGTGGATATCAGGCCCAACTCGCCGAAATACGGGCGGTGGATCGGCACGGCGCTGAGCGCCGATGAAGGCGAGCAACTGTTCATCCCGCGCGGGTTCGCGCATGGCTTCCTCACCCTGTCGAGCGAGACCATCGTCTCGTACAAGGTAGATGCCCCTTACTCGCGAGAGAGCGAAGCGGGGATCAGATGGAACGACCCGGAGCTCAATGTGCGGTGGCCGCTGATCTACAGCGAAATCGTCCTGTCGGAAAAGGATGCCTTGCTGCCGCTGTTCAACGGCTCGGCGGGCGCTACGCACAAGAATATCAGGGCTGTGGAGTCCTGATCGGAGAAGCCCGGCTCAGCCGACGGCCGCGGCCTTCGGCGGCGGGATGCTCGGCCGATCCAGTCCTCGCGCTCCCGGCAGCTGCAGGCCTATGAGCCAACGAAGCGGATAGAGACGGTTCAGGTCCCGCAAGGCGCGGGCGGCCTGGATTAAGTGACCTCGCATCGCCAGGCGCCTGATCCAGCCGAGATGATATCGACCGCGCATTTGGGCCCTGAAATAAAGAACCTTCTTCAGCTCCGGTTCGCTCCAGTGCCTGCGGTACCAATCCGCCAGTCTCAACTCTTCGCGCAAGTACCGCGCTCCGGACGTCGGCAATGCAGACGTCATGAGCTGGTGGGTTCGGACGGCATGCCTGACGTCCACGTTGCGCAGTATCGGAAACCGCTCTGCCACCCGGTTGTAGAATTCGAGGTCGCCCGCCAGGGGATAGGCCGGATCGAACAGACCCACGGCGTCGAACGTGCGGCGGGGGATCATGATCGACGAGATCGAGGCAGGCAGGTTGCCATAGTGCGACGAGATCCAGAGATAGAGCGGCCATTCGATCCGCTCCGGCGTGACGTCTGACTCGTCGATGCCGAGCATGCGGCCCTGCTCGTCGATACTTTGAGGCCTGCCGTAGACGAGACCCGCGTCGGGGTGCTTGGCCAGAAGTGCGGCTTGCGACGCGAGATACCCCGGAAGCATCACATCATCCTGGGAGAAGACCTGGATCGGGTCGCCCTTGGCCTCGGAGATGCATCGATTCAGATTGCCGAATATTCCCCGGTTCCGGTCATTCTGCAGGAGGCGGATGCGAGAATCGGTAAAACCCCGGGCCACCTCCAGCGAGCCGTCGCTCGAACCGTCGTCGGATATGATCAGCTCGAGATCGATATCCTGCGCCAGGATGGAGGCGATAGCCGTCTGCAGATACGGATTGCCGTTGTAGATGGGCAAGGCAACGGTGATCAGCATGCTTACGAACTCGCCTTCAGCGCTGACGTCCTAAATTGTAGTGCTTGCATGCTTAGCAAAGAGTCCTCGGGCAATGATCTTCAGGGGCGGGGCGTCCAATCGCCTGTCGGCCGAAAAGACGCCGAGGGCAAGCCTCGCTCCACACAGGGCAAGGGGAATCGGCCGATATTGGCGCGCAGGGTGCGGAAATGCCGCATATATTTCTGCGGCTCTGCAGGAACCGATCGATGAGACCGAAAACCTAGTTCGTCGACAGAGGCAGGCGAGCTTGAGTACACACTCATATATCGGTTGAGGAATCTTCTTTATCCAATTGAAATTTAATGATATTGATCTCATAGAACTTTGATGGTATTGATTCTCTGCGTTAGCACTGCAGTCTTATTTAATAGTGGAATAGCCGGGGTCGGCGGAATGCCGACTCTCCTTGGGTCATCCAAGGGCTTATATTAGCCGTAATGATTGAGCTTATTGGAGTTGCCTCCAAATGTTTTCGACCGAACTCTCGATCGATTTCAACGAGCAGGCAGGGGCTTGGCTAAATGAGCACGATTCGGTAACCTACCTGCCAACTTGGGTGGGACCGAACCGAGCACTGCCGGTCGGGCCAAGTGGGTGTGAATACTTCAAAAATGACTGCGCTGGTGATTTCCGCCGCGGTCGGGTTGGGGCTTATGGTTAAAATTGCATTTAGAGCGCAGTGTCTTGCGGTCGCGTCGTGCTTCGCCGTCATCGGCGTGGCCCATGCGCAGGCGCCGGGAACGCCGGGTCAAGACCAGCAGATCGCTCAGCAGGAAGCTCAGCAACAGGAAGGTCAGCAGCAGGGCGGTGGCCCGCAGCAGGGTGCCGGCCCGCTCCAAGGCGCCGGCCCGCTTCAGGGCGCTGGTCCGTTGCAGGGTGCCGGCCCGCTCCAGGGTGCTGGTCCGTTGCAGGGCGCCGGTCCGCTTCAGGGCGCGGGTCCGTTGCAGGGCGCCGGTCCGCTTCAGGGCGCTGGTCCGTTGCAGGGTGCCGGCCCGCTTCAGGGTGCTGGTCCGCTGCAGGGTGCCAGCCCGCTTCAGCTTGCGGCACCGATCCAGAATGCAGGTCCGGCAGATGGTCTCAATGCGCTGAACGCCGCGCCTCCGGCGGTTGCGCCGCCGACCGGCGGTCCGGTCGCGCCGCCGCCCGGCCAGGGTCCGCTCACGGCCATGTCGATGAACCAGTTGCTGGTGCAGGTCTTGTCCGGCCCGAATGCGCCGAGCCCGCAGGTTCTGGCCGTGCTCGTGAACACCCTAGCGCCGCCGCCGCCGCCGCCGCCGACACCGCCGTCGAGCCCGCCGGTAGCGCCGCCGGCGCCGCCGCCGGTCTTCGTGCCGGTATCGCAGCCGCCGCCGCCGGTCGTTCAGCCGCCGCCGAACTTGCCGCCACCGACTTTCAATCCGACGTGCCAGACGCAGGTTAGCCCATCTTGCTAGCAGGACTGCCACGGGATTTTTCCCAGCCCGCTCTAGGGCCTATGCCGGGATGGACCGCCGTTCCTATGGCTATAAGTGCGAATCGCTCGCAGCTAATTTGGTCGCCCGTTCTCGGCTGGGCTCTCCTGTCGTCCTGTCTTGTCTCCGGGGTGCAAGCCCAGGAGGAGACGACGATGCCGGGCCTGCAGACGCTTGAAGAGCAGGCGCCGGGCGAAGCCATCGACCTGCTCTTCGAGCCAGTCTCTGCAGGCGGAGGTGGCGGCGGTGGACGCGGTGAACTCGGCATCGCGATGGGATCGTTTACGCTCTTTCCCACGCTCGAGATCCTGGGCGGCTTCGACAGCAATGTTTTCGCCACCAGCGCACCCACGACCGGTTCGATGTTCACGGTCGTCAAACCGCAGCTCGAACTGAAATCGGAGTGGCTCAACCATTCCCTTCGCCTGCTTGCGACGGGCGGGTTCGGTTTCTACGTGAGTGCCCCGACGCAGAACTTCCAGAACTACTCCCTGGTGGCGGACGGTAAGATCGATATCCGGGAAGATCTCTACGTGACGGCCAAGACCGGCTTCATTCGGGCCACCGAAGCGCTGGGCACGCCGGACGCGTCGTTCGCGCAGGCGCCGACCGTGATGGATTCGGTGCCGGTCGAGGTCTCGCTCTACCAGAAATTCAATCGCTTCTTTTACCAGCTGACGGCCAGCGCGACGCGCTACTGGTTCTACGACTACAGCACCATCACGGCGTTGGGCTTGCCCGGTTACAGCCGCGACCGCACGGACTACGCCGAGACCGTGCGGCTCGGCTACGAAATATACGACGGCACCTCTGTCTTCATTGCGCCTGCCCTGCAGCAGAGCGTTTACGTGCAGCAGATCAACGTCGCCGGCCAGCAGCGCGACTCCCAGGGCTGGCTCTTCCCGGTCGGCATGTCGACCAGGCTCGGCCCGAAGAGCCAGCTCGAGGGCTTCGTTGGATACCAGACGCAGACCTACCTTGCCGACGGCACCCAGACCGGAGCGTTTACGTTTGGCCTCAGCGGTAGCTGGAATGGTTACGAGCCTCTCACGCTGCGCCCGTCGTTTCTGCGCGGCATCAACCAGTCCGCGCTCGTGAACTACCAGAACTATATCTCGACGGTGTTGGGTCTGGATTTCACTTACGACGTCCATGGCCCGTGGCAGGCTATCGGTGGCACGTCCATCAATACCGCGGATTACACACCAGCGTTCGGCGTGCCGAACGTGGCGCCGCGCACCGACTATTTCTTCAAGGGGTCGATCGGCGTGATGTATTCGCTCCGCCCGCAGGTCCAGATCGGTCCGCTTTACGAGTACATGCAGGGCTGGTCGACCGACGTTGCAGCCGGTGGGCCGGCGTATACGCGCAGCCTGTTTTCCGTCCGTCTCATCGCGAGGCGGTGACGTTATGAAATTTGCAATCGCTCTTTCCCGTTGGCAACGAACGGCCTCGCGTCGGACGCTCGGCCTGTGGGCCTGTCTTTTCGGCGCCGTTCTAGGCCTTGCCGCCTGCGAGACGCAGCCGCCGATGACTACCAAGACGCTGCAGCAACCCTCTCAGGTCACGCAGACGATCCGGATGGGCGAATACCGCGTGGCTCCGGGCGACAAGATCCGGGTCGTGGTGCTGTCCGATACCGAGCTTTCCGGCGACTACGAGGTCGATTCGACGGGATTGATCTCGCCGCGCATGGCCGGCCGCATGTCGGTGGTGGGCATGACGACGGTCGAGATCGAATCGATGCTGCGAAACCGCTATCGAACCGATGGCTTCCTGCGCGATCCGAAGCTCAGCGTCGACCTGGTTTCCCGCCGCCCGTTCTATGTCGTGGGCGAGGTCTCGAAGAACGGTGCGTTCCCGTACGTGAACGGCATCAACGTCATTCAGGCCGTCGCCATTGCCGGCGGCTATACCCGCCGGGCGTCCAAGACGCGCATCACCGTGAGGCGTTTCAATTCGCCGGCGGGCGAGGAAGAGACAGTAACAGAGGATAGTCCCATCGGCCCGGGAGACGTGATTTCCGTCCCTGAGCGGTGGTTCTAGTAGCGTAGCGTAAGTGTGTGTTCGGCGTGCGGTGTGGGGCCGCGTGTTGACGAGAGAGACGCGCGGCGATCGGCCTTGGGATGGGCCGGTGGGCTGCGTGGGGTGTCCTCCGGAGCACGTCAGGTGCGGAGTGTGGTTGGATGGGATCGATGTCTAGAGCTAGTGAGGTCGCCGAAGAGCCCGCGATCAACCGTAACCTGCCAACGTCTGCGTTTGCGCGTCAGGGCGGCAACGCGTCCGAAGATGCCTCGACCGAGCTCTGGGGCTGGCTGAGGCTCGTCAATCGCCACAAGATCATGATCATCGGCTGCGGATTCGTCGCAGCCGTGCTGATGGCACTCGTCATCGCCCAGCAGACGCCGATGTACAAGGCGTCCTCGCGCCTGATCCTCGACACCCGCACGTTCAAGGTTTTGAGTACGGAAGCCGCCCTGGGCGGCGTCGATACGCTCAACATGGGCGCCATCCAGAGCGAACTCGAGGTCATCTCGTCGGAATTCGTCATCGGCCGCGTCGTCGACAAGCTCGGCCTGGCGAGCAACCCGGACTTCAACGGCACCAAGCCGCCGGGCGTGCTCGATTCGGCGCTCGACCCCATTCGCGAACTCTGGAGCAGCGGCATCTCGTCGTTGCTGGCGCCGGCGCCGCCGCCGGCGCCCGCGCAGGCACCCAAGCCGGCAGCAGGCGCTCGTCCCGACCGGGCAACCGAAGCCAGCGACCCGCGGCGTCAGGCTGCCATCGGCGCCGTGGCCGGCCGTCTCAGCGTCAACCTGCTCGGCCGCACGTTCGTCATCCAGATTACGGCTGACAGCCCCGACGGCACGATGTCGGCCCGTATCGCCAACGGCGTCGCCGAGGCCTATCTCGCCGACCAGATCGACACCAAGAACGAGGCCAACCGGCGGGCGACGGAGTGGCTGGAGCAGCGCCTCGCGGAGTTGCGTCGCAATCTCCAGGTGGCCGAGGAAGCCGTCGCCGCCTATCGCCGCGACAAGGGCCTGGCCGGCAGCCCCGAGGGCACGATCTCGACCCAGACGCTCTCGGAACTCAACTCCCGCTACACGGCCGCGCGCGGTCGCCGCATCGAAAAGGAAGGCCGCCTGGTCGCGCTCAGCAAGGCGAGCCTCAATCCCGGCGAACTCGCCAACATTCCGGAAGTTGCGGGCAACACGAGCCTCGCCGCGCTGCGCATCCAGGACGTCGAACTCAGCCGCAAGTCGGCGGAACTCGCCTCGCAACTGGGCGACAGTCATCCCAAACTGATCCAGGTACGCAACGAACTCAACGCCGTCCGCGCCCGCTTCATCGTCGAGACGCAGCGCATCACCCTGGCCGTCCGCGCCGAGCTCGACGCTGCGACGTCCGAGGAAGAAGAGCTCAAGGAATTGGTCGACAAGGCGTCGGTCGTTTCCGGCACCGCCAGCCAGTACGAAGCCGAGCAGAAGCAGCTCGAGCGTGAGGCCCAGTCGAACCGCACGCTCTACGAGAGCTTCCTGGGCCGCTTCAAGGAACTGCGCGAGCAACAGGACATCCAGCGCGCCGATGCCCGGATCCTGGCCTATGCCCGTCCCTCGGGCGCACCGTCGTCGCCCAACTTCAAGTCGGGCTTGATGGGGGCCTTCGTGGTCGGCTGCCTCCTGGGCATGGCCGGCGCGATTGCCGCCGAGAAGCTGGATCGCGTTTTCCGCTCCGCTGCCCAGGTCGAGGAGGCAACGGGCGTCAGCGTCCTGGCGATGGTTCCGGAAGTCAAAGGCTCCACCGCCACGCGCGCCAACGTGGTCACCACCATCCTCGAGAACACGACGTCGCCAGCGGCCGAGGCCGTGCGTGCCGTGTTCACGGCAATCAGTCTCGCGAGTCTCGATCGCCTGCCGCGCGTGCTCGCCGTCACCTCCTCGACGCCGAGCGAAGGCAAGACCACCTTCGTCGCGGCACTGGGCGGTCTCCTGACCAAGATGAACACCTCACGCCGGGTGCTGATCGTCGATCTCGACCTCCGACAGGCCAAGCTGTCCGTGGCGCTCGGCATGGGCGAGCGGGGCGGTACGATCGACGAATACCTGATGGGTACCAAGACGCTGGCGGAATGCACACGGCGTCACGAAGAGTCGGGCGTCTACTATATCTGCGCCCGCCCGAGCACGCCGAACGCGCCGGAAATCCTCGAGTCGCATGCCATGAAGGCGGCGGTCGACGTGTTCTCGGACAACTACGACCTCGTGATCCTCGATGCGCCGCCGGTCCTGGCCGTGTCCGACGCCCGGATCATCTCCCGCCTGGCCGACTACACGGTGTTCATCGTCCAGTGGGCGAAGACACATCGCGAAGTCGTCAAGACGGCGGTCGAGTCCCTGCTGGAGGTGACCACCCATATCGGCATCGTCATCAACCGGGTCAATCTCTTCAAGCACGGCCGCTACGGCTACGGCGACCACGGCGACTACTACTCGCGCTATCGCGGCTACTACGCCCAGGGGAACGAATCGTCGGCAGCCAAGACCGACCCCGCGCGCCCGGCCCTGAAGCTGGCGTCGAAGAAGTAGTCCCGCCCACGGGAGGGGCCTGCCATCGTCGGGCAGGCTCCTGAGCGCTCTCCAGGAGCAGCGGGCTGCCGCCAATCCTGCGGCGCCTCACCTGTACGCCCGACGAGTTGACCCATGCCCTCCATTCGCCATGCCTGCACAACTGCCCGGCCCCGGCGGCCGATGAGAATGTGGATGCGAATATCCGGGTGACCTGTCACAAGTGAGCGCCATGCTTCGACGTATTTCCGTCCTGGGCCTGGGCTATGTCGGCCTGCCCGTCGCCTCGGCGTTCGGCCGGGCAGGGTTCCAGGTTGTAGGCTTCGACATCGATGCCCGGCGGGTCGCGGAACTGTCGCAGGGCGAGGATCGGACCCGCGAGGTCGAGCCCGAACTGCTACGCGCGCCAGGGCTTCGTTTCTCGTCCCGGCCCGAAGACCTGGGCGCCGCCGACTTCCATATCGTCACCGTGCCGACGCCGATCGACGCCAGCAAGACGCCCGATCTCGAGCCCCTGAAGCGGGCATCGGCCACCATCGGCGGCGTGCTCAAGCGCGGCGACATCGTGGTTTATGAATCGACCGTCTATCCCGGCGTCACGGAGGATGTCTGCATCCCGGTGCTCGAGAAGACCTCGGGGCTGACGTGGAAGACCGACTTCAATGTCGGGTACTCGCCCGAGCGCATCAATCCCGGCGACCGCGAGCGCCGCTTCGACAATATCCTGAAGATCGTCTCGGCCGACACGCCAGAGACGCTCGACATCGTCGACAGGACGTACAGCAGCGTCGTCAAGGCCGGCACTCATCGAGCGCCCTCCATCAGGGTCGCCGAATTCGCCAAGGTGCTCGAGAACACGCAACGGGACGTCAATATCGCGCTGATCAACGAGGTCGCCCTGATCTGCGACCGGCTCGACATCGACACGCAGGACGTGCTGCAGGCGGCCGGCACCAAGTGGAACTTCCTGCCGTTCAAGCCCGGCCTGGTCGGCGGCCACTGCATCGGGGTCGATCCGTTCTATATTGCGCACAAGGCCGAGTCGGTCGGCTATCACCCGCACGTGATCCAGTCCGGGCGGCGCGTCAACGACAGCATGGGTTTCTACGTCGCCAATCGCGTGGCCCGCAGCATCATGCGCAGTGCCGGCAATGGCAGGCCGGTGGTGACCCTGCTCGGCGTCACCTTCAAGGAAAACGTCCCTGACATCCGCAATACGCGGGTTGTCGACATTGCGCGCGAACTGCAGGATTTCGGCATCGCCGTCCAGTTGCACGACCCGATGGCCGACGGCGAGTTGTTGAAGCACGAATATGGCCTGTCGCTCACGCCGCTCGACCGGCTGCAACCCGCCGACGCCGTGGTTCTGTCGGTTGCCCATCGCAGCTATCGCGACGGCGGCTGGAACCTGGTGAGACCTCTGCTGAAACCTGCTGGCGGATTTGTCGCCGACATTCCCGCGGCGCTCGACCGGGCAACGACGCCGGCCGGCGTGACCCTTTGGCGCCTGTAGGCTGACATCCGGATGACCGACGAGAAAAACCCCTTGCCCGAAGGGAACGACCTGTTCCGCTTCAAGCGCAGCCTTGACCTCTTGCGGGCGCAAGGTGTCGAGATAGCGCCGGGTTCCGAGTGGCTGGATCTGGGCTGCAATCAGGGGCAATTCCTCAGGATGCTGGTCCGCGGGCACAAGGTTCGTGCCGTGGGGTTCGACGACTGGAATCCGGCGCAGCGAACCCCGGAGGAAGGGCCGCCGTGGGAGTACCACAAGGCCGACCTCGAGCGGGAATTGCCCTGGGACAGGCCCGTGCCCTTCATCTCGGCCTTCGAGGTGCTCGAGCACATGATCGACACCGACGGTTTCCTGAAGCGTATTTTCGACAAGCTGATGCCGGGTGGATGGGTGTTGATATCGACGCCCAACATCAACAGCCTGCGCAACCGGGTGACCGTGCCCTTCGGCGTTTACCCGAACGGGCTCGAATACCGGACGCAGATCCACCATGTCCGGCTATACAACGTGGCGATGCTGACGAAACATCTTCGTGATACCGGCTTCGAGAAAATTTCACTCCGGGGCGTCGCCTTCCTGCCATTCTCGTCGCCTTTCGGAGAGAGCAGGTTGAGCGAGCTGCTGGCCGACAAATTGCCGAGCCTCTGCTCGAACATCATTGCCGTGGCGCGGAAGCCCTGATCTTCCTGTCTCGCGGCGGCGCAACGAGGAAAAGATCATGCGTGTGTTGGTTGCAGGTGGTGCCGGATACATCGGCTCGCATACATGCAAGGCCCTAGCCCAGGCCGGCCACCTTCCGATCGTGTACGACAACCTTGCGACGGGTCATGCCTGGGCCGTCAAATGGGGGCCCCTGGAACAGGGCGACCTCAACGATCCGGCGATGCTGGGCTCTGCCATGCGCCGGCATCGGCCCGACGCCGTCATCAACTTCGCCGGCCTTATCAACGTGGGCGAATCGGTGCAGGAACCGACGCTTTATTACCGGGCCAATGTCGCCAGCGTGATCACGTTGCTGGAGACCATGCGGGCGCACGACGTTGGCTCGGTCGTGTTTTCCAGCTCCTGCGCGATCTATGGCACGCCGCAGCGTCTGCCGATCGTCGAAGGCGCGGCGCAGAATCCGATCAATCCCTATGGCCGGTCCAAGCGGATGGCGGAAGAAATGCTGCGCGATGCCTGCATGGCGCACGGCCTCGGCGCCATCGCGTTGCGCTATTTCAATGCCGCCGGCGCCGACGCCGACGGCGAGTTGGGCGAGGAGCACGATCCCGAGACTCATCTCATTCCGCTGGTGTTGCAGGCGGCGCTCGGCACCCGGCGCAGCATCTCCATCTTCGGGGCTGACTATGAGACACCGGATGGCACGTGCATTCGCGACTATGTCCATGTGGCCGACCTCGCCGCCGCCCATGTTGCGGCGCTTTCGGCGTGCCGGGGAGGGCAATACGCCGCCTACAATCTGGGCTCGGGGCGGGGCGTCAGCATCAACGACGTCATCGCCCGGTCCCGTGCGATCACCGGCAAGCCCATTCCGGCCGAAGCCGCGGCCCGGCGGCCCGGAGATCCGGCCAGTCTCGTCGCCGATGCCTCGCTTGCGAGGAAGGCTCTGCTGTGGGAGCCCTCTTGTTCCGGCATCGACAACATCATCGGCAGTGCCTGGCGCTGGATGTCGGAACATCGGTTGCGTGTGGCCGGTCGCTGACGTGACGATTGAATTTCTCCAGGGCCCGCCTGGCTGATGAAAGGCATCGATCGCAGTCCGGCGGCGCCCGGGACGCTGCAGGAAGAGGGGCCCCTCGCACGCCTGCTTCCCGAATGGTCCGTGATCCCGATCATTGCCGGCCTGTTCGTCTTGGCGTTCCGCGAAAACGCCGGCTACCTCAACGTCGACGATCTCAACGCGATCATCAGCGACAGTCCGGCGGAGATCTATGCGCAGATCAGCCTTCAGGACGGCCGCTATCTCCTCGCGGCTGCTCTTCGGGCGTTCAAGGCATTCGATATCGATGGGCTGCTCGACTATGCGGTCTTCGCCGCGCTGTACGCCTTTGCCTTCGCCTGGTTCTGTCAGGCTGCGGTGGCTTATCTCACCCACGACGCCGGATTGCGGCCCGAGATCGTGCGGGCATGGACCGTGCTGTTCGGCGCATTGCTCCTGACGCACGGATTTTTCAGCGACCTGATCGCGTGGAAGATTGCCTATCCGGTGATGTTGCTCATGCTGTTGCCCGTCGCCGCGTGCCTGGAACTGCTTGCGCGTCGTCCGCTGACACCGCGGCTCTGCCTGGCACTCGCGGCGCTGATGCTGCTCGCCAATATGGCGTATCAGCCAGGCACGACTGCCGTGCTGTTCCTGGCTTTTGCCTGGGTACTTGTCACGGCTCTGTCGCCGGGAAGCCGGCAGGGCGGGGCACTTCGTCCATATCTCGTACACGTCGGAATGATCGTTGCTGCCTACGTCGCGGCTGGCGCCGGCTATGTCCTTCTCACCCGGGTCGTTCGCGTCGTCGAGGGCATCGATAGCGCGCGCCCCTTCGCGCTCTCCCCGCTGCACCTCGTCCCGAACCACGTCTACCACTACGCCAGACAGGTCATCGGCGTGTTCGATCCCACGGGTTATATGGGAGTCGCTCATGCAGGTGGGCCGCTCGCCCTCGTCGCGTCGGTGCTGGTCGTTGCTCTTGCATGGCTGGGCTTCAAGCGCGGCAGATTGCTGCCCGTTCTGGCCGGGCTCGCCGGATTGGGCCTGCTCCTGTCCAACCCGCAGAACCTGCTGATGGAAAATTACTATCCGAGCGGCAGAAGTTCCTTCTACGTCGGGTTCTTCCTGCCGGCGCTGTTGCTTGCAGCCCATGCTTCGGCGCCGTCACCGCGATCGACAGACTGGATGATGAGGCTGACGGTTGTCGTGCTGGCATTCCAGGTGGCCTGGTTCGTCCAGGTGTCGTCGGAGCGGGTGGAACTGCAGCGCCGCGACTTTGCCTTTGCCCAGCGCATCGTGAATGCGATCGATGCCGATCCGAGCACGCGCAATGTTGGCAATGTGCGGCTGCCGCTCGCTCTTCCGCCGGGGATCTACGACGGATTGCGGCCGAACGTGGGGCGAACTACGCCATCCATATTTCTTTCCCCCTGGGCGCGGGGCGCCTTGCTCAGCCATGCCTCGGGCCAACGCTTCGACTATGTAGGTGAAAGTACTTGTCCGCCGTCCGGGGCCGGCCCGCTGGAAATCGTCGTGCGCCGCGAAGGCGACACGGTCGACGTTTGCTATTGAGCATTCCCGAGGCTGTCCGGAAATACAAAAACGCCCGAATTCAAAGGGTTTTGCGGGAGGCTGGCTGTGGGCGCAGTCACCGTCGAACCCTTCTCTACATTAATGTGTCTGCGCGGCACTGCACGCGCTGGTCAGATCGGCTTTGGTAGATCCACCAGTCATCGCCACGAATCACCTCCACGAAACGCATCAAGCGAAGTAACGCCATAACAATTAGGCGTTGAACGCTGCTGTCGCCCGATCGATATTCGTGTCGACTTCAGGCCGCCCGAGATGAAACGCATGACGCAATCGGCAAGAACGACGACGGCCAATCTGCCGATCTGGAAAAAGATCCTTTTCAGCCTGATCATCGCGGTGGGCTTCCCCGTCGCCGGCATCCTGGCGATCGAAGGTGCGGGCTACGCGATCATTCACTTCATGTATGGCGTTCCCGGCAAGTCCTACGGTCTTTGGACTTACGATGCCGAGATCGGCGCGATCCACGCCTCGAACGGCTACAATTCGAACTCTGAGACCAACAACTACGGCTTCCGCAACAAGGAAGACGTACTCGACCCCAAGCCGCCGGGCTCGATCCGAGTGATCGCCTACGGTGGTTCGACCACCTTCTGCTACAACCTCGAGACTGACCAGGCATGGCCGCTTCGCCTCCAGGAAGAACTGCGCAAGTATGCTGGGCCGAAGTCCCAAGTGCTCAACGCCG